>Ga0335075_10008352_pt1 | contig 15869 bp, 11 predicted proteins | sample Lox_Sample_24_FD_206723 | JGI IMG/M metagenome (GOLD analysis project Ga0335075, IMG submission 206723) | Soil microbial communities from Loxahatchee National Wildlife Refuge, Florida, United States - Lox_Sample_2.4 | ecosystem: Environmental > Terrestrial > Soil > Wetlands | place: USA... | reverse complement strand
TGGCGCCGGGCACCGGCCCGCTCGCCCGCGTCACCGTCCGGCAGACGCCCGCGCCGGACAGCGCGACCGCGAGGTCGGTCGCCTGCCTGACGTCGCGGGCGAGGAAGAAGCACGTCGGCCCCGATCCGGAAACCAGCGCGCCGAGCGCGCCGAACTCGCGGCCGGCCTCGAGCGTCTTGCGCAGCGCGGGGAACAGCGAGACCGCCGGCGCTTGCAGGTCGTTGCTGAGCGACCGGCCGAGCCGCTCTAGGTCACCGGCGCGCAGCGCCGCCATCAGCTCCGTGCTCAGCTCGGGCTCGCCATCGCCGGCAGCGGGGCCGTTCCCGGCCCGCAACCGGTCCAGCGCGCCGTACACCTCGGGCGTGGACAGGGCGCCGTCGGCGAACGCGAGCACCCAGTGATACCGGGCGGCGGGCATCAGCGCCGGGGTGAGCCGCTCGCCGCGGCCGCGGCCCACCGCGGTCCCGCCGAGCACCGCGAACGCCACGTCGCTGCCGACCCCGGCGGCCACCTCGCACAGCTCCCGCTGGGACAGCCCGGCGCGCCACAGTTCGTTGCAGGCGACGAGCGCCGCGGCGGCGTCCGCGCTGCCGCCCGCCAGCCCGGCCGCGACCGGAATGCGCTTGTTGATCGTCACCGCCACGCCGGGGCCGGCCTGGGCCGGGGCCACCGCGCGCAGCGTGCGCACCGCCCGCAGCGCCAGGTTGTCGCCGTCCTCAGGCACCTGCCCGGCGCCCTCACCGGTCACCGCCACGCTGTCCGCCTCGGCGGCCGCCACGGTGATCATGTCGAACAGCCCGATCGCGTGGAACACGGTCACCAGGCCGTGGTACCCATCCGGCCGCGGCGGCCCCACCGCGAGCTGGAGGTTGATCTTCGCGGGCACCCGCACGGTCACACTCGTCACGATCAAGGAAGCCTACTTGCCTCCGCGACCCGTGCGAACTCGGCGATCCCGAGGGACTCGCCGCGCGCACCCGGGTCGACGCACGCGGCGCGCAGCAGGCGTTCCGCCTCGGCCGGGGAGCCGGCCCAGCCGGCCAGCGCCGCGCGCAGCGTCTTGCGGCGCTGGCCGAACGCCGCGTCGATGACCGCGAACACCTCTTGCCTGCTCGCCGAGGTCGGCGGCGGATCGCGGCGGGTGAACGTGACCAGCTTCGAGTCCACGTTCGGGACCGGCCAGAACACGCTGCGCGGCACCACGCCGGCCGGCCGCGCCGCCGCGAACCAGGCCAGCTTCGCGGACGGCGCCCCGTACACCCGGCTGCCCGGCCCGGCGCACATCCGGTCCGCGACCTCCGCCTGCACCATGACGACGCCCCGCTCGAGCGACGGCAGCGCGGCGAGCAGGTGCAGCACCACCGGCACCGCCACGTTGTACGGCAAGTTGGCGGCCAGCACCGTCGGCGCCCACGGCAGCTCGACGGTGATCTCTCGGTCCCTGCCGCCGCCGTCCGCGGGCTTGTGCGCCGAACCGGACGGCCCTACGTGCAGCGCGTCCGCCTGCACGGCCAGGAACTGCCCGGCCACGTCCTGGGCACGGTCCGCGACCGTGCGCGGCAGCTCCGCCGCGAGCGCCGGGTCGATCTCCACCGCGACCAGCCGTGCGTCGGTGCCGGCGGAAGCCTCGAGCAGCGCCAGCGTCAGCGACCCCAGGCCAGGCCCGACCTCCAGGACCACGTCGCCGTCGCGCGGCGCCGCGAGCGCCGCGATCCGCCGCACGGAGCCCTGCTCGACCACGAAGTTCTGGCCGAGCCGCTTGGCCGGCCGCACCCCGAGCCTGCCCGCTATGTCGCGAATGTCCCCCGCGCCAAGCAGCCGCACCCCCGCGGTCATGGCCGACCGGCGCCAGAACCGCAAGATGATGGGTCAAAAGGCACACCATAGGGTGCCTTTTGACCCATCATCATGGAAATTCGGCCAGCCTGGGGCCGGCGCGCCAGTCGGTCAAGGCGGTCGATGGTCCATCGACCCCCTTCTACGGGGGACGATGGACCATCGACCGCGTTCGGGGGCGGGAGCATGGGCAGACTCCGTTACCAGGCGAAGACGCGGGCGCCGGTTTCCTGGAGCCGGCCGCAGAAGGCGGCCAGCTCCAGGCCCTTGAGCTCCGCGAGAAAGCGGACCGTGTGGGCGGTCATCGCCGGGGAGTTCGGCTTGCCGCGGTGCGGCACGGGCGTCAGGTACGGCGCGTCCGTCTCCGCCAGGATCAGATCCACCGGGGCGGCCACAGCCGCCTCCCGCAGCTCGTCCGCGTTCTTGAACGTCACGTTCCCCGCGAAGCTCATCACGTACCCGGCCTCGGCGCACACCTCGGCCATCAACGCATCCCCGGAGAAACAGTGGAAGATCACGCTGTCCGGCGGCCACGGCGCGTACTCCGCCAGGATCGCCAGCACGTCGGAGTGCGCCTCGCGGTCGTGGATCATCAGCGGCTTCCCGGTCCGCCGCGCGATCTCGATGTGCGCGCGGAACCACGCCCGCTGCACGTCACGCGGCGACCAGTCCCGGTAGTAGTCCAGACCGGTCTCCCCGATCGCGACCACGGCCGGCGACGCCGCCAGCGTCTCGATCGAGGCGAGCACCGTGTCCCGGGCGGCGTCCAGCGGACCGGTCTCGTTCGGGTGGATCGCCACCGCGGCGTAGACGTCCGGGTACTCCGCGGCGCACGCGACCGACCACTCCGACGACGGGATGTCGCCCCCGACGTTGACCACCCGCGAGATGCCGGCCGACCGGGCCGCGGCCAGCACCCCGTCGACCGGCAGCCCCATGGTGTCCATGTGCGTGTGCGCATCGAACGCGCCCGGGTAAGGCAGCGGATTGTCCCCGGAGGCGCCGAAGGGCGCGGGAGAAGCCACGGGCCCGTTCTGGCTAGTCATTACCGGCGAGCCGGGCGACTTCCTCGTCGACCACTGACTGGTCCAGCTTGGTGAACAGCGGGACGGGAACGGACAGCGGCGTGCCGGCCGCGATCGGCCGCGGTGCCCACCGGAACGACGAGTCGTACGACCCGGTGATCACCGGGTACGACGGGCCGCCCTCCTCGTCCACCGTCTCGATCCGCGGCATGCCCGACCAGGACCCGGCGGCGCCGCCGAGCATCTCGTGCACCGCCTGCGACGAGCGCGGCAGGAACGGCGTGAGCAGCGTCTTCGCGTCGTCCACCGCCTGCAGCGCGACGTGCAGGATCGTCCGCATCCGCTCCGGGTCGGACTCGCGCAGCTTCCACGGCGCCTGCTCGGAGAAGTACTTATTGGCCTCGGCCACCGCGTGCATCGCCTCGTTGATGGCGAACTTGAACCGCGAGTGCGACAGGTGCTCGCCGACGGTGCCGAACGCCTTCCGCGACGTTTCGAGCAGCGCGAGATCGGCCCCGGTCAGCTCGCCCTGCTCGGGGATCGATCCGATGTTGCGCGCCGCGAACGACACCGCCCGGTTGACCAGGTTCCCCCAGGTGGCGACCAGCTCGTCGTTGTTGCGCCTGACGAACTCGCTCCAGGTGAAGTCCGTGTCCTGGTTCTCCGGCCCGGCGACCGCCACGTAGTAGCGCAGCGCGTCCACGTCGTAGCGGTCCAGGAAGTCCCGCACGTAGATGACCACCTGGCGGGAGGAAGAGAACTTGCGTCCCTCCATCGTCAGGTATTCGCTGCTCACCACTTCGGTGGGGAGATTCAGTATTCCGAACGGGCCCGGGGTTCCTCCCTTTGATCCCTTCCCCGCGTACCCGAGCAGCATCGCGGGCCAGATCTCCGAGTGGAAGGTGATGTTGTCCTTGCCCATGAAGTAGTAGGCCTCGGCGCTCTCGTCGTTCCACCAGGCGCGCCAGGCGTCCGGGTCGCCGGAGCGGCGGGCCCACTCGATGCTCGCCGACAGGTAGCCGATGACCGCGTCGAACCACACGTAGATCTTCTTGTCCGGCCGATCCCGCCAGCCGTCGAGCGGCACGGGCACACCCCAGTCAAGGTCCCTGGTGATGGCCCGCGGGCGCAGGTCGTCGAGCAGGTTGAGGGAGAACTTGAGCACGTTCGGCCGCCACTGGCCCGACTTGGACTGCAGCCAGGCGCCGAGCACCTCGGTGAACGCGGGCAGGTCGAGGAAGTAGTGCTCCTGCTCCACGAACAGCGGCGTCTCGCCGTTAATCCGCGACCGCGGATTGATCAAGTCGGTCGGGTCCAGCTGGTTGCCGCAGTTGTCGCACTGGTCGCCGCGCGCGCTCGGGTAGCCGCAGATCGGGCAGGTGCCCTCGATGTAGCGGTCCGGCAGCGTGCGCCCGGTCGACGGGGAGATCGCGCCGAGCGTCGCCTTCGGGAAGATGTACCCGTTGCGCAGCAGCGCGGCGAAGATCTCCTGGGTGACCGCGTAGTGGTTGCGGGTCGTGGTCCTGCTGAACAGGTCGTAGCTCATGCCGAGGTTCGCCAGGTCGTTCGCGATGACCCCGTTGTAGCGGTCCACGAGTTCCCGCGGAGTCACGCCCTCCTGGTCGGCCTGGACCGTGATCGGGGTGCCATGCTCGTCGGTGCCCGAGACCATGAGGACCTTGTTGCCCGCCATCCGCTGGTACCGGCTGAACATGTCGCTGGGGATCGCGAAGCCGGCGACGTGCCCGATGTGCCGCGGGCCGTTGGCATAAGGCCACGCCGGCGCGGCGAGGATGTGCTTTGGAGTGGCGGATGACATGCCTAAAGCCTACGGGCTGTGGCAGCCTCGTCGCTCACATTAATAGTGGCCGTCGCGCCGACCGGCGTGTGCCTCGTCTGCTTGATGCCGAGAATCGACAGGAAGAACGTGCCGAGGATGAGCTGGCAGCTCAGCACCAGCGCGGTCACCGAGGGGACCATCAGCCGCAGCGCGTGCTCGTAGTTCAGCTGGCCGAACTTGTTCGCGTGCCAGTAGGTCAGCGAAAAGATGATCCCGACGAGGCCCGCGACGCCGATCGCCGCGCCGGCGATCAGACCGCGCTCGAGGGAGAGCTTCTCGAGCAGCCGCTGGACCTTCGGCTCCTCGGGGAGGAAGCCCTCAGAACCCGCGTACACCTGGGTGAACAGCCAGAACAGCACCGCCTGGAACCCGATTATCACCATCGCGCTGGCCGCGACCAGCGTGTCCACGTCGAACTTGACCGAGCCGATGGTGACCGGGCCCGCGGCCACGAGAGCGCCGATGATGAGACCCGCCACGCCGATGACGATGCCGGGCACGAAGAACAGCCAGCGCGGGCTGAACAGCAGCAGGAACCGCAGGTGCCGCCAGCCGTCACGCCAGCTGCGCAGATGCGGCGGGCGGCTGCGGCCGTCCTTCCTCAGCGTGGTGGGCACCTCGGTGATCTTCTGCTTGGCCAGCGTCGCTTTCACGACCATCTCGCTGGCGAACTCCATGCCGGTGGCCTGCAGGCCGAGCGCGATCGCGCTGTCCCTCCTGAAACCGCGCAGGCCGCAGTGGAAGTCGCCGATCTTGCTGCGGAAGAAGAGGCGGCCGACGAAGGACAGCACCGGGTTGCCGAGGTACTTGTGCAGCGGGGGCATCGCGCCGGGCTCGATGCCGCCCTGGAAGCGGTTGCCCATCACCAGGTCGCTGCCCTTGCGGAGCTCCTCGACGAACGGCATCAGGTTGGTGAAGTCGTAGCTGTCGTCGGCGTCGCCCATGATCACGTACTCGCCCCGGGCCGCCAGGATGCCGCCCATCAGGGCGTTGCCGTAGCCCTTGTCCGCGATGTCGACGACCCGGGCGCCAGCGTCCTCGGCGAGCTGCTGGCTGCCGTCGGTGCTGCCGTTGTCGGCCACCACCACTTCGCCGCTGATCCCGCTGTCCGCGATGAACTTGACGGCTTTGCGCACGCAGGTGGCCACCGTCTCCGCCTCGTTGAGGCACGGCATCACGACGGTCAGTTCCACGCGGACTCCCCGCTATTCGACACTTCTTCACCTGCAACCCGCGCCTACGAGACTAGCCGCGCCGGATTACCTACTACCTTGTACACGGGCGCACTGCCTGGAGAGCGCCTGCCCGGCACCAAGGAGGATACGGGCTTGAAGGTACTACCTACGGTCTTCCAGCGCGCTCTCGCCAGAAACAAACTATTCGCCATCCTGATAGCTGCGGCCGCGCTGCTCCGTATCGACGCCGAGCTCGGGTACCGCTGGCAGTCCTGGTTCAACGACTCGTGGAACTACGTGGACACCTCCGTCACCCTGAGCCTGGACCCGACGAGACCGTCTGGCTATTCCTTCTTCCTGTGGCTGCTCAAGCCGTTCCACAGCTTCGCGCTCGTCACCATCTCGCAGCACATCATGGGCCTGCTGGTCGCCGTGATGATGTACGCGCTCGCCAGGCACCGGTTCGGCACGCCCAAGTGGCTCGCGGCGGCCATGACGCTGCCGGTGCTCTTCGACGGGTTCGAGATCCAGCTCGAGCACCTCATCATGTCGGACACGCTGTTCCTGTTCCTGGCCATGCTGGCGATCGTGGTGCTGCTGTGGTCGCCGCTGCCGCCGCTGCGCGCCGCCGGCGGGCCTATGGTGCCGTGGTGGCGGTCGTCGTGGGCGCGCTGCGCGCTGGCCGGGGCGCTGCTCGGGGTGTCCTCGATCGTGCGGACCACCGGCCTGCCGATGATCCCCATCTTCGCCGTCTACCTGGTGCTGTGCTTCGCCATGAGCCGGGCAGGCTGGCGGACGCTTTTCGCCGGTGTCGTCGCCTTCGTGGTGCTCGCCGTCGCGCCGATCGCCGGGTACGCGGGCTGGTACGACTTCCAGCACGGCGCGTTCAACACGAGCGAGTCGAGCGGCGTGTTCCTCTACTCGCGGGTGATGACGTTCGCCGACTGCTCCACGATGAACCTGCCGCCCGACCTGCTGTCGCTGTGCACGACGGTGCCGCCGGCCCAGCGGCCGATCGCCCAGGCGTACATCTGGACGGCCGCGAGCCCGCTGCACCGGTTCCCCGCGCCGGTGTTCTCCGCGCTGCCGAACTCGCTGGCCCAGCAGTTCGCGATCAAGGCCATCGAGGCCCAGCCCGGGGCGTACGCGCGGGTGGTGTTCGACGACACGTGGCGGTCGTTCGCCTGGTCCCGGCAAGTCTTCCCCAACGCGCAGACCTACAACGAGTACCTGTTCGGGTACCAGTCGGTGCCGATATCCAGCGGGCACCGCGTGCCTGGCTACTCGTCGTCCGCCGCCGCCTACCTGGCGGGCGGCAACCCGCTGACCCGGGTGGTCAACCCGTTCGCCGCGGCGATCAGGACCTACCAGCGGTACATCTGGCTGCCCGGCACGGTCTACGGCCTGCTGCTGCTCGTCGGCCTCGGCGCGATCGTGGCCGGCCGGCGGCGGGTCAGCCTGGACGCGCTGCTGCCGTGGGTGAATTCCGTGGCGCTGATCGTGGTGCCGGCCGCGACGGCCGAGTTCGACTACCGGTACGTGACGACGGCGGTTCCGTTCGCCTGCCTCGCGGTGGCGATCGCGTTCGGCCGCCGGCCCGCGCCTGCCCCGGCCCCGGTTGACGCGCCAGGGTCGACAACCGCCCCGTCCCCGGATGCCTCAGCGGTCAACGGTTCGAGCGTCTCTTCTGGCGGCGCGGCGAGCCTCCCGCGCCGCATCCCTGGCGGCGGCCCTGGCAATGGCTCGGTCCAGTCCGGCCACGACGAGCGTGATTTCGCCTCGGACCCCCCCTGATACCGATTCCGCCCAGTCCGCGAGTTCGGCCAGGGTGCCGCGCCTGATCTCCTCGTGCACCTTGGTCAGCTCCCGGCAGACGACCGCGGCGCGGTCGTCGCCGTGTGACCGCCGCAGTTCCTGCAGGGTGGCGGCGAGCCGCCGCGGCGACTCGAAGAACACCTGGGTGCGGGTGTCTGACGCGAGTTCGGCGAACCTGCGCTCCCGCTCACCCGGCTTGCGCGGCGGGAAACCCTCGAAGCTGAACCTGTCGGTGGGCAGCCCGGAGACGGCCAGCGCGGTGACTACCGCGGACGGCCCCGGCACGGCGGTCACCCTGATCCCGGCGGCCGCGGCGGCGGCCACCAGCCGGTAGCCGGGGTCGCTGATGGCGGGCATCCCGGCATCGGTGACCAGGAGCACGTTGCGGCCGGCAAGCAGCTCGTCGACCAGGTTCGCGGCGCGGCGCGCCTCCACCTCGTCGTAGTACGACACCAGGCGCGCGGTCAGCCGCACGTCCAGCGCCGTGGCGAGGCGGCGCACCCGGCGAGTATCCTCCGCGGCGATCACGTCGGCGGTCGCCAGCTCGGCGGCCAGCCGGGCCGGGGCGTCTTCCGGCTGGCCGATGGGTACACCGGCGAGTGTCAGCACTCCGGCACCCGGCGGTGACTCACTGCTTACCCGTTCGTGATCAGGTCCGCTGGCTCTTCTACTCCCCACTCGGCTTTCCTCCACATAACATGGCGTTCAATGACCGCTACACAGGCCGGCCCGCCGGCCATGGACCCCGAAGACGGCGGCCCGGGCGCGAGCACCGACCAGATCGCCTTCGGCCGCGACGACGCCGGTGGCGCCCGCCCCGCTCGGTCCGCGCGCGACGACGCGCACACGACCGAGCGGATTGCCGCGCTGCGCGCCCGGCTGATGACGCCCATGCCCGACGACCGGCTGTGGGGCTGGCTCGGCCCGCTGATCGTCACGCTGTTCGCCGCCTTCAGCCGGTTCAACAGGCTATCCATTCCGCACGCGGTCGTCTTCGACGAGACCTACTACGCCAAGGATGCCTGGTCCATCCTGCAGCATGGGGTCGAGTGGCAATTCGCCAAGAACGCCAACGACCTGATCCTGGCCGGGAACTCCGGCAGCCACATCTTCCTGTCCTGCACCGGCACCGGCTGCGGCGAGTACGTGGTCCAGCCGCCGGTCGGCAAGCTGCTGATCGCGGTCGGTGAGTGGATTTACGGGCTGACCCCGCTCGGCTGGCGGGTGGCGCCCGCGGTGTTCGGCACGCTGGCGGTGCTGGTCATGTGCCGGGTCGCCCGGCGGCTCACCAGGTCGACGCTGCTGGGCTGCGTGGCCGGGCTGCTGCTGTCACTCGACGGCCTCGAGTTCGTGCTCAGCAGGACCGGCATCCTGGACATCTTCCTGATGTTCTTCGTGCTCGCCGCGTTCGGCGCGATGCTCGTCGACAGGGACGTGTCCCGTGCCCGGCTGGCGTCGGCCATCGTGCTGCAACCGAGCGACGAAGCGGGCCCGCAGCTCGGCGTCAGGAAGTGGCGGATAGCGGCCGGCGTGCTCATCGGCCTGGCTTGCGCGAGCAAGCAGGACGCGATCTGGTACCTGCTCGCGTTCATCGGACTGGCCATCGCCTGGGATATGGGGGCGCGACGGGCCGCGGGACTGCGGCAGTACGTGCGCGGCGCGCTGGTCAGGGACGGCAAGTGGCTGCCGCTCACGCTCATGGTGATCCCGCTGGTCACGTATGTCTTGACCTGGACTGGCTGGATGGTGACCAACACCGGCTACGACAGGGACTACGCGCAGCAGCACGGCATCACCACCCCCGTGATCGCCCAGTTGTACTCGCTGTACGAGTACCACAAGGAGATCTACCAGTTCATGACCCACCTGAGCCTGCGGCACCCGTACCAGTCCCAGCCGTGGGACTGGTTCGTGATCGCCCGGCCGGTGGCGTTCTACTACCAGTGCTTCACGAACGCGGCGGGGACGCAGACGTGCCCGGCCAAGTACTCGGGACCGGAGTGGTCATCGGAGGTGCTCGCGATCGGCAACCCGGCCATCTGGTGGGTGGGCACGATCGCGATCCTGTTCTGCCTCGGCTGGTGGTTCACCCGCAGGGACTGGCGGGCCGGGGTCGCGGTGCTGATGGTTGCCGCCGGCTGGGTGACCTGGCTGCCGTTCCCGTCGCGCACCAAGTTCTACTACTACGCGCTCGAGTTCGAGCCGTTCATGATCTTGTGCATCGTGCTGTGCCTGGGCCTGATCATCGGCTCGGTGGCGGCGAGCCGGCCACGCCGTGTGCTCGGCTCAGCGGTGGCGGGCGTCTACATCCTTGCCGTCCTACTGCTGTTCTGGTACTTTTATCCGATACTATCGGCGAAGATCATTCCGTATTCCGACTGGCTGTCGCACATGTGGTACACCGGCTGGATTTAGCCCGCCACACCCGCCGCAACGGAAGACCGGTCCAGAGCGATCCCAGAGCAGGCTTTAATCTTGCTCTCAATGTCGCGACATATCTTAAAGTGATTTAGGTCACAGAGTGGACCATCTGAGCCCTCCCGTGCGTCTATATGGGTAAGACGGGGACCAAAGACCGGAGCCAGGCATGAGCCCGAACGAAGAACACCAGGACGGCGCCACCAGCGGCGCGCCTGAGCCGGCTGATTCCTTCGCCGCCGACAACCGCGCCCGCTTCGAGCGCGACGTCGTGCCGCAGCTCAGCCAGCTCTACCCGGCGGCACTGCGGATGACGCGTAACCCCACCGACGCCGAAGACCTGGTCCAGGAGACGACGGTCAAGGCGTACGCCGCGTTCCATCAGTTCCGTCCTGGCACCAACCTGCGGGCCTGGCTGAACCGCATCCTCACCACGACGTTCATCAACGTGTACCGCAAGCGGCGCAGGGAGCCGCAGCAGGCCCTCGGCGGGGACCTGCAAGAGTGGCAGATGTCGGCCGACCGGCTCGGCGTCCCCGTGCCTTCCGCGGAGGCCGAGGCGCTGGACCACACCACCGACTCCGACCTGCTGCGCGCGCTGCGCGGGCTGCCTAACGAGTTCCGCACCGCGGTCTACCTCGCCGACATCGAGGGCTACCCGTACCGCGAGATCGCGGAGATCATGGGCACGCCGGTGGGCACGGTCATGTCCCGGCTGCACCGCGGCCGCAGGAAGATCCGCGAGCAACTGCTCGCCGCCGGGGTCCTGCCGCCCGCGCCGGAAACCAGCTGACCCCCGGGTCTCAGGTCGCGCTCGGTCAGGACTGCCAGCCAAGCGCGACCGGGTCAAAGACCCGCTCCACGTAGACCTGGTGCCACAGCGAGAAGACAAGCAGCACCCATACCCGCCGCCACGGCACCTGCGGGTCGCCGGCCCGGAACTGGCGCAGCACGTCGAGCACCGCGCGCTTGTCCAGCCACTCCTCGGTCCTGGCCTCGTGAATGACCTCCTCGGCGTAACCGGACAGCTCGCCGCGGAGCCACTGCCCGATCGGCACAGGGAACCCGAGCTTCGGCCGCTCGGCGGCCGCTTGCGGCAGCAGCGCGCCGACCGCTTCGCGGAACGCGAACTTGGTGGTGGTCGCGGCGGTCTTCTCCGCCCTGGCGAGCCGGCTGGCCACCGCCATCACCTCGCGGTCGAGGAACGGCGACCGCAGCTCGAGCCCGTGCACCATCGAGACGCGGTCCGCCTTGACCAGGATGTCGCCGGGCAGCCACGTGTTGATGTCCACGAGTTGCATGGTCGCGACGTCGTCCAGCCCGGCGTTGGCCGCCTGATCGAATATCGGGTCCGTCACGTCGAAGACCGTGCCGCCGCCGTAGCGGGTGAGCAGGTTCACCTCGGCGCCACTGAACACGTGGGCGTTCCCGATGTACCGGTCACGCAGCGGAATCGAGATCCGCTGCAATAGCCCCCTGCCGCGCTGGCCAGGCGCTATCCGGGAGGCCATCGCTCCCGCGGAAGAGCGGCCCCAGCCCGGCAGCCTGGTCGCGGCCCGCACCACGCTGGGCTGGTAGTACACGCCGTACCCGCCGAACAGCTCGTCCGCGCCCTCGCCGGACAAGACCACCTTGACGTGCCGCCGCGCCTCCCTGGCCACGAACCAGAGCGGGATCGCCGCCGCGTCCGCCATCGGGTCGTCGAGCTGCCAGATGATCTCCGGCAGCCGCGCGGCGAACTCCTGCGCCGTGATCACGTACGGCACGGATTTCAGGCCGAGCGCCGTGGCGGTCTCCTGCGCTTGCTCGATCTCGCTGTACCCCGGCCGCGCGAACCCGGCGGTGAACGTGAGCATGCCGGGGCGGGTCTCCGCGGCCAGCGCGCAGATCGCCGCCGAGTCCACGCCGCCGGACAGGAAGGCGCCGAGCGGCACGTCGCTGCGCAGGTGAGTGGTGACGGAATCGCGCAGCGCGGCGAGTATCCGCTCCGGCGTATCGGGGGCCGGCGACTTGGCCGGGCGCAGCATCGGGCGCCAGTAGCGGAACACGTCGACTGGCCCGCCGAGCCTGGCGATCAGGAAGTGCCCTGGCGGCAGCGACCGGACCGGCGGCGTCATCGTCGCCGGGGCGGGGACGTACTGGAACGACAGGTACCTGCGCAGCGCGTCCGGGTCGATTACCGACACCTCGCCGGCGCCGAGCAGGGCCTTGCGTTCCGAGGCGAACCGCAGCTGGTTGCCGCCTTCGGCGAGCGTGTAGTACAGCGGTTTCATGCCGAACGGGTCGCGGGCGCAGAGCAGCTCCCTGTCCCTGCTGTCCCAGATGGCGAACGCGTACATGCCGCGCAGCTTCCGCAGCGCGTCCCTGCCCTCCGCGGCGAACAGCTCGAGCAGCACTTCGGCGTCTGACTTGCCGCGCAGCTGGATGCCGCGGGAACGCAGCCGCTGCGCTAGCTCGCCATGGTTGTAGATCTCACCGTTGTAGACCATCCAGTACCGGCCGTCGGACGACCTCATGGGCTGATGACCCGCGGCGGAGAGATCCATGACGGCCAGGCGCCTGGCGGCGAGCGCGATGGAGCCGTCCGCGAACACGCCGTCGTCGTCCGGCCCCCTGTGCGTCATCCGCCGCGCGGCGCGGACGGTCCAGTCCGCGTCCGGCCTGGTTCCCTCCGCTAGCGCGAGGCACCCCGCGATCCCCGACATGCGACCCCTACAGCGGCGTCGTCACTTGGGCTGGAACCGGATGCCGCCGTCGAAGCGGACGACCTCCGCGTTCATGTAGTCGTTCTCGATCAGCGCCCGCACCAGGTGCCCGAACTCGTCGGGCCGCCCGAGCCGCTTCGGGAACACCACCGGGGAGGCCAGCCTGGCCAGGAACTCCTCGGCGTCCCGCCCGGTGCCCGCGATGCTCTTGTAGATCGGCGTGTGGATGACGCCGGGGCAGATGGTGTTCACCCGGACCCCGATGACCGACAGGTCGCGGGCGGCGGGCACGGTCATGCCGATGATGCCCCCCTTGGACGCCGAGTAGGCGAGCTGGCCGGTCTGGCCCTCGATCCCGGCGACCGACGATGTGTTGATGATCACGCCGCGCTGCCCGTCGGCGTCCGCGGGTGCGGTCTGCGCGATCGCGGCGGCCGCCAGCCGCATCAGGTTGAAGGTGCCGGTCAGGTTGACGGCGATCACCTTCTGGAAGCTGGCGAGGCCGTGCGGCGCGCCTTCCCTGTTGACGGTGCGCTCGGCCCATCCGATCCCGGCGCAGCTGACCGCCACCCGCAGCGGCCGGCCATCCGCTGCCGCGGCGACCGCCGTACGCACGGATTCCTCGTCTGTCACGTCCGTCCGGGCGAAGTGCCCGCCGATGTCGGCGGCCACCTCCTTGCCCCGGTCTTCGTTGAGGTCAGCGACGACGACGTAGGCCCCGGCGCGGGCTAGCTCGCGCGCCGTGGCCTCGCCGAGACCACTGGCCGCACCTGTCACGATCGCGGAAGTTCCGTTCAGCTCCATGGCCCGGAGCATACTTCAGAGTCAGCTGGCGGCTGGCTCGACCAGTTCGTCCGGCCAGATGCCCGGCAACTCAACCGCCTCGTGGCCGTAGGGATCCGGCTCGAAGGGGAACCTGTCCGCGAACGCGGGCGCCAGGTCGGTGAGCCACGTGGCGCGCGGATCGAAGTGCGCGAAGAACGGCCGTCCGACCAGCGCCGGGTCCCGCGCCTGCAGCATCCGCAGCACGAACACGCGCACCCCGGCCACGTCGGCGACGCCGTCCACGCATACCTTGCCTGGCGTGGCGGACATCGACGGGCCGCGGACCGTACGGCCCAGCCCGGAAACGCCGGCGTAGGCGTCCCTGAAGATCTCGTGGGCACGCGCCAGCGGCACCGCGAAGTAGTCCTGCGGACCGGTGTCCCGCTCGACGAACATGTAGTACGGCACCATGCCCGCGCGGACCTGGGTCCGCCACATCGACCGCCAGGTGGCCGCGCAGTCGTTGACCGAGCGTATCAGCGGGGCCTGGGTCCTGATCACCGCCCCGGTGTCCCTGATCCGGCGGATCGCCGTGGCCGCGATCGGCGGCTCGAGCTCGCGCGGGTGCGAGTAGTGCGCCATCACCGCGAGCACGCGGCCGGACGCGACCACGTCCTCGAACAGGCGGAGCGTGGCGTCCGCGTCCGGATCGGTGACGTAACGCTGCGGCCAGTAGGCCAGCGACTTGGTGCCGATCCTGATGGACTCGATGTGGTCGAGGCTCGGGTCGAGCAGCGGCTCGATATACCTGCGCAGCACGCCGGCGCTCATGATCATCGGGTCTCCGCCGGTGATCAGGACGCTGGTCACCTCGCGGTGCTGGCGCAGGTAGGCCACCAGGGTGTCGATGTGGTCGGTGGCCATCTTCAGGTCCGGCTCGTTGACGAACTGCGCCCAGCGGAAGCAGTACGTGCAGTACGCGTGGCACGTCTGTCCCTGTTTCGGGAAAAACAGCACCGTCTCCGGGTACTTGTGCTGGAGTCCAGGCAGCGGCCTCCCGTCCAGCCTGGGGCCGTTGAGCAGCAGCTGGCCCGCCGGGTGCGGATTCAGCCGCATCCTGATCTCGTGCGCGGCCGCGTCTATCCGCGGCTCCGGAGCGTTCTCGCTGAGCAGGCTGGCCATCCTCGTGACATCCGAGCGCGGCAGCATGTCGGGCTGCGGGAACACGAGGCGGTACATCGGGTCGTCCGGCGCCGCGCTCCAGTCGATGAGCTCATCGAGCACGTAGGAGTTGGTGCGGAACGGCAGTACCGTGGCCACCGCGCGGACCGCAAGCCGTTCGGCATCGCTGAGGCCCGCCCGCTGGGTAAGCGTGTCCAGGTGCCGGGCGCCGAAGGCACGGAACCTGCTCCCCGCCTCTCGCGGCTCTGGAACCACCTGCTGGATATCAGTCAACCGTTTCTCCCTCCGCCCAGGCCTGCGCCGATGCGGGACAGCCCGAGTCGCTGAAGTAACGCATGGGTGAGGTCCTGTTACGTAGACGTTTCGGAACGCCTCTAGGTTCCCGCTAAGCCCCTCTGGCACCGGAAGCACCGCCAAAAAGGGTCCTGAGCAGCACGGATTTAAACACAGGTCGTCACCGCCCGACATCCTCACGAAGTTCTTGGCCATCCGCGCTACCCAAAGACTTTCACGTTGATGTTTTTCCGCTGGAAGTCCTTTTCGTGTATGGCGTGCTTTACATAGACGGTCATGAAAGAGGGTGAATATGCGTCCGAATCGCCTGACCGGAATGCGGGTAGTGAGCGCTGTGATGCGTAATGGGACCGTGGGCCGTGCGGCGACGGCGGGACAGGGGATTTTGGCGGCGCGGCGGTGGCTGGGCGGGCATTGTGCGGATAGCAGAGCGGCGGGCTGGGATAATGGTCAGGCAAACCGTTCTGCGTGGCCGTAGCAAGTCCAGCCGTAGCAGGTCCAGGGACAGGGAAGGCCCGGGGAAAACGTGAGCCATTCGGTGCCGGGCCGCTCTGACGCCCCGGACTCACCGGCACCGGCGTCCGCGGGCGACCAGCCCGTGCCAGCCGGCCAGCAGCCGACCGTCGGCCCGGACGGCAGCCCCGCCGAGCCGGTGATCGCGGTGGACGCCATGGGCGGGGACTACGCCCCTGACGAGATCGTGGCGGGCGCGCTCGCCGCGCAGCGGGAACACGGCGTCACCACGCTGCTCACCGGGCCGCCGTCCCGGCTTCGCCCGGTGATCGCCAAGCTCGGCGCGGGCTCCGAGCTGCGG
>Ga0335075_10008351_pt1 | contig 15872 bp, 16 predicted proteins | sample Lox_Sample_24_FD_206723 | JGI IMG/M metagenome (GOLD analysis project Ga0335075, IMG submission 206723) | Soil microbial communities from Loxahatchee National Wildlife Refuge, Florida, United States - Lox_Sample_2.4 | ecosystem: Environmental > Terrestrial > Soil > Wetlands | place: USA... | reverse complement strand
GCCCGGTCGGCACGTTCGGCACCGCACCCTGCGTCGCCTGCGTGATGATCGCCGACATCGGGCCGGGGCCGTTGGCGTTCACGGCGAATACCGCGAAATCGAATGACGTGCTTGGCGTCAGCCCCGTAACCTCGTAGCTCGTGCCTGACAGGCCTGCGGCGACGATGGAGAACGGCCCAGTGCCCGTGACGCGTGAAAGCACGGTGTAACCCCCCGTCGATGCACCGCCCGAGGTCGGAGCGGTCCACGACAGGCCAATGCTATTCGGACTTATCGTCACGATGCTGGCTCCAGCACCAGGCGCCCAACGTATTCCCACTCGCGCGCAATCCATCGGAGAGAATAACCCTTGCGCAAGCAATCATCCCTGCGCTCCCATGGAAGGGCGCGGCCAGCATCGTAATGATAAACTTCTTCATATTTGCCGCGTATCGACTTGATGTATGCGCTCGGTTTCCGGCGTAACAGATGCCATCCGGCGCCGGGATTCGGCGGAACACCGTCCCACCCGCAATCGGCCTCGCCTTGCCGTTGCCCACAGTCCCCGTAGCTCATGATGTCGCTCACGACGCCACCGGCCCGCCCGGCATGCCCGGCGGATCGGGCAGCAACGGCGCCGCTGAAATCGCCACCCAAGCGACGGTCCCCACCGGCCGGACGTTGTTCACCCCGGCGTAGATGTCGGCATCCTGAATCAAGCCTGGCACGTTCTCTGTGTCCGCATACTCGATCGCCCCTGCGCCGTATCCGCCCCCAGCCCAGCCCGCGCCGGCGTAGTAGCCGCCCACGTTGGCGATCGGCGTGGCGACCGCGAAATACGCCTGCACGAAGAACTGGAACGACAGCAGCAGGCTCCCGTATCCGCCGCCCGCCCCATAACCGACGCCGCCAATCGTGTAGCCGCCGGTGTCGGATGTAAGGCGCGGTTCGAAAATCCGCGGCGCCTGTCCGGTCAGATCGGTCAGCTCCCGCACCACTGCGACACGCGTGCCCTTGGGCCGGAACAGCTCGCGCTCGATCCGCGCCTCGAAGGCCGCGTCGCTCTCGCCGGCTCGCCTCTGCAGATCGCCGCCGAAGAAATCGAGCGAGATCAGATCAAGGTTCGCGCCCGTCGCCGTGGTGATGCGGGTCTGCAACTGCACCCAAGCCAACAGCGCATACATCTGAGCCCAGATGGCACCGAACCCCGTCAGGATGGCCGTCAGTATCGGCGCGCTGTCCGGGAACCATCCGGCCGGCAGGACGGCCCGCATGCGGGCCGCCATATCGTTCTGATCGCCGGTCGCCATGTCAGGAGATGACCACCGTTCCGACCTTCACCACCTGGCTCTGCGTCGGCACGATATCAGCCGTGCCGCCGTTGATCTCGAGCGAGGTCACGTTCACGATGCTTGGGTCAACGCCATAGATAACTGCCGCAAGCCGTGTGAACGCCAGCGTCGCGCCCACCGCCAGCGTATCGACATAGGTATCGATCGCCGTGGTGATCGGGCCGACCAGGTTTGGCTTATTGCCGGTTGGGTTCGTCGTAAGCATGAAAGTTATGTTCGCCGTCAGATCGCCCGGCCCCTGCACGGTGAACGTGGAACCCACCGGCCGAACCGCATTGATCGCAGTATAGACCGCCGACAACAACGCGGATGGGGGGTTGCCTGAGCCGTCGTCGACCGTCACCACGAAATTGCCCGGCTGATACGACCCGCCGGCGTCGTTTTCCTGGATGGTGAACTGCAGCCCGGACTGTACCGACTGGATCGCGTAGGCCACCGCGCCGTCCGTCGCCAGGCTCCGCGTCTGGATATAATTCGCGAAGCGCGCCCGGAACGCTGCATCGCTCTCGGCATTGATCCCGTTCATGAACGCCACCGGGTTCGTCACGGTATCGATGCCGGGTATCGCGCTTGCCAGCAGCGAAATGCTGCCAGCCGCCACATTGCCCGCCGTGCCGACAGACAGGTTGCCGCTGGCGTCCATCGTGACATCTTGCACCGTACACGTCCCGGACGCGGTGCCAGCCGGGATCAGGAAGCCGTTCTGCGCTGCGCTCCACAGGCTGTTCGTGGTATCCAGCACCACCGCAAAGGTGCGCGTGCCGTCGGCGGTCTTCACCTGCGCCCCCACGGAGATCAGCGCCGCGCTGCTCGCCGTGAAGCGGGAGAACGTCACCGGCCCGGTCGCTGCTACCGCCGGCAGCCGGGTCATCGAGAAATCCGCCATCCAGCTATCGAGCGCCAGGCCCTGGCTGGTTGCGGCGCGTGTCATCTGCAGGATTTGCACCGCGATCCATTGCAGCCACAATGCAATTGAAGCGCAGCCCTCAGCCAGCGCGCGCGAGATCGAGCCAACTGTGAAATCGAGCAACGCGGTGGCTGCCCCCTGCGCCGCGGCGGCGAATTGCTGCACCAAGGCGGTAAAGGTCTGTAATGGCAGCACTGATTCGGTTCCCGGTCTTTAGTCATCAGTTACCAAAGGTTTCGTCTCTCAATTATCAGAGGCCTGAAACTGACAACTGAAAGCCGGTAGCGCTCGCTACAGCGGCACGGTCAGCACCTGGGTTTGCCCGGTATCGGCATCGGCATACTGGACATAGGCATAGACAGTGCCGCCATTATCGGAAGAAATGGTGACCTGCGGCAGCGGCGACTGCGCCACAGCGGACTCGAGAAGCATCTGCGAGGTGATGAGCCCCTGGATCGCCGTCGGGTTGGCCGGCTTGCCGACCATGCCCGGCAGCCCGGCGCCATAAGTCAGGTTCCAGATATAGTCTCCCGAATTGGTCAGAAGCCGACGCAGAACCCGTTGCTGGCCGAGGCTTGGGTCGCTTACGGCCGCAAGGTCGCCGGTCGGCCCAAGCGCGAGATCGAAGCCAACCACGTGCGAGATATCTGCCATCAGGGCACCGGATCGTCAGTTGTGCCAGTGTTGCTGCCGCCTGCTTCAACACCCGGATGGACATGGGCATTATAGGCAGCGCGCAGGGTCTGCAACGAGCCATGCGCGTTGTTCAGGTCGATGATGTCGCCGCTCACCGCCAGCGTGCCATTGACGTTCACGGTGCCGTTATTGCTCAGCACGACCGAGGCGCCAGAGGCATCGGTTAGCGCGATCTGCCCATTGCTTTCGATGAGCGCGCTGGCCCCGGCGGCATTCTTCACCTTGATGTTCCCCGTCGCATCAAGCAGCAGCGCCGACCCGCCTTTATCGAGAAGCAGAATCTGAGCGGCGCCGAGTGTGCCGCCAAACGGGTTCTGGGGTGGCTGCATTTGGTCCGACCAGGCACGGCCGACAATCACGCCGTTGTCGGCATCGCCCTCCATCGGCAGGACCAGCACCTGCTCGCCACCTGCCAGCGGCGTGTGAACCCCCCAGCCTGCACCCACCGATTGCGACAGCACCGGTAGCCAACTCGTCAGCACGCCCTCCGGCTGGATAAGCACCTTCGCCGTGCCGCTATTCGGATCGTAACTCTGCACTACACCCATACGGGCTCGTCCGGCCTGAGCATCCATGCTGGCCATGTGCAGCTTCAGCGCGTTCAGCAGGTGATCCGCGCTCATGGTGCGGCAACCTCCGTCTGCGGACTGTGATTCTTGGCGCTAAGGTGCATCAGGTAGCCACCCTGACCGACCGTCCGCCTGACGGTGTTTGGATAATAGGTCTGATCATACCCGGTGCCCGTCCCGGTCAACTGCACGAGCACGCGCGGAGTCAGCACCGAGTCGCCCGGCAGCGTCACGTCGATCGTACGCTCATGCGCGACGATCTCCGCGTACAACTGATTAGCGAGCTGCTGTGCCTGGTCTTCGGTCAGGTTCGGCCGGACGAACACGTATTGCTGGACGTTGCTGCCCGTGCCGACCGGCTTGGCACTTGGATACCCTCGGGTAAACGCGCGCGCCTGCTTGCCATTCCAGGATTTGACGATCACGTTCACGCCCTTGGCGACCGTCAGCGCCCGCTCGGCCGAGAATTCGACCATGTTGCTCTGCACCTGCCCCTGATCGTCCTGTTGCCACCACAGCAAATACGGGTCCGATCCGACCGCAACCGGCGGCTGAAAATACAGCGTATCACCGACAAAGAAGGCGTCGAACCCTTCGTAGCGGGCCAGCAGCACCACCTCGTCCCATCCGGTGATCGCCCGATGGAACTGATTGAGCTGCACGCTGGCGTGTTCCAACTCGTAATATCGCCCGACCGGCGTCGTGGTCTGCGTCACCTGTGACTGCAGCCCGACTTGTGCGGCCAACGACGCGACGATCTCGCTCGATGTCTGATTGACGTTCGCCAGCTCGGTTTTGAAGTCGATCAGCTTGGCCGTGTAATCGCGGCCCTCGAGCTGGATCGCCCCAGCGTTGAAGCAGTGCGTGGTGCGATCCACCGGCCCCTGCACAATGGATTGCCACACCACCGCGCTCTCCGGTGCCCCAGGAGGCACCAAGCCGATCTGCACATCAGCGGCGATGTCGGTCTGCTGCTCCCACCACGCAAAGCTGCCAAGCCCCGAGATCGGTGGCGCGAGCGTCGCCGTGTAGCGATCGCCGTGATAGTTGTTCGTGCTGGTAATCGAGGCCGAAAATGCGGTTGGTATGCTTACCCCGTTCACCAGGACCCGCAGCCGCGGCCGGATCACCGCCGGCGGCGAATAGGCGTTGTTGATCGGCATTGTCACTGCGTCGCGACGCCGCCTGTGGCATTGGGATTCACATCCGGGATTTGTAGGATCATCGGCCCGGGTATGTTCGGGTCAACCAGCCTGTTCAACTGCGCAATCCGTATCCACTGCGTCGCGTCTCCAAGCTGTTGCGCGGCGATATGGAACAGATCGCCCCCCACCACCGAGATAGTATTCATGTGCTCGCATTCGCCAGATTGCTAGCGATCCGGCCCATCAACCCGTTCGCCGCCACAGCATTCGCGAGATCCCCACTTTGCGTGGCAGCAGTATTCATCCAGGTGAGCCCCGCCGCGGGACCGCTCACCCCCGAGCCACCCAACCCGTTTAAGCCGCTCTCGGCCTCCGAGATCGCATTGCCCACGGCGACCTGGGCCGCACCCACATCTGCAGTCAGTGTTGTGAACGCCGCAGAGCCAAAGGTCAGGGCATTCGGCATAGCAGCTTGCTGCTGCACGGCGGTTATGGCTGGCATCGCAGCACCGGCGTTATCCACTACGTCGAAACCCAGAGCAGCGCTGATGTCGCCTTGTACTTGGTCCAACAGGGTTGGGTCACCGGGTCCGCCAAGCTGCGACGGGTCAGCACTCACCGCACAGGCGATCCGATACGGCACCCAACCGATTGTGGTGTCATCAGCGTAGAACTCTTGGATCACCACGACCCATAGCTGGTCAAGCCACGCCAGTGGAACCGCCTGCGCCCCCAGCATCATCGCGTAGAGCAGCTTGGCTCGTGACGAGGCGCCCGGACCTTCGATAACCCCACTCCAACAGATCGGCTTCCAGTCCGGGCCAAGCGAAGACATCACCACCACGCCGCCCGGCGCTACGTGGCGCACCAACCTCTGCTGGCCGCCCCACGTCATCCTCGATGGCAGTGCGAGGTCGGCAAATGTGGCACCGCCCAGCGTTACTTCGCCCCCACCAAGCCCCAGGATCTCCGATACCGCTCCAGCGATGCCGATAGCGGCTGAAACGAACCCCGACATGCGCTACAGTCCAACAATTGCACCAAAAGCCGGCATTGGCAGGCTCATCCGCGGGTCACCCCCAGTCGGGCCGTTAGGGGGCGAGGATATCAGCGCTGCCTGGTGCGCGGTGGTTCCATCGGCAATATCGCGGCCGTTGACCACGTAAACCGGCAGCGGTCCGGTCGGTCCCGTGCTCGACGCGCTCGGAGGTACAGCCGAACTCCCAACCGGCATCCGCGCGCCGATGCCGCGCGTCGCGCCCGAGTTCAGCGTCCCCAAGCCCACTCCGTTCGTAGCCCCGCTCGGTGTCCCGACGATAGACGCGACAGAGCCCATTGCCAGCCCAGTGGCCGAGCCTGCCGCCAAATGCTCTGGCCAAGAAGGCATCGACGGCAATACCTTGCCCAAAGTCTCGATACCCGCGGCCAATCCGATCAACCCGGCTGGGCCTGTCAACAGACCGAGCGCAGTCGCTGCCTTTGCTCCGATCGCGAACAGACCGGCCGCTCCAGCCAGCGTCGCTAGTGCGCCAACAGTCTTCTCGATGGCCCCTGTCAATTCGGGATGCGCGACCGCCCATTGACTGAAGTCATTCATCGCATGGGTGAGCGACACCATCAGGTTGCTCGCGGTATCCACCAGCGGAGCGCCGAGCGTGGTCAAAAGGTTGTTCCACGTTTCTCGGAACGCTTTGGTAGTCGCGGTCGGGTCATTCTGCGCCGTCGCGTCAACGCTGCTGATCCCGGATCCGCCACGATCCAAATCTGTCGCGAACCCTGTTCGCTGTGTAGCGGGCAAGGCTCCTATTTGCTTGGCGACATCATCGCCCAACGGATAAGCATTTGTCCGAAGTTCAGTTGCCCGTGCACGTTCGCCCTGTTGGACGCCTCCCATCACGTTGCCTGTCAAGCCCCGGACTGCTAGCTGCAGCGGATTGCCAGCCCTGGGTATCGAGGCACTGCCGCCACTCGCGATCATGCTCTGGGCCAGAGCCGACAAGATCGGGTCAATAGAGCTACTCTTTCCGATCGCCGAATTCGTCACCGTAGACGGGTTCGGTTTTCGCGAACCGTCCAGGACAGTCGGCGTCTTCGCCCGGTCAAACGACTGGTCTCGACCCCCAACGCCGAGTATCGACCCCCCCAGCAGTCGAGCCTCGATATCGAAAGTCAGATTGCTCTGGTCACGGGCCGCTTTGCCGGATGCCGTAGCCAGTTGGTGTGCGCCCTTGAAGTCCTCGGACTCGCTCGCTGCCATCATCGCTTGCGCCGCGACGTTCGTGCTTCTTCCGGTCGGCAAGGTAGGAATCATGGCCGGCATATGCCGCAACTGGTCCTTGAGGAGGCCCTGCTGACGCGCCAGCTCCTTTCCTTGACCTGCCAGCTTGCCCATTACTCCGAGCGCAGCCTCGCCTCCCAGCGCCGCGCCAAGCCCCGCGAGCGCGGCTTTTGCCGCAGTGAAGCCGCCTGTCAGCATCTCGACCGACTGGCGCAACGTCAGCACGTCTCGCTGGATCACACCCAGGACTGCTGAAGCGTTGTTCACCATCGAAATGGTGACGCTAATGCGATAAACGTCCATGTGTTGCTTCTATGGAACTGCCGCTGCTGCCCGGAGAGCTGCGCCTAGCTCTTCGTGCCGGTAAGAAAGTTCAGGAAACGATCACCGATGAGGTCGCACACCTCCGTTGCCTTGCGGAACGCCGAACCGCTCAGGAACGGCTGGGGCGGAACCGCTGGACTACCCAATTCCCGAGCCTCAGCCTCCGGCAGATTCGAGCCGACATGTGCACTGCCCGTAAGCACCACGTGCTCGATGCCGTCGCGCAGATCAGCGTCCGCCAGTGCCGGGAGTCCAATCGCGCTCTGATGCTGTCCGATCGCTTGTCTTGCCTCCGCCTTGATCAGCCGTGCTGCGCAATCGAGCGCAACACGCTCTTCCTTCGCGATGCCGGCCGCCAGACTGTCGAGATGCGCAGCAAGGCCCGGCAGGTCGAAACTCCTCATCGCCGCTCCTCCCAACCCATCCGTCGCCAGTTCCAGTGGTTGCCTTCGTACTCACCGAACACTATCAGATGGGCAAGCCGATCGGCATCATCCATCTCGAATGCAACGTCGTAGGGGACCCCGTTCTTCACGAGCCAGAGGCTTTCTCGGAAGCCGGAGTCCTGGGTAAGTTTTTTGCCCGTGCTGCCCGCTCGTCCTGCCGATCTATAATGAACTGCTGCGCGACTTCGATACCATCATCGTCGAGCTGCGCGACCAGAGCCGCAATCTCTTTCTCATTGGTCGGCATAGGCACCGGCACATCATTGATAGCGCGCACGCTACATGCCGCGAGCGTCCACCCCATCCACGACAGGTTGCCCTGCTGCTCATTGGGAATCGCCTTGAACAGCTCGAACCTCTCCCGTGCCGAAAGGACTCGCAGCGTAAGCCGCCGCCCCGACGCATCAGTGCTGACGATCGCCTCCCCCATTATTGCCGCACCCGACGACGTGCGAAGAACTCAACCGTCTGTTTCACAGTCTGCTCTTGATGGAACGTGCCCGCGCTATGCAGGTTCACGGTCACCCCCTCGAACAGATAGGTGGACACCGACCCGTCCACCTCGTTCAGATACTGATACAGCTGCCCGGTCGGCAGGCGCTGGCCGTTCCAGAACATCGCCTCGAGCGTGACCGACATATCGTCCACCACGCTGTTGGCACGTTCGACGTCGAACGACCCTTCCCAGCCGGCCGGTATGTCGCGGCCGAGCGGTGGATAGTTCAGCACCGGCACGCGCAGCTTCTTGACCAGTTGGTTGGCGGAGAAGCCGGTCACATGGGAGAAATCGAGCCGCCCCAGCGAGCCGAGGATCAGCACCACGCGGCAGTCATTGCCGAGTGAGAAGTCATTGTTGTATGTACCGGACACCACCGGCCTCCATCAGGTTACGAGCGTTACGGAACGGCGGCGGTCAGGAGCCAACCTGCCCGGTCGGGAGCGTCTGCGTCGTCACCTGGACGGTAGTGCCGCCCTGCAGGTTGACGATGAACTTCTCGTTGATCCCCTGGTATTGCACCTGCACGTCAGCTTGCACGTAGCCGATGGACGTGCGGGATAGCGGGTTGTTCGTGGTGTCGCAGATGACAGAGAACGGGGTGCTGCCATCGAGCGAACCCAAAAGCCCTTGGCTCAGCATATTTTGCAGAAAGGCCAGCAGCGTCGCCCGGATGTTCTGGAACAGCGTCGAGTTGATGACCTGACCGACGTAAATGCCCATGCCGGCCGCCAGGCTGGCCGAGATATAGTTGGTCAGCCGCGTGTAGTTGTCGCCATCAATTGACGCATTCGTCGATGAGTTGTGCCCTGCCCGTAGACCCCAATAGTATCCACCGGGCTGCGGATTGCAGATCACGTCGATGCCGTTCTCGATCAGGAGCTGCAGATCGGCCAACGCATACTGACCCGTCTGCCCGGTCCCCGGCACGCCCGATTTCTGCGACGCCACCACGGAGTAGATTGGCTTGTTGAGCCCGGACTGTTCGGGTGACAGGTTGGCCAATCGCCCGGCCGCAAAGCCCTGCGGGGAAACCAGCCGCAGCACGTTGTTGGTCTGGTCGTTCCAATAAATCCAGTCACCATGCAGGAGCTTGCTGGCGTAATCATTCAGCCCGGCCGCGCTCTTGAGATCGACCGTCCCGGTGCTGCCGTTCTGAATCACCGACCCGGCCGGAGCGACCAGCATCATATAGATGCCCTCGCTAAGCCCGAACTGATCCTGCGTCGTCCAGGTGCTGGAAGTATCCGTGTCTGCTAGTACGCCGATCGAGCATCCCTGCCCGCGCAGAGCATACATGCCCATCCGCGGGACGATGTCCTGCCCGATCAACGTCGTGGCCGTTGCGCCGCTGGCCCCGTCGCTGCCGGCCGCGGCGCCGGCGGCGGAGCCGAGCGTGATGGACATCGGGAGCGTAAGGCTGGATGGACTGACGCTCGCATTGGCTCCCGCACCAGTCGACAGAACGACAAGCTGCGACGGCCCGCGCAGCTGGCCAACCCCGGTGTTTACGGCTGCGATCAGGTTGGTCCAGAACGCAGCGCCAGTGCCCGTGATGCCCGTATAGAGCTCGCCTGGCATGCCGGGCCGCACCACTGTGAGGTTGTAGGTCCCGGGTGCGCCACCGACAGACAGCGTCAGCACATCACCGTTGGCGAGCGAGCCCGTGTAAAGCGAAGTCGCGGCAAACGAGCAGTCGGAGGCGACGGAGCCATTGAAGATCGCCGAGGCCGCGACATCGGTGCCGTCGGTCGCGCGGACGCACACGAAGTCTTGCGCCCCCTGCTGGACTGCGATTGCGACCGCGGTCCCCATATCGTATTTCCGGTTCACTACCGGCCCGAACTGCTGGGCATATTCCGCCATGGTGCCGACGGTCGTCGGTTGGCCGACAGGTCCCCATGACGCCGTGCCGACCACGCCAATGACGTTGGTTGGCACGCCGTTTATGACCAGGTTTTGCGGTGGCACGATCTGCACATATAGATCGGGCACAACCAGCGCGGTCGTGTTGAGCGCGCCCGCTTGGACGATCGGCATTTGTCATTCTCTCCTGTTTGCGACCGGCGCTATCAGCGCTATCCGGCCTCGGGTCCGCTCACCTCGGCGGTCCAGTCGATTACGTAGCCGGAGGCACCGGTGGCGGTGATGCTCAAGCCACCATTTGTGGTGTCAGCCGTCACGCTGATCGACCAACCGGCGACGGTGCCGGCCGACGTTGTAGGCGCGATCGCCGTCCCACCACCGACAACAGTGACAGTATTTACTCCGCTTCCGCTCGAAACAATGACTGGATCAAGCCGCCACACCGCCACGTCTTGCGCGCTGACGTGGCGGCCCACCACAACGATCCGAACCGCATAAGCAGTGTTGCTCGGAATGTTCACGGTGTTCGCCGCGCCAGCCGCCTGACCATCGGCCGTCAGCCGGACTGGCGTAGTGCCGTTGCTGGAGCCCCCGAGTATCTGCTTGGCACTCTGTTGCGTGCCGGGGATCGCGCTTGTATTGGAACTCCACAGAAGTACGCCAGTACGCCCGTGATCGTTGGCGTTCGCGCCGCCCGGCGCCGATGAATTCGCTCCGCTCAGTTGATTGGCAAACCCGAAAGCAACTGAGGTCCCACCCGAGACGTTGTTGCTGTTTCCGCCGACTACGCAGAACGTGCTGGATGCCGTGTTGCCGCCGCCGCCGACGATCACCGATCGCCCGCCGGAAGCCACCTGCGACGCGGTGCTTCGAGTCGTCTGCAGATCGACCACGCCACCGCCGCGCGAATTGCCTCCGGCCGCCGTGCCGTCCGGCACCTGAGCCATGATCGCGCCCGTGCCATTCGGCGCCAGCACGAGCGACCCATTGGCGAGGTCAGTCTGCAGTATCGTGGCAGGCTGATAGCCGCCGGCAGGGACCGTGCGCAATGAGCCGATCTGAGTCCCCGACCGCCAGAGCGCGAGGTTCTGCGCGCTCGCCGCGCCGGACGTACTCGACTCAGCACAAATCGAGGCCGATGGGCTACCGTCGATAACAGCAACGCTGCTGTCGCTTGTTGCCCAAACCTTCTCGTTGAAGTGCGTCTGGACAGTTGCCGCGGTTGGTGCCCCCCCGTTGACGCCATGCGCATTGACGATGTCAACTTGGCTGTTGGTGGAACCCCCCGGAAGACTGATCCAGGTGCCCGCAAACGTGCCATTCGTAATGAACGGACAAACAATCTTGACCGCGTAAGCCCCGGACGCCACCGTGAAGATCGGGGGCGCCGCCGTGTTGCCGCCAAGATTGAACTGAACGTGGTAGAAGCCGCCATATACGGGCTGACCCGCGCCAGTGACCACATGGCCCGGCGCATGGCCATCATCTGCAATGACAATAGCGCCGCCCGTCCAGGTCATCTCGCCGGACGAACCCCAATTCACCCCTGTTCCAAATCCGTTCAGATAGCAGTCTGCAACAATGATTTCGGGACTATGCGTTCCGGAAGTGAACACGACGCCAGCCGTGGCGCTCGAATTGGCGCCATTGAGAAGGCTCGCCTGCACCTCGAACCCGCATCCGGTGATTTGGGTCACGCCGATCGCATTGATGACCAGGCCGGTCCGCCACATGAAGCTGAAACAACGGTCCAGAGTCCCGCCGGTATTCCCGCCGTACAGATTGAAGGCCACACCTGGACGATCCCACGTTCCGCCAGTAGCCGGCACACCTCCGCCAATGCAATAGAACGGCTCGCAGCGGATCTCCGATAGATAGTGATTGTCCCCTGCGTCGGTGACTGCTACGCCATTGTAGCAGTCGATCCAAATGCGGTGCAGGTGAAAGTCGCCCGCTTGTGCTTTGATCGCGGTGTTGAAGCCAACTACCCCGACATCATGGATCACCACACCATTGATGTTCAGCGGGATTGAGATGCCAACGCTGTTCTCAGCACCCCAGGTTGTGATTGACGCGATCGCTTCGGCTGCTGTGGGCGCGGCCAGCAGCCCGGTGCGCAGCACACGCACGCCACGCAGACATGAGTGATCGCCCATGACGATCGAGTACGCAGGGTTCAGCAGGAACCCGCAGCCCGCCAACATCGCCGCGCCGCCAAGCGCGAACGGATTACCGGAACCCTCGACCGTCACCCCGGCGGGGACCACCAGATTACCGCTGTTGATCAGATAGAATTTCCCGGCCGGCAGCGACACGCGTGCGCCGGCCGTGAAGCTCGCTAGGAACGTGTTGATCGCGGCGGTGTCGTCTGTCACACCATTCCCGGCCGCATTAGACGCCGAAAGCGAGATACCGGGGCGCTGCGAGATCGCGGTAGCCAAGAGCTGCGTCCGTCCCATGTCGGGCGGCGTTACGGACGCATCCGACAGGTCCACCCCCGCGTATGCGTTGCCGGCAATGATAGTGGCCGCCTGGGCGGCGATCACCGACATCGGCACCGGGACATAGGTTCCGCTCACCCGGGGGGCACTCCAATTAGATTTCCGCTGCTATCGGTCAGCAGGTTGCCGCCGATATCTTCATAGACTGTACTGGTTGCCGGGCCCGGCACTACGTCGCCGAACGGGACGCCTGAGAGCTGGCCTCCGCCCCATAGCATCGGGGGTGCTGCCGTCGTCCGGGTGGTCCAGTAGCGCACCGTATAGGTCAGGTCGCGCCGCCACAGCCGGGCTTTCGACGGTACGTCGTCACTCCGCGTGCTCTGCCACAGTAGCCGCGCCGCTTGGTCAGGCAATTGCAGCCAGCGCGTGTCCGATAGCACCGAGTCCAGCGTAGAGCAGATTGCATCCCGGCTCGCCGGATCCGGCGCCCAGCAGGTAATGCAGTAGCCCTGCTCCTGCTCGCGCGGACGCCGACGCGACAGGCCCGCCTGTCCGGTGCGCGCGATCACCGGCAGCGTCGTATCGATTGTCAGCACGCCGGTTCCGCCGCCGCCGGCCGAGGCCTCGGCCCCGCCGGTCAATAGGATCGGGTTGGCCGCGCCATCGGTGACCGCCGCCCCGCTCTCCAACAGCCAGGGGCTACCGCCGATCACCGCCGCCAACGCCTGCGCTACAACAGCGGGCGTATCCGTGGCCTGCACAGGGTAATACCAGCTCGCGCCCCCGAACTCGACCCCGGCAAGTTGCCCAGCCGCGCAGGTGCCAGAGAACGTTACCACGTTCCCGGTCACGCTCACCGTGAGCGTACTCACCGCCGGGATCGAAATGTCCGGATCGAGATTACCGCCCGAAAGTCGCGTCATGCCGGATTGCTCGAACGCCGTCACGTGCGCGATCCCGTTATCCAGATCGATATCGAGCTGTTCGGCCACCGGCCAGCCACGATAGACCCGCACCGGCAAACCGGCTGCGCTACTGGTCACAAGGTTCGACAGATCGCCGTAAGCGAGAGAGCCGAGGTCGTAACCGCCGGTCTGATCGTAACCGCCGGCACCCGCCAAGCCGGCCGGGTAAAGCACGCCGCCCACCAGCAACACGAGAGCTGCTTGCACGTCCGAAGTATCGGCCATCGGTTCACGTCGTCTCCAGCACTACCGACAACCGCCACCCCAGCGGGGTCAGTTCGGCCTGGCTGACCACGCGGCGGAAATTCAGGTCATCAACCAGGATCAAATCGTTGCGCAGGACGACACCGGGAATAGCCGGCAACAGCGCGATCGACCACGGTAGTTTCACGTCGCCGGGCAACCGCGTATCGCCTGTCTCGCCTTTGCTCCCCTGCACCATCGCGCAGGGCCAACCGCTGGCCAGCACCGTTTCCGCTGCTCGCGTGTCGCCGCCATAGCCCCCAATCGCGCCGTAACCAACCTTCACAGCCGGCTGTCGGATGTCCACAGTGCGGTTGCACAGCACCAGCCGTGCCGGCCGGAACGCGTCGACCGCCGCAATAAACAGCGTCTCGCAGCTCGGTGTGGTCAGGTAGTCGCCCACGGCGACACCGGTGGTATCAAACGCACCGAACCACTCCTCCGGCTTGTCGCGCCGGCGCGGAGTTCGCTGCATCAAGTCGGGCGCGGTATCGAACAGTACCTGCAGCACGCCCATCCAGTTGCCGCCCGAGATCGGACTCTGGGCCGAACCGGCGCGATACCACTCGCAGCTCACGCCGGCCGCGGTGGCGACGATGCCGAAGCCTTGGTTGACCTTGGTCTGGATTGTCGCCTGTGAGACCATCAGACGATCAGCCCGACAGTATTGCCGCTCGCCAGATCTGGTCCTGGCGGAATGCCCAGGAAGCCGCACAACCGCCGCCGCCAGTTGTCGAACAGTCCCGAACGGTCGCGCACCTCGTCCTTGTTATGCGTCCACACAGCCGCTTGATCGGTGTCCAGGTTGCCGCTGGCGCCAGGCACCGCGCTTTCAAGGCCATACAGGGTACTAACGTAGTACCTGACGGTCTGAGCCTCCGCCGGCGCCAGATTGTTCAACCGGAATTCCAGCAGGCCGTAGACCTGAAAATACCGCCAGCTCTGGAAGCCGGACGGCGTGCCGCCATAGGCCGGATAGCCGCAGAAGCGCCGAATATCAGCCTTCTCAGCATCGCTGAACAGCGCGGTCGAATACCCCGCTGCCGGTGAAGGAGTGATGGTGCCCGACATCCGTCACGCGCCTGACATGTCGTCGAGCGCTTTGCCGCTCAGGTTGCACATGTCGTACTCCATCAATTTGACGCGCCGTGCGCCGCCCCCGGACCCATCACGAGACGTGGTCCGGCGAGCCGCGCACGCGTAGTGCAATCTCACAACGATTCGATCACCACTGCCCGCTTCCAGGCTGAGTTCGTCGCCGTCGGCAGAACCGTCGGATTGGCGGTTGTGTCGGACGGGGTGCAGAACGCCCCGATCCACTCCCACGACTGCGCGACGATCTGCTGCAACCGGTCCATCGGCGCGCGGGTGATCATCCGCACGCCATCAATCACCATCTCCTCGGCAAGCGGATTGTCGGTCTCGGTGTTCGCTGTCGGCAGATCCGCCTCGATCAACGCGCCGGCTCCGCAAACCAGGCCGCGACGGATATTGAGCCCGCCCAGGTTCTGCTGCGGCGCCAGGTTGGTCGGAATGAAGCGCACCCCAACAAGCTCGAATACCTCGCCCTGCCGGTATTCCGGCGCCCGGTATGCACCGCGGAACAAGGTCTGGAACGCGGTGTCGTTGAACAATCCCTGGAGCTGCTGCGCATCCAGGTAGAAATTGTACGCCCCCTCTATCTCCGGCACGTTGTTGAGCCGCAGCTGCGTCGCTGCCTGCAGCACACATCCCACCATGGTCAGTGTATCGCTAGCGACAAGCGCCGCCGTTGTCGCCCGGTTGTTGGGCCGAACCACCGTCGGTGCAATCGATGCCACCACCGGATTTCCGGCCGTTCCATTCGCGACCGACACATTCGTGGAAGTGGTCAGTGTGCCGGAAATACCACCCGGCGCGGTAGAAACATTGGTGCCATCCGGAGTCGCGCCGGTCACGGTGTAGGCCGTTCCATTGATCGACACCGTCAGCGTATTTGATGTCGATACCGCCACCAACACGCCACTGCTGGTGAATACGCTTTGGAAGCCGCGAATGTCATCAACGGATACCGTGGTGGCGGGTGAACCGAGCGTAACGCGCACCCGCGTGTTGCCGCCGAGATACGTGTTCAACAGCGCATTCACCGCCAGAGTATCCAGGGTGCGTGCCGCTTGCTCGGCGAG
>Ga0335075_10008350_pt1 | contig 15875 bp, 14 predicted proteins | sample Lox_Sample_24_FD_206723 | JGI IMG/M metagenome (GOLD analysis project Ga0335075, IMG submission 206723) | Soil microbial communities from Loxahatchee National Wildlife Refuge, Florida, United States - Lox_Sample_2.4 | ecosystem: Environmental > Terrestrial > Soil > Wetlands | place: USA... | reverse complement strand
CAGGTCGGCCCGGACGGCCTCGTGGTCGATCGCGTCCTTGAGCCGGGCCGCGAACGCCGTCACGGTCCGGTCCGCGTCGTAGCGGGTTCGGTTGAACCGGCGGTCCACCAGCCTTTGCACCCGGTTTCGTAGCGGGGTGAACAGCGCGGCGGCGACCAGGGTGGACGCCGCCACGGCGACCGAGCCGTGGAACCGCAGCACCTGGGTGGCCAGCAGCACCAGCCCGGCGTAGACGCCGAGCAGCAGCCCGGTCACGATGGCATAGGCGAGCGTGCGGCTGATGACCCGGTCGATCTCGTAGAGCCGGTACCTCAGCACCGCCACCGTGCAGGCCAGCGGAATGCCCAGCACGGGGGTAAGCGTAAGGAAACTCCAGATCAAAGTGCCTAGCCACCCGTTGGCCGGGCCAGGCGCGACGACGCTGGCCAGCGTGAGCACGGCGGCCCATATAGCAGTCATCAGCCCGATATAAGCCAGCCAGGCCAGTTGCTTGCGCCGCTCGATGCCCGCGTGGCGGCGGCGGGTGAACACCGAAGCCACCACAAGAACCCCGGTAATTATCCCGAGAGCAAGAATCACCCCGAACAGGTCGCTGAAAAAGCCATGTCGCGGGATGATCCCCAGCGGGCTCGGATAGCTGGCCTTCGCCCCGTCCAGCGCATTGGTGAGGCCGCCGCCGATTCTCGTGCCGGCCTGCAGCCCGTGCGCCATCCAGCCCGCGGCGACGACGAATATCGCCCACAGCACCGGCCGCCAGCGCCATGACGGCAGCCGACCATCGGGGAACAGCAGGACGAGCATCAACAGCAGTATGACCGTCAGCCCAGCCGCTCCCCCGGCCGCGGACCCGACCAGCTTGGCCGCAGGCAGCGACCGCGGGGCGGTAGCCAGGCCGTAGACGGCATACTGCTCGGCCAGCAGGGAGGACACCACCGTCAGGCCGATCAGGCCGAGCAGCCAGCCGATGGCGTTCCCGGGAAGGCGGCTGGTGATCAGCCGGCCGGTGCCCGCGCAGACCACCACCGCGACGGCCAGGATCGCGGCTGCGTCCGTCTTGCTCGTGCCTAGACGGCTGGCGTTCAGCCCGAGCAGGACGAGCAACGCCACGAGCATGAGCACGTCGAGGGCGGCCAGCGCCCAGGCGACCGCCTGGACCCGGTATCCGTGCCTCATAAATGGCACGGTACGCCGGGAGCGTTCCGGGAACGTTACCGCTCAGCCGACGACGGCGCCGACCCGGCGGAGTACCTCCCCGGTGCCGAGCGCGGCGGCCACGTCGGCCAGGCCGGGGCTGTCCTTCGACCCGGTGAGCAGCACCCTGACTACCAGGGAGGCCTCGCGGATCGAGCCGGGATAGGCTTCCGGGTCCTGCTTGTAGGCCTTCTGGCTGGGCGCGAACCCGAGGTCGGCCGCGAGCTGGCGGATCTGGCCGAACCAGTCCGTGCCTTCCCCGGGTGGGGTGTAGTTGCGGGCGAAGGCGTCGGCGACCGCGCGGACCAGGTCCGGGTCCAGGCCGCCGAACCTGGGATCCGCGGGATCGGTGACCGGCCGGAAAAGCTCGGGGAAGAAGTACCCGTACACGGGCGGGAAGTCCGCCCACTTCCGCAGGTCCTTGCGCGGGTTGGGGACGCCTTCCCGCTCGATCGCAAGCGCCCGCAGCGCCAGGTCCCGTTCGGCCTCGAGGACGGGCACGAGGTCGGGGTCATAGCGGCGCGCCCAGGCGGTGACCTCGGCGAGGATCTGCTCGCCGGGCAGCGTGGCCACGTAGTCGGCGCAGATGTCGTCGAGCTTGACCAGGTCGAGGAGCGGGCCGGCGCTGCCGAGCTCGTCCACCCGGATCGGCTCGGCGAGCGCCTGCTTGAGCGGCATCTCGGCCAGCCTGCCGTTGGCCAGGCCGCGCAGGTAGTACAGCACGGCTTCGGTCGGGAAGCCCTGCTCCATATAGAAGGAGACGGTCATCTCCGGGTCCCGGCGCTTGGAGAGCTTGCGACGGCTCGCGCCTTCCTGCTTCATCAGCGGCGCGGTGTGCGCGTACCGGACCGGCTGGAAGCCGAGCGCGTGGAAGAGCTGCAGGTGCAGCGGCACCGAGGAGATCCACTCCTCGCCCCGGATGACCAGGGTAACGCGCATCAGGTGGTCGTCGACCGCGTGCGCGAGAGCGTATACGGGCAGCCGCGGATGGGTGTCGCTGGCCTTGAGGATGACCGCGTCGTTCCGGTTGTCGTCCATGGTCAGCTGGCCGCGCACCTCGTCTGTGAAGCTGACCCTCTGCGCGGCCAGGCCAGGGGAGCGGAACCTGACCGTGTACGGGACGTCCTTGGCCAGTTGCTCGGATACCCGCTCCTCGGGGGCGTCGCGCCAGGTCGCCCACTGGCCGTAATAGCCGGGCAGCGCTCCCGCCGCCCGCTGCCGTGCGGCCCTGTCCTCGGCCTCCTGCTTGGTCTCGAAGCATGGGTACGCCCTGCCCTGGCGCAGCAGCTGGCGGACGTAGCTCAGGTAGATCTGCTCGCGCGCGGACTGGGTGTACGGGCCGTAGTTGCCGGTGGCGTCGTCCTCGTCGGGGACGATGCGGAAGTACTCGAACGACTCGGCGAACTGCTCGGCGGCGCCAGCGGTGACCCTGGCCTGATCGGTGTCCTCGACGCGGACCAGGTAGCGGCCGCCTGAGTGGTGCGCGACGTCTGCGTCGATGGTCGCGGTGTACACGCCGCCAATGTGCAGGAAGCCGGTCGGGCTCGGCGAGAACCGGGTGACCTCGGCTCCCGCGGGCAGGTCGCGCGGGGGGTAGCGGTGCTCCCAGTGCCCGGGTTCCGGAAGGCCCGGCGGGAACAGGGAATCGACGACGTCCTGGCTCAGCATGAGGGCGGGGCTTTCGTGTATGACGTAATTATCGCGGCCGTTTGCAGCGTACCGTCACCTCAGGGCAGCGCCGGGATCGAGGTGAGGCTTCTCATGTCCGGGTTAGAGTATGTAATATCAATAGGTCATCTTGACATGACAAGCGCGGGATGACCAAGCTGTGCTCACAGGCCACCGGGTATCGCAGGGGAGCTTCATGCGCATCGGGCTTATCGGGGTGGGGCGGATCGGGGTCTTCCACGCCGGCACGCTACGCGGGCTTCCGGGGGTTGACTCGCTGGTCATCACCGACGCGGACACCGGCCGGGCGCGGGAGGTCGCGCGACAGTTCGGCGCGCAGGCCGTGAACTCGGTAGACGGACTGCTCGGGGCGGGGATAGACGCGCTGGTCATCGCGGCGGCGACCGGCGCCCATCCGGAGCTGATCAAGGCGGGCGTGCGGGCCGGGGTGCCCGTCTTCTGCGAGAAGCCCGTGGCCCCCGACGTGGAGGGCACGCTCGACGTGATCAAGGCCACAAGCGAGAGCGCCGGCGCGGTGCAGATCGGGTTCCAGCGTCGGTTCGACGCCGGGTTCCTGGCCGCGAGGCAGGCAGCGCAGTCTGGGTCGCTGGGCTGGCTGCACACGGTCAGGTCGACGACGTTCGACGCGACACCGCCGCCGGCCGGGTATATCCCAGGTTCGGGCGGGATCTTCCGCGACTGCGCGGTACACGACTTCGACGCGATCCGCTGGGTGACCGGCCGCGAAGTGGCACAGGTCTACGCGACGGGCGCTAACCGGGGCGAGGAGTTCTTCCGGGCCGCCGGCGACGTCGACACGGCCTGCGCGGCACTGACCCTGGACGACGGAACCCTGGCGGTGGTGAACTGCGGCCGGTACAACGGCGCCGGGTACGACGTCCGGCTCGAGGTGCTCGGCTCGGCGGCCAGCGTCTGCGCGGGGCTGGACGACGGGATCCCGCTGCGCTCGGCCGAGCCGGGCACGCGGTTCCCTGCCGGTCCCTCTCACCGGCACTTCCTTGAGCGGTTCGGGAACGCGTACAGCGCCGAACTAGCCGCGTTCATCGGCGTCGCCGCCGGGCAGGCGCCGAGCCCGTGCACGCTGGAGGACGCCCTCGAGGCGTTCTACGTGGCCGAGGCCTGCGAGCTGTCCCGGCACCGACGGCAGCCGGTGCTGCTGGCCGAGGTGCGCCGGTGACCGGGCAGGACGCGCGGGTCGCGGGGGCGCCCATCTCCTGGGGGGTGTGTGAGGTACCGGGCTGGGGCTACCAGTTGCCCGCCGACCGGGTGCTAGCCGAGATGCGGGCCGTGGGGCTGACCGCCACGGAGTTCGGGCCCGACGGGTACCTGCCGGCGGACCCTGGCCAGCGGGCCGCGCTGCTGGCCGGGTACGGGCTGAGCGCCGCGGGCGGCTTCGTCCCGGTCGTGCTGCATGAGCCCGGGGCGCTAGCGGCGGTCGACCTGGCCCTGGACGCGTTCGGCGGCGCGGATAGGGCGGCCCGCGGGAATCCGGTGCTGGTCCTGGCCGCCGCCACCGGCCGGCCAGGCTACGACGCCCGCCCGGAACTGGATGCCGGCGGCTGGTCGGCCCTGCTGTCTAACTTGGACCGCGCAGCCGCCCGGGCCGCGGAGCGCGGGCTGCTCGCCACGCTGCACCCGCACGTCGGGACCATGGTGGAAAGGCCCGATGAGGTGTGCCGTGTCCTCGATGGCAGCGGGGTCCCGCTCTGCCTGGACACCGGCCACCTGCTTATTGGTGGCACCGACCCGGCCGAACTGGCCCGCGCCGCCGCGGACCGGGTCGGGCACGTGCACCTGAAGGACGTGAGCGCGACCGTCGCGTGCAGGGTGGCCGACGGCCAGATCACCTACACCGAGGGCGTCGCGGACGGGCTGTACCGGCCGCTCGGCCAGGGTGACGTCGACCTGGCGGGCGTGGTCGGCGCCCTTGAGGCGTCCGGCTACCGGGGGTGGTACGTGCTCGAGCAGGACACGGTCCTGGACGGCCCTCCCCGGGACGAGGGCCCTGTCCGGGCCGTCCGGGAAAGCCTGTCATACCTCCGCGGCCTGTTCGGCGGCCGGCGGTGAGCTACGACGTGCTCACGATGGGCCGGACCGGCGTGGACATCTACCCGCTCCAGGCCGGGGTTGGGCTCGAGGACGTCGAGAGCTTCGGGAAGTTCCTTGGCGGCAGCGCGACGAACGTCGCGGTCGCGGCGGCCAGGCACGGCCGCACGTCGGCGGTGATCACGCGGACCGGGGCGGATCCGTTCGGCCGGTACGTGCACCGGGCGCTGCGCGAATTCGGGGTCGACGACGCGTTCGTCACCGCCGTGCCGGACCTACCCACACCGGTAACGTTCTGCGAGATCTTCCCGCCGGACAATTTCCCTATCTGGTTCTACCGGTATCCCAAGGCACCCGACCTGGAGATCTCTCCGCTGGAGATCCCGGCGGCCGAGGTCCGCGCCGCGCGCCTGTTCTGGGCGACGGTGACCGGACTGTGCGCGGAGCCCAGCCGCGCGGCGCATTTCGCCGCCTGGCAGGCGCGCGGCAGGGCGCCGCTGACCGTGCTCGACCTGGACTACCGGCCGGTGTTCTGGGCCTCGCGGGAACAGGCACGCGAGCAGGTCCAGGCCGCGCTCCCGCACGTCACGGTGGCCGTGGGCAACCTCGACGAGGCCGACACCGCGGTCGGCACCCGGGACGCGCGGGCCGCGGCCGAGATGCTGCTGGCCGCGGGCGTGGAACTCGCCGTGGTCAAGCGGGGGCCGGACGGGGTATACGCGCGGACGAGGGATACCGAGGTGGAGGTCCCGCCGATACGGGTCGAGGTGGTCAATGGGATCGGCGCCGGGGACGGGTTCGGCGGCGCGCTGTGCCACGGGCTGCTGGCCGGCTGGCCGCTCGAGCGGGTCATCCGCTTCGCCAACGCGGCCGGGGCGATCGTCACCACCCGGCTGGAATGCTCTTCGGCGATGCCGACCACCGCCGAGGTCGAGAGATTCTTGCGGGGGTCCTATGCATAACCGGGGGGGCGGGGGTCTGGGGGCGACGGTTTCCCCCCAGGAGCTTGGGGGTCTGGGGGCTTCGTCCGCCCGGACAAAGGCAACAAAAACAGAGGCGGCGTTCGAGGAGCTGCGGGAGCTGCGGGCCAGGTATCCGGAGCTGATCGCGGCGCGGGCGGCCGAGCGCAGCCGCAGGCCGCTGCTTGGCGCCGACGGACGCTTGATGATTGTCGCCGCGGATCACCCTGCCCGCGGGTCGCTGGGCGTCCGCGGCGTGGCCAACGCGATGGCCGACCGCTACGACCTGCTTCGCCGCCTGCTCGTTGCGCTGGGCAGGCCGGGCGTGGACGGGCTGCTGGCAACCGCGGACATCGTCGAGGACCTTCTGCTGCTCGGCGCGCTCGAGGACAAGATCGTGATCGGGTCGATGAACCGCGGCGGGCTGCAGGGCGCCAGCTTCGAGCTCGACGATAGGTTCACCGCGTACGACGCTTCCACGATCGCGGCGATGGGGCTGGACGGCGGCAAGATGCTTACCCGGATCGACCCGGGCGACCCCGGCACGGTCGCTACGCTCGAAGCTGCCGGGCGGGCGGTCACCGAACTCGGCTCGCGCGGGCTCATGGCTATGCTCGAGCCGTTCATGTGCCACCGCGCCGACGGCCGGGTGGTCAACGACCTGTCCGCCCCGGCGGTCGTCAGGTCGGTCGCGATCGTGTCCGGCCTCGGCGCGACGAGCAGCTACAGCTGGCTTAAGCTGCCGGTGATCGACGGAATGGAGGAGGTCATGGCGGCCACCACGCTGCCGACGCTGCTGCTCGGCGGGGACCCGGTCGGCCCGCCGGAGGAGACCTACGCGCGCTGGGCCGCGGCGCTCGCGCTTCCGGGCGTGCGCGGCTTCGTGATCGGCCGGACCCTGCTCTACCCGCAGGACGGGGACGTCGCCGCGGCCGTCGACGCCGCGTGTGCCCTGGTGCACGACGTGGCGGTGAGCCCGTGAGCCTATCTCACGACTGGCATTTCCCGGCCGGGAGCACGGCCGACGGGCGGGAGATCGTGCGCATCACCCGCGAGGTCGCTCACTGGGGGTACAGCGGCCTGCGGGTGCTTGACCTTGCCGCGCGGGACACATACCTCGGCAACACCGGCGGCGACGAGATGATCGTGCTGCCGCTGGCGGGATCGTGCACGGTGGACACCGACGCAGGGGGCGCGGATCTGGCCGGCCGCCCGGACGTGTTCTCCTCGGTCACCGACTGTGCCTACGTGCCCCGGGATTCCGCCTATGAAATCAATACCGGCGACGGCGGCCGGTTCGCGCTGGCCCATGCCCGGGCGGAGGCCGAAGGGCTTCCTTTCCGGCACGTGACGGCGGACGAGGTCCGCGTGGAACTGCGCGGCGCCGGAGCCTGCTCGCGCCGGGTGAACAACTTCGCCACCCCGGACGTGCTGGAAGCCGACCGCCTGATCGCCTGCGAGGTGTTCACCCCGGCCGGGAACTGGTCGTCGTTCCCGCCGCACAAGCACGATACGCAGCGGGCAGGCGAGTCCGCCCTTGAGGAGATCTACTACTTCGAGGTGGCCGACGGCCCGTCTGGCCCGGGCCTTGCCTACCAGCGGGTGTACGGCACACCGGACCGACCGGCCGACGTCCTGGCCGAGGTACGCACCGGCGATGTCGTGATCATCCCGCACGGCTGGCACGGGCCGTCGATGGCCGTGCCAGGCTACGACCTGTACTACCTGAACGTGATGGCCGGACCCGGTGCGCGGGAGTGGCTGATCTGTGACGATCCGGCGCACTCCTGGGTGCGCGAGCAGTGGGTGGGCCAGCAGGTCGATCCCCGGGTATCCACGTGGAGCAAGCGATGACGACGGTTCGGCTGACGGTGGGGCAGGCGGTGGTGCGCTTCCTCGCCGCACAGCGCAGCGAGCGCGACCGGACGCGGCACCGGCTCATCGAGGGCTGCTTCGGCATCTTCGGGCACGGTAACGTGGCCGGCCTGGGCCAGGGCCTGCTCGAGGCCCAGCTGAAGGCAGAGCTGGCAGGCGAGCGAGACGGTGGCCTGCGCTACCTGCAGGGACGCAACGAACAGGCCATGGTGCACGCCGCCGCGGCGTTCGCCAGAACCAGGAACCGGATGTCCACTCTGGCCTGCACGTCGTCGATCGGCCCCGGCGCGACGAACATGGTGACCGGCGCCGCGCTGGCCACCATCAACCGGTTGCCGGTGCTGCTGCTGCCGGGGGACGTTTTCGCCACCCGGGTGGCCGACCCGGTGCTGCAGCAGCTCGAGCACCCGTCCGGCCAGGACATCAGCGTCAACGACGTGTTCCGGCCGGTGTCCCGGTTCTTCGACCGCATCTGGCGGCCGGACCAGCTGCCGTCGGCCCTGCTGGCCGCGATGCGGGTGCTGACCGACCCGGCCGAGACCGGAGCGGTTACGCTTGCGCTGCCGCAGGATGTTCAGGCGGAGGCGTACGACTGGCCGGCTGAGCTGTTCCGCGAGCGGGTCTGGCACATCCCCCGCACGCCGCCGGACCCCGCGGCCGTGGCCCGCGCGGCCGAGGTGATCCGGTCCGCCCGGCGGCCGCTCATCGTGGCCGGCGGCGGGGTGATCTACTCCGAGGCCACCGAGGCACTGCGGTCGTTCGCGGACACGTTCGGCATCCCGGTCGGTCAGACCCAGGCAGGCAAGGGGACGATGCGCTCGGATGACCCGCTGTGCGCGGGCGCGATCGGCGCCACCGGGACCACGGCCGCCAACGAGCTGGCCGCCCGGGCCGACGTGGTGATCGGCATCGGGACCAGGTGGACCGACTTCACCACCGCCTCCCGCACCGTGTTCGCCAAGCCGGGCGTGCGGTTCGTGAACATCAACGTGGCCCCGTCGGACGCGGCCAAGCAGTCCGGCGCGGCGGTAGTTGGCGACGCACGGGCAGCGCTCGAGGCGCTGGCAGTGGCTCTGGCCGGGTGGTCGGCCGCCCCCGCGCACCGGGCCCGGGCCGCCGAGCTCGCCGCCCGGTGGCAGGCGACGGTGGAGGCCGCCTACACCACCCGGCACGAGCCGCGGCCCGCCCAGGCCGAGGTCATCGGCGTGGTCAACGAGGTGGCCGGCGAGCGGGACGTGGTGCTGTGCGCGGCCGGTTCGATGCCAGGGGACCTCCACAAGCTCTGGCGCACCCGTGATCCCGGCGGCTATCACGTCGAGTACGGCTACTCGTGCATGGGCTACGAGATCGCGGGCGGGCTCGGGGCCAAGCTCGCCGCCCAGGACCGCGAGGTGTTCGTCATGGTCGGCGACGGGTCGTACCTGATGATGGCGGGCGAGCTGGTCACCGCCGTGCAGGAGGGCGTCAAGCTCATCGTGGTCTGCGTGGACAACCACGGGTTCGCCTCGATCGGGAACCTGTCTGAGTCGGTCGGCGCGCAGCGGTTCGGTACCAGCTACCGGTTCCGCGGCCCTGACGGTCGGCTCGACGGCGGCTTCCTGCCCGTCGACCTGGCCGCCAACGCGGCCAGCCTGGGCGTGTACGTGCTGCGCGCGCGGACGATCGAGGAGTTCCGCCGGGCGCTGGTCCGGGCCCGCGCCGCAGACCGGACGACGATGGTGTACATCGAGACCGACCCACTGCTTGGCGCGCCGTCCAGCGGCGCGTGGTGGGACGTGCCGGTGGCAGAGGTGGCGGAGCTGGAGGCCACCCGCGAGGCCCGGGCAGCCTACGAGAAGGCCAAGGAGCGCCAGCGTCCCTACCTGTGAGCCCCTACCTGTGAGCGCATCAGGTCATTTCTTCCTGGCGACGCCGCCGAAGAAGCTTGCCCGTGGTGGGCAGGCCGGGTCTACCTGGGTGCATCGCCCATGCGGTGATCTTTAATGGGCGATCAGGGTCATCTTGAAGGAGTAGCGGTCGGCGAGGTAGGCGTGACTGCCGTGCTCTACCGGGCGGCCCGCGCCGTCGAACGTGGTCCGGGTCATGGTCAGGACCGTCGCGCCGCGCGCGGCGGCGAGCAGTTTGGCCTCGTGCGCGGTCGCCTGGCGGGCGCCGATCACCTGCTCGCCCGCGTGCAGTTCCACCCCCCGGCTGCGCAGCAGTTCGTACAGGCCGGTCTTCTCGAGGGCGTCTTCGGGCAGGCCCTCGAGCAGCCCGGCCGGCAGGTAGTTGTGCATTATCGCCAGCGGGGTCCCATCGGCCAGCCGCAGCCGTTCCACCGACAGCACCGGGGCGCCGGGGGGCAGCGCGAGGATCGAGGCAAGCTCGTCGTCGGCCTCGATGTCGCGGGCGCCAAGGACGGTGGTGGCCGGATGGCGGCCATCGGCAGAAAGGTCGTCGTAGAGGCTGGTCAGAGCCACCGACCGGAGGATACGCGGCGCCACCACGACCGTACCGAGGCCGCGGCGGCGCACGACCAGGCCCTGCTCGACGAGACGCTGCACCGCCTGCCGGACGGTGGGGCGGCTGACGCCGAGACGTTCGGTCAGGTCCAGTTCGTTGTCCAGCCGCTCCCCTGGCTTGAGCGTTCCGTCCTCGATGGCCTGCTTGAGGTTCTCGGCGATCTGGAAGTACAGCGGGATGGGGCTGTTGCGGTCGAGCGGCCGCTCGGTCATGGCGCCTCCCCAGCATGCAGGCTCGCCGGGGAGGTACCGGGGCCCATGTCGATGCGAGCAGTATAGGGCAGGTCTCGGTTAAGAGTATATTGTCCTGACCTCCTTACATCCTATTGACATGACATTATTTTGCATGTTAATTTTCGGGCACTATGCGGCACTGGCCCACCGGGACCGACACGCGGAGGAGGTGAGGGCCACCACCGCTCACCTTTGTGCTGCTCAATCCCGGAGATGGGCAGGCTCGTCCGGGTGCGCCCAGGCCGGGGATGGCCTCGGTCGGGCGGCGTCGGGCGACGGCGTGCGGGTCCAGTGGCCGCCAGGCAGCGTGAGCCGGCCGTCCGCGGCCTGTGAGCTCAACCGGAGTCAAGGTAGTCACCACAAGATCGAGGTCATACAGGATCGAGGCGTTTTCCTTGGACGAGACAAGATCAACCGATCGGTCCGACGGGACAGTCGCGCACCGCGGGGCACGGCGCCTGTGGTGGCGCAGGTTCATGCTCCCGCTCGCCGTGCTTGCCGCCGCCGCGCTGGCGGTCGCAGGCTGTTCTTCCTCTTCTTCGTCCTCGTCAGCTTCTTCGGGCACGACCAGTGCCAACAGCTCACTCGGCACCTTTTACTTCATTTCGCATGGCTGCCCTACCGATCCCTTCTGGCCCCCGGTGTGGAACGGCGCCGCCGACGCCGGCAAGCAGCTCGGCATCAAGGTGGACATCCTGCACATCACATCGTCCGAATGCGGGAGCACGTCGGCTGAAGTAAGCCTGCTCGACACGGCCATCGCCGCTCACCCGGCCGGTATCGCCACCACCGTCACCGACGCCACGTCGTTCAGCTCGGCGCTGCAGACGGCGGCCAAGGACAACATCCCCGTCGTCGTGTTCAACAGCGCGCCGACCGCCAGCGGGGTACCGAGCACAGCCAACCCGTACCTGGCCTATCTCGGCCAGCAAAACTACTCAGCCGGCCAGGGACTGGCCACCGAGGCCGCCTCGGAGTTCAGTTTGTCCAAGGGCGCGTCGGTCGTCGTCATCGACCACGAGCCCACCAACATCTCGCTCACGCAGAGGCTCCAGGGTGTCAAGGCCGCCTTCGCTCCGATGGGCATCACGCCGACCGTGGTCAACACCTCTGACGACATCTCTCAGGGCTCATCGATTGTCAGCTCCTACCTGGCCACCCACAAGAGCGTCGCGGCCATCTTGACCCTGGGCACCACGGGTACCGACGAAGTCGCAGAGGCGCAATCGAGCGCCGGCACTCACTTCAAGATCGGAGCCATGGACCTCGACACCACGACGCTGAGCTATATCGAGAACGGTACGGTCACCTTCACCGTCGACCAGCAGCCGTACCTCCAGGGTTACCTGAGCATCGTCGAGCTCTTCCTCGACGCGACCGAGGGTGCCTCCCCCGTCAGCATTTCCACCGGGCCCGTGTTCCTCACCTCTTCCAACGTGAAGGCGCTGGCCAAGTACGTAACCCACACTGGTTACTGAGTCCGGGTCATCAGGCCGTGCGCTCTCCGGCGCACGGCCGACCCCCTTTGCCCGGCGAAGGAGACCTCAATTGACAGCAGATCAAGGTGAGCCTGTTAAAGGGGCAACCATCGCCGCCGGGAGCACCGCCGGGAGTGCCGCTGCGGGCCCCGTCGGTGGGGGCGCCGCCGGCGGCCCGGCCGGTCCTGGCCCTTCAGGCCGCGACGTTGCGCGCACCTCGAGATTGGGCGGCAGCCAGCTGCTCTATCGCCTGCTCCGGCAACGGGAAGCCGGCATTGTCCTAGTCGGCGTTATCCTGTTCATCGTTTTCTCGATCCTTTCGCACGGCAATTTCGACAGCCTCGAGAACTGGGGCGGGATCGGCAGCGACGCCGCTGAGCTCGGGTTGGTGACGGTCGGCGTTTCACTGCTGATGATCTGCGGAGAGTTCGACCTTTCTGTGGGCGCGAACTTCTCGTTCGCCGCACTGGTCATGGCGATCATGATCCAGGACCACTACCCGCCCCTCGAGGCGCTGCTGGTCGACCTGGCCATCGGCGCCGGGATCGGCCTTCTCAATGGCCTGGTGACCGTATTCCTCGACATCCCTTCCTTCATCACCACGCTCGGCACGTTTTTCCTGTGGACTGCCGTCACCTTGATCGTCACCGGCGGCGTGACGGTCACGATCCTGCCTCCCTCGCCCACGTTGCTCAAAGTGCTCGGTGGCAGCCTGAGCGGGCAGATCCGCACGGAGGTGCTGTGGTGGCTCGGCGTCGCCGCGGTGGCCGGCATCATGCTGCACCGGACCGTCACCGGAAACTGGATCTACGCCGTCGGCGGCAAGCGGTCCGCCGCCATCGAGGCAGGTGTCCCCGTCACCCGTACCCGCATCGTGGCCTTCACGATCTGCGGCATCTTGGCCGCCTTCGCCGGAGCCGTCCAGCTCGGCCACCTCGGATCCATGTCCGCCTCTTTCGGAACGACCTACCAGCTGGAAGCGATCGCCGCTGCGGTCGTCGGAGGGTGCGCCCTCATGGGGGGGCGGGGTTCCATGCTCGGGGCCGTGGTGGGCACGATCATCCTGGAGATGCTCGACAGCGGGCTCATCCTGAGCGGAGTCTCCCCGTACTGGTACGAAGCGGTGGTCGGCATAATCCTGATCCTGGCGGTGGCCATGCACACCCGCCTCGGCCGCCTCACTCGTGGAGGGGACTGATGACAGCACCCAGCGGCGCGGCAGGTAACCGACCCGCGGCGGCGGCCACCGAGGCGCCGTGGTTCGAGGCGCGGGGGGTGGGCAAGCAGTTCGGTGGGGTGGTTGCCCTCGATGGGATCGACGTCAGTTTCCGCCGGGGCGAGATCGTGGGCCTGATTGGAGACAACGGGTCAGGCAAGTCGACGTTCGTCAAGATCGCCTCGGGCGTCTACCAGCCGGGGCGGGGCTCGATCGCCCTCGACGGCAAGGGGGTGCGTTTCCGTACCGCGGCGGACGCCCGACAGGCCGGCATCGAGACGGTGCACCAGGACCTGGGCCTCGTCGACACGATGAGCATCGTGCGGAACTTCTTCCTGGGGGCGGAGGTACGCAAAGGCCTGTTCCTCGACATGCGTCACATGCGTCGTGAGACGGTCAAAATGCTCGAAGAGATCGGCTTGGGCAACCTGCGGGACCTGGGACAAGACGTCAGCCGCCTGTCCGGCGGCGAGCGCCAGGCCATCAGCATCGGCCGTGCCGTTGCTTTCGAGAAGAAGATGCTCATTCTCGACGAGCCCACCTCCGCGCTGTCCATCGCAGAAACGGAGAAGGTCTTCGAGTTCATACGCCGGGCCAAGGAACGACAGCTGGCGGTGGTGTGCGTAATGCACAACCTGGCTCAGGTGCGCGACGTCGCCGACCGTTTCGTGGTGTTCTGGCACGGCAAAAAGGTCGCCGACCTGGTCAACGAGGGCCAGAGCGAGCGCGAACTGGCAGAGTACATTCTCCAGGGCAAACTGATCGAGATGGGCATCGAACGAAGCGAACTCGACAGCGACGCCATACGTACGCTCGCGCAAGAATGATGACCTTCGCAGCCGGCGGCCTCCCGCGTGGTCATTGCCCGTGCGGTGTTGGTCATTGCCCGTGCGGTGTTGGTCATTGCCCGTGCGGTGTGATCATTGCCCGTGCGGACGGGCGGCCGTGTCCCGGTTGCCGACGCGCCGCTCGCCGACGGCAGCCACGCTCCGGTCTTTCTCCCAGGTGAGAGACTCGACCGGGCCGTTGAAGCAGTGACCGCGCGGGCACCGGATCTTGACGCTCTCCAGCGGCCCGTCGGTCGACGAGATCGCGTAGCGGTACTCCACCGCTGCGGGAAGGCCGCACCGGCTCGCGCCGCTGTTATCCAAATATGCCGGGCAGTCGAGAAACATCACGCTCGTATCCATGGCAAGGCCCCCGTTCCTGTATGGCTGGGAAACACCCCCGACGATTCGGAGTACGGCACAGTGGCGCTGATACACGCTTCGGGCGCGGGCGTATGGAGGGTCGTGGCACACAGGCCCCGATAGATTGGGCCAGGGGCACACGAGCCTCGTAGCTAAAGGCAGGGCGGCACCCAAGGAAACCTCACGGGACTCACCGGGAAACAATGGTGCCTTGCGTTAGGGAAAGAAGCGAGGAGGACACAATGGGGCTTCCGGTGAAGGCACGGCACCTCCCGCCCCGCATCGCGGCGGGCGCGTTCATCATCAACGCCGGCGCGGGCAAGTGGTCCGCCACGAGGAGACCGCTGCCCGGCTGCACGGGTTCGCGTCCAGCGCGTACCCGTTCCTGACCAAGCTCAAGCCCAAAGATTTTGCCCGGCTGCTCGCGGCCGCCGAGATCACTACTAGAACACGCACCACGGCCCGTTCGGTCGAAAATCAGGGCACCGGCCGGGCCGGGTCAGGCCGTAGCAGGCTGGGGCTTGGGGAAGGTAGTGGTGAAGGCGTACCGGGAGGCCCGGTACAGGTGCCGGGCGAACTCGACGGGGCGGCCGGCCTGGTCGCAGGCGATGCGCTCCATGGTGAGCAGCGCGGTGCCGCGGGTCTCCTCCAGCAGGCGGGCCTCGGCGGCCGAAGCGTTCTTCGCGCCCATGCGCTGGGTGGCCGAGTACAGGCCGATGCCGGACGCACGCAGCAATTCGTACAGGCCGTGCTGCTCGAGCATCTCTACGTTGAGCTGGACCAGCCCGGGTAGATGGCCGGGCAGGTAGTTGTGCATGAGGGCCATCGGCTCGCCGTCGGCCAGCCGGATCCGCTCCAGCGACATCACCAGCGCCCGCTCGGGCAGCTGTAGCGCCTCGGCGACCCGGTCGCTGGCGTGGCTGGCCTGCGCCCTAAGCACACGCGTTGAGGGCCTGCGTCCGGCGGCCGCCAGGTCGTCGTACAGGCTGGTCAGCTCCACGTTGCGGTCGATCCGCTCGTTCGCCACCATGGTGCCCGCGCCGCGCTTCCTGACGACCAGGCCCCTGTTGGCCAGATACCCGAAGGCGGCTCGCACCGTGGGCCGGGACAGGCCGAGCGTCTCCGCCAGCTGCACCTCGTTCTCAAGCCGGGCGCCGGTCTTGAGCGCACCGGATCTGATCGCTGACTCGAAGTGCTGGGCCAGCTGGAAATACAGCGGCACCGGGCTGGTCCGGTCGATGGTGATCGGGCCGCTCGCACCGATCGCAGTTTCGGGCATCGTCGTCATCCGGCCGGAGATAGGAAATTTGTCTGAACATTATAACCACCGCAGACTTATTCTGCCGCCCTGGCCGCCCTGGCTTTGTGGCGGGGGGGGGAGACAGTCTGGTGCCAGCGGCGATCCGACGCGGGCGGCCGTGACCTGCCGATACGATTGCCTGGTCTCGCAGAGTCGGACGAGGAGCGTGGCGGTGCCGGGGCGGCTGACGATCATC
>Ga0335075_10008349_pt1 | contig 15875 bp, 13 predicted proteins | sample Lox_Sample_24_FD_206723 | JGI IMG/M metagenome (GOLD analysis project Ga0335075, IMG submission 206723) | Soil microbial communities from Loxahatchee National Wildlife Refuge, Florida, United States - Lox_Sample_2.4 | ecosystem: Environmental > Terrestrial > Soil > Wetlands | place: USA... | reverse complement strand
CTACCTCTATTTCGGCGGCAATGAGCTCTGGGCATGAGGGCGTGGCGCCATCCGCTCAGAAGGCGTCCTATCGCGTTTCAGGGGCATTCGTGAGCGTTATCGCGGGGCTCTGATGGGGGCTTCCGCCGAGATGGCGCTATCCCCGTGCCGGGTGAACGTGCTCGAGGCTCCGGCCGCCGACTGGGACCCGTTCGTCATGGGCTTTCCCGAGGCGAGCATCTACCATTTGAGCGGCTGGACGGAGGTTGCGCGCGAAGTCTTCGGGCATCGGGTGCTCTTCGTCGAGGCCCGCGATGCCTCCGGCTCGCTGATGGGCGTCTTGCCCGTGATCCGCCAGCGAAGTTGGCTCCTCGGGAATTTCGCGACCTCGCTCGCCTTTTTCAATTACGGCGGAGCCCTCGCCGCCGATCCCCTTGTGGCCCAGCAATTGATGAATCGGGCCGCGGCGGCGGCCCAAGCGCTCGGCTGCCGATATCTCGAGTTTCGGGACGTGAAGCCGCGAGCGGGTGAGTGGGTGCAACGGACCGACAAAGTAACGCTGCGGCTCGAGCTTCCGGACACCGTCGAGGCGTTGTCGAAGCGCCTCGGATCGAAATTGCGCTCGCAGGTGAAGCGGGCGGAGCGGGAGGGGGTTCAGTGCCGCACCGGCTCAACGGCGCTGCTCGATGAGTTCTACGCCGTGTTCGCCGAGAACATGCGCGATCTCGGGACTCCGGTTTATCCCAAGCGCTTCTTCGCGGCGATCTTGAAGCGCTTCGAGCCCTACTGCCAGTTAGTGGTCATCGAATCGCGTGGCGAGCCGTGGGCGGCCGCCTTACTCGTCTTCTGGCGCGGGCAGGCGGAGGTCCCCTGGGCCTCGTGCCGGGCGAAGGCGAAGCCCTTCGGCGCCAACATGAAGCTCTACTGCGAGCTCCTCTCCCAGGCGATCGCCCGCGGCTGCACGGCGTTCGATTTCGGGCGCTCCACCGTCGACAGTGGTACGTACCGATTCAAGCAACAATGGGGGGCGCAGCCCGTGCCGCTTTATTGGTACCGCTGGGAACGGAACGGCAGTGAACAGGAGACTTCATCGGCAGAGGAGAGGGGGAAAGCCATTCGGTGGGCGACGACGATCTGGCAACGGCTGCCGTTGTCGATCGCGAATACGCTGGGTCCGCTCGTCAGTGGAGCGCTACCCTGGTGAACCGGCGTCAGAGGATCACAGGTATCCAAACTGCTCCAGTTGCCGCTTCATTAGCGACGTCAGCTCCATCTGGGTACGGTTGTCCAACTTCTCCTTCCAGGACGTGTCCTCCACGATCGCGCCGCTGAACGTTCTCCTCATCCTGTTTCCGAGAATGTGCGCGCCTTTCATCATATCTGCCCCCGGCTCTTCGTAAGGAACTTCGAGGAACCGGCAGACCGCGCGAATGACGTCCGTAGTGGAACGACACAGATCCTCATACCTCACGACCAGGACTGGAACGGATGGAAAGGACCTCGAAAATTGGTCCACCTGCGCAACGTAGCCCACCCATGCTTTCGCCGCATCGCTCCAGGTAGGGACTGGACGCATGTTCCTTACATACGAAGCGCAAAATCCTCTGCCATCGCGCACAAGATGTAGAACCCTCATTTCGCATCGATCATCGCGCGCAAATAGCTGGGCGCGGCGTATCGACTTCGTTCCATCCAAATAAATCGATGCATCCGAGTATTCCCTCGCGTTGGCAAAGAACTGCAACTGAGCTTCCAAAAACCGGTCACGACTGCGGTGATAGGTTCGCACGATGTTGATGAGCTCGTGCCGCAGAGCGGACTCGAACCGTGGCGAGTGCAGCAGGGAGCGGAAGAGTGGCTTGCGCGAGAAACACGGCACTTGGACAAAGAGCTGCTTATCCCAGCCTGGGGCGTCAGGCAGGCGCATGTGTTTCGTTGTGGTTTCGTAGAACTCACATTCGTCGATGTACTTGCCACAACTGCAGTCGTAGCGTCTGGTGTCGTTCTCATCGAAGAACATCGACTCGCCATTGCTGACGATCTCGCTGTGGGCATTCAGCAAGATCGTGAGCAGGGTCGCGCCCGAATACCAGTTCGCGAGCAGAGAGACCAATTTCGGCTTGGCAGTCATCTGCGCGCCTATTTCTCCAGATCTACGCTCTTGCTGGCGCCATGACTCCGGCTTTGGGTTGCCAGTGAGCGTTGATCCAAGTTCTTGCAGGCTTCTCGAAGAGATAGAACGAAATGGCTCCGGTTCCCACGGCAAAAAGGACGCCCGTATGGTACGGGAAATCCGTATGGTATCTCAGGAATATCTGCTGCCAAAGGTAAATAGAGTACGAGAGAATACCGAGCTGTCGGAGGGGCCGCCACTCAAAGATTGCGACAACCCATTTCCATGAGTGTTGTATGTGATTCACGGAGAAGGCGAGCAGCGGTGGGCCGGCCATGAATCGCGCGTACCACGGGGCGAAGCCGCAATAACACAGGAACGCGCCGCCAAGGGCCAAGGGAGCGGCCCACTCTGGGGCTGTCCATTTCGTGGCAAATCTGCGATACCCCGCTGATAGTAATAACCCAGCGGAAGCGCATTCCGTGGTGTAGGCGTAGGGAACGACGCTGCGGGCGATAAAGTGCAGTTTGATGGCGAGGATCGTCAGGGCCGCAAGTGCAAACAGAATGAAGGTGGCACGTATTCGCAATGCGGAAAAGGCGGCGATGGTTGCCAGGAGAATGTAACAGTGCTCCTCCACGTTCAGTGACCAGAGATTTACGTCGGGGAGAACCGAGTGCAAGATCATTGGATGCGTGTAATACGTGCGAGTGAACGTCAGAGTGGTGATGAGCTCAGCCCACGACGTGCCGAGATGAGACCAGCCTATCCATACGGTGAAGACAAATAGTAGGAAAACAGGGAGAATGCGAGAAATACGGCGCCGGTAGAACTTTCCTATCGGCATTCGCTTCTCAAAAAGAATTTGGCTCATGAGAAGACCCGAGAGGACGAAGAACAGATCTACGCCCATTCTGCCGATCGTGGGAACACGGATGTCCCAGAAGTGCGCGATGAGAACCAGCAGTATTGCGAGTCCGCGCCATCCGTCGAGGTAAGCAAATCTTTCCTCGGAGGCTGCGCTGCTCGGCTGCTTTTCGGACATTGCTCCTCGCTTTTCGCGTCCCATTTTGTACCATAGCCGGGCGCAGCGGCCAAACCGCGAGCCATCTGTAAACTCTATCCGACGTGGACCTGGCAAAGGTGAGCGCACCGAGGGCAATTGCAAAGCGCGCAGTAGTCCGCGCCATCGCTGAGATTGCACCGATTACTTGGCGTCGGCGGCGGCCAGGCTCACTCGTCGTTCTCATGTATCACCGCGTGCTGCCGCAGGCAGCGCCCGCGCGAAGCACCGAACAGCCGGGGATGTACGTGTCTCCGGAAACGCTCGACTTGCACCTCACCGAGCTCAAGAGGCACTTCGAGCTCGTGCACCTGGACGAGTGGCTTCGGCGAGCCAAGGAGGGCTCGCCGCTACCCAAGCTCGCTTGCGCACTCACTTTCGATGACGGCTGGCAGGACAATTGCGAGTTCGCGCTGCCTGTGCTCGCGAAGCAGGGTGCGCCCGCGACGATCTTCCTCGTCTCGAGCTATATCGGCACGACCTATCGGTTCTGGCCGAACCGGCTCATGAGTCTATTGCAGAAGTCGTTTACCAAGCCCGGCTCGGTGACTTTTCCGCAGTCTCTGAGCCGCATCGTGGACCCCGTGCTGGCTGAGGCCGCGGGTCGCGGCGAACTTCGAGCCGACGACGTCGATGCTGTGGTAGAGGGCGCAAAGGGATGGGAGGAGGATGAGATTCGAGGGCTGGTCGAGACAGCTGAAAAAAGCTGTGGCGATACCCCGAAGGCAAGAGAGATTCTGGACCGCGAGGAAATTGCGAAGCTCGGTGCCAGCGGACTCGTCCGATTTGGCTCGCATACGGCGACACACCTTCGGCTAAGTGGGCGGACTTCTTCCCAAGAGCTGGAACGAGAAATCGTCGGCTCGCAGAAACACATTCAGGATCTGTCCGGCCAGGCAGTCGATCTTTTCTGCTACCCGAATGGCGAGACATCCCCGGCGGCGATCGATCTGGTCCGCCAGCACTACCTCGGCGCGGTCACCACCCGCCAGGGATGGCATAACGTGGGGGGCGACCCGCAACTGATCTGCCGCATTGGCGTGCACGAGGACGTGAGCAATGCCCGAGAGCCCTTTTTGGCACGCCTCAGTGGCTGGATGTAAGTTCACGCCCTCCTGGACACGCCTGAAGCATGTCGCTCATTGCGAGAATGCTGGGTCACGCGCTCCAGCAGTGCTTCGTAGCGAGAAAGCATCGTAGCCAACGAATACCGCTCGTGGACGCGCTCCACTGCCCTTGCGGTCAACGTCGCCGCTAATTCCTTTGACGAGATAATCCGTTCGATAGCAAGGGCTAGGGCTTCGGGGTCGTTGGTCGGCACCAGGAGCCCGACCTCGCCCTCGAGGATCTGTTCCGGGCCACCGCTTCGTGTGGCGACGACTGGCACGCCGGAGGCCATTGCCTCGATGCACGCAATCGAAAACCCTTCAGTAAGAGAGCTCAGCACAAAGGCATCCAGGTTGTTGAGGAGCCGGCATACGTCCGCCCTCAGCCCCAAAAAGGTCACCTGGCGCTCTATGCCAAGGTCACGCTTGAGTTGCTTGAGCTGCCTGCCGAGCGCATTGGCGCAGTCCCCAGCGATGACCAAATGGAACTGATGCGAGCGGTCACTCAGCGTCCGCGCGGCCCGCAAAAGCACGTCATAGGCTTTGGGTTTCCGGACATTGCCGATGGCGCCGATCAGGGCAGTGTCATCGGAGACACCGAGCTCGGCTCGGACGGATCGATCCCGGCTGGGCCGGAAGACTTTGGTATCGATGCCGTTAGGGATGACGGCGCATTGTGCGGCGGTCAGTCGAAGTCGGGGCTGGAGCTCGTCCTGCAGACGTTCCGAGACGAAAATGATCTTGTGAGATGCTCTGCGGATAATGGCTGCCTTGAGAGACGAGAAGCGCTCGGCGTCAGACACATCGGACTGCCCGTGGAAGATCGAGACGACGGGGATAGAGAGAAGCGCACCGGCCAGGCTGGCGTAGACCGAGGAGCCGTATAAATGCGCGACGATTACATCGCTCCTGTGCTGCCGCGCGAGCCGCAAAAGCATCGAGAGGTAGCGGGCGTTGAACGAACCCTTTGCCGGCACGATGCGCGGCGGTAATCCTCTTTCCTGGAGTTGCTCCGCGAGCCATCCTGTGCCGCCGATCACCGCGGTAGGCTGAAATCGAGCGGGATCAAGACGCGTTGAGATCTGAAGAAAGACCGTTTCTGCGCCGCCCGGACCGGCGGTGTCGATGACATGCAATACGCTGATCAAGTGTTCAGTCCGTTCGGGGTTATTTTGCAGAGATTTTCGAATCATTTCATCTTAGCAACATCGCAGGTCGACGTCGCGGATGAGAGACGGTCTATGGGTGCGCTCTTCTATCGAGAGCGGGCTAAAGGTAAAGTCCCCATCAGCGTGTGCTGTCGGTCACAGGATGTGAGCAGATCATGGATTAAATTATTCTGGCAATATGAATACGGCGGGTTTATGAGCCGGCCTCCCGGAGAGGTGTCGCGGAGGAGGTTCCGCGATGGCACGCCAGTTGAGTCGTAAGACTTGCATTCTTTCGGAGAATTGTTCTCATGAAACTCTTGCGCGGCGGGCTGATATCAGGGCTTTCTGTTGCATCACTCGCAGTCTTTTCACCCCAGGGGATGGCTGCCACGCCGTCGGCGGCCAATGCGGATGGTACCCCGCAGTTGGTGACCGAGCTTAACTTCCGCACAGCTGGGTCGACCGGGACGAATGCGCTACCTTCGACGGCACTTGGCCTTTCGAAACTCAGTCCTCCGGGATGGACCTTCAGTACCATGAGGGGTGGTTCTCTTGGCCTTGAGACCACGGCATCACCGGTATTGACTGGGGTCAGTGTGGACGCTCTTGAGGGTTCTTACCCCGTGCCGGGCCCCGGCGGCCAGTTTATTTTGGTGAATTACAACATCGCGAGCCTGAAGACTGAGGATGTCTACATCGAATTCTGGGCGAGGATGCCCGGCGCAAAGGAGGGCTGCAAGTTTCTGAAGATCTTTGGCGAGCGCACAATGGTTGGAGGTGCTCAAAGCAACGCAAACACGACGATTGGTACGAATTACACGGGAGGTGATTATGGCGCTATCGTCTACGTAGAGTTTGGCGATGGAACTACTAGTCGCAACGACAGCCAAAACGCCATAAGGCTCGATGGACAGTACCCTCAGTGGGTCGGACGCTCGTATGGAACGGCGAGAGTTTTAACGCCGCAGATGAGCACTTTCTCCTCGCAAGACTGGGGGACGACATGGCACCATTTCCGCATCCATATTAAATTTAATAGCGGTACCACGCCGCAAAACGAGGTCCCCGACGGCGAGTATTATCTGGAGATCGATGGCAAGGTGTACGTGGACGCGACGGGTGTGTACAACCGAAACCCAGTAAACGGACCCATCAATACGATAGAGTTCTTCGGCTGGGCACAAAAGGATCCTGAGGCATTCCAGCTCTGGTATGACGATATTCGGATCTCGACGGGCGGGTTCTTGTCCCAACCGCTGCCGGATCCTCCAGCGAACGTCGGGGCAAGCCTGGCAGCGAGCGGCTAGCCAATTCGGGCGCGAGCAGAGGCTCGCGACAACCTTTCTAATCCACGGAGAGAGACTCAGGTTCGCTGACGGCATGGCGAGCCACGGCAGATCGCTGAGCGCCTGCCGAGAAGCAAAAGAAGGGGTTGGGATGTGCTCCTTTGTGCCTAGTTTACCCCCGTGCCAATATGCGCTTTCCCGCTGGTCACCACACAGCTGGGTTTTGCTGTTTGCTGCTCTTTGGATCGAGCGTGCGCAGTGGCGGCCTTTGGCGCGCAGGTTGTCTTGAGAAGACCAGACTGCGCAATTGGTTTCCTCATTTACGTGTGACGGTGTCTGGATAAGGGGGAAGAACGAAATGGCCACAAAGGGCGACAAAAGGGGCGCCGGCTCGTTGCCCTCGCATGGGAAGCAAGCAGACCTGAAAGCTGACTCGGACTGGCCTCCTGCCGTCATTGCCGGGGCCTATCGAACGGGCGTGCTTGCCGTCAGAAGCTTGGTACGGCGGAATGTCCAAGCTACGCTTTTCGATTGCGACCGGAGCATGCCGGGCTTCAAGTCGGTATATGGTCCCGCGCACCTGTGCCCCAATCCTGACCTCGAGCCCGAGATATGGTTGCGCTTTATGCTGAACCTTGCGGGGGAACACAAGCAGCGTCCTGTGTTGATTGCAAGCGCCGATCAGTTCGTCACCGCGATTGCAAAGCATGCGGATATCCTAAAATCTCACTATATCTTCCCGCCCGGGATGATGCTGCATGGCGCACTCGCCGAAAAGCGAACGCAATATAAGCTTGCGTGGAAGCATGGGATGCCCATGCCCCGCACCGAGTTCGTGTCATCTCTAGAAGAAGTTCAAGCCTTTGGGCGGAGCGCTGCCTTTCCCTGTGTGATAAAACCTAACCACTTTCGCGAGTGGCAGAGATTTCCAGCCGATCACCCACTTAGCTATCAGAAGGTTGCGGTTGTGAACGACGCATCACAGCTGGGTGAGACCTACAGTCTTGTGAGCGCCCTTACACCCGAAGTAATCCTTCAAGAAGTGATTCAGGGTAATGATACAGTCAAGGCGGTTTACCTTTCTTGCTACGACAGCCAGGGCCGACGCATCGCGAATGCAATGTTTCGCGAGCTTCGGTGCGACCCCATGTGGTTCGGTCCTGCGAGCGTCACAGAGCCATTCTTCGATCCGGAAGTTGACGGAATTTGTGATGATTTCCTGAAAAGCATGGGCTATAGCGGACTTTGCGAAATCGAGGTCAAACGCGATACACGGGACGGGCGGGTAAAGCTCATCGAGGCAAACCCGCGCCTGACCGGCGGGGGCGATGCTGCGCCATATGCAGGTGTAGATCTGTGCTGGTTGCACTATCTAGATCTGATTGGTCGGATCGCAACTCCTGTCTCGGCCTCGAGTAAGCATTTCCACCACATTGTGTTGCGCGCGGACGCGCGCGCTGTGCCTGCGTACCTGCATGCGGGCGCGATCACGTGGCGGGAAGTCCTGCGTTCGTATCGAGGGCCGAAGGCATTCTTCGATCTCGATTGGCGCGACTGGCGCTATTCCTTGGAGACACTGTATGTCACGGCAGGAGCTTTTTTTTCTCGAATATTTCGGGCTTGATCGGTGAGAGCATGACGTCACCTGCACCCGAAACCAGCATAGTCATCCGCGTGTTCAACGAGGAACGGTGGTTGCCTGAGCTGTTCGAGTCACTGCGCCGACAAGAGTATCGGGACTTCGAAACATTGGTCGTCGACTCGGGTTCGATAGACAGGAGTCGGGATATCGCCACTGCAAATGGCGCCAGGCTCGTGCGTTTGCGCTCCGAGGACTTTACGTTCGGGTATTCGCTGAACATCGGGATCGAGGCGGCACGCGGGTCGTTTATTGCTATCATTTCTGCCCACGCGATCCCGACTGATGAACGCTGGCTATCGGGCCTGATCGCTCCCCTCCGACGACCTGGCACGGCCATGGTTTTCGGCGGACAACGCGGTCACGCGGTCTCGAAGTTTTCCGAGGCTCGCGATTTGGAGCGCGTGTTCCACTCGAAGCCGATGAGCATGGATGATGATCACGTGTTCGTGAATAACGCGAACTCGGCTATCAGAAAGGATCTCTGGGAACAACATCGGTTTGACGAGGGTTTGCCAGGCCTGGAAGACGCCGAGTGGGCGAAATATTGGATTCCGCGAGGATTTGAGGTCTTCTACGAGCCCACTGCTTGCGTGTATCACGTTCACACTGAAAGCTGGGCCCAAGTGCGACACCGGTTCCACCGAGAGGGCATCGCAGGGCGTTGGACGGCGGTGCGCATCGTCCGGCACATTCCGCGAGAGATAACCAGGGAGCTCTGGTGGAGTTTGAAGGACATTGCTTTGGCAATAGGGGAGGGTGGGGAGGGAAAGTTTGTGCAGTTGGCCGGAGAGATACTGCGGTACCGGTACAATAAAGTACTGGGTATTGTTAAGGGAATATGGGACAGTAGAACGATAACCAATCCTTCAACGCGCGCTAAGCTCCACTTTGATAAGGGATTCTCTGCTGTAGTGTTCCAGAATGCGCATTCCGCGGAAATTGAGCTCCGCTCGATCCCCAGCCTTAAGCCTAGCGAGATCCTAGTGCGCGTGGCCTACGCGGGGATTTGCCGTAGCGACATCGAGCTATTCGACGGCCGCCCGGGGCACTATAGGCCCGGCATGGCAATGTTCCCGGTTGTGCCTGGCCGGGAATTCTCGGGTACTGTCGTATCGCTCGGCGACAAAGTGACCCTTCTCAAAGAAGGAGATCGAGTTGTGGTCCTGCCCGTCCAGGGCTGCGGCGCGTGCGCGGCATGTACGCAGGATAGGGCGGAGTTATGCCAGGACCGCCGGGAGTTGGGGTCGTTCGGTGTCGACGGCGGCTTTGCCGAGTATTGTGTAACTCGCGCCCGCTATGCACTTAAGGTCCCGGAGGGATTGACTTTGCGCGAGGCGGCGCTCACGCAACCTGCGGCGGTTGTCATTAAGGCATTGCGTCGTCTGGGCTCTGGAACCTTAGTCAGCACGTTGCGACGCTGTGCTGTTGTGGGTGCCGATGCAGTTGGCCACCTCGCGGCGAAGATCTTGCTGTTGCGAGGCCACGATGTGGTCGTATTTGGCGCTGACGTTGCCCAACTCGAATGTTTGAGGGGAGCTGCAGAAACTAGGCAAGACCTGAGCAGCCTGGATAGCTTTGATTTGATCGTAGAAACCAGTGGCGATCAGCGCGTACTCACAACAGTGTTACAGCAGTCTCGTCGGGGTGCGACCCTAGTTCTGCTGGCGTCCGTTCATCAGGCTATCAGTGTCGAGCAGATCATAGCCTACGACAAAGCGATTGTTGGGGCTGTTGGCTGTGGTAGAGAGGACTTCATAGAGGCGCTTGCCACACTCCAGCGTCTCGATCTGAGGCCACTGTTGCAACGGGTTTTCCCCATGGAAGAGTTCAAGAACGCATTGAGTGCGTTTCGCGCGAATTCGTATCCAAAGGTGATGCTTAGTGCCGATCCGGGTGCTGTATAAAAGGAATCGTTCGATTTGACGGCTCTGTACTGGTGGTGGTCTGTGCTCAGTGCTCACACGCCCTCCCCGGCTGCGCCGCAAAGGGTCAATCGACCGCCTGCGTATCCGTGATCTGAGTCGCACGAGCCGCAATCTTCAACGTGCCAAATATTCAGCAGGAACACTTCGACCATTTTGATGATTATAGCTTCCACTATTGAAGTCCCCAAGCGCGCAATTGTAGACATATCAAGTTGACTGCTGAGCGGCACGATCGTGAAATCAATCCTCGGAGCGAGAATATCGGACGGTAGCGATGGAAAAATTGTACACATTGAGCCCCAAGGCGCTCTGGCAGCAGTTCAAGCAGGAGCACTTTGCCTTCTGGATGCTGTGTTTCTATTTAATGTTGCAGTACTTCGATCCTGCCAAGATCTATCAGCACCTGGACTTGCTTCCCTGGGACAAGATCGTCTTGGGCCTCACTGTACTTGCGTGGCCGATGGACCCGCGGAGACGCTGGGTGAGCGATTCAACCAATATATGGATGACACTATTTCTCGTCGTCATCATCGTGTCGTCGGCTTTCGCAACCTATCCAGACATATCCTGGAGTCGTTGGTTCGATTTCGTCGACTGGTATGTGATCTATTTCCTCATCATCAACCTGGTCACGACTGGCGAGCGCTATTTCATTTTCATGGGCATTTTTCTATTGGCCAATTTCAAGCTCTCTTTCTTCGGTGCACGCACATGGGCGGAGCGTGGATTCGGGTTCACTAGCTGGGGTCTCGAAGGCCCGCCAGGGTTTTTCGGCAATTCATCGGATTTCTCTTCGGAAATGCTCATGTTTGCACCCATAGCATTCGAGCTCGCACTGTTTGTCAAGCCGTTTGCCCGCCGCGTGTTTTACTGGTTTCTAATGCTCGGTGCGGTAACTGCCGCAATGTCGGTTCTTGGCGCCAGCAGCCGTGGCTCACAAGTCGGGTTAGCGTTCCAGGGAGCCTGGATAGCCGTTCAGCGTAAGCTCAGAGTGAGCGTGCTGATCGCACTCGGGCTACTTGCGGGGGTCGGCTATGCCCTATTGCCGACTGCCGAAAAGGCTCGCTTCGCGAGCATCGGAAAGGATAACACTTCCATACAGCGCCTTGATTATTGGAGGGCCGGATTGAAGATGATCGAGAACCATCCCATTCTTGGGGTGGGATATTTCAATTTCGCGCCGGTCTACGCTGTACATGACCGATTCAAGCTCTGGCATGGCAAGGCGCAGCTGCCGCACAATATTTTCATCCAAGTGGGCACGGATTCGGGTCTGATCGGGCTGGGGGTCTTCCTGATGTTGATCTATCGAAACTTTAAGGTTGCCAAGGACATTCGGCGTGCATGCGCTAAGCATAAGGAGTCGCCCGCATTCGCCCCTGCCGTAGCCCGAGGCTTGACAATCACGACCTGGGGGTTCGTCATCGCGGGCCAATTCAATACCGTGGCGTACTATCCTTTCCTGTGGATCAATCTGGCACTGACGGTCTCTTTGTCAAATATCGTGACTAGTACAGCTCAACAAAGCGCGCCCGTTGTTCCAGGCCGCCAATTGCCTCTCGCCGCCGGGAGGTCGATCGGAGCAACGTGGTCGACCTCCAATGAGCTGTCGGCGTCTCGAAGTGTCCATGATGCGGACGCTTAGAGTATTACACATTGCGTCGGGTGACCTTTGGGCAGGGGCAGAAGTCCAAGCCTTCACGTTGATTTCTCACCTCGCACGAATTCCCGATACCCAGGTCGGGACGGTTCTGATGAACGAGGGAACGCTGGCCTATAAGCTGCGTTCATCCGGCGTCCCGGTGTATATCGTGGATGAGCAGAAGCTGGCGTCGGCTTGCATACTTGTTCGCCTCTGCGCGATCCTGCGTGCCTGGCGGCCGGATGTGATCCACACGCATCGCGAGAAGGAAAATATCCTTGGTTCGCTGGCGAACCGCCTGTCGCGGAATGTCCCGTCGGTTCGGACCATCCACGGTGGACGGGAAGATTCAGGGGAGACGGGATGGAAGGGCGCACGCCGCCGGGCGGTACATGCGCTCGATCGGTGGTGCGGCCGCGTCTTACAGCAGAGAGTCATTGCGGTCACACGGGAACTGGGTGCGCGAGCGACGGGGGAGTTCCCAGCTGAGAAGATTGTCGTGATCGAAAACGGCGTCGACACTGCGGCAGTGAGGGCGCAGAGGGGAATTGCGGAGTTCAGGGCGGCGGCGCCGCATGTGACGCACATCGGCATCGTGGGTCGCCTGGTCGAGGTGAAGCGCATTGACCTTTTCTTGGAAACGGCCGCTGCTCTCGTGACGCACTTTCCACAGCGGGCGTGGGCATTTCACGTGTTCGGTGAGGGTCCTGAGCGTTCTCGGCTAGAAGGACTGTCCGAGCGACTGCAGATATCGGATAAAGTCACGTTCCACGGCCATCGGCAGGATATTGCAACATGCATGGCTGGATTGGATGCACTTGTCATCTGTTCTGACCATGAGGGCCTGCCGATGACTGCGCTTGAGGCGGCCGCGCTGTGCGTTCCAACGGTAGCGCATGCGGTGGGAGGCTTGGTGGACGTGGTTCCACGCGAATTTCTGGTCTCTCGGCACGAGGTGGATGGCTATTGGAACGGGATCTTGAGAGTTCTCCGTGCAGATGGCCGCGTCATTGCCGAAAAGCACGCAAGCGCTATTCTCAAACAGTTTTCGGCGCAACGGAACGCCGAGCGACTCCGTGCGCTGTACGGGCAGCTGTCGGCTGAAGGGAGTGCCACTGAGTCGGACGAGGACCTGAAGAGGAATGATGACCTAGGGACGGGTTCGTGACCGAAGCAAACCAACCCATGAGGTCTGATCAGCGATCGCGCAGTTTCGTGAGTCACGCGGCTACCTACGCGGTCGGAAATATCGCACGCAGGTTCGTTGGCTTTGCGATGCTGCCGATCTACACGAGGTTTCTGACTCCGGCCGACTACGGTGTGATCGGTCTGCTCACCTTTGCGCTCGCGCTCTTCGAACCCCTTCTCGGGGCGAGACTTGGGTGGGCGATTCCGAGGTTCTACTTCGACGCCAAGGATCGTCGGGGCAAGCGAGAGGTGATCTGGGGCGCGCTGGGTCTTACGGCCGCCGCGAGCGCGGTGTCTGTAATCGTGCTTATATTATTTCGGAACGTTGCCGCGGACGTTCTGTTCGGCGATCGCAAGTACGCGCTTGCCCTTGGTCTGTTTGCGATAACCCTTTTGAGTCAGCCGATTGAGCAGACCGGGATGACGTATCTTCGTTTGCGGGAGCGTTCGGGACTGTTTCTGGTCTTCAGCGTGGGTAAATTGCTTTTACAACTTGCGCTTAACCTCCTCCTGGTCGTGTATTGGAGGGGCGGAGTCATCGGTGTTGTATTGAGCGCGGTCATATCCTCCGTTGTGCTTGGCATTGGAGGCGCGGTCTATGTCGCAGTTCATGAGGGCCCTGCATTTAACTGGCAGGTGACGCGAAGGATGATGCAATTTTGCTGGCCTCTGTGGTTGACTGCCCTCGCCGGACTTTATATCGGGGCATCGGGCGCCCTATATCTCAGGGCCTTCGACACGCTGAGCGACGTAGGCCGGCTGCAGTTGGCGCTGAAGTTTGCAGCCACCGTGGGCATGCTTATCTGGGCGCCATTCTTTCAGCATTGGGAGCCAATGAGCTTCCAGTTTTACAGGGAGATAGACGGCAAGCGGAAGTTCCAGGTCGCCTTTATTGCGAGTTCCGCACTGATGTTCGTTGGCGGAGTGGCCGTCAGTATCTTCGCGGAGCCCGTGGTCAAGGTGATGGCTGCGAAGTCGTTTTATGCAGCGGCGAGCGTCGTGCCGATACTCACGTTTGCCCAGGTCCTGGACAGGCTTAGGACCTTCTTTGATTTCAGCTTTATGATCACAGATCGAACAAAGATGCGCGGTGCTTATCAGTATGCTACGGCCGTGGTAATTACGATTGCATACATTGGTCTCATTCCGCGATTTGGATTGATTGGGGCGGCTGCGGCACAATGCCTGACTCTTGGAGGCACGTTCATTTTCGTCTACATCTTGTCGCGACGCTACTATGACCCCGAAATCAAGCTTATGCCCATAGGTCTTTATTCGCTGGTCGGCATCGGGGCCTATGTTTTTGCAAGCGGGGTGTCGCGAGTCCCGAGTCTGGCTCTCGATCTGCTGCTAAGAACGTTTGTGATGCTGATCGCGACGATGCTCATCGCCTTGGTAGCCCTTCGGGCGATCGGTGTGGTGGACGTCTCAACGTTGGAGAGTTTGCCTTCGCCTCTGCATAGATTGGGACAAATGCGGCTTGGACGGCTCTTGAAGAGTTAAGAGGGCGTGGTGATCATAAGGAGCGTGTTCTCAGGCGGGCTCTTGAACCAAAAGCTGTGTGCAGCATGAGCACGATGAGTGTGAGAGAGTGCGAAAGCATTGCAGAATGAGGGCGCCGTGAGAAAGCTAATCAACAAGTTTCGTTTCAGAAAACTAATCTCGCCTCAATCTGTTGCGGATGAGTTGTGGCGTAGAGGAATCCAGAGGGACGAGATCACAGGCGAGCATTTAGCCCATGTCTATCGCCGCCTAAAAAAGCTAGGAAACGGTGCTGATTTTACTTCGATCAGGGATGTACTACCAAGACAGTCGCGAACGGAAGTTGATCTTGACTGCCCCGTGATTGGGGTTATAGTCGAGACGAGACGGCACCCGGCACTGGAGTGCGTGTTGTTGAATTTCAGCAGAACGCTGAAGATTCCGATTCAGTTATTCCACGGAAGGGGGAACCTGGAATTCATCATGTCTAGTGCGATCGCTGGCCTTGTGCAAGATGGCAAGGTCCATCTTGTTCAGCTGGAAGCCGATGATTTTGGTGCCAGGAAGTACAATGCTCTCCTCATGACAAAGGACTTCTGGAGTATCATGGGGTCGAGAAATAAAGTTTTGGTGTTCCAAACAGATACGATTGCGTGTGAGCAGTCTGAATACACGTTAAGTGACTTCTTATCGTTTGACTATATCGGATCCAAGTGGCCGCGACAAAGGCCCGTGGGTCTGTTGATGGATGGCGGAGAAGGCGGCCTGAGTTTGCGGGACTGGAAGAAGTCCTGCGAGTGCTTAGTGCGATTCCCGCCATGGAACTGGGTGGGGGGAGAGGATGGTTATTTCGCATTTCATATCGACTTGATTGGAGGAAAGGTTGGCAGGGATAGGGATTGTGCGCAGTTCTGTACGCAATATCAGTTTTTGTACAAGAGCTTGGGCGCGCACCAGATTTCCTGCCTAGATCAAGCTACCAGAGCCGCGTTTTTGGAGTACTGCAAGGAGGCTAGCGTCCTGAAACATTAGAGGTGGTTGTTCGCGCGCTCATGTCAGCCCTCATGTCAGATTACCCGAGGTCTCAGCGGGTGTCTGACGTGGCCGGACAACAGTAGATTCGCTCCTTTGTCGAGCTACGTATCACCCTTCGGCCAGAGCATGAAGATGTGTGTTACCGCCGGCGCGAAATTCGTTCTGAACTGCCGGTGTGAAAATCGTTGTCGACGGTGAAGCGCCTGAGGGGGCTTTACACGGAAGGCTCGGCTCGATCTTTGCCGCGGTAGGAAGGGCCTTCG
>Ga0335075_10008348_pt1 | contig 15875 bp, 14 predicted proteins | sample Lox_Sample_24_FD_206723 | JGI IMG/M metagenome (GOLD analysis project Ga0335075, IMG submission 206723) | Soil microbial communities from Loxahatchee National Wildlife Refuge, Florida, United States - Lox_Sample_2.4 | ecosystem: Environmental > Terrestrial > Soil > Wetlands | place: USA... | reverse complement strand
TCGACGGGCGCGCCAGCCCCCGCGCTCGGCCCGGCGACCCCGCCGCCAGCTACGAGGTCCGCGAGAGCGTCCAGCTGGCCTTCCTGACCGTCATTCAGCTGCTGCCGCCCCGGCAGCGCGCGGCGCTGCTGCTGCGGGACGTGCTGGGGTTTTCCGCCGCCGAGACCGCGCAGATCCTGCGGTCCAGCCAGCGACATCCCCGCCCTTGTGTCGGCACTGGCCGGGGACTGCCTGCTGACCATGCCGCCGGCCCCGCTCGCCTACCGGGGACGGGAGGCCATCGGGACGTTCTTCGCCACCGTGCCCGCCGCGGGAGACCTGGCCGCCATCCGGCTCGTTCCCGTCCACGCCAACCTTCAGCCCGCCGTAGCCGCTTACCAGCGCGATGGGGCGGTCGCCCGCGGCTACGGCATCATGGTCCTGACCGTTCGCGACGACACGATCAGCGAGATCACCGGGTTCGCCGACCCGGCACTGTTCCCGCTGTTCGGCCTCTCGCAACAGGCACCCTGGCCGCCCGGCCAGGCGGCCCGCGCGCACCGTCCAGCCGGAGGCTCCCATGGCTTATGACGAAGACCTGGCCGACCGGGTCAGGGCAGTGCTCCCGGCGACCGGGCACGTGACCGAACAGCGGATGTTCGGCGGCCTCGCGTTCATGCTCGGCGGCCACATGTGCTGCGGCGTCGTCAAGGACGCCCTCATGGTCCGCCTCGGCGCCGACGCCGCCGATCGCGCCCTCGACCAGCCGCACGTGCGGCCGATGGACTTCACCGGCCGCCCCGCGAAGGGCATGGTCTTTGTCGACGCCGCCGGGCTGCACGGCGCGGAGCTCCGGCGCTGGGTCGACGCCGCCGCCGAATACACCAGCGGGCTGCCGCCCAAGCCAGCCACGCGGCCCGGCTCGAGACGCAGGTAAAGCGGTCCGCTCGAGGCGAAGCAACTGTCCGTTCTGACTAAACGGAGTGAAACTCCGCTAGAGTCAGATGCATCGTGAGTCATGAGGCCGTGAGGGACGGGTGCCGATGAAGCTGCCCTACGTGGAGTACGAGGCGCCGACGACGGTGGCCGAAGCTGTCGGCCTGCTGGCCGAGCACGAAGACGAGGCGACCATCCTCGCCGGCGGGCAGAGCCTGATCCCGCTGATGGCGCTGCGGCTGGCCCGGCCCGCGGTACTGATCGACATCAACCGGCTGAGCGAGCTGTCCCTGGTGACGGTGACCGACGGCCGGGTGACCATCGGCGCGATGACGCGCGAGTACGTGGCCGAGGACTCGGCGACGGTCAGCGACACCGTGCCGCTGCTGGCGGCCGCGCTGCCGTTGATCGGCCACGAGGCGATCCGCAGCCGGGGCACGATCGGCGGCAGCCTGGCGCACGCCGATCCGGCGGCCGAGCTGCCGGCGGTCGCGCTGGCCCTCGACGCCGAGTTCGTGGTGCGCAGCATGTCGGGCGACCGCGTGGTGCCGGCGTCGGAATGGTTCCAGGGGTACCTCGCGACGTCCCGCCGTCCCGACGAGATGCTCACCGAGGTGCGCTTCCCGGTAGCGGGACCTGGCACCGGTGTCGCCTTCGAGGAAGTCGCCAGGCGGCACGGCGACTTCGCCATCGTCGGCGTGGCCGTGTCGCTGACGCTGACCGACGACGTGATCAGCGACGCGCGGCTGGCGTTCGCCGGCATCGGCGACGTGCCAGTGCGGGCGGCGGACGCGGAGGGTCTCCTGACCGGCCAGCGGCCATCGGCGGAGCTGTTCGACGAGGCGGCCAGGCAGGCGACCGCCGGCATCGATCCGCCCGCCGACCTGAACGGGTCGTCGGAGTACCGGAAGAAGGTCGCGGCCACCCTGGTCCGCCGCGGGCTGCAGGCAGCCCTGGACAACGCGTACGAGAGGCAGTGACCCGATGGCGGACATCACCGTGAGCGTGAACGGCGCGGCGCGCACCGGCTCGGTGGAGCCTCGCAAGACGCTGGCGGACTTCCTGCGCGAGGACCTCGACCTCACCGGCACCCACATCGGCTGCGAGCACGGCGTCTGCGGCGCGTGCACGGTCATCGTCGACGGCAGGCCGGTGCGCTCCTGCCTGATGCTGGCCGTCCAGGCCGCCGGCAGCGAGGTGACCACGATCGAAGGGCTGGCGCCCGACGGCGCGCTCGGCACGCTGCAGCAGGCGATGTGGGACTCGCACAGTTTCCAGTGCGGCTTCTGCACGCCGGGGTTCGTGATGCAGGCCACCGCGTACCTCGGCGATCATCCGGACGCCGGCGAGCAGGAGCTCCGCGAAGCGCTGTCCGGCAACATCTGCCGGTGCACCGGGTACCAGAGCATCATCGATGGCGTCCTGCTGGCCGCGCAGCGCAGCAGGAAGCCTGAGTTAGGGAGCGACCATGGCTCAGATCGCGGCCGAGCGCTACACGGGCGCCAGCATCAAGCGTTCGGAAGACCCGCGGATCCTGACCGGCCGCGGGCGTTACGTCGACGACCTCAAGCTGCCGGGGATGCTGCACGCGGCGTTCGTGCGCTCGCCGCTGGCCCACGGGCGGGTGCTCGCTGTGGACGCCTCGGCCGCCAGGGAACTGCCCGGAGTCGTCCTCGTGCTCACCGGCGCGGACCTGGCGACGATGACGCTGCCCGGGCAGGACCCGCTGTACGCCATGATGGGCGCCGGCGGGCCCATGCCCGAGTACACGCTGCTGGCGACGGACAAGGTGCGTTTCGTGGGCGACCCGGTGGCGATCGTGGTCGCCGAGAGCCGTTACCTCGCTGAGGACGGATGCGACCTGATCGAGGTCGACTACGAAGACCTGCCCCCGGTCGCGAGCGCGGCAGTCGCCCTCGACCCCGGCAGCCCGCCGCTGTTCGCCAACCTCGGAGACAACATCATCGGCCCGCACAAGCGCGACGAGTTCGGCGACGTCGCCGGCACGTTCGCGGCGGCGGACGTCGTGGCCGGCTTCCACATCGACGTGCACCGCCACCAGAACGTGCCGATGGAGGGACGCGGGTGCGTGGCGAGCTTCGACGCGGAGTCGGGTCAGATGACGATGTACGCGGCAACGCAAAGCGTGCACATCAGCAAGATGGCCGTCGCCCAGCGCCTCGGCCTGGAGCCGGACAAGGTGCGGGTGCTGGCCGGGGATATCGGCGGGTCGTTTGGCTTGAAGATCGGCGCTTCCCGCGAGGAGCTCGCCGCCGCCGCCGCGTCCCGCGCGCTCGGCAGGCCGGTCAAATGGGTCGAGGACCGCGGCGAGAACCTCGCCGCGTCCGGGCAGGCGCGCGAGGAGAGCTTCGACGTCCGTGCCGCCGTTTCCAAGGACGGTGACCTGCTCGGGCTTGACGTGCAGATGGTGCTCGACAACGGCGCCTACCCGGTCATGGGCACGATGGTTCCGTCGATCATGGAGATGATGCTGCCCGGGCCGTACAAGCTCGCGGCGCTGGGTTTCGAGTCGACCGCGGTCGCGACCAACAAGGCGTCGTACATCGCCTACCGCGGTCCGTGGGCGTCCGAGACGTTCGTCCGGGAACGCGTCATCGACCTGGTCGCGAAGGACCTCGGGGTCGACCCGCTGGAATTCCGGCTGCGGAACATCGCGCCGCGCACCGATCCGCCGCTCATGATGATCACCGGGCGTCCGCTGGTCGGCGTCACCGCGGCGGAGTCGCTGCAGCGCGTCGCGCAGATGGCGGACATCCCGGCCTTCCGGCAGCGGCAGGCCGAAGGGCGCTCGCAGGGGCGTTACCTGGGCATCGGGATGGCGACCTTCATCGAGGCCGCGCCGGGGCCGCGGTCCCCCGAGGGGCCCAGCGGGCCGATGGGCATGGAGTACATGCGGCTCACGCTCGCCTCCGACGGTGTCGTGACGCTGTTCACCGGCCAGATGCCGCACGGGCAGAGCCACCAGACCACGCTCGCGCAGATCGCGGCCGACGAGTTCGGCGTGCCGTTCGAGCAGGTCCGCGTCGTCGTCGGTGACACCGACGTGGTGCCGTTCGGGCTGACCGGCGGCAGCAGGTCGGCCACCATGACCGGCGGCGTGGCGCTGCACGGCGCCCGGCAGCTGAAGGGCAAGGTGCTCGACTTCGCGTCGGTGCTCTTCGAGGCCAGCGCGCAGGACCTCGAGATCGCCGACGGCGAGGTGTTCGTGCGCGGCGACCCGGACAGCGCGATCGCGGTGGCCGAGGTCGCGCAGCGAGCCGCGTCCGGGCAGTTCGATGCCGACGTCGACACCAACTTCGAGGTCGAGGCCTCGTTCGACGGCGGCGAGGGCGGCTGGTCCGGCGGCAGCCACTGCGCGATCGTCGAGGTCGACGTCGAGACTGGCATCGTCACGGTCGAGCGGTACGTCGCGGCCGAGGACTGCGGCGCGCTCATCAACCCCGCGGTCGTCGAGGGCCAGATCCGGGGCGGCATCGCGCAGGGCATCGGCGCCGTGCTGCTCGAGCGGTCGGCCTACGACGCCGACGGCAACTACCAGTCGGCCACGTTCATGGACTACCTGCTGCCGACCGCCTGTGACGTGCCGCGGATCGAGATAGAGCACCTGGAGACCGTTCCGCTCGACGCGGACGTCAACTTCCGCGGCGTGGGCGAAGGCGGCATGATCGTCGCGCCGCCGACGGTGGTGAATGCGATCGAGGACGCGCTGGCGCCGTTCGGGGTGCGGATCTACGAGCAGCACCTGCCCCCAGCTCGCATCCTGGAGCTCATCGCCGAGGCGGACGCTGGCTAACTTCTCGGGTGCAGCAGCGCGCTTTCTCCGTGACGACGGATTCGCCGCTGGCTATACCGGCTGCCGTGGCAGCTCGGGCAGACCTGCAATGCCCTGAATTGCTGGGCGTCCTTGTCCTCCGCGTCGGCGTCATTCACATGCGCCGCGGCCAGGAATTGATCCGCCCCGGCCTTGGACATGTAACTGGTCCTTTGCATGTACCGCAGGTCAGGCGCCACGGAGACGCGCGGGACCTTCGGCGGCTTGCGACCTGCCATCGCGGCCTTCAGTACCCAGATCTGGCCGCAGTTCAGGCAGGTCCGTTCCACCATCCCGCGATTACGAAAAGGCCATGCCATAGAGCGGAGTGTACGCCGCGGCCGGCTCGCCGAACACCGTCACCTGCGGGCTGGAGACCCTGCTGGACCTGGTGAACGACGTGAATGGTACGACGTGATAGGCAGCGGAAGAGCACCGACGAGGCAGGCGGCGGACGATGCAGGATCCGATTGTGATCATCGGCGGCGGCATGGCGGGCGGCAACGCGGCCGCCACACTCCGGGATGAGGGCTTCTCAGGGCCGGTCGTGCTCATCAGCAAGGAACCGGGAGTGCCGTTCGGGCGTCCCCCACTGTCCAAGACCTACCTGCGCTCGGAGGAAGACCTCGGGGGCTGGTACGTCAGGCCGGCCGACTGGTACGCGGCGCACGATGTCGAGCTTCGCCGTGAAGTCGTGGCTCGTGTCGACGTCGCCGCGCATACGGTCGCGCTGGATTCTGGCGGCGAGCTTCGCTATCAGAGCGTGCTGCTCGCCACCGGCGGGCGCAACCGGCGGATCAAGGCCGACCGGGCTGACCTTCCCGGGATCCACTACCTGCGGACGATGGCCGAATGCGACGCGATCAAGCGGGAGGCGGTGCGTGGCCGCACCGCCGTCGTTGTCGGCATGGGATTCATCGGCTGCGAGGTGGCGGCCTCGCTGACTCAGCTCGGGGTCCGGGTCATCGCGGCCTTTCCCGGCAAGGACCCGCTGGAACGGGTCCTCGGCGGTCAGGTTGGCGGGGTGATGAGCGCCATCCATCGCGCCAACGGCGTGGAACTGCTGGCGGGACAGGAGGTCGCGGCCTTCGAGGGCACCAGCCGCGTGGCAGCAGTCGTAACCCGGTCCGGTCGCCGTCTCGAGTGCGACTTCGCCGTGGCGGGCGTGGGCATCGAGCCGGACATCCCGGATGTCGCTGTCGAGCAGCAGAACGGGATCCTCGTCGATGAGTGCTGCCGGGCCAGCGCGCCCGGCGTCTACGCGGCCGGTGACGTGGCGAACCAGCTGCACCCGCTGTTCGGCCGGGTCCGGGTCGAGCACTACAACAACGCGGAGAAGCAGGGCGCCGCCGCTGCCAGGTCAATGCTCGGCTCATCGGCTCCTTACGACTACATCCACAGCTTCTGGTCGGATCAGTACGACCACAAACTCGAATACGTCGGGCACGTCGAACGATGGGACGAGTTCATCGTCCGCGGCAGCGTGCAGGAGCGCAACCTGATCGGCTTCTACCTGGTAGACGGGGTAGTGCGGGCCGCCGTCGGCCTCGACCGCGGCGGCGACCCCGAACTGGACACCGACGGCGAGATGGCGGCGTGCGGCCGCCTGGTGGCCATGCAGGCGCGGCCGGCCCCAGCCGTGCTCAGCGACGAGCGAACGGACCTGTGGTCGCTGACGCGGCAGCAAGCACCGTCCTAGGCGTTGGAGAACAGCGGGATGTTCGCCCCGCTGACCGGAGCAAGCGGGCTGTCCAGCAGCGCGACGATCAACTCCCCGACGTCAGCCGGGGTCAGGCCGGGACGCAGCGCCGGATTCGCCCGGCGCATCATCTCGGTGTCGACGGCACCAGGACTGAGGCAAATCGCGCTGATGCCATGCTCCCTGCCCTCCACCGCGATTGCCTCCGTGAGCCCGATGACTCCGTACTTGGAGACGTTGTAGGCGGCAAGCCCCGGGAACTTCTCGGTGGCGTACACGCCAGACAGCGAGGCGATGTTGACGATCCGGCCGGTACCGGCGGGAGCCATCGCGGTGAACGCCGCGCGGCAGCAGAGGAAGGTGCCCGTCAGGTTGACCCCGAGCGTCTCCAGCCACGTCGCCGCCGTCGTCGCGGCGAACGGCACATTCGTCAGCACGCCGGCTGCGCAGACCAGCCCGCTCACCTGACCGATCTGGCTGGCCTCGTAGAACAGGCGCTCGACCGCGGCCTCATCGGCCACATCAGTAGGGAGCGGCGTGGCCGTGCCGCCCGCGTCCTTGATCCGGCGGGTCACGTCACCGAGCGCATGACGGTCCCGCGCGGCTAGTACGGCGTGGGCGCCCGCGGCCGCCAAGGCGGCGGCAGTGGCGGCGCCGATGCCGCGGCTAGCGCCGGTGACGACCACGAGACGGCCCGTCAGCCAGCTGTCGCTCACGTACTCACCCACGAGCGATCTGACGGTAAAGACGCTCGTGCGCGTCAAGGCTGAGTTCCAGGTCAAGGTGCTGTTCGGCATGGTCGCGGCAGGCTTGCCGCGAAATCCCGGTCGCTCCGGACACCGCTGCTGCCGCAGCGGAAACGTCGTCAGGCCGCACCAGGAAACCGGTCGTGCCGTCCACGATCACCTCCCGGAGGCCGCCGCGGCTGAACGCCACAACGGGAGTGCCGCACGCCTGCGCCTCGGCGGCAGCAAGCCCGAATGGTTCATCCCAGCGGGCAGGGCACAACACCACGGCCGCTTGAGCCATAGCCTGCCACAGCGAAGCCCTGGGCACCGCCTCGCGAACGGAAACCCCCGGCAAGCCACGCCGGGGATCGATCTGCTCCTCGCTGTACCGCGCGTCATAGACGTCGCCGTAGAGGTTGATCGGCAGTCCGGCCGCGCGGGCGATGTCGATGGCCTCGGCCGCGCCCTTCTCCGGGCTCAGCCGGCCAGCGAACACCGCGCCCGGTCCGGCAGTCCCGGACCAGGAGATGACGCGCGTGTCCGGATACGGCGGCAGGACGACGTCGACGGGCACCACCCGGCGCCAGGCACCGGCCTGCGAGTCCGACACCACGGCCACGGCCGGGCGCCTGCCCCGGCCGGCAACGTCGCGGAGCGCCGCCGACACGACCTGGTCCGGAGGCAGGTGGAGCGTGTGCACGACTGGCGCGGCCAATCCGGCCGCGTGCCTGACGGCGGGCGCGTCGAAGGCGTGATTGTGGATCACGTCATACCGGCCCGACCCCGCCGCGGCGAAGGCCGTAGCAAACGCAGCCTCCGCCGCTGCTGCCGCCGCCTGCGGCGGATCGCCGTCCTCGTCCGCGCCGTCCGCGTCGATCCCGTCGCCCTCGGCAGCGGCGAACGCCCGGTAGAGCGTGCCAGCGAGTGCGCGGGGATCGACTCCGGTGTCGATGAGCTCGACACCGTCGATGCGCGACCCGGATGCGGCGTAGACGTGCACGTCATGGTCCCGGCCGGCCAGGCCGCGGGCCAGATCGGCCACGAACGCCTGCGAACCGCCGAGCTGCGGCTCGCGAATGGCCGTCACGAGTGGCGCCATGATCGCGATCTTCATAGCGGCAGCACCTTATACGCCAGGTCGCGCGGCGGGTTGATGCCAAGCATCTCGAAGGGAATCCGCCGCCAGCGCCGCCGTCGTATCTCGTCAGCCGCCTGCGGGTAGAAGATCTCGGCTAGCTCCGCTGCCTCGTAATGGCTGCCGAATTCCACGCACATCGGTCCGGGAAAGCTCACGTGCCGGTAGCCGCGGGCCGCGAGCCAGTCGAGGTGATTCGGCCAGACGATGGCCACGCATCCGCCCGGCCTGCACACGCGCTCCATCTCGGACAGGCCCGCCTCGCCGCCGTGGGCTGCCGCTGGAGTGAAGGCGGAACACGAGGCCACAAGGGCGGCGAAATCGTCGGGCAGCGGCAGCCAGTCGAAGTACCCGTGCATCAGCCGGACACCATCCAGGCAGCCGGCCGCTGCTATCTTTCGCCGCAGGATCCGGCGCAACGGGGGCACGGGCTCTACCGCCGTGACGTGCCGACCCCGCTCGACGAGCTCCATGGTCAGCCGCCCGGTGCCCGCGCCAACCTCGACGATCTCGTCCACGTCGCGCGGCAGCCAGTTCACCACCGCGGGATGGAGCCGCTCGGCGGTGGCCAGCCGGTCGTAGAGCTCCGGTTCGAGGCGGTACAGCAGTTCCCAGGCCAGTGTCGCGTCCTGTTGCGGATCGCCGGCCCCGTCCGGGGAGAACCGGCTCGCCTCCTCGCGGGTGAACACTCCCATGTCGGCGGCCGTGTACCGGCTCAGCAAATCCCGGCGCGAGCCGGCGGGAGCTTCAGGCCTGGTCACTCACTTCCGCCCAGTTCTTGTCGGTCTCCCAGATACGCACTGACCGCAGGAGCCCGGCGGGGAGTTCCGGGCAGAGCCGATCCCAGATGGCCTGGGCCAGGTTTTCCGACGTGGGAATGAGGCCCTTCAGCCACGGCACGTCGGTGTTGAGGTTGTGGTGATCCACGTCGGAGATGACCTGCGTTTTAATGACGTTCGACAGCACCTTCAGGTCCAGGACGTAGCCGGTCGCGTGATCGACTTCCCCGGCCACCGCGACCTCGAGGATGTAGTTGTGCCCGTGCAGATTCACGCACTTCCCGAACAGCCGCCAGTTTTCTTCATCGGACAGGTCCGGGTCGCACAGCTGGTGCGCGGCGTTGAACGATTCGCGGCGGCCGACCAGAACGGTCATCGGCTTCATCCTCTTTCGCGAGTGTCTGCTAGCGACAGCCTCGACTGCCATCCCGCGCTATCACCCTAACTCGCTGCGACCGCCTCAGCCGGGATGGCAGGTGGCCTTCGCCTATGACGTTGCGCTGCGCGTGTTGATTACCTGGTCAGGCCCGATGCCGAACTGCTCCGCGCGGGCGCAGCCGCCGTCCAGCCAGTCGAGCTGACCGGGGGCGTGCGCGTCAGTGTCGATCGCGAACAGGCAGCCAATCTCGACGGCCAGCCGCAGCAGGTCATCGGGCGGATCCTGGCGTTCGGGGCGGCAGTTGATCTCCACGGCGACGCCGTTTTCGCGGGCGGCGGTGAATACCGCCTCGGCGTCGAACTCCGATTGCGGGCGGCCGCGGCCGACGATGATCCGTCCGGTGCAGTGGCCTAGCACGTCAGTGTGCGGGTTGCGGATCGCGGCGATCATCCGCGCTGTCATCGGTGCCGCTGGCATCCGCAGCTTCGAGTGCACGCTCGCGACCACGACGTCGAGCCGCCCGAGCAGCTCGTCCGTCTGGTCGAGCGAGCCGTCCTCGAGGATGTCGACCTCGATCCCTGGCAGGATCCGGAACGGCGCGAGGGCGGCGTTCAGCTCATCGATCAGCTCGAGCTGAGCGCGGAGCCGGTCGGCGGACAGTCCGTTGGCCACCGTGAGCCGGGGCGAGTGGTCGGTGAGCGCCATCCACTCGTGGCCCAAGTCGCGGGCGGCCACGGCCATCTCCAGCGGGGGGCTTCCTCCGTCGCTCCAGTCGGAGTGGGCGTGGCAGTCGCCGCGCATCGCGGCGCGCAGCGCGGTCGGCGGGGCCGACGGCCCGCCGCCGAGCAGCCGGGTCAGGTACTCGGGCTCCTGGCCGGCTACCGCCTGCGTGATCACCTGGGCGGTAGCCTCGCCGATCCCGGGGAGCTGGCGCAGCGTCCCTGCCTGCACGCGGTTGGCCAGTTCGGCCGGGCTGAGCCCTCCTACGACCTCGGCGGCGCGCCGGAACGCCCGGACACGGTAGGTCGGCGCGCCGGACCGCTCCAGCTGGAACGCGATCTGCCGCAACGCCCACCCCGGATCCATACCGGGTAGCTTACGAGCCGCGGGGACTCGCGACCCTAGCCCGCGCCTAAAGCGGCGTATACCGGGTAGTCGCGGCATTCGTGGCGAAAGCATTCGCGTACCTCGTTGTCGGGCTGCGGTTTCCGCTGATCGTCGGCTGGGCCGTGGCGGTGGTCGCCGCGGTGCTGTTCCTGCCGCCGCTGCCGTCTTCGGGGGGCGTGGCCGACCTGATCCCGGCCGGGTCGGCCGCGGCGCACGCGGACGCCGACGCGACGCGGCTGTTCGGCTACCCGCTGGAAGCGGGTGTGGCCATCGTGCAGCGCGACTCCCGCGATCTGCCGCCTGCCGTGGTGGCGAAGACCGCTCGCGAAGCCGTCTCCTACGACCGCAGCCCGAGCATTCCTGGGCTGGTCGCGGTCGTTCCGATCCCGAACGGCGCCGGTGTCTCCGCCCCCGCGGCTCCCTCCTCGCCGCTGGCCGCGGCGGGCCTGCTGGCCGGGGCACAGCAGCACACCTCGACCATCGTCACGTATCTCGACTTCCAGTCGGACGCGACGCTGGGGCAGCAGGTTTCCGACGCCCGTGCCTACGCTGGCCATTACCTGACGCATGTGGTGGGCGTGACCGGGCCGCTGGCGGCGCAGTACGAGCAGGGGCAGATCATCGACAGCGACCTGCCCTGGGTGGAACTGTTCACGGTGCTGGCGATCGCGCTGATCGTGGGTTTCCGGTTCCGGTCGGTGCTCGCGCCCGTCGCCGCGCTGGCGTGCGCCGGGGCCGCCTACGTGCTCGCGACCCGGATCGTGGCGTGGGGCGCGCAGCGCACCGGGATCACGGTTCCGCAGGACGCGGACCCGGTGCTGGTCGTGCTGCTGCTGGGCGTGACCACGGACTACTGCGTGTTCTTCCTGGCCGGGATGCGCTCGCGGCTCGCGGAGGGCGCCGGCCGCCTGCAGGCCGTGCGCGATTCGACGGCCAGGTCGGCCCCGATCGTTCTGGCGGCCGGGCTGATCGTGGCGGCGGGTACCGGGGCGCTCGTGGTGGCCCGCGGCGGCCTGCTGCGCGCGTTCGGACCCGGGCTGGCCGCGACGGTGCTGGTGTCCATGGTCGTGTCGCTGACGTTGATGCCAGCCCTGCTGGGAGTGTTCGGCGGCTTGATGTTCCGGGGATCTCTGGGCGGCGAGTCCTCTCCCGCTGGGTTCCGGCTCGCGCGGCTGGCCGCCTCCAGGCCGGTCGCGTTGCTGGTGGCGGCGGCGTGCGTCGCGGGGCTGGCGGTGGCGGCTTCGGGCGCCCGCGGGCTGGGACTCGGGTCGCCGCTGATCGGCGAGATGCCGGCGTCGTCGGACGTGGCCCAGGCCGGAGCCGCCGCTTCGGCCGGGTTCGCCCCGGGGATACTCGCGCCGACGTCGGTACTCGTGGTCGGGCCTTCGACCGGGTCGCAGACCGCGGCGGGCAACCGGCTGGAGGCCGCGCTGCGGCGCCAGCCGGGGGTGGCCAGCGTTGTCGGGCCTTCCGTGCTGCCCGCCTCCGCTTCTGACAATCCGATGGTTGCCCGGGGCGGGAGGGCGATCCGTTTCGCGCTGGTGTACGACAGCGATCCGCTGAACGCGACCGCGATCGGGCAGGTGCGGACGCTATCGGCGCGGCTGCCCGCGCTGGGCCGGGCGGCGGGCCTGCGCGGCGTCCGGTACGAGGTCGGCGGCGAGACCGCGCTGACTTCGGACGCCATCAACTCGACCGCGTCGGATCTGTGGCGCGTCGGACTCGCGATCACGCTCGTGACGCTGCTGCTCCTGATGGTGTTCCTGCGCGCCGTGCTGGCACCGGTCTACCTGCTGGCGGCCAGCGTGCTCGCGGTGATCGCCACGCTCGGACTGACCGTCGTCATCTGCCGCTCGGTCCTCGGATCGCCGGATCTCGTCTACTTCGTGCCGTTCGCGGCTGGCGTGCTGCTGGTCTCGCTCGGCTCTGATTACAACGTGTTCGTGGTCGGGCGGATCTGGGAGGAGGCACGGGCCCTGCCGACGCAGGACGCGGTGGCCGTCGCGGCGCCGCGCGCCTCGGGGGCGATCACCACCGCGGGCGTCGCGCTGGCTGCCAGCTTCGGGCTGCTCGCTCTCATTCCGCTGTCACAGTTCCGGCAGCTGGCGATCATCATGGCCGTCGGGGTCATGCTGGATTCGGTCGTCGTACGGTCGTTCCTGGTGCCGGCCCTGGTTGCACTGACTGGGCGCGTGGGGATGTGGCCTGGGCACCAGCGGGTTCGCGTGGCCGATCGGCGGCCGCCGGAATTGTCGGATGCCAGCCGTTAGCCGAGCTGGTCGCAGAACCACGCCCGTCACCGCTCTGAGCGGCCGCTATGCGTTGACAGGTGACCAAGGCCGAGGGCAGGACCCTCCGCAGCCTGCAAAACGACGGCCCGGGGACGTTAGTCGAGGATGGGCTCCCAGATCAGCTCGGCTACGTCGATGACCAGATCGGGTCCGGCCTGGCCTGAATCGTCCGGTGCGCGGACCTCGCCGGTGCACACGCAGACCGCGTCGTTCAGCCGGCTGTACGGCTCGCGGTCTGCCAGGTGAAACACCGACCCGACGATCTGACGGCGTTCCGGCGGGTAGGCACGGCCGTATCCATGCCACTCCACCATGATCACCGCTCCGTCGTCGGCCTCGATGACAGCCCGGAAGTCTGGCCGGAACGGGCCGGCCGCGCCTTCCTTGCGAGGAAAGTTGGCGCCGCGGAACCGGCCGGTTACCGACCCTTCACAGCGTCCCTCGGCAATGAAGAACATCTGCTGCCAGCCGCCGTCCAGGCCGACCGCCCAGCTCTCGGGATAGCTGAAGCGAATGCGATACAGCGGCTCAAGCCTCATCAACTGCTCCTGACTGACGTGCTGCGCCCAGTCTGGCTGCCTCCATCCTGACGGTCCAGTCAACAGCCCGTGAACATCCTCATCGGCCGCTATTCGGCCGTCTGGATCTGCCGTGGCCGGGAGCTGGTCCGTTACTGTGAGCTGTACGTGTGGACGCGGCCAGGTGTGCGGGATGACCGGTGCAGCAGGAGAAGGCCAGTGCTTGATGACGTGGAGTACGAGGACAGCGAGCCGCCGTCGATCGGCCTCGTGCGCTCCGCCGTCCCGTGGGACGACGTACGGGACCATATCAAGATCGCGCACCACCCGATCCTGGTGCTGCCGGAAGGTAGCACGCAGTACGCCGGGGCCTACTGGACCGGCACCCAGATGGCCGTCACCGGCGATCTCGGGTCAGATCAGGACCAGGCGATCTGCGAATTCCGTGAATTCCTCCGCGAACGCGGGGAGAGCTGACGATGGCGTCGTGGACCACATGGCGAGCTTCTTTCCGGCCGGGCGTGACCGTGGGGTCACCGTGGCTGTGGAGGGCTTTTTCGCGTTCGTATGGTTCGGCTGGGGTCAGGCGGACGCTCCGTCATGGCTGGTTGTCCCGCTAGCCGTGGGCACCGGCCTCGGTGCGCTGCTCGCGGTGGCGGGGGTCGTGATGACAAGACGGTCGACCGGACGGTTGCGGGTGATGGCAGACCCAGTGGCCAGGCGCCGGTACAGCCTCATCGTCGGCGTGGAATTCGGGCTGCTCGGCGCCGGCGCGGCCGTGCTGGGCGCGACCCGCTGGCGTTGGCAACGGCCCCCTCGACGGTCACTGGCGCCGGGGCCGGGTTGTGCCTCCTCGCGTTCGGCGTCGCTACCTGCCTCATCGGAGGAAGGCCGCCCAGCCCCAGCTTGACCGATCGCTGAACCGTTTCAGTCGGGGTCGGCTGGCTTGTCGGGGAGTTCGGCACCGTCGCCCGGGACGTCGGGAACCACTAGTTCGGTGGGCTCGAAGGCGCCCTCGGCGGCTACCGCGGCCAGTTCGTAGCCCAGTTCATCGGGCACCGCCGGCGTCGACGGGCGTTTGCCGGTCAGTGCCGAGGCGATGGCCGCGATGACGCAGGCCGCGATCGCGAACCCGAACGCCACGCCGAGACCGTCGTGGAACGGCGCGGTGATCAGGTGCGGGAAGAATTCCCGGCCGGCCACGTAGGCCGCGTTCGCGGCGGGCAGGTGTGACAGCAGCGGACCGAGCAGCTGCTGCATCGGGTTGTAGCCGAGGAAGGAGGCGAACAGCACGCCGATCGGGGGCAGGTGCGAGATCGGCGTGGCCGTGGCGACCGGGACGCCCTGTGCGGTGAGCCCGCTCAGCATGGCCGCCGGCAGCTTGCTGGCCAGGCCGGCCACCATCAGGGTGAAGAAGATGCCGATCGACAGCACGAACGCGGAGTTCTGGAAGGTGGCGATCATGCCGCCCGCCGCGCCCCGCTGGTTGGCCGGCACGGAGTTCATCATCTCCGCCCAGTTTGGCGAGAAGAACAGGCCCGAGCCGAAGCCGTTGAGAGCGATGACGACCGCGAACTCCCAGTAGGGGAAGTTCACCGGGACGAATATCAGCATCAGGAAGGTCGCTCCCGTTAGCAGCGCCCCGCCTACGGTGAACGGCTTGGCGCCGATCTTGTCCGACAGGATGCCGGACAGCGGCGCCGCCAGCAGGAAGCCCACCGTGAGCGGCACCAGGTAGATGCCGGCCCACAGCGGGGTCTGGCTGAAGCTGTAGCCGTGCAGCGGCAGCCAGATGCCCTGCAGCCAGATGATCAGCATGAACTGCATGCCGCCGCGGCCCATCGCCAGCATCAGGCTGGCGACGTTCCCGGCCGCGAACGGCCGGATCTTGAACAGCGAGATGCGGAACAGCGGCTCGGCGACCTTGGTCTCGACGTAGACGAAGATCGCCAGCAGCGCGAGCCCGCCGAACAGGGCGGTCAGCACCCACGGGTTGGTCCAGCCCATCGGGTGCCCGCCGTACGGCAGCAGGCCGTAGGTGATGCCGACCAGGATGGCGACCAGTCCCGCGGCGAACAGCCCGTTGCCCCACCAGTCCATCTGCGCGTGCTTGCGCACTCCGATGTCGTGCAGCATGAAGTACGCCCACACGGTCCCGAACACGCCGATCGGCGCCGAGACCAGGAAGATCAGGTGCCAGTTCACCGGGGCGAGCACGCCGCCGAGGATCAGGCCCATGAACGACCCGGCGATGGCCGCGATCGAGTTCACGCTGAGGGCGGTGCCGCGCTGGTTGGCCGGGAACGCGTCGGTGACGATGGCGGCGGAGTTGGCGAACAGGAACGCGCCGCCGATGCCCTGCACCACCCGCCAGACGATCAGCCACATCGCCCCGTCCGCGCCGTGCATCCAGGTCACGGTCAGGAAGATCGAGGCGACGGTGAATATCGCGAAGCCCAGGGTGTACATCCGCACCCGGCCGAACATGTCGC
>Ga0335075_10008347_pt1 | contig 15876 bp, 11 predicted proteins | sample Lox_Sample_24_FD_206723 | JGI IMG/M metagenome (GOLD analysis project Ga0335075, IMG submission 206723) | Soil microbial communities from Loxahatchee National Wildlife Refuge, Florida, United States - Lox_Sample_2.4 | ecosystem: Environmental > Terrestrial > Soil > Wetlands | place: USA... | reverse complement strand
GAGCCGCAGCAGCGGCCACAGGTGCTCGAAGGCCCGCGGCGTGGGAAAGTACTGGGAGAGAAAATGGCCGAAATGCGGCCCGGCGATCAACGCCAGCAGCGAAACCGACACCAGCCCGCCGCTGGTAAAGGTCAGCAGCAGCGCCCGCAGGCGATCACGCCACCACGGGCGCGACTTCTCCACGTCGTAGGCGATGTCCAGCGCCTCGATCAGCGAGGAGAAACCGCCCGTCGCCGCCCACAGGTAACCGGCCACGCCATAGGACAGCAGCTTGCCACGGTCCGGAGTAAGGATGCTGGCCACCAGCGACTCCACGAAACTCATCGAATCCGCCGGCACGATCTGCGCCATCAGGTCCAGCAGCTGCTGAAAAATATTCGGCACCGGCAGAAACTGCAGCAGCGAGGAAAAGATCACGATCAGAGGCACCAGCGAGAGCAGGAAATAGAACGCCAGCGCCGCCGCAATGGTAAAAACCCGCGTCCGCCACAGCTCACGATAGACCACCACCAGCAGCAGCGTGGTGTCGCGGCAGCTCTCCGTCACGCGCTTTTTGGTCCCGTGCCAATCCATCTTCAGGCGCATTGTTTTGCCGGATTTCGAAGCGCTTCGAGGTCAGAACCGCTCCCGAATCTGACCTATCTTGCAACGGCCACCTTGAAAAGCATGGAAACAGCGCGTCAAAAGACCGCTGCGCCTCCGGTGACCGCCATCATGAGGACGCGCATCTTCCCGTCCGGAAAAGGTTAGAGCATTTCGCCCCGGTGTGCCGGACAGACAGCCGGACTCCGCCCTTCCACAGTTGGAAGAGAATTACTCTAGGATGCCAGCCAGAGGAGGCCCGGCGTGACTGACGAAGCCATGAACGAACTGCAGCGCATCATGATCGCCGACGGCGTCGGCGCACCGCCCTCGCATGTGCTTGAGGCCATCGACGACCAGCTCGCCCACCGCCGCGTCGCCGGCATCCCCCACTCCATCTACGAGGAGGTCTGGCACCTGGCCTTCTGGATGGAGCTCTCCCTCGACTGGATCGACGGCAACCCTGCGCCCTATCCCGCGCACGCCAGCGACGGTTTCCCCGCTTCCACAACCGAGCCCTGGGCCGCGCTCCGGGAGCGCTTTCTGAACGGCCTGACCAAAGCCGTGGCCATCGCCGTAAACGCGGCCCGGATGGACCGCCCCGTCCTCTGCCCCTCCAGAGTACCGGGGGAGCAACGGTCCATGCCCGCCCGTGACCAGATGGAAGGTATCGCAGCGCACAACGCCTATCATCTCGGGCGCATCGTCCTGCTGCGCCAGCTTCTCGGGTCCTGGCCGCCCCCGTCCGGTGGAGATACCTGGTGATCCTTCCCACCGTGCCCCAAGTTTGGTTCCTTTCAGTACTTTGGATTACCGGAACCAAAATAGTTCTTGCAAGTGCCTCTGCGGCGTGTTAACTATGCTGCCAATACCTCATCAAAACCCACCTTGCGGTCAAAAAAGGGGAAAGTGCGGTCATAGGCTATGTCTATGAAAATTGGTACAACAATCCGGGGATACCGCCTGCAGAAGGGTCTCTCTCAGGGCGATATCGAAAAACGTACCGGCTTGTTGCGTTGTTATCTGTCTCGGGTCGAAAACGGTCATACAGTTCCCTCTCTCGACACCCTGGCAAAAATCGCTCAAGCGTTGGACCTTCCATTGGCCCAGTTCTTCGCCGAGGACTCCCTCGGCCGCGAATTGAATCCACAGAAGCTGACCGACGATGAGCTGCGTTTCCTAACCCAGATTCGCCGTTATTCGTCCAACTTGAACGACAGCGATCGCAAATTGCTGCTGGCCATGGTCAAGAAGTTCGCGGCCACCGCTGTCCGATAGTCATTGCAAGGCGAAACCCCGCCGCCTGAGGTAAACAGCGAAAGTTGAGCCCCGGCTTCCGCAGCGCCGGGGCTTTTGCTTTCTGAGCGCCGGGATTCTCTCGCCCGGGCAAAGTCGAAGCCCCAGTTCACACCCGCCAGAACGAGTGCAGCCCGAAGGCAAACAGGATCAGCAGAAATCCCGTGCCCGCCACCGCCAGCAGCCGGCGGCGCTGAAATAGCTCCTTCGGTGCCCCGATCCGCGGTACCAGCGGCACCCCCAGCGCCAGCCCGCTCAGAAAGCCGCCCAGGTGCGCCATGTTGTCGATCTGCACCGGGCTCTTGCCGAAGGCGGTGTAGAGGCCGATGGCAAAGTTCAGGATGGAAAACTGGATCACGCTCCACCGCAGCCGTTTGGTCTCGATCTTGGGCAGCGGCAGCAGCGGCGACTTGAGCAGAAGGATCAACACCCCGGCCAGCCCGAAGATCGCCCCCGAGGCTCCCGCGCCGACGATGCCTTCCGGCCCGCCGGGAACGCCCGGATGAACCGCCACGCTCAACAGGTTACCCGCGAAACCGGTCAGCAGATACGCGCACACCACCCCCAGCGGTCCCATCAGCGGCTCGGCCAGCAGCCCCAGGTTCCACAGGCACCACATGTTGGTGGCGATGTGGATGATGCCCACGTGTACGAACATGGCCGTAATCAGCCGCCACCACTGCCCGTATTGCAGAACCAGTGTTCCGTTGTTCGCACCCCAGGTCAGGAGCTGTTCGGTATTGGGGGCCAGAAAGGACGCCCCGGTCAGGAGCATGCCGACAAACACCGCGCAGTTGATCCCCAACAGCGTGTACGTGGCCGGAGCAAAGGCCCAGGTGGCGCGGCGGCGCGGACGCGACGGCTGCGGAACCCCATACCCGGCCTGCGAATAATCTTCGGCCTGGACCGGGGGCGCGTAGTACGGCCGGCCGTTCTCCTGCCTCCCATCGGGAGGAAGTATCTCCGGCTCGATTCGCGACGCGCGGTAACCGGGCTCAACTCCCAAGTCGCGACCGTCGAATGACCCGCCCTGCTGCCAGTTTCGATCCATAAACGTTTAGTCTTTCTCAACTATAACGGTAGAAGCGGTTGCATAACCGGTCTGTGACCGCCGATACCGCTCCGCCGGCGCGCTTTGAGCCGGTGTGCAAATACGCTTCGAGTGCCGGATTACCCACGCACGCGCCAAAATCGATAAACTCTTCTTTCACCCCGTTTGATTCCCAGGAGCAATCTTTGAGCGGCAAAAAACAGGTACGGCGCGCACTATTGAGTGTTACCGATAAATCCGGGCTGGTCCCTTTCGCAAAGCAGCTGGCAGAGCTGGGCGTCGAGCTGGTCTCGACCGGCGGGACCGCCCGCGCGCTGCGCGAAGCCGGGCTCACCGTCCTCGATATCTCCGATCTCACCGGCTTTCCGGAAATGCTCGATGGCCGCGTCAAGACCCTGCACCCCAAGGTCCACGGCGGCATCCTGCACATCCGCGAAAACCCCGAGCACCGCGCGGCCGTGGAACAGCACGGCATCCAGCCCATCGACATGGTGGTGGTGAACCTCTACGCCTTCGAGAAGACCGCCGCCAATCCCAGCGCCACCTTCGCCCACCTCATCGAGAACATCGATATCGGCGGCCCGTCGATGGTGCGCTCCGCGGCCAAGAACTTCGAAGACGTGGCCATCGTCACCTCCGCGGCCGACTATCCGGCGCTGGCCGAAGAGCTGGGGGCCAACGGCGGATCGCTCTCCCGCGAAACCCGCTGGAAGCTCGCCCGGCAGGCCTTCACCGTCACCGCGGCCTATGACACCGCCATCGCCAATACCCTGGAAAAGATCGACTCCGCCGAGCAGCCGGACATCCCCGCGCACTTCACCGATCCGGCCATCGCCGAGTTCCCCAAGACCCTGCGCATCTCCTACCCGCTGGCCATGCCTCTGCGCTATGGAGAGAATCCGCACCAGCGCGCGGCGCTCTACTCTGACGGCTCCGGCACCGGCATCGCCGGCGCGACCCAGCTGCAGGGCAAGGAGCTGAGCTACAACAACCTGGTCGATCTCGACGCCTGCTGGGACCTGGCCCGCGAGCTCGACGCCTCCGGGTCCACGTCCCCGGGAGTGGCGATCATCAAGCACACCAACCCCTGCGGCGCGGCCACCGGCGCCTCCGTCCTCGAGGCTTACCAGAAGGCGCTCGCCGCCGACCCCATATCCGCCTTCGGCGGCGTCATCGGCATCAATCGCGAAGTGGATGAAGAGGCCGCCGAGGAGATCGCCAAGCTCTTCGTGGAGGCCATCGCCGCTCCCGCATTCACCGCCGGAGCCAGAACCCGCTTCGCCGCCAAAAAGAATCTGCGCCTGGTCGAGGTGCGCCCCGCGCCCACCGCGCAGGTGATCAAGCAGGTTTCGGGCGGCCTTCTGCTTCAGGACGCCGATCACGGGCGCGTCACCGCGGCGGAGCTCAAAACCGTGACCGCCCGCAAGCCGACCGACGACGAGCTGGCCGCCCTCCTCTTCGCCTGGCGCGTCTGCAAGCACGTCAAGTCGAATGCCATCGTCTACGCCCGCAACGGCCAGGTTCTCAGCGTGGGCGCGGGCCAGATGAGCCGCGTGGACGCCGCGAAGTTCGGCGCCCTCAAAGCGGTGCTGCCCCTGAAAGGATGCGTTGCCGCCTCCGACGCCTTCTTCCCCTTCCCCGACGGCCTGGAGACCGTGGTGTCGGCGGGGGCGACCGCGGTCATCCAGCCCGGCGGATCGGTAAAAGACGGGGATGTGATTGCGGCCGCCGACCGGCTCGGCGTGGCCATGGTCTTTACCGGAATGAGGCATTTCCGCCACTGAGGCTCTCTTTGAGCAGCGGCGCATGCCTTTTGCGGCATGAAAGTCCCTCGTGAGTGAACCCGGAGCCGGGTTACAATCGTCTTACGTAATTGAGGGGTGCTGCCGCTGAAAACCGGCGCACCCGGCTGAACCATGTTGTTTTCTTTGAGTCGAGTTAAGTCGAGCCGGTCGGTGGTCCAGCCCGGGCGCAGGGATTTCCAGCCATCATGAGCAGCAAGCCGCACGCGCGCAATCACACCCGTCCCGCAGCTTCATCCGTTTGCCAGGCAGCCACTCTGGGCCTTGCCGCCTTTCTGGCCGCTCCCGTCTGCCTGGCTCAAAACACGCCGGCGCAGAAAGACGCCGCCCCGGCACTCGCCGCTCCGGATGCCTCGAAACCCGACCGCGCGCAGGCTTATTACCACTACATGCTGGCCCACGAGTACGAAGAGATGGCCATGACCTCCGGCCGTCCCGAGTACGCCACCCGCGCCATCGAGGAGTACAAGCTCGCGCTGAACAACGATCCCGCCTCGAAGTTCCTCAACAGCGGCCTGGCTGAGCTCTACTTCCGCACCGGCCACGTGCGCGATGCGATTCTGGCCGCTCAGGACCAGATCAAGAAGGATCCCAACAACCTCGACGCGCACAAGCTGCTCGGCAACATCTACCTGCGCTCGCTCGGTGACGGGCAGCAGGGCAGCGCCTCGGACGACATGCTGAAGCTGGCCATCGCCGAGTACACCAAGATCGTCTCGCTCGAGCCCAACAGCGTGGAAGACCGGCTGCTGCTCGGCCAGCTCTACTCCTTCGCGCACGACTCGGCCCACGCCGAGGAGCAGTTTGACGCCGCCAAGAAGATCGATCCCGGTTCGGAAGACACGGCGCTGAACCTGGCTCGCCTCTACACCGAGCAGGGCGACGTCAAGCGCGCCGCCGAAGTCCTGAACGCGCTGCCCGAAGAAGACAAGACCAGCAAGACCGAGTTCGTTCTCGGCGCGACGTACGACCGGCTGAAAGACACCAAGGACGCGATCGCGGCCTACCGCAAATCGCTTGACCTCGAGCCGGACAATCTCGACGCGGAGCGCGCCCTGGCCAAGGCCCTGCTCAATGACAACCAGCTCACGCCCGCGCTGCAGGCCTACAAGGATGTCTCCTCCGGCGACCCGACCGACCCCGAGGCCTACCTCCGCATCTCCGAGATCGAGCGCCGCCAGGGCAATTACGAAGACGCCCTGACCACGCTGAAGAAGGCCAAGGCCCTGGTCGCCGACTCGCTCGAGATCAGCTACCAGGAAGGCCTGCTCGACGATGCCCTGGGCCGGCTTGACGATGCGGCGCAGATCTTTGAAAAGCTGGCCGCCGACTCCGAGCACACCAGCGGCCAGTACTCGGATTCGGAAAAGAACAACCGCTACCTCTTCCTGGAGCGGCTGGCGATCGTGTACGGCGAGCAGAATCAGACCGACAAGGCCATCGCCACCTATCAGAAAATGGCCGACCTCGGCGGCGACTACTTCAACCAGGCCTATGAGTCGGAAGTAGACACCTACCGCGAGGCCCACGAATACGACAAGGCCACCGAGGTTGCGCGCAGCGCGGTCCAGAAAGAGCCCAAAGACCGGGCCATGAAGCTGATGCTGGCCATGCAGCTGGCCGACAACGGCCACGCCGACGAAGGCATCGCCATGGCCAGGTCGCTGCTCAACAAGACCTCAGGCGATCTCGAAGTCTACCGCCAGCTGGCCAACATCTACACCCGGCTGCGCAAATGGAAGGAAGCCTCCGACGCCATCGATCAGGCGGATCAGCTTTCCAGCAAGCCCGACGACAAGCTCTACATCCACTTCCTGCGCGGCACTCTCTTCGAGCGGCAGAAACAGTATCCCGAGGCGGAGGTGGAGTTCCGCCAGGCTCTGGCCATCGATCCCACCAACTCGATGACGCTGAACTACCTCGGCTACATGCTCGCCGACCACGACATGAAGCTCGACGAGGCTCTCAGCATGATCCAAAAGGCGGTCGAGCTCGACCCGCAGAACTATGCCTACCTGGACTCGCTGGGCTGGGCGTACTTCAAGCTGGGCAAGTACAACCTTGCCGAGGAAGATCTGCGCAAGGCGGTGGAGCGCAACTCGACCGATCCCACCGTCCACGATCATCTCGGCGAGCTCTATGAGAAGACCGGCCGCCTCAAGCTGGCCGCATCGCAGTGGGAAGAGTCACTCAATGAATACGCGCGCACCATTCCCGCCGATATCGATCCCGGCGATGTAGGCAAGGTTCAGAAGCGGCTCGACAGCGCCCGCGTGCGCCTGGCGAAAGAAGGCTCGCCGGCCACGCCCGCCGCAGCCAAGCCCTGATGCATCCACTCCCCTCCGGATGCGCGGTCCCTGACCACGGGGATCTCACAAAGCGCGAGCATCCGGAGCCGCCGCACCCCTACCGCCTGCCCTTCGATCGTGATCGTGGACGCATCATCCATGCCCGCGCCTTCCGCCGGCTGGCGGGCAAAACCCAGGTATTCACCCACCGTTATTCCGATCACTTCCGCAGCCGCCTCACCCACACCATGGAGGTGGCGCAGATTGCGCGCACCGTCGCCGCGGCGCTGGGATTGAACGAATCCCTGACCGAATCGCTGGCCCTGGTCCACGACATCGGCCACCCGCCCTTTGGCCACACCGGCGAGAAAGCCCTCGATCGCGCCCTGCGCCGTTACGGCCTGCGCTTCGATCACAACCTCCACGCGCTGCGCATCGTGGAGCACTTCGAGACCCGCTATGCCGAGTTTCGCGGGCTGAATCTGACCCTGGGAGTACGCGAGGGCATCATCAAGCATTCCCGCGACTACTCCGCGGCCGAGCATCCCGAGCTGGCCGGGTACTTTCTCGATCAGCGGCCGCCGCTCGAAGCCCAGCTCATCGACATGGTCGACGAGATCGCCTATCTGACCGCGGACTTCGACGACGGATTCGAAGCCGGCATTCTTTCACTCAACGACGCGCGGGCCGGGGTGCGGCTCTTCGAACAGTTCTATTCGCCGATGCAGGAAAAGTATCCCGGCGCACGGGAGAAGCTGGTCTTCAACGAGGCGCTCAAGCGCATGCTCAACGCGCTGGTGGGAGATCTGATCGAGGAGACATGCAGACGCGTCGATGCCGCTCATGTCTCCACGCTGGAGGCGATTCGCAACGCAGCCGAGAGGCTCGCCGCCTTTTCTCCGGCAATGGAAGAGCTGCGGCTCGAGGCCAAGAACTATCTCTACGCCCGCCTCTATCACGCCCCTGAGCTGGAGCACGATCACCAGGAGGCGGAACGCGTCATCACCACGCTCTTTCACGCCTGGGTGGAAGACCCGGCTCTGCTGCCGCCGGGCCATGCCGCGGAAGTTGTAGCCGAAGGCGCTCCACGGGTAGTTGCCGACTACATCGCCGGAATGACAGACTCGTACATCCTCAGCCGCTACGCCGAATTCACAAGCGGAAGAGACTGAAGAGAACCGCCCGGCGGTTACGGTGCTCGCCGGGTTCATCTGCGAGGAAGTCTTTGTGGCGCTTGGTGTCCCTTACGGTGAAATTTTGCCCATTCCTGCATTGACTGCGGTGATTGGATGATTGCCAAGAGAACGCCCGGCGAAGCGACCAAAGGAAGCGAAGCCCGCCGGGTCTGCGCCGGAGGCGCGTGTCGCTGGACGCGAAGTCCCGCGTGGTCGCTGGACGCGAAGTCCCGCGTGTCGCTGGACGCGAAGTCCGAAGCTTCGTACCATAAGGAGAGACGTCCACCGTTGCGTTCCCGCCGTTTTCCTGCGCATCTCGAACGCATCCAAAACAATCTGGACGGACACATCTGGAAGGCACTAAGTTGAGCACAGCAGAGACACTCGAAACCACACCGAATCCCGCCGAACCGAATCCTGAAGCGCACCCGCACGCGCCCGGCCACGAGCATGATCACGAGCACAGCCACGAGGGGCACCAGCACGGACCTTCGCTCAATCCTGAAGTCACCCGCGAAGTCGAAGTTGAAGTCCCCGCCGACGAAGTTGCCCGCAGCTTCCGCACAGTTGTAAAGCGCTACCAGAAGCAGGCGCGTATTCCCGGCTTCCGCGCCGGCAAGGTGCCGGAGTCGCTGATCCGCACCCGCTTCGCCGAGGGCATCCGTCAGGATGTTGTCGAGTCGGTGCTGCCGACTCACTTCCGCACCGCCATCGACGCGCAAAGCCTCAAGCCGGTCTCGCAGCCGCAGGTAACCGATCTGCAGCTCGAGGACGGCAAGCCGCTGAAGTTCAAGGCCGTCTTCGAAGTGCTGCCCGAGTTTTCCGTCGAGGGCTATCAGAACATCAAGGTCGAGAAGCCCGACACCTCGCTCAGTGAAGAAGAGTTCAACGCCGAGCTGGAGCGGGTGCGCGATTCGCGCTCCACCATGGAGCCGGTCACCGAAGATCGCGAGCTGGTCGATGGCGACTGGGCTCAGATCAGCTTCAAGGGCGAGATTGTCGGCGAGACGCCCGAGCCTGCGCCGGAGAACCCGCAGCCCATCGAGGGCCAGGACGTGATGATCCAGGTTGGCGGCGAGAACACGCTGCCGGCATTCAACGATGCTCTGCGCGCCGCCAAGCCCGGACAGGAGCTGAAGTTCGAAGTCAACTATCCCGCCGAGTTCGGCGACCGCCGCCTGGCCGGCAAGTCCGTAGCCTATGACGTTGAAGTGAAGGCCATCAAGAAGAAGATCCAGCCCGAGCTGACCGATGACTTCGCCAAAGAGCTGGGCGAGTACGAAGGCATCGAAGACTTCAAGAACAAGTTACGGGAACATCTGGCAAACGATAAGGAGCGCAGGCTTAAGACGGAGACTCGCGACAAGCTGACCGAGGCCCTCGTCGCTCATTATCAGTTCCCGGTTCCCGAATCGATGGTGCAGAACCAGATCGATGCGCGGCTGGACCGCGGCCTTCGCGCTCTTGCCGCCCAGGGCATGCGCACCGAAGATATGCGCAAGCTCGACTTTGGCCGCCTTCGCGAAGCGCAGCGCGACTCGGCCGTCAACGAGGTGAAGGCGCTGCTGGTGCTGGACAGGATTGCGTCGGCGGAGAACGTCGAAGTCAGCGATGAGGAGCTCGAGAACGAGTTGCATCTCATCTCGCTTCAGACGCGCGAACCCTTGGAAACACTGCGCGAACGTTTGACGAACGAAGGTGCGCTGACTAGAATTCGTGAACAACTACGCAGGGAAAAGACAGGAAGCTTGCTCTACGAGCGTCTCGCTTGAAAGCATTCTTCTGGCCGGTGAAGAGCGCGATTTTCACCGGCTGTAACGTCACACCATCGCGGAAGGATTGAGAGTAAGTCAAGATATGGCACTCGTACCCATGGTGATTGAGCAGACGAGTCGAGGCGAACGCGCCTACGACATTTATTCCCGCCTGCTTCGCGACAACATTATCTTTCTTGGAACACCGATCGACGACCAGATCGCCAACCTCATCATCGCGCAGATGCTGTTTCTCTCCGGCGAGGATCCGGAGAAGGACATCCAGCTTTATATCAACTCTCCGGGCGGCTCCATCACCGCGGGCCTGGCCATCTACGACACCATGCAGTACATCAAGAACAACGTCGTGACCTTCTGCATCGGACAGGCGGCCAGCATGGGAGCCTTTCTGCTCATGGCCGGCACGGCGGGCAAGCGGTTCGCCCTGCCCAACTCTCGCATTCTGATTCACCAGCCGTCGATGGGCGGGCTCTCCGGCCAGGCCACCGATATCGATATTCACGCCCGCGAGATTCTGCGCATTCGCGAGATCACCAACAACCTCATGTCCAAGCACACGGGCCAGTCGCTGGAGCGGATCGAACGCGACGTGGAACGCGATTTCATCATGAACGCCCCCCAGGCCAAGGAATACGGCATCATCGATGAGATTATCGATAGGCCGCGCACCTGAATTGTCTAGGCAGGTAGAAGGAGCAGCAGCATGAAAACGCGTACGGGATCGGACGATACATTACGGTGCTCGTTCTGTCATAAGTCGCAGGACGCGGTAGCCAAACTGATTTCATCGCCCAGCGATTATCCGCGCGCGTACATCTGCGACGAGTGCGTTGCGGTCTGCAACTCCATTCTGGAGGACGACCGCAGCGAGGCTCCCGCAGGCGCTGCTCCTGCGCACCTGCCCAAGCCTCTGGAAGTGAAGGCCTTCCTGGATGAGTACGTCATCGGCCAGGAACAGACCAAGAAGAAGCTCGCCGTCGCTGTCTACAACCACTACAAGCGCATCCAGATGAACCGCACCCGCGGCAATGATGTCGAGCTCTCGAAGTCGAACATCCTGCTCGTCGGCCCCACCGGCAGCGGCAAAACGCTGCTCGCCCACACCCTGGCGAAGATGCTGGATGTGCCCTTCGCCATCGTCGATGCCACCACGCTGACCGAAGCCGGCTACGTCGGCGAGGATGTGGAAAACATTATCCTCAAGCTGCTGCAGGCAGCCGACGGCGATGTGGCGCGCGCGCAGACCGGCATCATCTACATCGACGAAATCGACAAGATCGGCCGCAAGGACGAGAACCCGTCCATCACCCGCGATGTATCCGGCGAGGGCGTGCAGCAGGCGCTGCTGAAAATCCTCGAAGGCACGGTGGCCAATGTGCCGCCGCAGGGCGGACGCAAACATCCGCACCAGGAATTCACGCCTGTCGACACCACCAACATTCTCTTCATCTGCGGCGGCGCGTTCGTAGGCCTGGAGCGGGTGATCGGGCGCCGCGTCGGCAAGAAGGCCCTCGGCTTCAAAGCCATCGCGGAGAAAGATCAGCAGCCCGAAACATCGATTCGCTCTCAGCGCGACTCTGAGTTGCTGCGCCAGGCCGAGCCGCAGGATCTGATCCGCTTCGGACTGATACCGGAGTTCGTTGGCCGGCTACCGGTGCTCGGCATTCTGGACGAGCTCGATGAAGCGGCGTTGATCGAGATCCTCACCAAGCCGCGCAACGCGATCCTCAAGCAGTATCAGCGGCTCTTCGAATACGAAGGGGTCAAGCTTCTCTTCACTGACGAAGCCACGCGCGCGGTCGCCGAAGAGGCGCTCTCGCGCAAAGTCGGCGCGCGCGGTCTGCGCATGATCCTCGAAGAGCTCATGCTCGACCTGATGTATCACCTGCCCAGCAACAAGAAGATCAAGGAACTGGAGATCACCGCGGAGATGGTGAAGAAGCGCGATCTCTCTGTAACCCTTCTCGAAAAAGCCGGTTAAAACTAGAGTTTTTTGATGGCAGTTACAAATGCGAACGAAATACGAAGAGCGGGCCCAGGCTCGCTCTTCGTATTTTGATTGGACGGCAATCACGGCATTTCCTGACACCTTCAGGTAACTCCGGGATAACCGAAGTTCACCCCGTTATGTGACGGAATGCGTTAAAGTTCATCTAATACCTTGCGTAAGCAGAAAAGGGGATCCTGTGACCCAACCCAAAGACAGCCGCGAAAAGAAGGACCTGAGAGAGAGCCGCGATCCGAATGATCTGCGCAAGCTCCCCATGATGCCCATTCGCGACATGGTGATCTTTCCGCACATGATGACGCCGTTCGTGGTGGGACGCGAATCGAGCGTCCGCGCTCTCGAAGAAGCACTGAACGGCGACCGCAAAATATTCCTTGCCACCCAGCACGACGCGCGCGTGGATGAGCCCCGCGCCGAGGACATCTTCCCCGTCGGCACCATCGGCAACATCGTGCAGAGTGTGAAGATGCCGGACGGAAACATCAAGGTCCTGGTGGAGGGCCTGGAGCGCGGCCGCGCCGTGGAGATGAACGACGCCGACGGCTTTTTCGTAGCCACCGTTCGCACCGCGAAGAGCGACCTCGAAGTCTCCCCGCAGATCGAGCAGCTTGTTCAGCGCGTGACTTCCCTCTTCGAGCAGTACGTCAAGCTGCAGCAGTCGCTGAATTACGAGACCATGATCGCCGCCGTGCGCACCGACGAGCCGTCGAAGCTTGCCGACACCATCGCCGCCAATGTGCAGCTCGAGATTCCTGAAAAGCAGATGATCCTCGATGTCTTCGATCCGGCGGAGCGGCTCAGCATGGTGGCCGAGGTGCTCGATGTCGAAATCGAAAAACTCAATATGGATCGCAGCATCCAGTCGCGTGTGAAGCGGCAGATGGAGCGCGCGCAAAAAGAGTATTACCTCAACGAGAAGATCAAGGCCATCCAGAAGGAGCTGGGCCGCGGCGAGAAGAGCGAATTCGACGATCTGAAGAAGAAGATCGAGACCGCGGGCATGCCCAAGGATGTATTCGACAAGGCCATCCAGGAGCTGAAGAAGCTCGAAGCCATGCCGCCGATGTCCGCCGAGTCGACCGTCTCGCGCAACTACCTCGACTGGCTGCTGGCCGTGCCGTGGAAAAAGAAATCCAAAGAGACGCGCAGCATCGATCACGCGGAGAAGGTTCTCAACGCCGATCACTACGGCCTGGAGAAGATCAAGGAGCGCATCCTCGAATTCCTCGCCGTGCGCCAGCTGGTCAAGAATCCGAAGGGCTCGATCCTGTGCTTTGTCGGGCCTCCGGGCGTAGGCAAAACCTCGCTGGGCATGTCGATCGCGAAGGCCACCGGCCGTAAGTTTGTGCGCATGTCGCTGGGCGGCGTGCGTGACGAAGCCGAGATTCGCGGACATCGCCGCACCTACATTGGCGCGCTGCCCGGCCAGATCATCCAGTCGATGAAGAAGGCGGGAACCAAGAACCCGGTCTTCATGCTGGACGAAGTCGACAAGATGGCCTCGGACTTCCGCGGCGACCCGGCCTCGGCGCTGCTCGAAGTGCTCGACCCGGAGCAGAACACGAGCTTCCAGGACCACTACCTCGATGTCGAGTACGACTTGTCGCAGGTGCTGTTCGTGGCTACCGCGAATGTGCTGCACACCATTCCCGCCGCGCTGCAGGATCGCATGGAAATTCTTCGCCTCCACGGATACACCGAGGTCGAGAAGCTCGAAATCGCCAAGCAATACCTGGTCAAGAAGCAGCGGCAGAACACCGGCCTGAGCGAGAAGAACATCGTCTTCGCCGACGATGCGCTGACCGAGATTATCCGCAGCTACACGCGCGAGGCCGGCGTCCGCAACCTGGAGCGCGAGATCGGCAACGTCTGCCGCAAGGTCGCCCGCCGCGTGGTCAAGAGCGGCGCGAAGCACAAGGAGACCATCACCGCGGCCAACATCTCCGAGTTTCTCGGCGTGGCCAAGTTCCGCGACTCGCTGGTGCACGAGAAGAACGAGATCGGCCTGGTCAACGGCCTGGCCTGGACTGAAGTCGGCGGCAGCATCCTGCAGACCGAAGTGCAGATTCTCGACGGCAAGGGCAAGCTCACCACCACCGGCCAGCTTGGCGATGTCATGACCGAGTCCGCGCAGGCGGCTCTCTCCTACATCCGCAGCCGCGCGCACCATCTCGGGTTGCCGCGCGACTTCTATCGCAACCTGGACATCCACATCCACGTGCCCGAAGGTGCTGTGCCGAAGGATGGCCCATCGGCGGGCGTGACGCTGGCGACGGCTCTGGCCAGCGCGCTGGCCAAGGTTCCGGTGCGGCGCGATGTCGCCATGACCGGCGAAATCACGCTCCGCGGCAAGGTGCTGGCCATCGGCGGACTCAAGGAGAAGCTGCTGGCCGCTCACCGCGCCGGCATCTTCGAAGCCGTCCTGCCCAAGGACAACCAAAAAGACCTGGCCGAGCTGCCGGAGAACCTCAAGAGCGCGATGAAGCTGCACTTCGTCGACTCCATGGACGAGGTGCTCACGCTCGCCCTGGCTGCGCCGTTGCCGGAGATCAAGGAAGATACGCCCGAGGTCCTGGCCGCCGTCGTGCCGCCTGCGGTCGGGCCGGAGCAGCGCCCGCACCAGTAGCTTTTTCTCAACCACAAAGAGCCTCGTGTCTCAGCCACGAGGCTCTTTGCTTTGCTGCCGCATCCGCAGGAATCTGCATCGGCGGAGGAGGGAGCACATCCAATATTGGGCGAAATCCAAATCATAAAAGAGGTTGGAACCATGAATTACCGCCTTCTCGGGCGCAGCGGCCTGCGCGTGGCAGAGCTCTCCCTCGGCACCATGACCTTCGGTGAAGAATGGGGATGGGGATCGAGCAAAGACGAAGCCCGCAAGATTTACGAAGCCTACCGCGAGGCAGGCGGCAACTTCATCGACACCGCGAATCTCTACACCATGGGCACCAGCGAGACCTTTGTCGGCGAATTCGTGCACGGGCATCGGGACGAAGTTGTGATCGCCACCAAGTACACCAATGCCCTGCCCGGCAACGATGCCAATGCGGGGGGAAATCATCGCAAGAACATGATGCGATCGGTGGAAGCATCGCTCAAGCGCCTGGGCACCGATTACATCGACCTCTACTGGCTGCACATCTGGGACGGCATGACGCCGGTCGACGAAGTCATGCGCGCCTTCGACGACCTGGTGCGCCAGGGCAAGGTGCTCTACGTGGGCATCTCGGATGCTCCGGCATGGTGGGTTGCCCAGGCGAATACGCTCGCCGAGCTGCGCGGCTGGTCGAAGTTCGCCGGGCTGCAGATCGAGTACTCGCTCCTCGAGCGCACCGTGGAGCGGGAGCTGATCCCCATGGCGCATGCCTTCGGACTGAGCCTGGTCGCGTGGTCGCCGCTCAAGGGCGGCGTGCTGAGCGGCAAATATCAGTCCGGAAAGGCGGCCGATGCCCGCTACGAATCGGAGATGATGAAGGCCTTCCTCCCGGAAAAGGAGCGCCAGAACCGCGTCGTCGCCGCCCTGCAGCAGGTGAGCGAGCAGACCGGGCGGACCCTGGCGCAAATCGCGCTGGCGTGGCTGCGCTACCGCGACGTCCCGGTGATTCCGATCATCGGCGCGCGCAGGATCGCGCAGCTCGAGGACAACATCGCCAGCCTTACGCTTTCGCTCTCGCCCGAGCAGGTGGCCGCGCTCGACCAGGCAAGCGGCATCGAGCTGGGCTTCCCTCATGACTTCTACCGGAGGGAGATGGTTCACGCATTTATCCACGGGGGCATGCGCGACCGGATCATTGCCTGAGGCTGCAACGCAGGGCTCTGCAATCCGGTCTCAGCTTTTAGCTGCCGGGCATCTCGGGGAGAAACTCGTTGATCTTCCTGCGGTAGGCGCCCACCAGGGC
>Ga0335075_10008346_pt1 | contig 15877 bp, 10 predicted proteins | sample Lox_Sample_24_FD_206723 | JGI IMG/M metagenome (GOLD analysis project Ga0335075, IMG submission 206723) | Soil microbial communities from Loxahatchee National Wildlife Refuge, Florida, United States - Lox_Sample_2.4 | ecosystem: Environmental > Terrestrial > Soil > Wetlands | place: USA... | reverse complement strand
GTATGTCCGCAGGTCAGACTACCTAACATCCAATCCAGTCACAGCCCTGCCAATGATCATCCGCTGGATCTCCGACGTGCCCTCGAAGATCGTGAAGATCTAGGCGGTACGGGCAGTTTCCACAGGTCAGCGGCCTGCATGACCCTCTGGTATCAGCACCGATTCAGCACGCCCCGTCCGAGATGAATTTCGTTTTTGGTCCGCCTCGTGCGCGATTGACGTAAGGGGCGCGGACCCGTCCCAGCCGGCGAGCGAAGGCGGCCCGGAAGTTGGAGGACGCCCCTCGTCGTCGCAGTGCTCGCAGGTCAGATAGGCAGGTACATCCGAGGTATATTCGCGCACTGAGCTGCATTTATACCTCCTTCAGGATACCCGCCCGTACGGGCGGCGGCGCGCGGACAGGCCGCACGCGGGCCGGACGCCGGGGGGTGCCCCAAACCCCGGGCTGACCCCTGCCGCGCCGACACGGCGCCACTACGGGCCGGACGTGCCCCGCCGTTTCCGGGTCCACCCCGCGTCATGCCCGGGACGGCCGCTCGATGATCCCTATGCTGGGCCGGATCGCCCTGACGACCGTAGCTGCCCGAGCGCGGTTTCATGGCCGTCGAGATGTATGGCGTCGCACATCTCTGTAGTCCAGGTGACCGCCAGGTCGGGCACGTCCTGTCCCTGCGGGTCGGAGCGGGCGAGTCCGATGAACCAGCTCGCCTGCACCCCGGGAACGACGGTGAAGCCGTTGACGTCAACGAGGTCGGTGAGGGACATGCTGCTGGGCTTTAGCCAGACCGCCACTTCCGCTTGAGGGTCGCTCGACGTGGTGAGGCCAAGATCGGCGGTGAGGTATTCGGCCAGGGCTTCGGGGAGCCGGGCTGCCAGCGCGAAGCGCTGATGCCATTCCACCAGGCCGACCGCAGGGGCGCTTCCCTCCGGCCCGATGGGCAGTTCGACATTGAGGACGAAGCTGGCGCGCCGGGGATCACGCCCGAATTGGCTGGCTCCGTCTTCGGACAGCAGGAGGCGCGCCCAGGCTGCCGGGGCATGGCTGTCGTCGTCACTGCTGAGCACGGCGGCGAAGTTCGAGCGCGGGCGCTCGTCCCACGGCTTCCAGGTCAAGCCTGTGACATCGGCCAGCGCCATGATCAGGTCCATGACCTCAGTTGTGGCGAGGAAGGCGAGGAACGAGGACCGGATCACCGAGGTCGGAGGGGTATCGCGGCGAAGCTGGGTGCTGGCAACGTCGATCCCAATGCGAACAGAGGCCGGAGGGGGGCCATGAGGAGACCTGCTCGTGTAGGCGGGGTGCGTCATGCTGTTGCTCTGGAGCTGGAGCAAGTCATTGCTGACGAACTGAGTGCTGCTTACCCAGCGATCGGTAACGGCCGGCGCCGGCGGAGAGGGCGACCGCTCGCTTCCGGCGGGCTCGTCCGCTACGGTGGATCCGTTCAGCAGCCTGCGGCAGTACGGCCCTTGCCCGTCAATGCCGATCTTGAACTGCGTGTCTGCATGACCGGGGAGGTCGTCCCTGGTCACGCGCACCGTCACGATGAAGAAGCGCTGATCCCTCTCACGCCTTGTGCGCGCAGTCGGGTGCTCCACCTTGACCGTTTCCGGCAGGCTGGGGAAGGTCCAGTAGTCACCGCTGAGTCGCCGGGCTCCCTCCAGACCTGCGGGGAGAGCGCTGGCGGTGAAGTAAGCGAAGTCCAGGCGCGAGCTGCCGGCTTCCGGGATGTCCCTGGAAGTGATGGTGCCGTCGTCCAGCCACGGGATCGACCACCCGCTCACGGAAGCTGCCGGTGGCTGGCCTTCCTGATCCTGGATGCTGGTGACCTCAGCCCGGAAGCGGCCGGTCCCGCCCCGGTTCTGTGCAACGAGCCGGAATCCCCCAGCCATTACATCGTGCTCGGGCACGAGCCTGATACGGACAGGCGCGGCAGGGAGAGCCGGGCTGCGGCCAGCCGACATACTCGGTCCAGCATTGAGTAGGGGGTCCCGCGTCCGGCGATTGATGGGATACGGGATCGGCACCTCGCGAGTCGCGCAAACGAAGCAGGCAACTGCCACGGCGAACATGCCATAGGCAGCGATCGCTGGGGCGCTCACCCAAAGCGAGTACGGCACTTTGGTCGCGCTCTCTTGAGTGGCCGCGATGCCCAGCACGGCCCCTCCGACCGCGATCAGCCCGCCGCCCAGCCAGAGCCACAGGGATTCATAGGAACGCGACACGATGTGATGCTATCGACCGCGCACACTGGTGCCGCCAAGTCGCGCCGACGGGCGGTACGACAGCCGCGTGAGGTTCTTGGGGAACGCCTGCACACTCGCGAGGGCACCGCGCGGCTACGGTTAACGCGTGACCGGCTCTGATCCTCTAGAGTAAGCGCCGAGGGCCCTTGCGGTTTGACGCAGACGAGACGTGTTCTGGCCCAGCCTGGTGGGTGACGACCCTCAGCGCGTGCAGTCGGCTCCCGCGCCCTTTGCTGCGACCCCACGTCAGCGACCCTGCGGAGCGGATGAGGCAGTTGGACGGGACATATGAGGACGACGTGTCGGCGCCAGTGTTGTCGATGCGGCAGGAGAGTATCAAGGCGCAACTGCGGGAGATGATCGGAGAAGGCCCCGCCATCTTCTTCTCCGACGCGTGCCTGATCCTGTCTCAGAATCCGCGGCCCGCGACTGCTTCGCACATTGCCGCGCACCTGCTCCGCGAGGTCGAGAGCGCCGTCCGGTCAGTTCTGCAGCCACCGACGATACCCAAAGCGCCGAAAGGCCAGGACAGCCATCAGGCCAAGATCCGGGCCGTCCTGGAGGAGCTGGGTGTTTCCGCTGATGAGCCGACTGCCCTGTTCTGGCTCGGCTTGACGGGTGAGGGTAACCCGAGTGGCCTGGCGGGGAGGGCGCACCGCTCGGCCTTGGACGCGCCGAGGCCGACCGACGCGGAGTTCGCTGAGTTCTTCAATAACGTCGAGGAACTTCTCGACCGCTTGCTGAAGAGGTTCAAGGCACGGTACGCGAGCGTCTTCACGCGCATAGACACGCTTCTCGCGGGCAGCCCGTCCTCCGAGCGGGTCAAGGATCTCCGGAACAAGTTCCCCCAGAACGTCGCCTCCCTGTCCTATTTCTTCGGGCGTGCGTCCTCGGACTGGCTTGGCCCGCTGGCCGAGGGCGGCTACTTCGCCTCGCCCCCCGCTCTCGTGCAGCATCCCGAAGACGGCACGGCCGAGATACCGTTCTGGGCCGAATCGAACTACCTCGTGCGGGTCGCCGCCGATGTTCCCGATCAGGCCGTTGATACTGCGCTCGCCATCCCCGCCACAGACAACATGCGGGTGAACGGCGACCTAGTCGAGATCGCACTGCGTGTTCCTGCTGACCAGAGCGCGCGCCTGGCCGCCAGGGTCGCCGAGCTAACCGGCAGCCGGTTCGGCGTCCTGATCCCCGTCCGTGTCGGCTCCCTATTCCGGCATCTCGCTGACGCCGACCGTGTCACCGAGGCGATGCAGGTCGCTGAGGCGCTCCTGGCAGCACCTCCGACGCTGGGAGCTTCACGCGGAGGCGATACCTGGAGCTATGCGGAGGTGCTCCGGAAGGATGTCCCGGCGCTGGTGTCAGCCGCCGGGCTTCCTGCACTGGTCCTCCTCGCCAATGCGCTGGATCAGGCGATCTCCGCGCAAACCCCAGGCCGTCTGGCAGAACTTCGCCAGGACATGTCAGTGAGCTGGCGGCCGGACGTCGGCGGGGACCCGTCTGGCACTGACTCCGATCCGGCCGACGCACTCGTGTCGGCCGTACGAGACGCCGCGTCCGACATCACAGACGCGGGGAAGGCCGGCATCAGCGAAGTCGTCGCGGTGCTGGAAGCGCACAACTGGCCAGTGTTCCGCCGACTCGCCCTCCACCTCCTCGATTCCACCACCGCCGAGGCCACTGACCTCATCGAGGCACGGCTAACCGACAAGAAGGTAATCCGCGACTTCAACCTGGACAGGGAGTTCCTCGCCCTGGCCGCGCACCGCTGTTCGTCGTTGAGTCCAGCCGGCAAGCAGGCGCTGCTCGCCCTCATCGACAGCGGCCCCGAGGTGGACGAGTGGGCCAGGCAGCACGAGAATGCCACCGGGGAACCGCCTCCAGCCGCGATGACCCGGGACCGGGTTGCACGATGGCAGCGGGACAGGCTCTCCGCAGTTGAAGCCATCCTCACTCCTGAACGGCAGGCCCAGTACCGCGCCCTGACCGCGGAATACGGGCAGGCACCCGATCTCGCTGCTAGCGTTCCCCCAGCAATACGGGACATCAGCTTCGCCAGCCCCGTGCCAGCGAGCCAACTAGCCGCCCTGCCGACGGCCGAACTGGTAAACCTGCTGCAGACCTGGGAACCGAGCCACGACTTCCTTGGCCCCGGCCGCTTCTCGCTTGCCTCGGAACTCGGCACCGCCATGCGCCAGGATGCCGCCCGGCGTTCCGCCGAAGCAGACGCCTTCATCCGCCTGCCCTCCGATTACGTATCCGCCATCATCAACGGCCTATGGCAAGCGGTCCGGGACGGAGTGATCCTGGACTGGAACCCCGTGCTGCGCCTATGTACCTGGGCAGATGACCAGGCCACAGGTGAACTCGCGCTCACGGGCGGCCAAGGCAACGCCGAGTGGCGCGATGTCCGGGTGAACGTCCTGCGACTGCTCCAAGCGGGATTCCGGAACGGGCCTGCCGTAGCGCCTGGAACCGTCCGTGGCCTGGCCTGGGCGATCATCGAAGGTGCCGCAGCCGATCCCGACCCCTCTCCCGACACCGAGGCAGCAGCATACTCAGGCGGGCAGGGGCCAGGTACGCTGTCGCTCAACCATGTCCGGCCGCAGGCGCTCGCCGCTGCCATCGCGTTCGCCCTCTGGGCGCGTAATGCCGATCCTGACTACGGCTTGTCCCAGTTCCATGACCTGCTCGACAGGCACCTGGATCCTGCGAGCGAGCCCTCCCAAGCCGTCCGCTGGGTCTACGGCGAATCCTTTGCCAAGCTTGCCTACCTCGACCGTGACTGGACCGCCGCACGCTCCGCCGCGATCTTCCCCAATAGCCCAGCCGACCGTCATCTCTGGGAGGCAGCGTGGAACGCCTATCTGACCTACGCACCTGTCATCCCAGAACTCTGCACGATGCTTGCCGATCAGTACCAGATGGCCGTCGACCGGCTCCACCCAGAAGCGGCCGGGCAACGGCCCGAGGCCCTGGCGTTCGGCCTGGGCCGTCACCTGCTCACCCTTTACTGGCTGGGCGAACTGTCGCTCGACAGCAACCGGCAGCTACTGCGGCGCTACTACCAGAACAGTCCCGTGCCCGTCCGGATCCACCTCACCCGTTTTCTGGGCCGGAGCATCAGCGGCGCGAACACGCTCGACGAGCCCATCGCCGGACGGCTCAGAGAACTATGGGAGTCACGCGTCCAAGCCGTGCGCAACGGCGCCGACCCCGGCGAACTCACCCCGTTCGCCGAATGGTTCGGCGCGGGCAAGCTCGGCACCGCCTGGGAACTCCAGCAGCTCATCACCTCGCTTTCCCTGGCCGGCCGCATCGAATCCGAGCACGCGGCCCTCCCCCGACTCGCCGCACTCGCCCCAGAACACGCAAGCACATGCCTGGCCGTTTTGGAGGCATGGATCCGAGGCAACCCGCACTCGTGGACACTTCAGCAGCACGAGGACAATATCCGGGCGATCCTTAGCGAGGGCATCGCCAGCGGCGATGAAGCTGCCTCAGAGACCGTCATCACCATCGTCAGCCTCTGCATCACCGCAGGCATCGACCTCCGCGACGTGCTGCCCCGGGCAGCCGGTGACCCTGGTGGGTCACCGCCAAGCAACGAGGAGGGCGATTCTGAATCTGCGTGAGGCACTCAGTCAACGAGGTAGTGCGCCTCGATGTAGTCGACGGTGGAGTCGTACGGCTCCCCCACCGGCTTGAGCGCGTACCGGCGGAAAACCGCGGCGGTAGCGCGGCGGACGCCTCGGCTGCGGGCCTCAGCGTTGTCCCACGGGCGGGCAAGGGTCCGGGTGACGACCTGGTCGATCTCCGCCCTGCCCGGGAGTGAATATCAGTGCGGGTCCTCCGGGCATGACGGCTGGTGCCGTCCGGCGCGGTGAGCGTCATCCAGGACGGTGCGGGCGCGGTCCCAGGAACTGGGCACGAGGTGGCCGTAGATCTGGTGGGTGACCTCGATGCTCTTGTGCCCTAGCCAGCGGGACACCTCGGTGATCGGAATGCCGTGGGCCAGGCTGATCGAGGCGAAGCAGTGGCGCAGGGTGTGCGGGATGAACTCCGGCGGCAGCCCGGCCTTGCCGGCGGCGCGCTCGAAGTCCTCGTTGTAGGTGCGGCGGGTCACGTGCTTGTGCCTGCGCCCCCGGAACAGGTACCCGTCGTCAGTCGTCCCATGGCTGGCGATGTGCTTGTCGATCGCCTCCGACACATACAGCGGCAGCGGGATGTCCCGGAACTGGCCCTCGACCCGGAACTTCAGCGGCTTCACCTCCGCGACCGGGTTGACCTGCTCCCGCACCCGCAGGGTGGTCCCCCGGTTGATCCGGGACCGGGTCTTGACCGCGAGGGCCTCGCCGATCCGCAGCCCGCACCCGTACATCAGCCACACCGTCGCCGCCCAGTCCGCCGGCAGCCCGGCCGCGAGCGCCTCCAGCTCCGCGTCGGCCGGCAGGGTGAAGTCGGCGGCGTGGACGACGTCGGGGACCGCGATGTCGGTGCAGGGCGACTCGGCGAGCTTCTTGTTCCGGACCGCCTCGTTGAACACTGCGTTGATGACCAGGTGCGCGGACGCGATCCGGGACGCGCCCAGTCCCTTGCGGCGCATCTTCGCGATGATCTCCTTGATCTCCTCCCGCCGGATCGTGCGGATCTGCCGGTGCCCGATCGCCGGGTACACGTGGGTGCGCAGCACCGACCGGTAGGCCAGCTCGCTGCTGTCCGCGCCGATCCGCTGGGCGAGCCACGCCTCCGCCTCGTCGCGGAAGAGCGCTTTCCCCGCGTCGGGGTCGATGAAGACGCGGGCCTTCTTGTCGTGCTCGACCTTGAGCAGGAAGTTCTCGGCCTCTTTGCGGTCGTCGCCGAAGGACTCCTCCCGCTGCCTGCTCGCCCGGCCGCCCTGGGTGCGGTAGCGGACGATCCACGGGTGCGGGCACTCGTCCCAGTCCCCGCAGTCGCAGCGCTTGATGATGCTGGCCATGGTCATGCCTCCTGGTTCCGGAGCCAGTCCTCCACGTGCCGCTCGCGGAACCGCAGGTACCGGCCGACCCGGTACCCCCGCAGGCCCCAGGCCCGCCAGCAGCCGTAGACCGTCTTCTTCGGCACGCCCAGGTAGGCAGCCAGCTCATCGACCGTCAGCAGCCGGTTCGAGCCGCCCAGCGGAGCCGCGCCGGCGGCCCGGTGCCGCGACGATGCACGCTCGCCTCGCGCGGCATCGTCAAGCGCGCCCGGCCGCGCTCCCCCGCCCTTCACGGCAGCCATTGGCGGCCCCCGCTCAGAGGTGACGGCGCACGGTGGAAGGTTCCGTTGGGATTGACCGCGTTGGCGGGTTTCGCACTGGCGCCGACGGCGAAGGCCCTGCTGCCGCTCCGCGTCCCCGACTGGTGACGCGCTCCGCGCACGCAGCAAATAGCACAGTCCGGCACCGGAAAGGAACAAGCCCCGGCGGATCGAGGCAGTTGCCGCGTGAGGACCGCCGGGCACTCCAGCGTCACGCAGGGTAGGGAAAGAATTGACATGGCGGGGTTGGTCCCGCCGCCACCGCAACCGCTGACACTACAGAAATCCGGTTTTCATGGCCTTTTTTCACGCGCCCCGGCAGATTAATCCTCGGAATCTGGCCCCCCGGAGGGAATGTCCGGCAGGGCCGGGCGCGGGATCCCGGACGGTGGCCGACGGCACACTTCCGCCGGCCGCTGGCCGACGGGGCGGGCTGGCCTCCCGCCCGGGACCGCAGGCATCAACCCGCACCTCTTCCCGCCAGGTCAAGTCCGCCCCGCCCCAGTCGGGGACGGGCTTGACACCTGGCCTCGAGCCACGGGTCGATACGGCCCGGTGCCCTCCCCGTGCGAACAAGGGGACGGCCCCGGGGGGCGGGCGGCCCTGGGCCAGGCACCGCGAAGGGGGCACGGTGGCGCGTGCCCGCGCGGCACGCGCCACCGTCGCATCAGCGCTCCGTACTGACAGGCAGCCTGATGAGGGCGTGCCTGCCTGTCGGCAGCGCGCCGCGCTGCCAGAAGGATTTGTCATGGGCCGGGTTGGTCTCGTGTGCCACTGCTTTGTCCGTTACTACAGAAATCGGGTTTTCAGGACCTTTTCGCGCGCTCCCGGAAAATCGGCTCGTGCGAGATGGGCACACGCGGCTGGCTGCTGCGCTCGCGTGTTTTTCAGCCCGCCGGGCGTGGCTGTCAATTCTGGGTCGAATTAGTCTCAGCCAGCACGGATCGACATCTGCACCGACGTTACGCATTGTAATGAATGCAGGCAGGAGGCTTGACGGGGAACCGCAATGCTCCTCGGGCTGCACCTGACGGTCCATGTGGACCATCTGGCTGGTTCCAGCTGACTCGAATCAGCGGGTGCCTCGCGGCCGTCGGCATCTTGCCCGCTTACGCGACGTTCTGACGTTCCGCCAGGACTGTGGTGCCCCTCGTGGTGCCCTACCCAAGCACGGTAGCCCGCGCACTGTTGAGGTAGCCGGGGTATATCCCAGGTATATTTTCTCCCTGACCTGCAGCTATCCGGTTCGTGCGGGAACGTGCCGGCGGCCACGAGAATCTAGTGGCCGCCAGCCGGACCGTCGAGGGTGGCTAGCGGGATGTGGCCGTATGATGTGTCGAGCGGGCCGAGCATGTCAGATGCAGCGATTCGCTATCGCGTCGGCTCACCGGGAGAAATCGGGGTTCGAGTCCCCAACGCCTACGTGGGCGTCTCGTTCAATTGGCAGGACGCTCCCTCTTCCTCCGCCCCGCTTGCCGGATCACCGATCCGGCGGCGGGGCGGAGGACTTTCTCCCTCGCGCCGATGCCGAATCGCCTGTCAGGGCCGGTCCCAACCAGTGGAGGTGGGACTCGTCAGCCTGGTCACGTGCCACCCTTCCCGGGTACCGCCGCGCAGCTTTCCTAGCACCGCCTCCTGGCGGGCAGCCAGGCGGGCGATGACGTCGATCGCTGGCAGAGCGGCTTGTCCCGGGGTGCCTTTGGCCTCGTGCTGGTACCAGTTGCCCAGGAACTCCAGCGTCAGGTCCACCAGGGCACGGCCGGCATGGACGTCTAGGAGGTCGGTCGCGGATGCGAACCGGCCATCATGCAAGGCGGTGTTCCGTGTCACGTACAGCCAGTCGAGGATCCTCTTGAACCGGTTCGCGGTCTCCTCGATCCATGCGGCAAGAGAGGCGGGATCGGCCAGCATAGCGCGCCAGTAGCGCAGCCGGGCCGCAGTCTCTCCGTTGAGGAACCCCATGAGGGCAGCCAGGGCCTCGGTGGCCGCGCACAGTGCCGGTTCCGCGCCGGCAAGCGGGGCGAACGCGTCCAGCCAACGGTCCGGCTTGCGCAGCAACCCGTCGTCACCGACCCCGGTCCAGGCGTCCAGCGCCGCGAGGTGTGCCTCGGCTTTCAGTGCCTCCTCGAGTACAGCGCGCCGACTGGGCTCGGCGGCCCGTGCCGTCGCCGCCTTCTGTGCCAGAGCTGCCGCGTGATCGCCCGCGGCCCTCCGGGCAGCAGCCTCCAGCCCGTTGGCCATGGCCTGCGCGTCGCGGTGTGCTGCGCGTGCGGCCCTCACCTCGGCCGCCACTGCGGTGCGCGTCCGTTGGTGCAGGTCGACGACCTGCTGGCGGGCGGCCTGGAGGCTCAGGGCCCGCGCCAGCTTGTCCTTGCTCTCGGGCTTCACCTCCAGCGCCTCAAGTGCGGCCCAGCACAACCCGGCGGCTGTCGTAGGCGCTTCGATTACCCGGGCAATGTGGGCGGTGCGCAGGCTCTCGCGCAGCGCAGGCGGCCAGCCTGTGGTCAGTGGCCGCACCGGGCCCGTCCCCAGGGCGGGTACCGCAAGCCGCAGCGCCCGGTCCGAGGCTGGATCGTAAGCGAGCGTCTCGGGACGCAACCGGATCTCTGCGGTCCGCTGGCCCGCCACGTACTGGTCAAGCGACTCCGAAGCCCGTCGCCGGCCCAGCAGTGCGGCACCGCCCAGGTCGCGGGCACGAACGTTGAAGGTCAGCAGGACCTGGCCGCCTGCCTGGTCCCGGGACCATTCGCGGCGTGCGTCAGATGCCTTCCTGGCCATCTCGCCAAGTTCCTTGAGGTCGGACGCGCATCCACCCCACCCTGCCACGGGCTCGCCGGGAGAGCTTCCCATCGCTGCACAGGCCGGGCCCATCAGCCCTCCCAGCCAGTCCAGTCTGGATGTGCCTTCGACGACCACGGCCACGCGGAAGTCACGCTCTGCCGGGAGCAGCACGTTCAGCAGCTGGTCGGCTTCGAGACTTCCTCTGTGCAGTGCGGTGCGCACCTCGGCGTTGAGCAAGTAATGCTGACGGCCTTCCATGATGCACATGGCAGCCATCTCGAGCGCGAGTCGTTGTACAGTGGCCTCCGCCACGGGTTCCCGCCATGCCTGTGCGAATCGGTCTACGACGGCTGCGCGCACGTCGGCCCTCATAGCCGCCACACGCACGGCCTTCGCCCCGCAGTCCGCCGGACTGGTCAGTCCCGCCGTACCGCCTGCCTTGATCGAATCCAATGCGCCGACTGCCCAGTCGAGTCGGCCTGCCGGCATGTGGGGCCGGACCGCATTCAGTGCTTCGAGCGCGGCCTCGACCAAGCTGAGCGCGTGAGTCTCATAAGGCTGCGGCTTCGCCCTGCCCGGCCGTGCCCGCGACTCCAGGGCAGAATGCGCCCGGGCAATCGCGGCAACCCCAGTCGGCTCACTGCTGGCATGCAGGGTCAGTACCGCCTCAGGAACGCTGGCCGCCAGCACAGCCTCCAGCAGGGCCCGTTGGCCGTCGCGGAGACCAGCCTGCCCGCACAGCCGGACCAACTCGCTTTCAGCGCTCACCAGTGACATGCCGTGACTCTATAAGCAGGTACCTGTCCCGTTGGCCGCAGCGAATCCCGCCTGTCGCGCCTGCGGCTCCCATCACCGGGTAAGTTCGTCGGTCACCGTATCTGCACACCTCGAATGAGTCCGGCACGGCGGGACACCGCAGAGGTCTTCACGCCCAGGTTGTGATAGCGCTAGTCAGTCGGCGGCGGCAGGGCCTCGTCGAGCGATGGTGCGGCTTTCTCCTCAAGAGCTTTCCGCACCGCTGTGCGGAGCGTGCGGAGGCGCTGCGGTGCATTCCCGATGCACCCCTTGATGGTGTCGTCGTCGGCTGCATCTATCTGCTCTGGAGTCTTGAGACCTGCGCTTACAAGAGAGAGGTAGTGCTCGCGCGTCAGGTCGGCACCGGCCAGGGCGAGCGGTACCAGGTCGGCCGGGATACCGAGTTCGAGTTGGACGGGCACGAGTTCCGCCAGCCGCCCCAGGTCGGCAGTCGGGTGGATTACCATGGCCATGTCGATGATCACCCCCACCACGTCCTGGGTTCGCGAAGCCACCGCCCGGATCGGGCCGATCGAGTCCTTGTCCTTCCAGTGCTGCATCACGATGCGCTCCAGCTGCGCGGACGGGGTGCCGTTCATCCACAGCAGGCAGGCGACCGCCTTCTTGGCCCGGGCGGCCGATACCTCGGCAGTGGTGTTCCTGAGCGCCAACAAGGCTGTCTGAGCGGCCCCCTGCCGGGCAAGTCCGCTCGCGAACGTGGCGATCTCCCGCTGGACGCCCTTGTGGTTGATGGTCAGGCGCGTGTTGTCGAGTTCCGCGGTCAGCTGGGCGCTGACGATGATCGTGGCCCGGTTGAGCTGCTGCGGCTGGAGTCCGCGGAGGACTCTCGCCACGGCGACGGCTGATCGGACCGCCAGGCCGCTTTCGGCTACCACCGTGCCGAGCGGTGTCAGGTGCAGGCCGCTTTCGTTTTCCTCAACGAACTGCGCGCGTTGCAGTTCGGCCAGGACCGCGGCGACCTTGGCGGGCTCAAAGGCATCGCTGCTGCCCGTCAGGCGGTTCTGGTGGGCGGCGAAGCTGTTCGCAAGGACGGCAACCACGTCATCCCCAGACAGGGCATCGTCCGTGCCGATCTGCTGCGAGGCCACGGCGACCACGCGCAAGACGAGCGTGTAGGTGTCGGCGCCGGGATCGAGCAAGGTGGAGCGGATATTCTCCGGGGTGCCGTTGACGTACTCGGTCCAGAAGTAGTTGGCATCCCCGTGCGAGAGGGCCAGCACGATGGCCCGGCCGCGATCGGTCAGGCCGAGCCGCCCGGCCCGCCCGGCGATGTTCTTGTACTCGGCCACCCGGTATGGCTTGAAGGTGCGCGCTCCCGAGCGGCGGCGCAGCTCAGGAATGACGACGGTCTCGGCGGGCATGTTGACGCCCTGGGCCAGAGTGGTCGTGGCCACCATGACCCGGATCTTGCTGTCCGGTTCGCGGAACGCATCCTCGATGACGCGGCGCTCGTCGCGGTTGAGATCCGAGATGTGGAAGGCGACACCGCCCTGGAGGCATCGCCGGAGCTGCTGGCTGGCGATGCTGGGATCGCCGGTCGGAAGTGCATCGAGGGCATCCTGAGCGGGCGGCAGGCCGAGGTTTCTCGCCAGATACAGGGCGGCGCCCCGGGTCTCGCCCCTGATGGCGCGGATAACGATGACCTGCTGGCCTTGGCCGACCAGTTTCTTGGCGAGCGGGATCAAGAGCGTCTGCGCAGTGGCGTACATACTCGGCTGCGGCGGGATGAGCTGTTCGCCGTGCTCGGCACCGTCTATGTCGCGGTAGCGGTAGGTGCCAGTGAGATCCAGAACGCCCTCATCCAGGGGCACAGGGCGCTTAGCCCGCTGTAGCAGGTACGCATCCAGCCAAGTGTCGAGGCCGCCGAGATCCCCGAGGACGGCGCTGAGCGCGATGAGCTGCGGCTCGATGCCCAGCGCCCGTCGGCTCCTGATGAGCGTCAGCAGGAACTCCAGCTCCGGGCCGCGGTTCGGATCGACGACGGTCTGCACCTCATCCACCACGATGACCGAGATGATGTGCAGCAGATGCGGATTTGCAAGTGCAAGCCGGGTGAACATCTCGTAGGTGAGCACGGCGATGTCGAACTGACCGCGCAGGAAGGCTGGCACCTGGTCGGCGAAGTCGCCGGTAGCCCGGATGGTGCGCACCCCTATGGGTGCATACAGCCGCTCGAACTTGTCCTGCTGTTCGTTGACCAGCGCCTTGGTGGGCAGCAAGAAGACTGAGCGTCCGCCGTTCTGGGTGGTCCGGAGCGCCGCCAGTTCCCCGATGAGGGTCTTGCCGGAGGATGTCGGCGCCATGACGAGGACATTGCGGCCGTCCAGCAGTCGGGCCTCGTTGATCGCATCCTGCTGGAGCTGGTTGAGCCCATCTAGGTGCGCGGCCCAGCGGTCGAGGACCGGCTCAGGTATGCCATAGCCGCGCAGGCTATGGATATCCTCCGTGACCGGCGATTTGGCTGGCTCAGGGAACAACGCGATGTAGCGGGCACCGGGCGTGAAGACCGGCCAGATGACCTCACCGTCCCAGCGACCACGCAGCGTCGGCTCCTGCCGGGCGGCGGCTGTCCCGGAGGCGCTTCCCTTGACTCGCTGCGTCACGTACTGCAAGAGCGACAGCAGATTAATGCGGCCATCGCGTGCCACCTCTTCCGGGCCGAGGAAGGCTTGCAGCAGGTGGTAGGTCAGGAATCCATGTCCGAGGCGCACATCTTCCCAGGCAGGCTGCTCAGCGGTTGCGGCGGTCAGGATGAGCCGCCCGGTTCCGGCCATCTTGTCCAGGAGCGCGTCGGTCGAAAGCGGCAGGCCGCCTGGTCCTCCTCGCGGTGTGAGGGGCGCAGCCAGGACTTTGGCGCCCGCACCGCCGGAGAAACAGCAATCCAGCACGACGAGCAGATGTCTGGCGGGGATGGCGCTCACCAGGTCGGTGAGTTCGTCCAATGGCAGCGCCGTGGACGGAAGGTCGTACACGTCGGTGTCGTACGTGATGATCTCGTGGGTATCGCTGCCGTGGCCGGAGAACGCGATGACGACCACGTCATCTGCGGAACTGGCGGTCTGCAGCTCACGGAGTTCTTCGCGGAAGCGGGCGGTGGTGGCGTCCTCGTCGGTAATGAGGTGGCAGTTGTCGCCGTCACCTGCACCTAGATTGTCGGCAAAGAGCGCGTGGAGGGCGGTGGCATCTCGGACGGCGGATGCCAGGTTGTTAATGTCGGCAGAGGCATAGTGATTCACGCCGATGAATAGCCCATGGAACCGCGTGTCTGGCTGACCGCCTGCGCTTGATGACGCCAACTTCGGCTTCTCCTAATTACCTATGACTAATACCATGCTTTCTTTTTTGGCCAAACAAATATCGCGCTGTTACCGCATGCAGTACCGCACCGGGACGCCGGGACAGGCCGCGCTCATCCACCCCTCGGCAGCGAGGCCCGTCCTACCCTGCCGGGCAGGTCCCCGCCGCTCGTGACGGACCCTACCACTAGGGTGAGATGTACGTGCCGATGCACGCTTCTGTGGTGTGGTGAGCTGGGAGGAGGCTTTCTGGCGGCAGCAGCGCATGCGGCGCGGGGTGGCGGTCCCTCCCTCATCCCTGCGGGACGTGCGGGTGGTCGAACTGGTCGGACGGTTCAGATTGCGGGGTGTGGCTCTCAATCGGTCTTGTTTGCGGATGTGGCGTCAAGGACGCCACTGGACTCGGGCTAGACCTCCCCTGATCGATGCCGTCAAGAACGCTGCGGACGGCAAGGAGCGCAGGTAAAGGGCCTCCTTTTTGGCTATTCCGAGTCGCCTCCACGCTGGACCAGTGCTTTGCCTCCAAGGACCGCCACGCCCAGCACAACCGCAGCTGCTCCCGCCGCGGCCAGCTTCCCGAACATGGCATCCAGGAACCGCTTATTCTCACTATCCTTCTCGAATTCCCGTTTCCCGGTTTCCATGATCTGCTCAATGATGAATTTCTTCTGCTCCCAGGTCAGATCATCATTTTCGAGCTGACGCTCAAATATCGCCCTGATTTCCCTGTTGCCCTGGTAAAATATTTCCTGGCTTCGCTGGTTGTGAGCGAGCGCAGACTCATGCCCCTTCTCGATGACGTCGAGTGCGTCCAGAGCGAAGCGCTTGAACTCAGGGAATTGACCGACGATCTTGAGGGCAAGCTCCCTGTCCATGTCAGGCATCATGGCGGCAAATCTGATCATCTTATCTCTGGAGAGGTTCCTCCAGGAGCTGACCTCAAGCGCCTTCTTGAGCTCGTCTTCGCTCTTATAGGTCATGGAACTATCCGCTCCATCACTGGCGATCAGGGTGGCGGGGACCGCCACCAGGGGGCGGGGTGATCGTAGAGGTGAAACGGAAGCCCTGCGGGGTCGGGGTGCTCATCCGGGCGTGGGCGTCCCGGACCAGGCGCCTGGTTCGGTACTCGCCGTACTTCGCGGTCTCGTTGTGCTTGAGACCGCCGGTCTCGGTCGCGAACGTGTCCAGGATGTAGTCCACGTCGGCGAGGTCGTCGATGCCGTACAGCCGGAAGAAGAACGCGTCGAGCTCGGCCCGGAGCAGCGCCCGCCGTTTCTCGTCCCACCGGAACGGCGGCCCCTCATCGCCCAGGTCACGGGCGAGCGGAGTCATGTCGTAGGCGGTGTAGACGAGCTCCAGGACGCGGGGCACGATGAAGCCCAGGTGCGGTTCGAGCATCGCGGGCGTGGGGGCGGGGAGCTGCTTCCAGACGAACAGGTTCATGTGGATGCCGCCGACCTTCT
>Ga0335075_10008345_pt1 | contig 15878 bp, 14 predicted proteins | sample Lox_Sample_24_FD_206723 | JGI IMG/M metagenome (GOLD analysis project Ga0335075, IMG submission 206723) | Soil microbial communities from Loxahatchee National Wildlife Refuge, Florida, United States - Lox_Sample_2.4 | ecosystem: Environmental > Terrestrial > Soil > Wetlands | place: USA... | reverse complement strand
GATCCGGGCGGGGGAGCACTGGGCGCTGCTCGGGCCGAACGGTGCGGGCAAGAGCACGCTGCTGAACATCATGGCCACCTACGCCCACCCGACGCGCGGGCAGATGGACATCCTCGGCCACCGCCTCGGCCGCGTCAACGTGTTCAGCCTGCGGCCGTGGATCGGCCACATCACCCCCAGTCACCGGGTGGAGCCGGCCCGCACGGTCCGCCAGGTCGTGCTCACCGGCGTCACCGGCACGATCGAGCTCCCGCAGTACTGGGTGCCGACCGCCGCGGAGACGTCCCGCTCCGAGGAGCTGATCGACATGATGGGCCTCAAGGGTTTCGCCAGCGCCCGCTGGCGGACCCTGTCGCAGGGCGAGCGCGGCCGGACGCTGATCGCGCGGGCGCTGATGGCCGAGCCGCGGCTGCTGCTGCTCGACGAGCCCGCCGCCGGCCTCGATGTGGCCGGCCGCGAGCAGCTGCTGGCCAGCATCGACGAGCTCCGTGAACGCCGTCCCTCCCTGGCCACGGTGCTGGTCACGCACCATCTCGAGGAGCTCCCGGCGAGCACCTCCCACGCGATCCTTCTGCGTGCCGGCCAGCTCCTGGCCACCGGCCCGGTCGCCGACGTCCTCACCACCGAGCTGGTCAGCGCGTGCTTCGACTACCCGGTCGCGATCGCGCGGCACGCCGGCCGCTGGGCCTCCATCGCCGGCACCGTCTGGTAACTCCGCCCGCTTGACCGCCCGCTACGCGATCATGAGTCGGCCTGGCGGGCCTCACCGCCCACGAATGAACGGCACGACCTCGCAAGGCCAGACATCCCGCAGGTATACCGCACATACCTGATAGCGGCTATGCACTGTGCGCATGGTCGTGCGGTGACTCGTATAGCAACTCCCGCTCGGCGCTGCTGTCGTGGTTATCCGTCACCCAAGCGCGGTCGCGGTGGTCCTGATGGCGCCGCGCGCCCCAACCGTGCCGTCCTCCGGGTTCGTCGATCATGTCGAGTCGGCCGGGGTGCCACCAGGGTTTTCACGGACGCGAGGGGATCGCCTGGAACGCGATCGTGGTGCTGTGGCTAGCCCGGCGCCGAAGGAAATCGGCGCGACCGGAACAGCTGGCCGTCACGGCGGCACGGGGGAGGTCGGTCATGGTCGTCCCCCGTCTCACTAGCGGGAAGAGGTCAAGATGGTGAACTCCCGGATTCGACAGCGTGTAGTGATTGTGGGGGCGGGTTTCGCCGGCTTCAACGCCGCGCGGGAGCTGACCCGGCGGGTCGGTGCCACGACCGACATCACGGTGATCAACTCGACGGACTACTTCCTGTACCTGCCGTTGATGCCGCAGGTGGCTGGCGGGGTGGTCGAGCCGCGACACGTGTGTGTCTCACTGACCCAGCGGCTCCGCCAGGTCCAGTTCGTGCTGGGTACGGTGCAGCGGGTGGATGCTGCGCAGAAGGTGGTCAGCTGGGCCAGCCCCGAGGGTGAGACCGGACATGTCGGCTATGACCGGCTCATCCTGACCGCGGGCAGTGTGAACAAACTACTGCCGATCCCCGGGGTGGCCGAGAACGCGCACGGATTCCGCAATCTCACTGAGGCCATCTACCTGCGCGACCACATTGTCCGCCAGCTCGAGCTGGCCGCGGAGACCGGCGACGCGGCCGAGCGGGCAGCGCGGTGCACCTTCGTGGTTGTCGGGGCGGGCTACACCGGCACCGAGGTCGCCGCGCAGGGGCAGTTGCTGACCAGTCGGCTGGTTCGAAGGCTGCCGGGCCTGGCCGGGCAGCCGATCCGGTGGATGTTGCTGGACACCGCGCCGCGACTGCTGCCCGAACTGGATGAGCGCCTGTCGAAGACTGCCGAGCGGGTGTTGCGGCGACGCGGTGTCGAGGTGCGCACCGGCCAGTCGGTCACTGAGGCCGTGCCCGGCTACGTCCTGCTCTCTAACGGGGATAAGGTGGCGGCCCATTCTCTGATCTGGTGCGTAGGGGTCCGCGCCGACCCGCTGGTGGATGGCCTGGACCTGGCCACCAGCCGAGGTCGGCTGGTGGTCGATGAGTTCATGACGGTACCCCGTGCCCCGGAGATATACGCCTGTGGGGACTGCGCAGCAGTGCCCGACCTGACCCGCCCAGGGCAGGTCTGCGGCATGACAGCCCAGCACGCCCAGCGGCAGGGCAAGCAGGTCGCCAGGAACGTCGCAGCCTCACTGGGCGAGGGCAGGGCGAGCCCGTACGAGCATCATGACGAGGGCTTCCTGGTTGACCTGGGCGGGCTCGCTGCTGCGGCGAACCCGCTGAACCTTCCGTTGTCCGGGCCGGTTGCCAGCGCTGTCACCAGGGGCTACCACCTGTCCGTCATGTCAGGGAACCGGGCCCGGGTCCTCGCCGACTGGGTCCTGAACACAGCCACGCCTGCGGAAACGACATCGTTCGGGGTGATCAGCGCCGCGTCCGTGCCGCTCGACGTGGACAGCCCGCCAGCGCGCGCCCTAAGGTCCGGGCCGCGTGACTCGATCGGGGGCCCGCGATGACCATCCTCGTCTCGAAGACCGGCCGCGAACCGGCGGCCCGCAACGGGCGGCCACATCGGCCTGCACCCGGAGCTGACCAGAATCAATCACCGTCAGCCGCGCGACGGGTGGCGGCATTCTGGCTGGTAGCCGCCGTTTTGTTCCTGTCCTTGGCCGCGGCCAGCTCCCCGGCGCCGCTCTATGGCGTCTACCAGGCTCAGTTCCGGTTCTCGGCAGCTACGCTGACCGCGATCTTCGCGGTCTATGCTCTGGTCGTCCTCATCACGCTGCTGGTTTTCGGATCATTGTCGGACTACCTCGGTCGCCGACCTGTGATCATAACCACCCTGGCCGTGAACATCGGCGCGTGCGCGTTGTTCCTGACGGCCCAGAGCGTCGGCCAGCTGTTCGCTGCCCGCGTGCTCCAAGGCATCGCCGTCGGCGCAGCGACCGGGGCGCTAGGCGCAGCGCTGATCGACCTGCAACCCAACCGCAGCGGGCTCGCTCCTGTCGTGAACACCGGGGCCACCATCTTCGGCCTGGCCGCAGGTGCGCTCGGCGCCAGCGGTCTGGTCCAGTACGGGCCGGCGCCGACTCATCTGGTGTGGTGGCTGCTGCTCGGTGCCTTCTGCGTGGCCATCGCCGGAATACTCGTGATGCCCGAGTCCGCGGCACGGCGTCCCGGTGTGCTGGCCTCGCTACGGCCGACCGTGAAAGTGCCGCCCCGGGCGCGCGGCACCTTCGCGGTAGCCGTGCCATGCCTGCAAGCGGCGTGGGCGCTGGCCGGCCTGTGCCTGTCGCTCGGGCCATCGCTGGCCGCACAGGTACTCGCCTCGCCGAATCGGCTATGGGGCGGCCTCGTGGTCTTCCTGCTCACCGGGATCGGAGCAGCGGCCACTGTCGCGTTCCGCAGCCTCGCCGCGCCGACGGCGATGCTGGCTGGATGCCTGATGCTGCTCACCGGCGCAGCGGTGACCTTCGCCGCCGTCGCCGCGATCTCGGCCGTCGCCTTCCTGTCCGGCATCGCCGTGGCGGGCGTCGGTTTCGGGCTGGCCTTCCTCGGCGCTTTTCGCACACTCAGCGCACTGGCCGAACCCGATGAGCGCGCTGCCCTCATCGCAGCTGTCTTCACCGTCAACTACCTTGCATTCGGCATCCCTGCACTGATCGCCGGGGTGGCCGTCACCCGCTATGGCCTGCACCACACCGCACTCGTGTATCTGGGTGTGATCGCCGCGTTCGCCGCAGCGGCGAGCAGCATGATGGTACGCAAGCGCTCGCATGGCCAGCGCGCAGAAGCGGGCAGCAACTGACCTCCCGCGCCGACGGACCACAAGCCCGGGCAACGGGGCAAACGCGGCTGGCTGCAGCATTAGCATCAGGCGAGGATGGCAAGCCGTCTCCTTGCACCGCAAGGAGCGCTCAGGCAGGCGTCAGCACCCTCGCGAGCTGCGTGCGGGAGTTGACGCTGAGCTTCTCGAATACTTTGTGCAGGTGCCATTCGACTGTGCGTGGGCTGATGAACAGGCGCGCTCCGATCTCTGCATTGGACAGCCCTTCACAGACCAGCCGCGCGATCTGCATCTCGTGGGGCGTTAGGTCGTTGGAGGTCTCGACCGTGCGCTTGCGGACAGTCTCGCCCGTCGCTGCCAGCTCGCGGCGGGCACGCTCCGTAAATGCCTCCATCCCTATTGCACCGAACATCTCGTGGGCAGCGCGAAGCTGCGCGCGGGCGTCCACGCGTCGGTGCTCGCGGCGCAGCCATTCGCCGTACAGCAGGTGTGCGCGGGCGAGCTCGGGACGCAACCGCGTGCGTTCTAGCCGCTCGACTGCCTCGCGGTAGAGGCGCTCGGCCTTTGCGCCCTCGCATAGCAGGGCCCGCGACCTGGCCGCTACTCCTGCTCCCCAATCGGTGCCGGCTGCGCTCGCGTCTTCGGTGAGACGCTCCAGGGGATTGACGCCGAGTTCGGGCTGACCGCTCCGGCTGGCCGCCTCGATCAGCTCGGCCAGAGCCCAGCTGGCTATGAACAGCTGCGGTGTGTCGTCGCTGGCCCGCTGAGCGGCGGCCAGCGCCTGCTCGTAACGCCGGAGCCCGTTGAACAGGATCGCCTTGACGAACTCCCCCCACTGCACACCGAACCCTTGCCCAACCGCGGCGGCGGCGTTGATCGCGGGCTCGAGCAGTTGCGAGCCGTCGGCTTCCCGGCCTCGGAGAGCGGCGAGCAGCATGGTTCCGTAGGGCGCGATGCCGATCCCGGTCGCCTCGGTGATCTCTTCGGCCTCGGCAGTTGCTGCGGCAGCGCTGGTGAACTCGCCCGACCACGCGTCGATTACAGCCTGCGTGATCAGTCCCATTGGGATCCGGGCGAGCGCCCCCGCGCCCCGGGCGAGTTGCAGCTGACGGGCGTTGATCGTGTACCAGGCCTCGTCATCCCACAGCACGTAGGACGGAACGGGCGGCAGCCAGGTCCATCGAAACTGGTTCTCGGCCGGATCGTCTGTCGCGGCGAAGGCCTCCGAGGCACGCCTCAGCGCTGACGCCGCTGCCGCGCGGCCTTCGGTGATCAGCAGCGCGAGTGCGTCGAGGAGCAGATCCGACGGATGCGGGGCATGCGTCGGTGCAGGGGCCGCTCTGGCGGCGCGGGAGACCTCGAGCAGACCGCCCGTAGCGGCCAGACGTCCGGCGAACATCGCCGCCCCCCAGGCGTCCAGGTAGGTCTCTCGTGCCAGTTCCGGATCGAGTCTCTCCAGTCGCCTGGCCGCGCTGACCAGCAGCGGCGGCGCGTCGCTTCCAATATTCGATGAGAACGCGATCTGCGCACGCAGCAACTCCGCCCGGGCACGCTGGAACTCGTCGGGCGATCCCGCCTCTGCGATCGACAGCATCGTCAGCGCGGTGTCGAACGCGCCGGCATATAGATTCGCCCGTGCGGCTGCGAGCGCGCGGTCCGCCCTGCGCCCGGGATCACCCGTCAAGGCGACGGACCGTTGCAGAAAGGCCGCCGCCGCCGCCAGCCCGCCGCGCGCCTGGGCCCGCCCCGCGGAGCGCTCAAGCTCGGACGCGATCTCCTCGGAGGGCCCGCTTGTCGCCGCGGCAAGATGCCAGGCACGGCGGTCCGGATCGATCTGCCGATCGGTTACGTCGGCGAGCGCCAAATGAACGGCTCGTCGTTCCTCCGCTGCCACCGACCGGTAGACCGCCGAGCGAACCAGCGGATGGCGGAACGTGACCTGCTCCCCGAAGGTCAGCAGTCCGCTTGTCTCGGTCTCGGCCGTCACCGCAACGGGGATCCCGAGCCGCTCGGCCGCGCACCATACCAGCAGCGGATCGCCCGTCGGCTCAGCGGCGGCGAGCAGCAACAATCGCTGCGCCTGCACAGGCAGGGCCCCGAGCCGGCGGGCGAAGCTCTCCTCGATCCGCCCCGACAGAGCCTGAGCACCGGGCAACCCGAAGCCGCCTGCCAGCTGTGCTGCGGTCAGCCCACGCGGCAGTTCCAGCAAGGCCAGCGGATTCCCTCGCGTCTCGGCCACGATCCGGTCCCGGATCTGCTCGTCGAGCGGGAAGCGGACCGCCGATGTCAGCAGAGCACGAGCGTCCTTGACACCCAGCCCGCGCATCTCCAGCTGCGGGAGCCCCCGCAGTGCATCACCTACGGCCCGCGCGCCGAACACGAGCCCCACACGCTCAGCAAGCAACCGCCGCGCCACAAACGCGAGCGTCAGCGCCGACGAATGATCGAGCCACTGCGCGTCATCTACCACGCACAAAACGGGGCGCTCTCCCGTGGCCTCCGAGAGCAAGCTCAATACCGCCAGCCCGACCAGGAATCGATCAGGCACGGGCCCCTGAGCGAGCCCGAACACGATCTTGAGGGCGTCGCGCTGCGGAGCCGGAAGCCACTCCAGACGATCAAGCATGGGCGCGCAAAACTGATAGAGACTCGCGAACGCCAACTCCATCTCGGACTCGACACCGATCGCCCGCACTATGGTCAGATCCGACGCTGCCCCGACCAGATACGCCAGCAGCGCCGACTTCCCGATGCCGGCCTCACCGCGAACCACCAGTACGCGACTCTCGCCCCGGCGCACGGCAGCGACCAGATCGTCACACGCAGCGCACTCGCTCCGACGCCCGCGCAGGCTCGCCGACTCGGGCCCGCTGAGATGAGCGGCACCCATGACACCGTCTACCCTAGACCACCCGAGCAGCACAGACCCGCTGGCCCGAGAGCCGAGCCGCGGCCGAACCGGGGCAGATCCTGCGTGGTCACCGCCGCGCCGGCCGCTGGCTTCCGCCTGGTGCAGAGATTTACCCCGTCGCCGAGGTCTCCCAGACAGTCCACTCATAATCGCCGGTGAGCGCTCCGGCCTCGATGAGGCCCAGCACCCTGGCGACCTCGCCTTGCGCGTTCTGGCGGTTCAGCGCCTGAGCGTCCTCGAACACCTCGATGACGACAAAGGTGTCGGGGTCAGTCAGACTGCGGGTGACATCGAAATAAACGACGCCGGGAATCTCACGGCTTGGTGCTTCCACGGCGGCGATCGCCGCGCTCATCTCCTCGGTGTGCTCTGGCCGGCACTGCACCTTGAACCGGGCGACGATCATCGGGTCTCCTCGTCTGTATTCGACCGCGAGAGTACCTGCCAACGCACGTCAGAGGGTGGCGCCGCGGCGTGTAGGTGCGCGGCTGACCTCCTGCTGGCCATCGGCGCTGCGCTGGGCACCCAGGACGCTGACGGGCTCGTTGCGGGACGACAGCGACGGCCGCGGGGCGGAGACATCGCCCCGTTCACCCAGCAGACGCTGAATACTCGGCCCCAGATCGGTGTCATCGGTGACCACTGTGTTCTGGCCGTAGTTCATCGTGTCATCGGCCCGGTAGGTGCGCAGGACGCGCGGGCCGGTGGCCAGCTGGCCCGGCAGCCGACCGGCTGGCTGGTAGCCGTCGCAGCGGGCCGCGTGAATGTAGACCGGGCCGACTTCTGTCCACACCGAGGGGTGGTCGAACGGCGCGTAGGAGATCAGCGTGATTTGCTCACCCACCTCGGCGTAGCGCAGGCAGCAGCGCAGCGGCTCGCCCTGACCGCTGGCAGCGAACGGGCGAAGCCGGTTGCCGTGACCGTCGCTGCCGGTACTGTAAATCGCATCGAGCGGGCGGGATCGATGGCCTGCATGAACAGGCCGGTTTCTGCGTTCATATCCATAACGTGCAAACGCTCAGACGTGAGGCGGCCCGCGTCCGTCATCTCGAGATGGCTCCCAGCCCCTTCAGCATCGTCACGGCGTGAAGCCTAGGTCCCGCGCTCCCGCCCGGGGAGGATGCCGGTCAGGGTGGTGTCGACGACGTCGCGGACGAAGCGCTCGGTCAGCGGGGCGTGGCCGTGCAGCAGGCGGTGGTACAGCGGGCCGTACAGCATGTCGATCGCGACCTCGACCTTGGTATCCGCCGGAATCTCGTCGCGCTCGATCGCGGCGGCGAAGATGGCGCGCGCCTGCTCGCGGCGGGGCTCGACGAACCGGGACCGGTAGATCTCGCCGAACTCCGGGTCCGTCTGCGCCTCGGTCACGAGCGCGCCGATCACGCGGCCGTACGGCCGGCTGCCGGCCAGCCGGACCCACGGGCGCAGCAGCCCGAGCAGGTCGCCGCGCAGCGTGCCGGTGCTGCGGGTTCGCGGCTGCACGCCGGCCCACTCGTTGTACAGGGCGTCGAGCGCGAGCGTCTCTTTCGTCGGCCACCAGCGGTAGATGGTGGCCTTGCTGACCCCGGCGCGCTCGGCGACCGCGTCCATGCTGACCGCGGACAGGCCGCGCGCCAGCAGCAGCTCGGCGGCGGCCTCCAGGATCGCCAGCCGGGCCTTTTCGCTGCGTGGCCGGCCGCGCCGCGGTGCGTCCGCCGTTGCTTCGTCGCCCGCCGCGGCCGGCGCCCCGTCGCCCGCCTGCATAACCGAAACTATGCCACTAGTTTCTATGAACCGGAATCTGGTGCACCTCGGGAACGATCGACGCCACCGCGTCCAGCGCCTCGTCGTCCCACGGGCCCAGGACACTGATCAGTGCGTGGTCGATGCCAATGTCGGCCAGTTCCCGCAGGTGGTCCACCAGCTGCCGCAGGCCGTCGCGGCCGCCGCCGAGGTCAGCGATGGTCGCCGTGGTCTTCTGGATCTCATCGTAGTCACGCCCGACCTGCTCGCAGTGCTTCCGGAGCACGCGCAGCTTGGCGGGCAGCACGTCCGCGAACCGGTCCGGCATGTCGAACAGGTTGCAGGCGTCGGCGTACTGGGCGACCAGCCGGAGCGTGCGGCGCTCGCCGCTGCCGCCGATCAGGATCGGCGGGTGCGGCCGCTGCAGCGCGTTCGGCGAGTTCAGCGGCCGGTCCAGCTGGTAGTGCCGGCCGCGGAACGGCTGCTCGTCCCCGCGCCACATCTGGTGGGCGATCTGCAGCACCTCCTCCAGGCACTCGTAGCGCTCGGCCAGCGTCGGCGGGTACGGGATGCCCAGTCCGCCGGCCTCGCCGTCGTGGGTGACGGTGAACGGCGCGCCAGCGCCGATACCCAGGATCATGCGGCCGCCGGTGAGCACGTCGAGAGAGGTCACTGCCTTGATGAGCACGCCGGGATGGCGGTTGGGCACCGCAGTGACCAGCGTGCCGAGCCGGATGTGCTGCGTTCGGCCCGCGATGAACGCCAGCGTGGCGTACGCCTCCAGCATCGGCGACTCGGGAGGCAGCCCGGACAACCGGGTCTGGAAGAAGTGGTCCATGGTCCAGATGTCGTCCACGCCCGCGGCGTCCGCCGTGGTCGCGATCCGGGTGATGATCGGGCCGATCTGGTCCGGCGGGCACGGCCAGGAGAAGTTGGTGACGCCGATTCCGAGCTTCATCAGGCACTCCACGAATGCGCGAGGGATCGTTAGCCGGACAATGAAGCATATCATTAGCCGGCTGTTATACCCGCGCACCAGTATCCTGTTCGCACTATGTCCGAAGACCCCGCCGTCGCGTTCCAGCCGGCTTTCTGGGCGGCCAAGCGCGTGCTCGCCCGCGCCTCGGCGACCGCGTTCGCGCGGCACGGGGTGCACGAGGGCCAGCAGTACATCCTGCGGACGCTGTGGGACGAGGACGGCCTGGCCCCGGGGGAGGTGGCGCGGCGCCTGGGCCTGGCCACGCCGACGGTGACCCGCGCGGCCGCGCGCATGGAGGCGGCGGGTCTGCTGCGCCGGGAGCCGCACGAGCGGGACCGCCGGCTGGTGCGGCTGCACCTCACCGACCGCGGCCGGGTCCTGGAGAAGGAAATCGGCCGCGAGATCGACAACCTCAGCGAGCGCGCCCTGGCCTCACTGGACCGGTCCGAGCGCGCCGCGCTGGTCCGCTACCTCGACAGCATCCGCGAGAACCTGAGCTGACCCGGCAGGACGCCAAAGAGGTCAGCCCTGGCCCCAGCCCAGCACGGGCGGGGGGCCGAAGGCGGGGATGTTGCAGGTGGGGATCGTGCCGGTGCCCTGGAACGCGGTGACGTTCACGCCGTTGGCCGCGTCGCCCTCCGGACCCTCCGGGACGATGTTCGTGTTGTAGGTGTAGGCGTTCACGTACTCGGTCGGGCTCTCGCCGAGCGTCGGGCCCTCGCTGCCGTGATTGCCGTCCTGGGTGACGTTGTCCAGGTCGATGTTCTCCAGCGCGATCTGCAGCGGGTTCGCGGCGTCGGCGCCCTCGAAGATCGAGTACGCGCCGGACTCGGAGTCGGTGGACACCACGCCGTTCAGCACGATGTCGTTCTGGGTCGGGACCTCGGTGCCGCCGGAGGAGTAGAACGGGTTGAAGATCAGCACGTGCTTGATGTTGGTCATGCAGATGTCGGTGTAGGTCACCCGGTGGGTGAGGCCCCCACTGTTGGCGTCGGTCTTGATCTGGATGCCGGTGTCGCTGACCGACAGGTTGCCCAGGCTGTCGAGGCCGTTCAGGGTGGAGTTCTCGAACAGCACGTTGTAGACGCCGCCCGCGGTCTGGCTGCCGACCGAGAGGCCGTGCGAGCCGTAGCAGTGCACGTCGTCGACGGTGACGTTGGCGGACGGCGTGCCCGCGTTCGACTTGACCGCCACGCAGTCGTCACCGTTCTGGATCATGTCGTCCTTGATCGTGACGTCGCTCTCGCTGACCGGGTCGACGCCGTCGGTGTTGCGCGCGGTGGCGGGGGTGTTGATCTCCACGCCCCAGACGGTCAGCCCGTGCCCGTTCTGGATGTACACGTGGTACATGGGTGAGTTCTCGAGCTCGACCTGGTAGATCGTGATGTTGTTGACGCCGTCGCCCTCGACCAGGATCGGGTTGTTCTGCTCACCGCCCGAGTCGGCCGTCTGCGCGAGGTCCCACCAGCTCTGCGTGGACCCGACCAGCGTGTCCTCCCCTCGCCCGTCGATCGCCCCGAGCGTCCCGTCCGGGGTGCGCGTGCCCATCAGCCCGGACCCGGATCCCGTGAAGGTAATGAACGGGGAGCAGCCGCCACCTGCCGCGCTGACGGTGCCACACGTGTTCGTGGGGAACTGCGCGGCGATCTGGTAGTCGGCCGGGTTCAGCGACGCGTACAGCGTCACCCCTGCCTGGATGAGCAGCACCTCCCGGCTGCCGATCGTGAGCGGGCCGCTGAGAAACGCGTTGTTGCCGTTGCCGAAGCCGGCGGCGAGCACGACCGCGCGGCCGGTTCCGGCGCAGCGGTTCAGCGCCGCCTGGATGCGGCCGGTGTCGGGCGGGGTGGTCTCGTCTGCGGCGCTGAACTCACCGGTGGTCGTGGAGAGCGCGGCGCCCAGGATGATGCACGGGGCGGGCAGCCGCGGCTGGCGGGGGTGACGCGGGTCGCCGGTGGCGACGGGCAGGGGCTGCGACGGCGAGGGGGCGGCCGTTAACGTGGCGGCCGTTAACGTGGCGGCCGGTTTCGCGGCGGAAGCGGCCGAAGGCCTCTGCATCCCCGCGAGCCGTCGCCGCGAGCAGGCCCGCGTCAGACTCATCCATACCTGTAACTGCCCGCACCCAGCCATCCATGTCACGAGGGCCGCCGGCACAACCTCTCGACGACCGCCCGTGTCACGGCGATCCCCTTCTGTACCTATGAGGTTCGGTAGCGTCCTGCAGCCGCCGGGTTATCTCCTCCACCGAGTCGAGCTGGCCGGTTGCGACGGCGATGATGAGGTCGTAGGCCTCGTGGTTGGTGAGCGTCAGCCGCCGCCCGTTGACGCCGTAGAAGGCGATGACCCCGGCCAGGGCGAGCCGCTTGTTCCCATCCAGGAGTGCGCGATTTCTTGCCAGCGAATGCAGCAGCGCAGCCGCCTTGCTGTCCAGATCGGGATAGGCGTCAGCCCCGAAGGCTGTTGCCTGCGGGCGTGCGGCGGCTGATCCCAGCAGACCGATGTCGCGGATGGGCGGATCGGTGCCCAGGACTCGCGCGGCGATGTGCAGTAACTCGGGCAGTGTCAGGTAGATCACTGCGCGAGCCGCTCCAGGGCCTCGGCGTAGCGGGGGAGTTCCTCGTCGAGGACGCGGTCGAGCAGTTCGGCGCGGCTGTGGGTTTCGACGTACTCGCGGATGGCCTGGCGCGCCACTTCCTGCATGGGGCGGCCTTCATGCTCGGCGCGGCGGCGCAGTGCCTTAGCCTCAGCGTCGCTGAGCCGCAAAGTCATCGCCATGCGCGCATGGTATCACTCTTGATACCAGCTGCCGGTGAGCCCATAGGGGGGCGAGAATCCCGTGCGATGCTCGGTCACAACGCAGGCGTTACGGAGGTATGTGCATGAGCAGTTCCATCCTGAACGTGACCTTCGATTGCTCGGATGCTGCATCGATTGCCCAGTTCTGGAGCGCCGTTACCGGCTGGCCATGGTCCAAGCAGGAAATGCCCGGCAATCCTTTCTGGGTCGTCGGTGAACCGGCCCGGCCAGGCCCCCGGCTGGTCTTCGTGAACGTCCCCGAGGACAAGCACGGAAAGAACCGTGTCCATCTCGACATCGTGCCTGACGGCTCCCAGGCCGAGGAACTGGCACGGCTCGAGGCACTCGGCGCCCGCGTGATCGATGACCGACGTCACATCGCACCAGGAGGCTGGGTGGTCCTGGCAGACCCCGAGGGAAACGAGTTCGACCTGGAGGGCGGCGAGTAGGACTGGGTTGATCACGCGCGGCGGTCACGGTGGCATTCATCGCGGAAACGGTACTGCCACGCATACCCGGCTTGGCCGCCACGCACGGCCACCCCGTTAGGATCACGTCACCGCAGCTCACCGACGAGAAGGGTGGCAGTCAATGGGGGTAGCGATCCTGCGGAACGCGTCGGTGCTCGACCCGGAGCGGGGCGAGCTGGCGGAGGGGCAGTCGGTGGCGGTCGAGGACGGCCGGATCGCCGACGTCGGCCCCGGGCTCACCGGCCCGGATGACGCGGTCATCCTCGACGCGGGCGGCCGGACCGTGATGCCGGGCCTGATCGACGCGCACACCCACCCGGCGATCGTCGACGAGGACGTGTTCGCCATGGCCGAGTGGTCGCCGACGTACGTGGCGGCGCGGGCCGGGCGGGCGCTGGAGGGCATGCTGTCGCGCGGGTTCACCACCATCCGCGACGTCGGCGCTGGGGAGCACGGGCTGGCGCGGGCGGTGGACGAGGGGTATTTCACCGGGCCGCGGATGCGCTTCGGCGGCAAGCAGCTGTCGCAGACCGGCGGCGCGGGGGACTGGCGGGCGCCGAGCCGGCGCGTCTACGACGACAACTACTACGCCCCGGCGATCGGGGTGATCTGCGACGGGGTGCCCGAGGTCCGGCGGGCGGTCCGGGAGGAGGTGCGCCGGGGGGCGCACCACATCAAGGTGTACCTCAGCGGTGCCGTTGACTCGCCGAGCGACCGGGTGGACTCCACGCAGTTCTCGATCGAGGAGCTGAACGCGATCGTGGAGGAGGCCACGGCCGCGAACATCTACGTGGCCGGGCACGCGTACACCTCGCGGGCGATCAACCGCGGCTTGGAGTGCGGCGTGCGGTCGATCGAGCACGGCAACCTGATGGACGAATCCAGCATCCCGTTCTTCCGCGCGAGCGGTGCCTTCTACGTGCCGACGATCGTCACGTACCAGACCCTGGCCAGGAAGGCGCGCGACGGCGAGCTGCCCGCGGACATCGCCGACAAGCTGGCCGAGGTCATCGACGGGGCGCTCGGCGCGCTGGAGATGGCGCACAAGGCCGGGCTGCCGATCGTGTACGGCACCGACCTGTTCGCGGACACGCACGACCAGCAGTTGCAGGAGTTCATCATCCGGTCGGAGATCCAGCCGCCCGCCGACCTGATCCGGGCGGCGACCACCACGGCGGCGGCGCTGCTGTGCATGGTGGGGGAGGTGGGAGTCGTGGCGCCCGGGGCGTACGCGGACCTGCTGGTGGTCGACGGCAACCCGCTGGACGACATCCGGGTGCTCGCCGCCCCGGACCAGAACCTCAAGCTGATCATGAAAGAGGGCCGGGTCTACAAGAACGAGCTCTAGCGCCCTCGTCGTCCCCAATCCGGCCCAGTCGCTTGACATCGCAGGTCGGCTCGCGGTTAGGTAAGCCTTACTTAGGGATGCCTATCCTAACGGGCCAGCTCTCGGCGCCGTGGAAAGGGACGACGAGTGCTGCCAACGTTCGTGATTGGCCTGCGCGAAGGCCTGGAAGCCGCGCTGATCGTGGGGATCATCGCCGCGTTCCTGGGCCAGCAGGGCCGGCGCGACGCGCTTCGCCAGGTGTGGATCGGCACGGGCATAGCGGTCGTGATCTGCGTCGGCATCGCGATCGCGCTGCAGGTGATCTCCTCGGACCTGCCCCAGCAGCAGCAAGAGGGGCTGGAGACCGTCGTCGGCGCGCTGGCGGTGTGCATGGTCACCTACATGATCATCTTCATGCGGCGGCACGCGCGGGACCTGAAGGGCGACCTGGAGGGTGCCGCGGCCTCGGCACTGGCGTCGGGTTCGGGCCGGGCGCTGGTGGTGATGGCGTTCCTGGCGGTGCTGCGCGAGGGTTTTGAGACCGCCGTGTTCCTGCTGGCGACGTTCCATGCCTCCGGCAACGCCACGCTGTCCTGGGTCGGCGCGGTCATCGGGATTCTGCTCGCCGCCGCGGTCGGCTACGCCATCTACCGCGGGGGCGTCCGGCTGAACCTCAGCAGGTTCTTCCGGATCACGGGTCTCGTGCTGGTCGTGGTCGCGGCGGGCCTGGTGATGACGGCCTTCCACACCGCGAACGAAGCTGGATGGCTGACGCTCGGGCAGGTCCAGGCGTTCGACCTGTCCTGGCTGGTGCGGCCCGGCACACCGGTGGAGTCGCTGGTGACCGGTGTGCTCGGGATCCAGCCCTATCCGGTGTGGATCGAGGTCGCCGCGTGGATCGCCTATCTGGTGCCGATGATCATCATCGTGGCCTGGCCCGCCGGCGCGCGCAGAAGACCCGTCGCCGCGGCCGCGTCGGCGCAGCCCGCTGAGCAGTAATCAGTCACAACGGCAAGGGAGTTCATCAGCCATGCACAAGGACGGTCTCGGGGAAGAGCGGCGCGCGCGCGGGCGGCCGGCGGCCACCGGCATCGTGGCGCTGGCATCGCTGGCTTTGCTCGCGTCCGCCTGCTCGAGTTCGCACGGGTCATCGGGGTCCGCGGCCTCGGCGCACACCTCCACGGTCACGATCGACCTGACGCCGCAGGGATGCGCGCCGAAGCCGGCGAAGATCGCGGCCGGGCCGGTCCAGTTCAACGTGACCAACACCAATGCCGGCGCGGTATCCGAGGCCGAACTGCGCACGTCGAACCTGGCGAAGATCCTTGGCGAGCAGGAGAACCTGACCCCCGGCCTGTCCGGCGGGTTCTCGCTGGACCTGCAGCCCGGCACGTACAAAATCAACTGCCCGGGCGCTTCTGTGCAGCACTGGAACTTCACCGTCACCGGCAAGGCGTCCGGGGCGTCCTGGCAGTCCAACCCGCAGCTCGCCGCCGCGGTGAGCTCCTACGGCAGCTACATCGGCCAGAACGCCGCCAGCCTGGTGACGCACACGCAGGCGTTCTGCCAGGCCATCGACGCCGGGAACATGGCTCAGGCAGAGGTGCTGTACCCGAAGGCCCGCGTCTACTACGAGCGGATCGAGCCCGTCGCCGAGATCTGGGGCAGCCTGGACACCGAGATCGACGGCCGGTGGGAGAACCCGGTCACGGTGGCATCCCAGTTCATCGGCTTCCACAAGATCGAGCAGCTGATCTGGGCGGACAACACGCTGGCCGGGACGCCGAAGCTGTGCAGCGCACTGGTCGGCCACGAGCAGCAGCTGCTGACCCTGGTGCGCAGCGCCCAGTACAACCCGCTCGAGATGGCCAGCGGCGCCACCG
>Ga0335075_10008344_pt1 | contig 15879 bp, 12 predicted proteins | sample Lox_Sample_24_FD_206723 | JGI IMG/M metagenome (GOLD analysis project Ga0335075, IMG submission 206723) | Soil microbial communities from Loxahatchee National Wildlife Refuge, Florida, United States - Lox_Sample_2.4 | ecosystem: Environmental > Terrestrial > Soil > Wetlands | place: USA... | reverse complement strand
TGTGATATAAAGGTTTTCGTTATCCTCAAAAAGTGCGCGCCGGACAGTCCTCAGGAGACCCCCTGAACCGGCGCGCTACCTCTTTCACATCCTGAGCCATAGTTGCGCGAACTGGCGTAGGAATCCTGGCCGATCGTGCCAAGGAAAGGACGCGTGTGCGCGCGACTTTGTACCTCGAGAATGAGTTACGACGGACGTAAAGATCTTCAGTCGTTCTGAATTCCGAAAAGTTGAATCTTCCGGAGGAAACATGCCGAATTACAATGCACAAGTTCCGCCCTACTCGGTGTTTCCGGGCGACGTGGCGCTGGCGTTTAACGCCGAAGCGCCAACAGCGGGGCAGTCGAGCCAGCAATTTGCTTTGCCGAGCTACGCCGGGTTCCCTGAGAACGGGCGCACGATCCGATGGCAGACGGTGTATGGATCGTCGCCGTCGGCGATCAACGTGGCGCTGCAGACTGCGATGATTGACTCGGACGCGCAGTACGCGACGATCGATTCATCGACGGCGACTACGGGCGAAGCGCGCACGGTGACAGGCGTCCGCGCGAATTTCATTCGCGCGAAGGTGAGCTCGATCACGGGCGGGAGCGGAATTACAGTTCAAATCCTTGGATAGGTGCACAGACGTGGCCCGTGTGCCGCGTTCTGTTCGGGGCCGTGCACGCGCCTGATCCTCAGCGCTCGGTGAACGCTAATGCCTATCATCAACGGTCGTTTTTACTCGAATCCGGCGTATGGACGCGGTGTCGAGCCAACGTCTTGGCGTTCTACACATGCACCTGATTGGCTTGTCTCTAAACAGAAAGAGGGGAACGACATGCCGACCAAAGATTCATTTATCACAACGCCGCAAAGCGACAAAGGCAGAGAGTCCTCAGAAACGCGAAAAAGGGACCAGCGCTCCCACAAGAGAGTTCCGATCGGGATCGCCTTGCGAAAACACGGAATTGACGAGTACACAATTGCGGAAACGTGCGCGTATACGCTGGACGCGCTGAAGGGCATCGTTCCCGTAAAGGATAGCGACAAGAAATTGCTGATCGAGTTTGTGAAAGAGTGTACGAAGCTGCTTGCGGGAGATACCACGGCGGCACCGAGCGCGCCACTGCGCGTCAGGTTGATTCACAGCGTGGCTCGGCCGGAGCGGGAGCAGCCGCGAATCAAGACGGCAGCGGCCTTACCGGCTGCCGATAGAGGCTCAGTCGGAAGTATCGGTGACGATGCCAGCCAGAAGTCCGCAGGCGATCTCACAGACGCAGAAGAAGAAGCCGCCAGTCAACAAGCGGATAACGGATTACTGAACTGATCTCGACATAAAACGAGAGCAACACGCCGCCGCGGCGGGCCGTTCCCGCACTCCATCGCACTCCAAATCGGCCTAACGACCAAACAACCATTTCAGGACCAGGAGCGAACTCATGAGCAAATTCAAGAAGGTGACACACGTGTTCGCAGTCGCGCTGACAGCGGCGGCCGCATTCGTCATCACACCGGCAGGAAGAGCTCTTATCGGCCAGTATCCTGTCTTCAGCGCAGCGGCAGCAGGAATCCTTGCACTGGCCGCGGTTTATCACAACCCGATAGCGTAGCGACGCACGAATTGAGACCACGGTACCGTCCTGCAGTCCCGGGCCGCGCGTTTGGACTGCGCCTAAATCCCCAACCAACACATTCGCTGAATTTGCGAGGCAATGCCCGCCAGAATCACGTCCGGTGCAGAACATTGGATGGAAGTCGACCTGAAGTACAAACCATTCGCGAAGCAGAACCAGTTTCACGCGTCTCGGGCTAAGTACCGGCTGTTTGGCGGAGCGGCCGGACCGGGAAAATCGAAGGCGTTGCTGTTCGAAGCGATCTTGCAGGCCCACGAGCATCCTGGCTCGAACGTGCTGGTCCTCCGGAGAACATTTCCGGAACTCGAGCAGTCATTGCTCACGTATTTCAGGAAGGACGTGCCACGCGAGTTGTACCGCTCTTTCAATGAATCGAAGCACATCGTAACGATGACGAACGGGTCGACGCTGCGGTTCGGGTACTGCCAAAAGGAAGCGGACGTTTATCAGTATCAGGGAGCCGAATTCCTTTTCATCGGTATCGACGAACTGACGCTCTTCACGCTGCGGCAATGGCAATTCTTGACTAGCCGGAACAGATGCCCGCTGGCGGGAGCTTTCCCTTGCATGGCCGGAGCGACAAATCCGGGGAACATTGGCCACGCCTGGGTGAAAGCACTGTGGATCGACAAAAATCCCGCAAGCGGAATGGATCATCCGGATCAGTATGATCCAGCGGACTACGAGTTCATTCCGGCAAGGGTCACGGACAATCCGATCTACGCGTCGGACAAGAGCTATCTGAAGACGTTGCGGGCGCTTCCATCGCATTTACGCCGCGCGTTCCTCGACGGGGACTGGGACGTATTCGCTGGACAGTACTTCGACCGATTTGACCCGGCGCAGAGCGTTTTTCGTCCGGAAGAGATTGAGTGGAAGGCGTGGTGGCCGCGATGGATCTCGGTCGACTGGGGATTCGAGCACCCGGCAGCGGTTTACTGGCACGCGGGTGTGCCGCCTGGCTCCGAGCCAGCGCGAATTCGAGCCACGGAGGAACACGTCAGCACGGCCAAAGTGCCGGTATTTGAGAATTCCACCGCGATACGCAACGGGGAGCGAAGGGGAGCGGACAGAGGACACCAAACGTTTACATATCGCGAGTTTGTGACGCGGCGAACGGCTCCACGCGACCTGGCGCGAGAAATCATCGGGCGCAGTCTGGCGAGCATGGGTGAGGGTGGCGGAAGAGAAAAGATCGATGCGATTTATCTCTCGCCAGACGCTTTTGCCCGAAGGACTGACGAAGCGTCGATTGCGGAACAGATGGGAGACATTTTCGCCGACGCTGGGTTTCCGCGGCCTGTTCCGGCGGATGACGACCGGGTGAGCGGATGGATGTTGATGTACCAGATGCTTGATGCGAGAGAGTGGTTCCTCACGGACAACTGCGTTGAGCTGATTCGGACGCTGCCTACTCTAGTGCGCGATGCGGCACGAATCGAAGACATCGAAAAGATGGACGGCGACGATCCGGCAGACGCGGCACGATACGGGCTGAAATCAAGATACGGGATTCGCGGTGCGCATTCGCAGCCGCCGATCGAGCAACGACTGGCCGAGAGGGTGACTTCGGTCGATCCCACAATTCGAGCGATTCAGGCGCGGAAGGCGCAGATTGACGAGTCGCGGCGAGTGCAGCCGGTGTTCGTGGGAAGAAGGCCAAGGCGATGAGTCCGCATGTACGGCAGGGTGCATTTCTGACAGATAGACTCACCGCGATCCGGAAGCCGAAAAGACGAGAAGGAACACAGAGGCCACCGAGAGCGGCCGGAGAGCACGAAGAGCGGCGCGACAGAGTGGAGAGGCGCGAACGCTGCGTTCAAAAACTTTGCTGGTTAAGGCGGGAGAAACCATGGGGCGAGTGCGAGAGGCTTTGAGGCAATTGACAGCGACGCGATACACACGGTCGCTTGAGGCGGAAGTCGCGCGGCTGCGCGTGGAGAATCGCGCACTGCTGAATTCGATTCTTGGGGTTGCGGGGATTCCGCCGGTCACCGTATTGACGGATCAAACGGAGAACGAACGCCAGTTCGATGCACCTGGGAATAAGAGCTCTTCGGGACTGGACTCGGCCGGCGTGGCGCGACTGAAAGGTATCGGCCCACGAACCGGCGTCCGGCGAGTAGCTCCGGCTGGTGGCGCTCCATTGAGACGAAGATCCTGGCACCAGATCAACCAGGCATTGGAGATTGGTTCGGCGAGGACGAAAGAACGGGGGATCGGCAGAGGGACCGGAAATAGGTATTGCGAGCAAGAGTCAGTGAAACAAAAGGTCCGCTAGCCAATTTTCACTGGTCGATTGAGGTGCTAAGAACGCAGATAAAACTGTGCTGGTAGACCAGCGACTGCGCATCAAAAGCGAACGGCGACCGAAACTCGACAGTCTTCCCACTACAGAAAGTACAAAGCATACGAGGCGCACCGCCGATGGTGGCTGTGCGACATAGGAGGCACCATGCCGTTTGTTCGAGGACGGTATCACATCAATCCGATTGCAGGAGGCGCACTGGAGGCCGCACGGGACGCGGATGAGGCGCTGTCTACGCGCGGAGGCAGGTTGGCACGCAGCGCATCTGATGCGAGCGGCCGCTCCAGCGAGACAGGGGGGCAAGGGCCGATCCATCGCGTCGAGATCGAAGTAGCAGAGGTGGTGCCGTCACATTCCGGGCGGGCGCAGCGAGGATTCGTCGCGCGCGTTCATCGCGCGAGCGTCGCGACCGGGACTCCTGCGCAATCGAACGTAGATGATGACTTCATCAACGCGTTGATATCAAACAGTGGACAGCCAGCGGGTGATGCGGCTCAGGGCAGTCGTCTGTCGAGTCAGGCACCCGAAACCCATGTGTTCGCCGACCACCAGGACTTGACGGATTTCCTGCGCGGCGAGTTTCAGAACGACTCCGGCCAGTAGGACTCCCGTCACAGAGGCCCGCCACTCGGGCCGGCCGCAGATACATAGGAATCAAAAGTCTAAAAGCAGCACACTCGCGCGGCTGGTTAGCGACACCTAACTTCATCGCTGCGGGAATGGCGGGCGAACTTGGTGGCGGCGCTCGCCGGCGTTACTGGTAGTTCGGATAACGGAAGATATTCAACGGGCTCCTGGCCGAGGCTCTCACTCCGTAGTGACATGCCGGCACAACCCCGACACTCGACAGAGAGGCACAATGTCCATCGATAAGAGCTACACGGAAGCCGATCCGGCAATCGTTCCGGTGGAAGGACCGGCAGCAAGTTCGATCGAAGGACGGGTGCGGCCAACGAGTGTGGTGCCACAGAACGGGGCGACAGGAAAGCGTCGAGATGCGTCTGCGGACCCCTCGCGTCTATCGCCTGATCGCCCCGTCTTCCCTTCAGATGTGGAAGTCACCGGGCCGTACGGACCGAACAATGAGGAGTTGCCCGAGCGTTTGCAGGAAGCGCTGAGACGGATTGTGTTTCAGTACGCGTACGAGTCGGAGGCGACGCGGCGAAACGAGGTGAGGCGGATCAAGAAAGCCCACCAATTCTGGCGCGGACTGCAATATCTCTGGTGGGATGAGCGGGACCAAAACTGGCATTTGCCGTTTGAACAGAAACTGCTCGACAACTCGTCGCTCGAAGATTTGCCGCGTTATGAATTCGTGACCAATATTTATCAGGCGTTTGGGCTATCGTTGGTTTCCGTACTGTCGCAAGACGTACCGCGCGTGCGATTTTTTCCGACGTCGGCACAGGCTGAAGAGGATGTTGCGGCAGCAAAGGCAGCGACCGAAGTGGCGGGTCTAGTTGAACGCAATAACCGGATCGGGAATTTGATTGTCGAAGAGGCGTTCAATCTTTGGACGGATGGGAAGGTCGGTGCATACGTGAGGTATGTCGTCGACGGGCAGAGGTTTGGATTTCATCCGGAGACGGAGGTTGGCGCAAAAGAAGTGAAGGTCGGCAACGACGTGTATGTGTGTCCGGAGTGCGGGGTTGAAAAAGAAGCGGAGGGCACGTCCAAGGCAAGCAGGAAGACGGCCGACGGCGCCGGCTCGAACATCAACGTTTCGCCGGGCATCTGCGTGGCGTGCGGCGCGTTGTTGACAGAAGAGAATTTCGTCGCGGCGGAGGCGATCACGGTGCCCTCTGCTCAAAGGCGATTGCGCGTGCCGAACGGGCAGGAGGTGGTGACGATCGTCGGAGGGCTTGAGCTGAAGACGCCGCCGTGGGCGAACGAAATGAATGAGTACCCCTACCTTCAATGGAACATGGAGGTGCACCAGGCGCGGTTGAAGGCTGCGTACCCACATGCGTCCGACAAAATTGGATCTCCGGTAGCGACGGGCGGGCAGGAGTACGAACGATTGGCTCGGTTGGCTCAATCGCAGGGCGGACCCCTGACCGAGGGCGGCGACTATAACATCAACCTGGTCACGTTTCAGCGGACGTGGTTGCGGCCCTGGGCATTTTTCGCTCTCGAGGACAAATCGCTGCGCGATGAGTTGCTGCAACTCTTTCCGGACGGCGCATACGTTGCGTTCGCCGGGGACGCGTACTGCGAATCGCGAAATGAAAGCATGGACGATCACTGGCGAGTGCTCCACGCCCTGCCCGGCGACGGATCGAGCGGCAGACCGGCGCTAGGAGACTCGCTGATCAGCGTACAGGAGCGCTTCAACAGCCTGTCGAATTTGCAGATCGAAACTTACGAGTATGGGATTCCGCCGATTTACGCGGATAGCGAAGTGCTGGATTTTGACGCGCTGCAGAACCAAACGGCGGAGCCCGGGGCGCACTATCCGGCGAGGGCGAAGCCGGGACAGTCGCTTGCTGCGGGATTCTTTCAGCCAGCGCCCGCGGAAGTGCCTCCCGACCTCGCGCAACACGCAGCGGCTTTGATGGGGCCGGTGGCGCAATTCCTGACTGGCGCGTTTCCGGCACTGTTCGGCGGCGCGATGGCAAACAACGATACGGCTTCTGGGTACGCCATGGCGCGCGATCAGGCGATGGGCCGGATCGGACTCGTCTGGCGGCGGATGAAGTTCTTCCATGCGGACGTGATGCTACTTGCGGTGGATTGCTTCCGACGGAACCGGCCGACAGATGTGGAGGTGACGCTGTTAGGAGCCGGGTCGGCATTTGAGTCGAAATGGATTCGGTTAGCGGATTTGAAGGGGAATCTATTCAGCTACCCCGAAACGGACGAACAATACCCGACACTGTGGGCTCAGCAAAGAGCAGTGTTGCTGCAATTGATGTCGAGCCCCGAACCGCAGATTCAAGCGATGCTGGCGAATCCCGAAAATCTAGCTCTGGTGAAGCGGCTGATAGGGCTCGAGGAGTTGATCATTCCGGATGAAGAGTCGCGGACGAAGCAATACCGGGAGATCGCGCAACTCGTGGCCGAGACGCCGCTAGTGAAGCGTGATGATGCGAGCGGCATAGAGGTGATGCTGCCGAGCATTATGCCGGATGAGTTTGCGGACAATCATGCGGTGGAGCTGGAGGTTTGCTTGAGGTGGTTTTCGTCGGATGCCGGACAGGTGGCGAAAATAGAAGCGCCAGCGGGATACGCGAACGTCAGGGCGCATGCGTTGTTCCATCGAGACTATTTGCTAAAACAGCAGAAACAGCAGCAGCAACCACTCGCATAGGTTGCCGCTTGCAATGGTGAACTTAGAGGGAGCGCTCGAGATCTTTCTGAATTGCTCCGTAGGCACTGCGTTTAGCAGGCGGGGGAGCGAGCAAACGGACCATTTGGAGCAGGCGGGTCTCACCGGAAGACTTCGGGACAGACACAACGGCTTCGCGCTGACTCGTTTGCGAACCCACCGGCCGGTCTGAGTTGGTGCGCAGGACCACAGGAACTTGCTTCCAGCGTTCGTTGCATTTGACGGCGAGGCAGAGATCGCGACCGTTGATATCCGAATCGTCGGTAATCACAAGAATGGCCGGGACGGTGGTTTTGAGGATGTCCAAAGCTGCCTGTGCGCTGGAGGCGACGATTACCGTGTATCCGTCGCGTTGCAAGGCATTGCGCAGCTGATCCGCGGCCAGCGTCCCCGATTCAACGACGAGAACAAGCACAGACAGACTGGTGCGTTCCGGCCGCGAAGCTGCGCCATCCGGTGAAGCTGCGGCTGATGGACGCGAAGCCGCCGCGGACGCGAATTGGACTCCCACGCCGAATAGCCCGCCGCCGAGGTCGAACACACGGACGACATTGGCGGCTTGCGGATTGTTCAGGGCAGTCGGGGCTGTTGAATAGGGGAAAGTGACCTCAAGACGCTGTCCCGCCCAATACCCGGAATGAGGGGAGGCGAACAGGATGCCGTCGCGAGACACGTCGACGGTATTGCAAACCTCCTGAAAAGCAGCGTCCGAATTAACGAGCCGGACGCGAACGGGCGAGGACATTCTGGCGCGTTTGCGGCGACGACGTTCAACTTTAGAAGTTGCGGAAGTATCCAGTTTATTGGGCTTTTCGGCCGATTCGACGGTGGATTTTCTAAGGCTCAAAAGGCACCTCAGTCCGGCGGACGCTTCTCCGGCGGCAGAGGAGTCCATCCAGTTGCGATCAGATTCTCAAACTGGGTGAAACGGGGAAATAGTACGAGCGAATCAGTGTAGCGCCTTGTGACTAATCGCTAACGACACGGACGAGAGAACACGAGAGCGGGCTCATCCGATTCAGATATGGCATTCGGGGGATTGCAAATGAGTGTAAATGCAGGAATTGCAGCGCAGGAGGCTGTGCGGGCGAGCTCAACTGGACCGGCCACTTACGCAAATGATGGCCATACTCAACCCGGGGTGCGGCCGCGCCAGAGCGACACGACTGGAAGGCCGACGACGATGAGGAACGCGTCGGACGACGAAATATTGGGAATTGGTGCGGCGCCAGATAGTGACGCCCGGACGGGGCACGGCGAGTTCGATTGGGACGCCGGTCCTAAAGAGCAGACCGAACAAAAGAAGGGAGCGCCCGAGACCGAGCAATCTAAGTTGGAGACGGAGAAAACTGGCTTAGACGCGATTCTGGAGGCGAATCCGGAGTTGAGACAGGCGTGGGACGACGCGCGGGCGTATCGCGAATCGTTTCGAACACCTCAGGATGCGCGAACCGCAACGGCCGCATTGGCGGACCTGGCGAAAATGGATGCTCTGTTTTTCTCGGGGCGCCCGCAGGACCACGCGGAGCTCGCGAAAGTTGTGGCATCCCTGGACCCGACGGCCTTTCAATCGCTGGCAAAGGCGATGGCGGAGATCGCTCAGAGAGAGGGAACTTCGAACGTCGCAACACAGAGCGAAAAGGCAACGACTGAGCCGGCCTCGAGACCGGCGGACGGTAGTACGCAGGCTCAAGTTAGCCCAGCGCAGGAACAATTCTTTCAGACGGCGAATGCTGGAGCTGTACAAGCAGTGATCGAGTCTATCGAGTCACAAGTCGAGCGGTTGCTGCCGGAAGAGATTTCCAAGGGAACGCGGAACCGATTAGTAGGCGAGATTTATCGGGAGTTGGATGTGAGTTTACGCGCCGACCGGCAGTTCGCTGACCAAGCACGCGAAGCCTTCCGGTCGGGAGGGTTCGACGAGGCACATAGGCGGGCGATCGTCTCACTAGTGAACAGCCGAGCGAGGCAGGCGTTGCCTGCGGTTGCACGACGCGTCCTGAATGAGTGGACATCGGCAATTGTGGCGGCGAACCAGGATCGGCGAGCACGACAGCGAGTCGCCGAGAGACGCGTAGATATCGGCGGATCGGGAAGAACAGGAAATGACGGGGTACGGCCGCTCACGCCAAGGGATATCAATTACTCCCGGATGACGGATGCGGACATTTTGAATATGTAGCGTGTGGTCGCTTTCGAAGGATTTCCGCAGCAGGCCGGAGTCAGGTCTAGAAAAAACGACGGAACATTCTGTTTTGCAGCCTCCCTTTGCGCTTCGAATTTTGTTTGGCGAACTGGCGCGGCTACCTCAGTATCGGCCAGTGCAGGAGCCGTCAAAGCACTCATAAAGCGTCTGTCTGAAGAACAAGGCGCCGCTACAAATCTTCCATCCACGTCCGAGGAGGACACCCGCACGACCAACGCGCTCGAAGGTGAGCGCGGTTTTGTTCTTAGGCGACACTTCAGCGAACGAGAATTTCAGATTCCAAGGGAGAAACAAACCAAATGGCACAAATGCAAAATGCGCAGTCCGTTGCGCTGCAACTGGAGAAGGTGCGCGACAAACTCCCGCTGCTGTATGAACGGGATGACATTCTGCTGACGATGATCCAGCAGCGAGGGGACGTGGAGCGGGTCAGCTCGCGAAACATGCGCCTGCCACTGCAAATTCGTCCGGGAGGCAAGGCGGGCCTGGCGAACATGGATGGCGGGGACCTCGGTCGCGGGTCGGGAACAACGTACGACGTGGCACAAGTCACGCCAGTATTTTTCCGGCACGCGGTGGAAGTGACAAAGTTGGTCGAGTACGCGAGCAATTCGCCTGAGAAGGCGATCGAAAACGCAGCCAAGCGCGAGGTGAAGAACGCGATGGCGCAGTTCCGGTCGTTTCTCGACAAGGTGATGCAGACGAACGGGAATGGCGTGCTAGGAACGATCAGCTCGATCACGACGAGCGGGCTGCCGTCTGGAGTGGCGGCGCAGTTCACGATGGCGAAACCGCCCGGGGCGCAGCTTTTCTACTACAACCAAACAGTGCAGGTGTACGACCCGACGCTGACAACAAACCGTGGTTCGGCGAACGTGCTGCTGGTCGACCCGTTTAATTCGTTTATTCAGGTGGATAGTCTGCCGGCAGGAACAAGCGCGAACGACGTGATCGTTCACGACGGACTGACCGGTTCACAGCCGACGTCGCTCTTCGGAATTCTTTACCACCAAACGAACGCGACGACAGGGACTTGGCTGAACCTGAACCGTTCGACGTATCCAGTTGAGCTGGCAACGCCAGCGGTGAACGCCAACAATTCCGCGCTGACGCCGGCGGTGGTACGGCTGGCGATCAACAAAGTACGGAAATCGTTGGGTTCGAATCAGGTGAGTAAGCTGATTGCGTACACTTCGCTCGAGCAAGAGCATCAATGGGAGCAGCTCGGCGTAACAATTTCCCAGATCATCAAGGAAGGAGCGGGCGGTCGCGCGAGCGATCTGGATTTGCTGTTCACCGGCGAGAAGACGATGGCCGGCGTACCGATCAAATCAAGCATCAACGCGAACGCAACTCGCGTGGACTTCCTTGACCTATCGCACTGGGGCCGCGCCGTGATGCAAGACATCGATTTCTATGATGTTGGCGGGCAGACGGTGTTTCCAATCTACGGCGCAAGCGGCGGCTTGGCATCCGCATACATCTTCTACTTCGTTACCGGATTCCAAGTGTGGAACGACTCGCCGCGCTCGGGCGCATATATCAGCAATCTCGCGATTCCGACCGGCTACTAAGCCTCTGTTGTTGATTTCGCTACGCAGTTGACGGGCTGGCGACGCGGTGCGTCACCGCGCGTTTTCCCTGTCGGCGACCGCATCGGGTAGCGTGCTAACGGTGACCAGGCGAGAAGATACGGCCGCCACAGTGTCAATCGGATCGATATCAGATCAGGATTGGTATATTTCGAGGACGCACGGAATTTATCACATCCCAGCCTGCGTAAAGAGCACGCCGTACGCATTGCTCTTGATCACTTCGCGGAGCGACGCTCTAGACTTGGGAGACAATCGCCGATTTCCGTTCACGATCTCCGCTCGAGAGATTGCGGAGGACCTGCTGCAGGACTTGCAGGATCATGGGGTTTCGTGTGCGAAGGACCGCGTCCGACGGCTGAGGAACTGGCAGCCGCGAAGGCGAGACGGGATGCTTTCTATCATCGGCTTCTTTCGGAGGGAGACGTGATGTGGGCGCGTGGACATTCGTTCCGCGAGATTTCGGATATGCACCGCCGAGCTGCGCTGGCGTTGGGTGCCGAGCGCGAATGGGCATATGTAGCCGTGGAAATGCAGGACTGCCCCGTTTGCGGGGAGAGAATCAAGCGTGGTGTAGCCGTATGCAAGCACTGCCGCGCCATCCTGGACGAGGAGAGAGCAGCCAAGCACGGCCTGCACAGGGACAATCCCGAGTATCGAAATGCTATCGTAAGGGGCGACTCGGCGACTCCCAGTGGTATTGCTAAACCTGTGTCGCCTGGCGTGTCGAGTTCGTTCAACCATTCATCAGGAAATTCACGTCGATAGAGAGGCCCCGATGCCGATCCCGAAGAGACGAGCTTTGTTTTGTTCGATAATCGCGGCACTGCTTGTGTGGCGCGCGATGACTCCTGGTACCGCGTCGGCACAGGGCTCGCGAAAAGACGACATCGTGCTGAGTGCGTCGGGACATCCCATCCCCGGCGCGACGATCCGCGTTTGTGAGCCAACGGCGGCAGGCGACCCATGTAATCCGCTGGCGACGATCTATACGGACGCAACTTTAACGACGACGGCGCCGAATCCTTTTCAGGGGGATGGAATTGGGAACTACTACTTCTATGCGCCGGCCGGCCGCTACATGATCCAGATTTCAGGGCCCGGAATTACCGGCACGCGAACGTACCCAGATGTGATACTCGCGCCCGATGTGTCCTCCTCTGGGGCAGGCAACGATATTTCGGCTTTCGGACTGACACTGGGCGGCAACTTAACTGTCGGGGGAAATGCAACCATCAATGGAACGCTGACAACGACGAACTTTAATCCGGGAACGTTCACGCCTTCGTCGTTGAGTGTCTCCGGGAACGAGACGGTCCTTGGCCCGCGACCACGTGTGGACGTTACTGCATATGGCGCAAAAGGGGACAATTCCACAGACGACACGGCGGCAATCCAAGCAGCCATCAATGCGGTGTGCGCGTATGGAACGGTGCAGCGACCGACGCTATTCTTTCCGCCCGGGATATATGTGGTTTCGCAGCCGCAAGGAGGGTCAAGCAACACGTCTCCGGTGTTCACAGGTTGGTGCTCGCATCTGATGATTCAAGGTTCCGGTGGGAATGCCACGGCCCAGTTCGCGATGGCGCCGATGAGCCATATCTCTGTGAAGTACGGAGCCAATCCGGGTGCCGGGCCGGTATTCGAGCCAACGTCCAATGCCGGCAGCGAATCGACGATACGGGATTTGAGTATCGATTCTTATAACCAAGCCGTTTATCTGATCGGAACCTCCGGAGGTGATCTCAACGGGTTTACGTTCGATGACGTTTGTCTGAGCACGCAAACAACGGGAGATGCCGATAACGTACCGCTGAAGATCTCGCAGGCACTCCAAGTCAGTTTTATGGGCGGCTGCCTCCAGGCGGGCAACGGAAGCTTAGACGACGTTCTCATTATCGGTGCCGATTTTGGAGGAACAGAAGTGCAGCCTTCGGGACTTCTTTTCTTCGATGGGACCGGCGGAAATTTCTGGATTGGGTCGGGCATCCATTACGATCAACGCGTGAACACGTGTTGTTCGGGCCCGGGTAATATCCATGTGCGAAACGTTCTGGTAGAAAGTCCGACACAGGCAATATTTCGGGTAACAAACTCGACCGGCAACTCAGGCGCAACCGCGATGCCATCGGTTGTGAACTTCAATTCGAGCGGATCCGTTTTGTCGGGCTTGCATATGAAGGGCGATGGCCCCGGGAGTAATAGTCCTATAGGGGCGGTTGTAATGCAGGCTGGAGGCCTTTCAAACTGCGATATTCGCGGTGGGGGAATCGGCATCAGCCTCACTACAGTTGTTGACGGCAATGGCAACTTGCTCGGTGACTGTACGGAGCAAAGTTCGACAGGAATCGTATCGGTGGTGAATACATCCAACACGAACCGCCTGCGGACTGATCCAGGACCCTCGAGCGATGGCTCGTCACTGGAGGCATTCGCGGCAGGCAATTCGTTTTCCTCGTTGAATATAGATCCAAAACAAGGACTGATGCTGGGTGACGGAGCGAGCTACGGGTACAATGCGCAACTTTATCAACCGACTAAGGGGACCATCGATGTAGGTTTTGCGAGCACGCTGCCACCGACGAATGTTACGACAACAGCGACAACTGGAGGCGGCCTCGCGGCGGGAACCTACTACTATTTCATTCGCAGTACCACGAACGCGGATGCGGTGCGAGCAGCATGTCGGCACCTTCGCTGGCAAGCCCTGCGGTTACGCCGAGCGGGTCAAATAACGCGATCGCGCTTTCATGGACCGCGGCGCCGACGGGCGCAGCAACGAACGTGGGTTACTGCATTTTTCGAGCGACAGGAACGCCAGCGCTCTACAACGCCGGGGCGCAATACTGGAGTACTTTCGTTGCGGGCGCAAGCACAACGAGTTTCACGGATACCGGCAGTGGGTTTGGCTGCTGCGATCAGGTGGCCCCGTATAACGTGATGCAGTCGGCGCACCGTTTTACGCCTACTTCCCTTGGCATCGATACGACCAATCCGCAGTTCAATCTGGATGTGAATGGCAGTGCCGCCGTCAATTCGCTGAACGGGGTACAGAAAGCCGAACGATTTTCTGGCGCTGATGCGGCGGCCAAGATCAACGCATGTCTCACGGCAGCGTCGACCTCGTCGGGACTTTGTGACGCACGCGGACTAACAGGGCAACTGACAGCAACCTCGCACATTACGATTCCAACCGGTACTACGCTGTTATGGGGTCAGGCACAGCTCACGGTTAACGACAGCACGACGAAGGATGCGATCGAGCTGGGGGGCGATGGCGCGTCGTTGGTCGGATATCAGGAGACCGGGGCTGGCACGATTCCGCGACCAGACGCGTCCGGTTACATCGCGTGCGGTATTGCGGGGTGCACGACGGTGGACAATCCGAGTGCCAGCACGCGAAACGTAGATTGGGTGCACATCACTGGCATGTATTTGCAGGCGAACGGTGCGAACTCGACCGTATTAAATGTGACGAGCGTGGGCCACGCGGACATTGAGAACAACCGGTTTGTTCTAGGCACGGGCGGAGGATCGTATGGGATTTACGGGAACACGTCGACGGGAGACCTGGACTCCACAAACTCGCTGATCAAGCACAACGAGTTCGATCCTCAGTCTCAGAACGATACGTGTTCATATCTGGCAGGGGTTTTTAACTCGATCGTCATGGAACAGAACTCCTGCTATTTGCCTGCCGAAAACACGGGCACGCAGGGATTTGTCTTCGCAAAAGACACGAACGGAAATTATCCCGATAACGACGAATTCTACGGGAACGATTGCGAAGCGGCCAGCACGTCGTTTGGGCAAATCTGCTTCAACATCATCGGCGCACAGAGCGTGGTGATCGGGCCGAACAACCGATGCGAGAACGTGTATAACTGCTTTCAATTTCCAGCGGACGGATCAGCTGTAGGGATTCACCTGCTGGATCCATATATTTCGCTCTCGTCGAACACAGTTGTGAAGCCGAATGAACCAGCGACGGCAATGGTGGCTATCGACAACAACGGGCATAACTGGCAGCCGTCGATGCATTTCGGAATGAACGACCTCGCGGGGCCGAACTTAATTGGGAACGCTGGATTCGAAGGATGGCAGAACCCAACAACGCTCTATTGGTGGGGCGGCGCGAGCGGGACAAACATCAATCAGCCGGGGAGCGGAATCTACGCGCAGGAGGCAAGTTCGGGCGCCAACCCTGCAACGGACGCGTACACACAAGGAACTTATAACGTACGCCTAGGCGACGGGGTTACGGCTGGTCTGGGCATCAATTCGGGATGCATCCAAGTCGATTCGACCCTCGAATACACGCTGATGTTTCGCGTAGCGTCTGCGTCGACGTCAAACACGTTCCGCCCGGGATTCCGGTTTTATTCGGATGCGAACTGCACGGAAGCCGACAAAATCACGAACATTGCAACCAACGCACGCGTTCTAACGCCGGCGAACTATGCGGGGACGTCGAACCTGGCGGGAACAGGACCGAATTGGCAATCGACGAATGCGTCGCTTACTTACAACAATGGCATTACCTGCAACTGTAACGTCACAGGGGCGGATTGGCAGGTCGCAACGGCGAATGCGTGGACGCCAACGCGGAATTTCGGCATTACATTTCGGGTTCCGAATGCTTATTCGAGTTCAAGCACGACGACTCATTCGATGCGCGCGTTTCTGCTCGAGAATACGGCTGGGGCGAACAATTACGTCTACTTCGATGATGTGGTGTTGAGCCAAGGGCCGGTTTCTACTGACGTGCTTCGAGTTGCCGCGCTGCCGGACAGCGGCAGCGGTGGAACAGTGAATGCGTACGGGAGTTA
>Ga0335075_10008343_pt1 | contig 15885 bp, 16 predicted proteins | sample Lox_Sample_24_FD_206723 | JGI IMG/M metagenome (GOLD analysis project Ga0335075, IMG submission 206723) | Soil microbial communities from Loxahatchee National Wildlife Refuge, Florida, United States - Lox_Sample_2.4 | ecosystem: Environmental > Terrestrial > Soil > Wetlands | place: USA... | reverse complement strand
GCCGGGATATTTAGGGAGAAGGCTGAAGGTCAACCACAGATGTACGCACGGCTGTATTAAATGGCTTTATTGTTTTCAAAGCCACCGTCTTGGCCTCCTATAATGATAGCATTCCAGCCATCGGGATACCAGACATTTCGCACGTGTGAGCGTCCTCTTCAGCTAGAGATACCCAGCCTTGCACTTTCATGGAGATGGTTATTGACAGTGGCGTGCGTCGGAGGTCATAGACCTAATTTTGGGAGTCGCACAAATAATCCAGCGCATCTGCAGGGGCCTCCCATTGGTAGTAAACAAATGGGGTACATGCTGAATGTATTTCTATTCATTGCTTATCTGTCTAGTATGAGTCTAACTTTTGTAATACCGGTCATAATCTCCTCCCTTTCGCCACGTTGACTTGGATATGTACTCTTGGTAGACACAAGCCGAGACCATCATAATAATCATTATCGTATATGCGCCGCCCCGAAGCCAATATATACTCGAATTGAAATCCATTTATGCCCAAACCTTCTATAACTTTTGAATAGTAGTAAAGTACCATCCCACCACTACTGCTGCCGAGATGATGAGTGCAATCGCTAGTGCAACGCTCCAGCCTATGCATCGACACCGTCTCTTCTCCTGTTGCTGCTGTAGAAGCCAGTTGTCCCTATGTCAGATAGAACACGTCAGCATACACAATAGTCAAAATCATATAGCCCAGCCCCATTATATATAGCTAGCCTCCCATGAATGTAGGAGTTCTTACCCATAACTTGAGCCCAGACTGCTCGTTGCACTTTTGGGTGTCTTCTCCTCATCCTCCGCTGTATGAACTGCAACGCTGAATCTTTTCCAGAAGAGTGGGTCTCTGACCAACCCTCCAGCTCCTGCCTTGCTATTATCGGGTCCATTGGAGAGAGGTCTCAAGTGATGAACCTGCACAAGCGGAGATGGAGGATGTGGACGCAGTTTAGATGGCTGTGGTTCGCGCATGTTGATAGATTGAGGCGTTCGACACCAGAAGGCTTTTCTGTTGTGCTGTTGCGTAAATGGAGTAGTCGAGGAGTTATTATCGAACACTTAGGCTGATGGCTAGTCGATAGCTCATCACTCTAACCAGCAGCTTTGAAGAGAGCAGTAATTGCAATTCGTTTCCTAAGGAAAGGACGATCCTAGTGCACGAAGGAGTGAGCGCACCAAGATCTTAAGAAGCAGGAGCGAAAGAGCGGTCGTTGTCAACAACAACTATCAGCAAGAAATAACCACAAAGAAAGATTGTATTTACACATCAAGGAGATTATATAATTGAAAATAGGGAAAATGACTGTAATAACCATCGGACCTGCCTCCATGTGCCCTGGAGCCTGTGAGTGGACCCGAGACGCAATCAATTCTCATAGAGCAACATCGATCTTTTTTCAAGTCCAGCCAATGAAAGAGACAGGTGACAAGGCCGTCTTGTGTCTGTGTGCCTGGCCATCCACTGCCGAGATTAAGAGCCTGTCAAGAGCTTCCAGAGAAGGGATGATTGCGTGCCGGCTGCACATGAGAGGGAAATTGCGGTGGAGCCCAAGACGTGGCGATACCATGCAGCGGATAACCTAGCGGATCTTGTCTTGGCGAATCGAGCTACATATCGCATCTACACACAGTTCATAGGGTACTGTGAGTACTCGGAAGTTAGGAGTACCGTGAGCAGAAATCAAAGAGGTGAAATACATATGCATCAAGTAGCCACATGTACCTAATTCAGTGTCGCAGAACGGAATCTATTTTGAAGGGGGGTGGCAACAGTGGTCCGTCCGTCCCCAACGCGGGTTAGAAATTATTGGATAGAACGCCAGTGCGACCTTTTCCATGCATTTAGTGAATGCCATATATCTTTCCCATCTTACAAAAGATACGCACGCTGTCTCATGTGACAATCACAAAACCAAAAGAGCCACAGCTTCATCATAATGGGCAGCATCGAGTCAGGCTCTCTGCCGTACTGGCTTGTCAATGTCCCACTAGACCAACAGCCAACCAGCTGCCCACCATACCTCGAGCACCTCAGTGAAAAAGACAAAGAAATCATCAGCACGCCCGACTCCCAGTATCACGTACTCGCATGGCCCGAAGTGCGCGAAATCATCGCTGCCAACCGCCTAGACCTCTTCCAGCGCGTACCCTCGGAGCTGCGCCGCTATCTAGCCTATAACTGGCAGATTAAGCAGGCATATGGCAGCGTCATGCAGTTCGTGCTGAGCCAAAAGTTGGGCTGGCAGCATCCGGTAATTGCGGAGGCGGCGCCGTTCAAGAGCCCAAATGATCTCCAGGTTAAGTGGAATGATTGGCCTTATGGCATAGATGAGAAGATTGTCCATTTAGTCGTATGGACTAAGTTTGATCTGGAGGAGGATCCTGTGACAGGTGATCTGACGGATGCGGCGAGGAAGGAGATTGATGATTATGTGAAGAGGACTTTTTGTCAAAGGGTGAAGGAGGAGAATGTGAGTTTGGTTCAATGCCATCCTATCTAATGTTTCCTTCATTTCACTTCATTCTCTTTGCCATCGGCATATAGGGCTGAGTTGATTGGTCATAGGTTATCTGGTTTAAGAATTGGAAAAGTCTGAAGAGTATTCATGCTGTAGAGCACTTCCATTTGATGCTCTACGACCCCGATCAAGCTTTTATAGACGAGGTGACGCACGGGGATGTCGCTCTCAGTAAGAAGGTTTGAGGTTTGGGGATTGGGAATAGAGACTGGTAGAACTTAGATTTATAGAACGGTATAGGTTTCACATGGTAGTTTTATAGATCTTGTTCAGATTGTCTGTTTGGTTTAAGATAAATGCACGATTATTTCACTTGACTATGTCGAGTCTCTGGGACAATTCTCAGAAATCCATGCCGAAAGTGTACCTTGTAAAGGGTAGGGGATCTGAGCTGCCTGTAGATCATTCCCTTCTGCGTAGCTGAGACATTCGCTCCATAGTCTCTCAGCGTCTTTATCCTCATGGGGGTTAGAGCTTCGTAAGATTTCTACTGAAGGCGCATCCGCAAAGGCGACTGCGCTGGGTTTTTCAAGACAAATTCGAACGTTACCAAAATCAAGTGAATGACGTGTAGCGGATATCGGGGACACTGGCCCTTGAAGATATGGAGTATAGGCGTAGATGAAATACTTTATTATGCGGGTGCTGAGATGAGTTGCAAGCGACTCAAGGGTCTCAAAAGCAGACTCTTCAGTAGTCTTTTTCATAGTCAGTGGTACTCTATTTGCATTTAGGAACCTCGTACCTTCACTATGATCTGTTCCAGCTCGTTGTAATAATCCCCCTCCTGGCAGATGTACGGGTCAACTTCAACACTCACAACAACAAGCTGTTTTGCGAGACGCTCTTTTCTATTAACTCCAATGAGCGTAGGAACTCGAATGCCATGAATCTTCAATGTAGACCGTAACACGTTGCTTGGAAAATACATAGATGAGGTAGTAAGGCTGACTCCACTGCTCAGCAGCGTTGCTTTCGGTAGAAAGAGTGTGAAACCAAGCTCAAATAGGCCTTTGATATCCAGAAGTGGCGGTTTATACGCTTGATTCCCCTCTTCTGTAAGGCAAGGACACCCACCATCTAAGTATCTGGAAACAAAAGACGTAGTTGGGCGGATGCCCAATGGCGAGTATCCGGTAAGCCAGAGATGCATCCATTTGACCAGCTCATACAGAGTCCAATCCATTTGTAGTCCTTGAAACTCATTCGAATGCGGTAAATCAGGTCTGCGACTTGCAATGACTTTCAAAATTTCCTTGCTCAATGTACTGTAATTGACAGTACTATTGTTTATACTATCACTCTGCGCAGCTGACGTGAAAGGCTCTCGTAGTGACAAAGTGCTGGAAATAAGCAATGGCTGGAATATATTGCGGTGGCCGTCCTCGCTTGGAACTCCCCAGATGGAACCACCTACTAAAGCTTGAGTGGAAAGATTTTGAACTCGAATGATAGAATGAGCTTCTCCGCCTCCTTGAAGGAGTTTGGCATATTTACGGGCCGTGAGAACTGGCCCTAGTATAGACGGCTCCATCCCTATTTGTGTTCTTTTCTGAGTACAGATGTCGACTGGGTTTATTGTGTATAGTCTTAACACGTAGCATTTCAAGTGATGTATTTTGAGGGCGCGAATGCGTTCTACAAGTGTGTTCTCAAAATCGGCAAGAGCCAAACGTACCCAAGGCGGTCAGATACGATGACGGGCAGTATCGCTCGATCCAGAACCGCCTTCAAACTATTTCGCGACATGGGGAAATTTTCATAGCTAGACCCAGTTTTTAAAGTCCGAAGGAAAATATGCTTGTTATATGTTGTACTTCGTATTGAATGAAGCTATTTCTAACCCAAGTCCCTGACGCGCTTCATGGCGTGGCCATAATCGAATGCATTTATCGGGTCAAAGCAGCAATTTCGAACAGCTACTTCTTGTTGTTTTTTGTGCACACTGGGCAAATCCATGTTCCTACAGGTTCACTCTTGAGGCCCACACAAGTCCAATGAAACCATTCAAATGGACAACTCTCGTTATCACATGCGACCATATCACCATAGCTTACGCTTTGGCATATGCAGTATTTCTTATCATCCCCTCCCTCATCATCATCAGCATCTACCATATCTTCATCCCTATCGACACTCCTGCCGGCCGGAGGTGGAGTAGCAACCTCATCTTCCTCGTCCACAGAGCCAGTTTCGGCCTCGCTAAGTTCGCTGTCATTTGTCGAAGACGGCGAATTCTTATTGCCAGAGCGTTTTACTCGACTAAGACCAGACTTTCCCGGCTTTCCCTTTCGAATTATAGAACCTTGCTTGTGAGGGGCAACTTTCTTATTAACACTTGAAATCTTTTGAGTTCCACGAGGCTGCGCGCTTCCTGCTCGAGTTGTCGATGGTGTGCCAGCTTTCGGCGTGCCAGGACCGATCGAAGAATGTCGGGCTAGACCACTCGAACTACCAGGAACAGCGCCTATACCTCCTGCCAGTCGTTGTCGCTTATTCGCTGCACCTGCCGAAGATTCTCGTACATGTCTGTGGAGTAAAAGAGCTGCAGCAGGTGTTGCAGGGGCAGAACTTGAGAGGCCATTACTTAATTGCTGGGCTGGCACCTGAATTGGTACTGTCCGCTGCACACCGATCTGCTGGGCGATGCTGCGCGAGGGAAGTGCGACGAGGGGAGAGTTGTGGATTGGATTTGACGGTATCGCATGATTGCTAGTATCACCGCGACTTACGATGCGATCTGCGACAGCTGGTCGCAGTAGAGATGGTATGTCGGGGTCTGTTGGAAACTCGCCTCTGTCCTGCAAAGCCTTGATATGTACGTCGAGATACCGAATGTGTCTGTCCATAGCTTGTTGAGTCTTTAGAGCTAGCGCACACTTCTCCTCCTGTAAAATCTGTACTTTGTCATAATTTTCGAGAACTGTCTTCCGCAACTGCTCTTCTTTTGGATTCACGACGCCGCTAGTGTTGATACGAATCCATTTTTGGATGCTGGCATCACGGCTGTTGATAACATCCATGCAAATCTGAATCTGCCTCTCCTTCGCTGCTATCTCGTCTTGCATGTGTTTAATTTCCTCGGGTAAGTTCGCGACTCGATTCACAAAGTCATCCAGGACCGCAGCTGCATCTTGGTGTTCGATTTGAGGCATCCTGTGCCCGTTCCAGTTGATCGAGAGATCGTCTCTGGGCATGATTGTTAATGCCGATGAGGACTTTCACATAGCGCGAAACGTCAAAAAGGTCGCAAAGTCGTATGCTTACCTCGAAGAGATACGTCGAGATCCAAAGAAATCAAGTAACCGCCGGACCGTTCCTGCCACCCCTAGAGTTGGGACGTGTTGTAAAGTGGGGCTGGGAGATGAAAAGGTCTAGAAGCGATTTTGAAAAAGCCAAAACGATTTATCAGCCTTGCCACTAGTCACTGCTATTCCCACATAAAATAGCTTTAGCGTGTTATGGTCCGAGCGTTTTGCATAATTACCCGCAGATAGCAGAGCCTCCAACCGCATCTACATTCCTTCAGTTGCCACTATACCTGACCTTGACTCTTCTTGGCCTTTTCTTTGATGATACTATCCCAAGGGTGTCTCTGAGCATGGCGATATAGACCTGTGCTGCGCTAAAACTCAAGGAAATCATCTGGTAAACGGCCCTTTTTGAATAGCCTCTTTTCAGTCCCTTGAAGCTACATACAATACATCTCGATTTACCTGGGATCCTGCTTGGAAAAAGGACTTCTTACCCTGGCGCCGGAGTGGAGATGCTTTAACCCTGTACTTTTCATGTACCTCAAGCTCATCGCCATATCCTTGAAGAGCGTCCTCTGAAGGCACTTATCCATCAGCGACACTTCCTTGTCAGCGCTGCGGGAGAGACGCAGTCTAACAGCGGTCAATATCGACATGGTTCTATCAACGAGCAACATTGTGCAGGAATACGTCGCACCACATGGACCTCTCCCTCTACGTGGCGACCGGGAAAATCTATGTTACCTCCAGAAAGTCAGGCAACAGGTTGAAGTGAACGGGATTACCAGGCCAAAGGGCTACAGAGTCTCATATCATCTGAACCCGGACATCGACAAGCATCATTTTGGACGGACTCATCCAATGAAGCCATGGCGTCTGACTCTCGCGAACGGTCTCATCATGTCATATGGCATGCATCATGCGATGGATACGTACACCTCTCGCCGTGCGACCCCTGAGGAGCTAGCAGAGTTCCATTCGACCGACTATTTAGATTATCTCAGAGCTGTTCTACCACAAGAGCCGGTGGATTATCCAACTCATCCTCACAATCTAGGAGGTCATGATTGTCCCTTATTCGAAGGCCTGTTTGACTACTGCTCTATGTACTGTGGCGCCTCCATTGACGCAGCGCGCAAATTGTGCAACCATGAATCCGATATTGCCATCAATTGGTCCGGAGGCCTTCATCACGCAAAGAAGGCGGAAGCATCAGGCTTTTGCTACATGAATGACATTGTTCTCGCTATTTTACAGCTTCTGCGCACACATCCCCGCGTCCTCTACATTGATATTGATGTACATCATGGTGATGGTGTCGAAGAGGCATTCTCATCCACCGATCGAGTCATGACACTGTCTTTCCACAAATACGATAAAGATGTCTTTTTCCCTGGTACTGGGCCACTTGACAGTACTGGGCCTGAAAGCAACAACAATCCCGGAGCGCATCATACTGTCAATGTACCTCTCAACGATGGCATTGACGATGAACAATACGTGTCCCTCTTTAAAACAGTTGTCCAGAGCTGCGTTGATCGATACCAGCCGAGCGCAATCGTCCTTCAGTGTGGTGCAGACTCTCTGTCTGGGGACCGTCTTGGTCCTTTTAATCTGCAGGTCCAGGGTCACGGGCGATGTGTGGCCTTCTGCAAATCTCTTAGACTTCCTCTCTTGCTGATTGGTGGAGGTGGCTACACTCCTCGAAATGTAGCTCGTGCATGGACAAATGAAACTAGCATTGCAATCGGTTGCCAAGATACTCTTAACCCAACGATACCATTACACACACCATACCGATCCCACTTCCGTCAGGAAACGCTCTTTCCCAACCCCGAAGAGCTTCAGAGAGAAGCCAGGGCTAACAAGAACTCACCGAAGCGGATCCTGGAGATAATATCTTCAATTAACGAACAATTAAAATTTGTTCACTTGGCGCCAAGTGTGCAGATGCAGGAAATTCCTCCTGATCTTGCCGGTTTGCGAGATGAGGTGGAGGAGAGCTTACGGGAAGATAAAGAAGATAATGATGATGATTTTAGGAAAGAAAGGGAAGAGGCTATAGCAGAACCAATGGAAATGTGAACGATGGGCAGTGCTAGGGTTCGATATGGCAGGTTCTACCATGTGGATCGAAGGTTTTTGTATGGGACTTCGGCGTGTAACGGACTCGAGGAGATACCAGTTGTCGCAATGCAATGTGTCTAGTGGTCAAGACTGTCCAATTGATGCTTGTGAGACAGTATGCTGCGTGCGAATCACATTTCTCAAACCGCGGAAAGCGCCGAAGAAGCAAAAATTTCTAATTTTCTGCAGGCTAACGATGCATGTGTGACAAGGATATGAAGCTTGCCGACATCGCTAACTGTTCTGGGGGACTCATCACATATCTAAGATTCTTTCTACTCATATCTGCACCTTATCTTCCACATGGCGAACCCGGGTGAATCTTCTCTCTTCTTTGCTCGTCTCTAACTTCTGTCCCCCTCTTTTATGAGATATATTATCGTACGCAGGGCTGAATTGCCAATTCTTTTCTCATCATATACATATCTTATTAGCCGCGTGACGCAATAGCTACCCCGCCACGCCCGCTAACGCTTCCTTAAGCAACTCAGCACGCGCTCTGCAGAACACTGACCTGATCGAACACTTCAGTATTTTTAATACTGTAACCAGTTTCAGGCGGCTGGCCAAATTCTGATATAACAAAAAATGTCATACTTGCAGAGGGTTTCCTCAATTGAGAGTTTCTTCCCAGAGCGCGGAAGATCTCCCTCGTCGGCGTCAAATCGAGACCGAAAGCTCAGTTTCAGTCCTCTACCGGGAGCATGGGATCCTGTACCAACACAAGATACTATACCAGCAGTTGGAGCATTCGAGGTTCCCAAAGCCAAGAGAATACGTAAGTTTTTTTGTTAAAGATGACCTGGACATATAAGCTGACCTACTCTACCTATAGTGCAAGTCGGACTTGCCGTCATTTATTGCTTATTTGCTGCCGGCATCATCTTTGGCTATGCGGCCCTTAAGCCTGTCTTGATCAAAGAACAGGTCTACCGATATCTCTGCACGCAAGACGAAATAGACCGTGGGGTCCGCACTTGCTTTGCACAAGAGATACATTTGAACCTTATGTTTACGACTGCAGCTGTGGGAACAAATGTTGCAGCTCTCCCTGTTGGTGCCATACTTGATCGGTTTGGGCCTAGGGTTTGTGGCATAATGGGAAGCTTCTCCCTCGCTACAGGGGCATTACTCTTTGCATTTGCCTGGGATCTACCATTTGATGGCTACTTACTGGGCTACTTGTTCCTTGCCATTGGAGGTCCATTTGTTTTTATATCTTCCTTCCAGCTGTCTAATACATTCCCAAAACATTCTGGACTTATACTAGCACTTCTCACCGGAGCATTTGATACCTCCAGCGCAATATTCCTCGTATACCGACTTCTTTACAAGTGGTCTGAAGGTACTTTCTGGCCTAAGCAGTTCTTCCTTGGATATCTTATAGTGCCGGCCTTCATCCTCACAGTTCAGCTTGCCATTATGCCAAAGCGGTCCTACAAAACTGTCGGCGAGCTCGTCAGGGACATTGAAGATACCGACGCTATTGCAGATGACCAGATTGACGAGCACACTGCACTCCTACGTGAGGAAGCCGCTGCATTACAAGTGCAGCGCCGTCAACGCCGTGAATCTGTCATGTCCGAGATTTCAGAGCTGCTTGGCTCTAAGTTCGGGAACAAGCAAGTTAAACAAGAAGAGCGCAAACAGAGAATCTCCGGAGTTTGGGGTGTTATGCATGGAAAGACCGTGAGGGAGCAAATCACGTCACCTTGGTTCATCCTTATTACGCTTTTCACTGTTATTCAAATGACCCGTATAAACTATTTTGTCGCAACGATACGACCTCAATACGAGTATATGTTTCATTCTTACCCTAAGGCAGTGGCAATCAATAACTACTTTGATATTGCACTCCCTCTTGGTGGAGTCATCGCCATCCCTTTTATAGGCGTTATACTGGACAATACGAGCACCGTCTTCGTCCTGAGTTCCCTTGTTACCATTGCTACGACGATTGGTATTTTTGGGGTCTTGCCATATACTTGGGCTGCGTACGCCAACATCACGCTCTTCGTTCTCTATCGACCGTTCTATTACACGGCAGTATCAGATTATACTGCCAAAGTCTTTGGCTTCCGGACTTTCGGGACCGTATACGGGCTCATCATCTGTTTATCTGGGCTGTTCAACTTTAGCCAGAGCGGCTTTGATGCTCTGCTTCATAAGGTGTTTAATAAGGATCCGGTTCCTATCAATTTAGTATTATTAACCGCGGCGTTGTTGGTAGGCGTTATGTTGGTGATATATGTGGCGGTGAGAGCTTATGCAATAAGAAAAGAGAGGTTAGTGGAGGAGGCCGAAAGAACGAGCGAGACCGTTATGCCTGGGACTCAGATTCCTAGACGGTTGTGAATCAGGCTTGGATTTGTTATCTTGTTCCAAATAACAAATGAATTCATATCCAAAATCTATGTTTATAAGTTGCCTAGGTGTGCTTATTCGTACATCTGACGAATGGGCGGTCTCATTTCCAGAGACAAATATGTACCATTTCCTGCCGTTTTCGTGCCCTTTGTGGGTGTGCCTGGCTGCGCCGTATCGACCTACCAATGCACGTGATATATTACCAACAATGCTGACACGTATCTTGGCACAATCCTTCCCTTAATCATAAAAACTATGCTTCTCCCTCAAACTTAAATTTCTGTTCAGAGAAACAAATATAGTTTCTTATGATAGAGGAAGTATCATGGCAGAGTCAAACAACACACCACGCCCACTGTCATCGGCGGCCGAAGAGAGAACCCCCCTCTTATCAACCCGTGGTGAATCGTCTACCCAGCAACAAGGCGCTGAACAAACGGCTCAATTGCCCTCAACTGAGGCCGATAATGTAGAATCCTCCGTTTCTATGTCTCGAACATTCAGATTTATCAAAGTTACCACCTATATTTCGCTCATTAGCTCCATCATCTGTCTGACCCTCTTACTTGCAACCTATATCACTAGCGAAATGTCGCCATACCGTAACTATGGCTGGAACTTAGAAGACAAAATCGCACAGCTAGGAATATTTGTATGGACTATTCTTTCCTACTGGCCCTCCTTTTCATTCATAGCAAAAGCTTTTCATTCCAAACTACATTTCGCTCTTTCCACACCTACTAGTCCCATTCCAAGTCAAAGATCATTCCTTATCCCCTTCTACTGATATCCCGGTTCATCTCTCGTCAATGTCACTTAATATCTTTGACTTTCAAGGCCTAAGTTATAATAAGCACAACCCTCCTAACTTGAGTCATCCGGCAGATCTTTTTCTCTACTATCCTCTCTATCCTGGACCATAGCACCTTGCTTAACCCTTATCCGCAACCCCCAGTCGCCAACAGCGTTACGTTCCTTACACCACGCAGCTCTTTCTTCTACCTTCCAGTCACCCTCTTCCTCGACCTCCTCTTCGTTACTTTCATATGGGCTTTCGCCGGCCGCCTGTCCGAGGAAGCATCTTTGCCGAACTACTGTCATAATTATTACTGGGCCTCCGATCCCAGTTTTGATATTGGAACGTGTGAGCGATGGAGACTGGCATTAAGGATTTTGTGCGGGGCAACTATTTGCACAGCCGTTGTGGTTGGGTGAGCTTTGATCTCTCTATTTTCTCCCTTGACTCCTCATCTTATACGGGCTGTTTTAAGTCTGTCACAGGCTGGTGGACAGGCGTAGCTATGAGAATCAAGACACTATATAACTAACAAAATCAAATTCCTTAGCCTAGCTCACCTGGTTCTATTTGTCCTCCGCTGCGTCACCGCTTTCCGCTCCGGGCTATGGTCAAGGCCAATTCCTTGGAATTTTCCAACGACTGGGATTACTGTGCAGCTCACTGTTAAGCTTTTGGGCAGGGAGACTGCAAATGGTAACTAAATATCTTGGTTAATATGTATGCATAATACTACGGAATATAGAAAGAAGCGGGCCATCATCAATTAGCTGTAGTTTGAGCACGCTCAGTAGCCTGGGCAGAAGCCTAAGAATTCCCCTATTCGTCTGATTGTCTTCATCCCACACTACATCTGCTACTCTTCGTACCAACGCTATCTCTAAAACTAAGTTCCGAACAACTATCTTTAGTCAAATCCCACATCACAAGAATTGAGAAAGGAGATGGGGGAACGGTAAGGAAGATTTCGTGGGGATTTTGGCGCCATGGTCACAAAGATCAAAATTGGATTTCAGGAAGCCATGAACATAAATTCCATCATATGACTAGGGCGCAAGCTCTATACAAGAATATCATCGGAATATTGTATCACGGCATGCCATTTGGAATAAACATGGTCAACGTTCATATCTCGGCGGCCCCTCTTGGTGTCCAAAACTGTTTGTGTAGTGGCTCCCATACTCGTCCTCCTCTGTCAGAACAGGAGCTGTAGGCTCGTACTGCACCCCGCTGCTACCGTCACCGGCATTTTCATCGTCATTTGGGAAATCTGAAGGCGAGCTAGCTTCTGCCATCAGTCTTTGGCGCTCAAGCTCCTGCTTATCCTCTCTATGGTTGATGGTAGCTTGCGGAGTTAGATCTTCCTCATTTGGAGCTGATGGAGCTGCTGTAGAGTCGAGCATGCTTTGAAAATTGCGAGATTCTGAATCTAACTCTACAGCGGCTGAGCTTGCACAAACTGGTTCATCGTCGAGGCCATACAAGTCTCCCTCGAGGTCCTCCGGCGCCGAGGGTACAATAATATGCGAAGATGACGGGCCGTCGTCTTGTGGAGGTTGACTAGGCAGGAGCCTCTCTTCAGCAAGGTGTATGCGTTCCTTTTCGGTAAGTCCTTCCTCGGAAGATATCTCTGGCATCGGCACAAAGACTGGCGGGGCGTATAAAGACTGCTGTGGATCGTGGTTTAGCTCATATTCTTCGTAACTGTATTCCTCTTCCTCTGGCTGAGACGTTTCTGTGTCCATATTTGTCTGCTCATCAAAATGGTTTTGGGAGGCCTCATGCTCGTACGGCGATTGTGGGATCTCCTTTGTCGAAGGTTTATTTTGGGTTCCAGATAGAGTATTGCCTCTACCTCTAAGTCGTGCGCTATCTGTGGTTCCCACAATGATCTCAAACAAGCAGGCTACCACGCTTTTCTCACGCCTGATGGGGTCTGTGTCGATAATACTAGCGCCCCATGCAGCCAGCATTCCAGCATTTGCTCCGCCATCTGGGATATTCATTTGGTGGCCGCTGCTCATGAAATTGGATGGAATATTAACAATGCCAAGCCGTGGAATGTGCTTTGATTGTCCACCAAGCTTTCCACCAAGGTCAATCACTACTTCGATGTGATAGTGAAAGCTTATCATCTCCCCTGGCACCCCTGTGATTGTAGGGAAAACGTCCTCAGGCACCCGTATTGAAGCGGTTACAACAGTTGATAATGTCAATGGATCGATGATTATAGGTGCAATCGTTTGGGACAAGTCTTTCCGAAAGACACTACTAGATCCGGCTGAGGTTAATGAAAGGCCGCCCAGTCCTGTCTTTGACTTCGGGTAGTATTCCTCGTGCTTTAGTTTTTGCGCAGTCTTTCCTTTAACATCCGTAAACAGTGAGAGTGGAGGTGCAGAGTCGATACGTGATAGTCTGTACAAGGTTATTATAATGCCCCGCACACTTCTGATGTACTTCGTATGCTGAATTGAGACTCTTAATGGTACGCTATCGCCGGGAAGAGCGCCAGCCTTTAAAAGCTCAATAGTGGTCGTGATAGTTTTGTTCTTAATTGAATCATTACCGAAAACTCCCTGGCTATCCAGTACAGTCTTGGCAGATGGCGGGACAGAGACCAGTCTGAAACTTAAGCCTGTACTGCTGCTGCTGACAACGCTCTCCCCACTAGTCTCACTGTGGACGTCGCTATTGACAAGACTTCGTGACAATGTTGCATGATCCGAAGATGGTCGTTGGCTAGCCGACTCGTCTGGGATGGGGGAGTTTGTGGTCCGCGTGATATCATTTATGGCCTCTATATTGTCCTTGCTAGGCTTCAATTTGGCCTTCGAAGAGGCTGATTTGGTGGATATCTTTGTTTTCTTCGGATAAGGCTCTAATAATATTACACGTGGCTTCGGAGGAACGAGGACGCCTATGTCAACCGTCTCAACCAGGGAGAGCTTGGTGTCACAGCTTGAAGTTGCTGCAATTGAAGTGGGGCGGGTGATGGTGGCGCGAATTATGTAGGATATGGAGCCTCTTTCAAACTGGTATTCACATCAGTATATTTATAGGGATCGCCCAAAGAAAAACAAAAAAAGTATACGTACATCAATGCTTGTAGGTAACGCTTTGCTTGGGAATTCGAGTTCGAACTCGAATTCATATACGCCAATCTCAAGCCGACCTTCGCCACATAAGGTAACCTCATCTTGAAATAATGAGGCTTGGCCATTGCCAGTAGATTGGGACTTCCCATTGTTGCTCGCCAGAGTCAGTGACGGGTCAGGGTCTTGCCCGGCCGAGCGAGCATTTGGACTTTTGAAAACACGCACAATACCATGTAGGGCAACGGTAAGATGCGTGACGCGTATGGGCTTGACCACAGTCAGTACCACGAGACCCTTCACGACATCTCCAGGGGAGTACTGCCGATGCGGCTCGAAGGGGCGAATATGAAAGTCAGCGAGATTTTTCGTGCGTGATCGCAATGGCGACGTCAATCGAGATAGGAAGGACCGATTGGTCGAGGGTACGGGCGACGAGGAAGTCTGTGGAGTGGCAGGGAGGCTCATGCTATGGAGATTGTTATCGCGAGGGCAGATGGGTGATCGCAGCTATGCCAAGAGCTTGGCTCTGACGTGGGTAGGACTGGAGAAGCCTTGCATCCGCCAAGAAATGCCAGCAATTTGGAAGTCTGGACTACCGGGACCGTTTTGTCCACAAATTGGCCCGGGATTCTCAATGTTATGCACGATCTCAGAATTATAATTGCTGATGATGCCACATGTTTTTTCTGGAAGGGATCGAAGTTCTCAGCTGCGCGACTCGAGTGTCAGGTCGAGACGCTTCTGCTAGACAAGGTCAGGTATGCTAAGGCACGTCATAAAAAGACGAGGCACTCAGCACGAGAGTGTGGCGGAACAGAGTTGCAGCTACAACCCAAGGATTAACAGCTGCCCAAATGTTTTGATACGTAAATTGGCTGTACTCGACAATACTGAGGATAATATCGAGGGGGATAAAATTCATATGGGTGAGTGACGGGGGCACACCACTCTTCACTCATGTGCACGCGCGTCCCTAAATCTTCCTGGCTTGCATCTCGTAGAGGCACAAGCCCTACTGCATACCAATTGGGCTTAACAAGCCTCTTGTATGTACTGTATTCATCGAACAGTAAGCCATGTCCGACACGCCTACATTAGTAATTCTCAAATTCAAGCTCACGCAACTCCTTGAGCTTCCTACAGGCGGCTAGGATTCTCCAGATGCCAAGGTGCGCTATCTCATAAGCCATGGCCCACGCCATCCTGTGGGAAAAGCTTGACTTCGATTAGGTGATATCATTCTGTCAAGTGGTGTGGGTCTAAGTGGCACCTTTTCGTTTTTATATCAACGACACAGCCCCAAAGCTTAGACCCTGTGTGCAGAGTTGCGACATGCAACGATCGTCCCTCAATTTGGCCAACAGGGGCGGCTGCTGTGAAAGGATCGGCGATTGTGCCGGCAAGTAAAAGCTCTCCAGTTTGTAATGTTGCAGAAGCTTGTGACTATTAGTTCTCACCCGCATCATGCTCTTGGTAGGAGGTGCTTTCAAATGGGTGGAAATCCTTGCTCTTTGAGCCGTCCTTTCAACCGAATTTGCAATGCGTGAAAACGGCCTATTATGGCACTGCGTATCTTCATTCATGGGACATCGTGCATGACAAATTATGCTACACCTTAAAGCTAAGATATCTATGGATCTGTGAAGCAGCATTCTCTCGAGGTGGTGTGATAGATATCATGCTTCTCCTGCTTATTTTTTGGTAGTTCTGGTGCATGA
>Ga0335075_10008342_pt1 | contig 15888 bp, 13 predicted proteins | sample Lox_Sample_24_FD_206723 | JGI IMG/M metagenome (GOLD analysis project Ga0335075, IMG submission 206723) | Soil microbial communities from Loxahatchee National Wildlife Refuge, Florida, United States - Lox_Sample_2.4 | ecosystem: Environmental > Terrestrial > Soil > Wetlands | place: USA... | reverse complement strand
GCCGGAATGGGGTCTCGGCGTTCCGTCCTCGTGCACGGGGACTACAGCCCCAAAAACATTCTCGCCGACGGGTCACGCATCGTCATCCTCGACTGGGAGGTCGCTCATTGGGGCGACCCGCGCTTCGATGTCGCCTTCTGCCTGACCCACCTGCTCCTCAAAGCGCGCCGCCGAAACGCCGACGACAAGGCCCTGACCTCCGCAGCCAGCCAATTCCTGGCAGGCTATGCGCAGACGGGGCCCGCGGTGCTCGACGACGCTCTTTATCCGATTGCCGGGTGCCTGCTCCTCGCCCGCCTTGACGGCGACTCTCCGGTCGAATACATCGCGGACCTCGATACCGGCAGCGTTCGCCAACTGGCCCGGTCATTCCTGCGCGGCGAGGCAGACGAGCACGGCTTCCCGCGCTCCGGGTCAGCGAAGGTCCAGTGACGATGCACTCCGATCAGATCGCTTCCGTGCACGCTCGCCAGATCCTGGATTCCCGCGGGCGTCCGACCGTCGAAGCCGAGGTGATCCTGGCCAGCGGCGCGACGGGACGGGCATGCGCCCCCTCCGGCGCGTCCACCGGGCGCCACGAAGCGCACGAACTGCGCGACGGAGACCCGTCATCATTCCACGGACGAGGAGTCCAGCGCGCTGTCGCTGCCGTCCGCGAGCGCATCGCACCGGCCCTAATGCACCGCCCCGCTCTTGCCCAGACAGCGTGCGACGCTGCCATGCGCGAACTCGACGGTTCTCCCCAGCTGACCCGCCTCGGCGGCAATGCGGTGCTCGCCGTATCGCTCGCCGTCTGCCGGGCCGCGGCTGTGCACCGCGGCGTGCCGCTGTACGCGCATATCGCGGATTTGGCGGACTCGGTGCCATCCATGCCATTGCCGATGACCAACATCCTCAGCGGCGGGGCCCACGCCAGCCGCGGCATGGACATTCAGGATTTTCTCGTCATACCCACCGGTGCCCGAAGCTACAGCCAGGCACTCGAGATGATCGCCCGGGTCCGGGCAGAGGCGGCCCGGCTGATGGCGGAACGCGATCTGCCGGTGCTGCTGGCCGATGAGGGAGGCCTCAGCCCCGGCTTCGCGGACCCGCGCGAGGCCCTCGGCCTCATGCTCGACTCCTTCGGCGCTGCGGGACTGCGAGCTGGCGAGGACGCCGCGATCGCGCTCGACATCGCAGCGAGCGAACTCCGCTCCGGCGATGTCTACCAGCTCGCACGCCTCGGCCGCAGCCTGAGCTCGGCGGAAATGGCCGGCTATGTGCGCGATCTCATCGCCAGCCACCCGGCCATCGTGTCGGTCGAGGATCCTCTCGACCAGGACGACTGGGAGACATGGTGCGAGCTGACCACCACCCTGTCCGCGATCCAGGTCATCGGTGACGACCTGTTCGCGACCAATCCTGACCGGATCGCCCGCGGGATCAGGGCCGGAGCCGCTAACGCCGCGCTGATCAAGCCCAACCAGAACGGCACACTCAGCGGAACCCTGGAGGCCATGGCCGTCGCGAGCCGCGCCGGGTACGCGCTGATCGTGTCGGCCAGGTCGGGCGAGACCGAGGACACCTTCATCGCCGACCTGGCGGTCGGCGCCGGCGCCGGCCAGATCAAGATCGGGTCGGTGCGCAGCTCCGAACGGCTCGCCAAGTACAACCAGCTACTCCGGATTGAGGAGTCGCTTCCAGACCGCTTCGACGGTCGGCGAACGCTCGCGGGACGCTTCGCCGCGCTCAGCCATGCCGCCGGACCGCGAGCCGAAAACGGAGCTCACCTCACGGACCCGGAGACTCACTGATGTCCTTCACCGTAACCCTGCGTGGATCCGGCAGCTGTTTCAAAGCCCCGGCGGACAGCAACATCCTGGCCGCCGGCCTGAAGGCCGGCTACATGCTTTCCTATAACTGCCGGTCGGGCCTGTGCCGGACCTGCAAGTCCCGGATCGTCGACGGTGCGGTTGACTACCCCGACAAGCCGCTTACCAGTTATCTGTCGGCCGATGAAATCGCCGCCGGATACGCGCTGATCTGCCAGGCACATGCCAGGAGCAACCTGGTCATCGACGCGAACGAACTGCGCGACCTTGCCACCGCGCAGCCAGTGGTCATGCCCTGCCGGGTGACCGAACTCACCAGGCTCGCGACCGACGTGATGCGGGTGAAGCTACGGCTGCCGATGAACGGCAATCTCCGCTACCTGCCTGGCCAGCACGTAAGCATATTGCTCGACGACGGCGCCCGGCGCGACTACTCGATCGCCAACCCCTGCCAGGCGGCTGGCGTAACGGAACTCGAACTGCATATCCGGCATATCGAGGGCGGGCTGTTCACCGACCGGCTCTTCACCGAGATGAAGCCCCGGACGCTGCTCAAGGTCGAGGTGCCACTCGGCAGCTTCTTCGTCCGCGCCGAGCGGGCGGCGCCCGTTATCTTCCTGGCCACGAGCACCGGGTTCGCGCCGGTCAAGGCCATGGTCGAGCAGCTTCTCACGACCGGAGCCCACAAGACGCGCCCTGTCCACCTTTACTGGGGCGCGCGGACGCGAGCCGGTCTTTACCTGAACGACCTCGCAGAGGAATGGGCATGCGACAGCGGCATCTGCTATGTCCCAGTGCTGTCGCGGCCCACCCCGGCCTGCCAGTGGACAGGGCGTACCGGCCACGTTCAGGAACACGTGCTCGCGGATCATCCTCACCTGACAGGCCACGAGATCTACGCCTGCGGCTCTCCGCGGATGGTCAGGGACGCCCGCGACCTGCTGGTTGCGCACCGCGGGGTGGACCCCGCCAATTTCTTCGCCGACGAATTCCTGACCGCCGCCGACCAGGCGGACTAACCGGACGCGCAGAGCGCGTGGATGACCACGAGGAGGAGCAGCGCTGATGAGCGTAATCCGCAGCATGACCGACGACACCATCGCCGACCCGAACAACCAAGGCTCGGTACTGCGCCCTTACATGATCTCGCACGGCACACTCGAATGCCGCAGCCTGGCCAGGTCGCGGAAGTTCTACGAGGAGTTCCTCGGGCTCCAATGCGCGGTCCACTCCCCGACCTCCATGGCAATCCGCTGCGGACTCAAGGTTCACATCACCGCGGTTGAGGTCGGCGACGCCCTGCACCCCGGGAACCTGCTCAACCACTGGGGACTTGACCTTGAGAGCCTGGACGCGGTGGACAAGGCCTATACCGACAGCGTCGCGTCGAAAGAGCGCTACGGCATCGGCGAGGTAAAGCAGCCGATGGAAAGGCACGGCGTCTATAGCTTCTATCTCCAGGACCTCGACGGTAACTGGTGGGAGATACAGCATTACGACGGCTTCCTGCACGACGACATATTCGACTTCGGCGACCAGTACGCACTGGAGGACCGCGCGTGACCGGCTTCGCGATCGGCAGCCTGCTAGACGGGGCCGGAGAGCAGGCGGCACTGAGGATCGACGGCCGTGCCTACCAGCTGTCCGACCTTGCCCGCGCCGCGCAGGTGGATCTTCCCGGAACAACGCTCGGGCTGTTCGACCAGTGGCAGGCGACTTTTCCCGTCCTAGAAGACCTGGCACGCGCCCTGCCAGGTCTCGACGTGCCTGCCGTCGACGAGCCTTCTGCCGTTCTCGCGCAGCCCGTCCGGCCGCGCAAGGTCTTCTGTGTCGGGGCCAACTATGCGGACCACCTCGCCGAGATGGGTGACCCGGCCGAACGACAGCCGGGCCGGGCGCCCTTCTTCTTCCTGAAGCCTGCCACTACCGCACTGTGCGGACCCGGCGATACCGTGCACATCCCGCGCGGCTGCGCCTTCTTCGACTGGGAAGTCGAGGTAGTGGTCGTATTCGGGGCCGGCGGCGCCGACATCCCACAGGGCCAGGCAATGAACTACGTCGCGGGATATACGCTCGGCATCGATTTCACCGCGCGCGACCAGTTCATCGATCCCGGACTGCTGTTCAAGTTCAACTTCTCGCTGGGCAAATGCCAAGACGACACCGCTCCGATCGGGCCGTGGATCGTCCCGAGCGCCTATCTCGACGGCCACGACGTGGATTTCTCGCTCGACGTCAACGGGACACGGAAACAATCGTCAAACACCCAGCACATGCTCTACCGACTCGACGAGCAGATCGCCGAGATCTCCCGCCGGATCCGGATCGAGCCGGGCGACATCCTCTTCACCGGAAGCCCTGCCGGTGTCGGGTTCCCGCGCGGCGAGAGCATCAGCGACGGCGACCAGGTCACCGCGCGAGCGACCGGAGTCGGCGAGCTCACCGTCACCGCCCGGGCATCCTTATATGTAACTGGATAGGCTCCGGTTTCGACACGGGGCTTCATTATCCTCGAAGGGAACGTGCAGGTCACGGGCGAAGGGCGGCGTTCAGCATGATGCCCGCGGCGGCGACCTCGCGGAACCGGCGGCCGTGCTCGTCCAGGGCTTCCTCGCTGATGCGCCCGTTTCGTCGTCCTCGAGCAGTCCAAGCCTGCGCTAACGGTCGATACGGGGCCGAGACCCTGGCGATGCACAGTCTGGCATCAGGATCATTGCCAAGGATCGAGCACGATGCGTCCGGTTGCCTTACCTGCTTCAAGGAGTTGATGGGCCTCCCTGACCTCGGATAGCGGCAGGATCCGGAATATTTCGGGTGTGATTGCCCCGTGCCTGAGGAGTTCCAGCACTGACCGCTGATCGCGTATACGGGACCCGCGGATGCCTTTTACGTTCAGCTCCAGCCGTGTCAGATCCTGGTCCGTAAGCGGGACTGGGGTTCCCGTCCAGTCCGCGCCAACCGGTACAACCGTCCCGCCCAGACGCACCGCGTCGATGCACAGCCGGAGCATACGGCGATCTCCGCTCAATTCGATGGCCCCGTCGGCGCCGTCCCCGCCGCTGAGCTGGCGGATTTCTGACTGAGCGGCCAGAACGGATTCGGGCTCGCCTGGATCCACGACGACCGCGTGGTGGGCGCCGCGAGCCTTCACGTAATCAACCTTGTCCTGACTCCGCGTCAAAGCGATCGCGCGCACTCCCATCGCAACGGCAAGATTCAGGCAAGCGCTCCCCATTCCACCGGACGCGCCGACAATGACGACCACGTTGCCGAGACGGCTGTCGAGGCGATCGACGAGGATCCTGTGCGCGGTCGAGTAGGACCACATCGCGGCAGCCGCGGTCTGCGGAGAGACGCCTGGCGGAAGCGGCAGCCAGAAACTCTCCGGTAGCGCAACGAACTGCGCGTTGCCCCCGAATACGGTGTGGGCAGGCAGATCGATGTCTGTCGAGAGATTGCCCAGCCCTCGCATCGCCTCGATGCTCCAGGGGTTCTCGGGATGCGGAAGAGCGACCACCAGGTCGCCTACCGCGAACCGTGTCACGTCCGCGCCCGTTGACTCGACGATCCCGACGGCATCACGCCCGAGCTGCATGGGCAGCGGGAACGTCCGGCGTCCCGGGTTGCCCTTCCCCCGGTACGGCCCGCTATTCCACGCTCCGGTGCGATAGGTGAGGTCCCACCTGGACACGCTCGTTGCGAGAACGCGGACCAGGACATCCTGCGCGCCAGCGACGGGGGGCGGGTACTCGCCAAAGCGCAGCACACTGGGGTCCCCGTGTTCAAAGATACGGACTGCTTCCATCGATCAATCTCTCCGATAGTTGATGGTCAGCTGGGCAGCGGCAGTCCGGCGCGGCCGCGCACGGGAAGCAGCAGCCGTGAGGGGCGGTCGCCGCCGAGGTGGACGGAGTCGGTGCCGACCATGTCAGGGGTGAATGCGTGAGCGAACTGGGAGTCGGTGAACTGGGTGTCGCCGCAGCTCAGCTCCAGCCGGATGCGTGATCCTCGGGTGAGGTGATGACCGCACCCGATCAGCGCGACCCGCAGCTCCGCGGGCTCCCCCGGCACGAGCGGTTCGTCCTTGGTGTGCAGGTGGCGCGGGTCGCCGGGAACGCTCGCGTCCTCGTCGAGTGCGCGGTGCGCGGCGCGCAGCCAGCCCTTAGTCACAACCTTGGCCGTGGGCTGCAGGCCAGCAGCCCGGTCGGCCTCCGTCTGCGGGAGTTGTTCCGACACCCTGGCGATGACCCGGGTATCGGTCCGGGTTGAAGACAGGTAGACGATCAGCTCCGCGGGACCTACCAGGTCCAGGTCGTCGGCGAGCGGAGCGGAGGTGAAGGTGAGGGTCTCGCGGACCGTGTCCGGCCCCCGGAGTGTCATGACGACCGGGCCGAACAGCCAGTCCTTACACGGGTAGTCGTAAGAGACCACCGCCTCGTTCGCCCGCGCGGGTGCCAGCCCGCCGTCGTTGACCGAGGTGACCGACCCGCTGCGGTCGTCGTTGAGATGCAGCGGCAGGTAGCTGACCTCCACCGGCGGCCACCGGCCGGCTGAGTGCGTCCCGCCGTTCCCGGCCAGCGTGTACTCGACCTCCGGACGGTCAAGGTAGCCCGTGTCCGTGCCCTTGAGGTAGTGGTCGTAGAACGGCAGGAGGACCTCGTGGTGGAACTCGACGGTCTCGAACAGCTCGAGCGCGACGGCGCCGCTGGGCAGGTCGAGCAACTTGAGTTTCTTCGGACCGGCGAGCAGCTGGAACGCGCGGAGGTTGCCGCCCAGGTGCAGCTCGCGCTTGGCCCAGTTGCCTATCGAGTACACCGGGATGGTGACGCCCGCCAACTCGTCCTCGAAGCTCCGCTCGGCCCAGAATGAGTCCCGCTCGGGGTGGGCAAGCAACAGCGCGGGAATGTCGACGCTCACATCCCGGGGACCCGAGCCGTTCGCGGGGAACTTGTTCGCCACCCGCACTGAGTTGTTCCACCAGTGTGACACGAAGGTGGAGAGAACACCGCCGGGATAGGCCCAGCCCACGTACGGGTCATAATGCCCGTCATAGGCTGCGGCGCAGCTCAGGTGCGGCGGCCGCTGGGACAGCATCATCCACTGCGCGGCGCAGTAGTAGGACATGCCGATGCCGCCTACCCGGCCGTTGGACCAGTCCTGCCCGGCGATCCATTCTATGACCTCATACAGGTCCCGGCGTTCGCGGAGATCCATGAACCCGAACCTGCCGCCGGACTTGCCCGTGCCCCTGATGTCGAGGTGGACGTAAGCGTAGCCCTGCCCGACGTACCACTGGATCGGCCCGGTTTCCAGCCAGAAGAAGACCTTGCTCGGCGGAAGGTCGTCGTTGTCGTAGCGGTACGGCGAGGCGGCGAACAGCGTAGGGAACGGGCCAGGGCCGTCGGGCCGGTAGACGCGGACGGCGACGTCGATACCGTCGCTCATCGTGACGTAGACGTCAGACTGGTCGACCGGCATTGGCGACTCCTTCGTCCGAGCTGAAAATTAATAACAGTAGTACGGTCAAGGTAACAGTGGCACTGTTATCGGTGCAAGAGTGGCGAGGATCTTTCGCAACGAAGCTTCGGCGGCGACTGTCCCACGTTTCAGGCGTGCCACACTAGACCGAGCAGAAAGGCGGATGTAGGGATGCCCCCAACGTCACCCGGCGCCGACCCGGCCGCCAACGAACACGAGAACCGCCTCGAGCACGCGTTGTGGCAGTTGAGCCGGACAATGGTTAAGGTGCTCGACGACGAACTCGGGCCTCTTCGGCTCACCATCACCCAGTTCGGCACCCTTAACCGGCTGCTGGTCTACGGCCCGATGTCCACCGCCGACCTAGCGCGCAACTTCGGCCTGCGTCCGCAGACCATCGCGCAGGCGGTCACCGCACTGCTCGATGCCGGCTTCGTGCAGCGCCGTCCCCATCCTGTGCACAAGCGCGTCCTGCTCATTGAACTGACCGACGTCGGGCGCCGCGCTTGGGAAGACGGCGACCGCCGCGTCGCATCCGTCGAAAACCGGCTCCGCGACTCTCTTGGCGAGCGTGCCTACCGGGCCATGCACCGAGACGCGTGGAAAATCATCGAAGCCTTCGGAGGGCTGCCCGACGAGGCCAGCGCGGGCCCGCTGTGGCCTGTGCACCAGCGCGGCGACCGGCTGAACCGGGACGATCCTGCCTGACGCGAGAATCCTGCAGTTGCGGCTCCCCTGCCGGTGACGGCAGCGGTGACGCCAGCGTGTCGGGCGGTGGCGGCGGCGCCGACCCGTCGAACTACTCGAGACGGCCAGTCCGGCCGTCCCGACCCGCAACGGTCGCCTTATATGGTCTCGCCTTGACGTCATCAGTCCGCGCACGTGCTGGTAAACGGTGTTCTCGCGGGCATCTCAGGCGGATGACAGTCCATCTTGCACTTTGACAGTGCCTGTTATATTCCCCACATGCCTGTTACATGCTCCGCCGGAGCGTTAGCAGCACTGGCCAGGGAGACCTGGAGTGTGCATGGACACCGGACCAGCCGGCCTGCAGGCCACCTTTCATCACGCGCCCACCTTCACACGAACTCTGAGCCGTTAGCGCCCGGCATCACCTACCGCCGGCGGGCCGTTCGCGCAGCACCACTCGTGGCAGCGCGCCGGCACCGGCACCATCCACCACTACCGGATACCCGGCTGCCCCACCTAAGGAGCGTGCAGTGCCCCATCGCATCCTGATCAAGGGCGGGCTCGTCCTGTCCATGGACCCGCACATAGGCGAGTTGCCCGTCGGCGACGTGCTGATCGAGGACGGCCGGATCGCGGCGATCGGGCCGGCCATCGACGCCGACGCCGAGTGCGTCGCCGTGGGCTCGGTCATCCGGCCGGAGGACACCGAGATCGGCGCGCTGTGCGAGTCCGGGATCCGCGCCCTCTACGGGCATGGAACGCCGGCCGGGCTCGCGTGGCGCAGCCACGATAACCCGCTGCCGCACCCGAGCGCTGAGCTGCGCAAGCTCCGGGAGACCGAGTTCTCGTCCGACGATCAGCTGCTCGGCTGGCGATGGCGGCGCGCGGGCCGGGGACGACGCCCGAAGCGATCGTTGAGCGAGACTGGGCACTCGCCCGCGAGCTCGGGCTGATGATCACCATCCACTGCGGGGCCCGCTGGCCCGGATCGCACGCCCAGCCCGTGCAGGATCTAGCGCGCCTGCGCCCGCTCGGCCCGGACGTGAACTACGCCCATCTCAACGAGACCAGCGACGCCGACCTGCGGCTCATCGCCGACAGCGGCGGGACCGTCTCGATCTCGCCGATGATCGAGCTGATGTGCGGCCATGGCCGGCCGTCGACGGGCAAGCTCCTGGCGGTCGGGCTGCGCCCGACGCTGAGCGCCGACGCGACCGTCAACGTGCCAGGCGACATGTTCAGCGAGATACGCACAGCGCTGGCCCACGAGCGTCACCTGGCGCTGCCCGATGACATCGCCGCCGGGCAGGTGAACACGATCCCGGTGACCGGTCCGGCTGGCACCGTCGTCACCCAGGCCGGCCGGGGAACGTCGACAGCGTCTTGGTCGCCGGCCGACCGGTCAAGCCGCATGGCGTGCTCCTCGGGACCGACCTCGCCCGGCTCAGGTCCCGGGCCGAGGGCTCGCGGGACTACATCCTCGGCCGCACCGGTCAGCTGCCCGCGTGGCTCCCGTCGCCGGCGTCGCGGTAACGGCTCCTGATGACAGCGCAGGCGGCCGGGCACGCCGACGACGACGCCCTGGTAATACGCGGGCTGCGTAAGACATTCGGCTCGTCGGTCGTCCTGGACGACATCGACCTGTCCGTGCGCCGCGGCGAGATCCACGCGCTAGTGGGCCAGAACGGCTCCGGCAAGTCCACCCTGATCAGGGTGCTGTCCGGGGTGCACACCGCCGACGCGGGGACGCTCACCATGGACGGCCGGCCGCTGTCGGCGCCGGTGCGCGTCAGCGAGTTGCGGCGGCACGGGCTTGCGGTGGTGCACCAGGACCTCGGCCTGGTGCCCGGCCTCACGGTGCTCGAGAACGTGCGGGTCGGGCACTACACCAGGAGCAGACTGTCGCGGCGGATCCGGTGGGACGTCGAGCGGGCGGCGGCCGAGCGGACGCTCTCCTGGCTGGACGCGGACTTCGGCCTCGACCAGCGGGTCGCCGCACTGCACGCCGGGCAGCGGGCAGTGGTGGCGATCGCGCGCGCCCTGCAGGCTCAGCGGGACGGGTCCGGCCTGATCGTGTTCGACGAGTCAACGCAGTCACTGCCCCGGGAGGTTCTGCAGGACTTCTATGCCACGGTCCGCCGCATCGCGCGCACCGGCACCGCGATCTTGCTGGTCAGCCACCGGCTTGACGAGGTGCTCGAGATAGCCGACCGGGTCAGCGTGCTGCGCGACGGGCGGCTGGTGCTGGCCGGGCAGCCCAGCCGGGAGCTCACCGAGGCCTCACTCGGCCACACGGTGCTCGGCCGGGAGCTCGACCGGGCGGCACCCTGGCGACAGTCCCCGCCCCCGGCCGCTTCAGGCCCCGCGCTGCTCGAGGTGCACGGCCTGCACGGCAGCCTGCTGCGCGGGCTCGATGCCGCGCTGCGGCCCGGCGAGGTTGTCGGCGTCACCGGCCGGACCGAGTCCGGGCACGAGGAGCTGCCCTACGCGCTGGCCGGCGTGATGGGCGCCCGCGGCGAGCTCACCGTGCGCGCCCGGGTGGTCCCGCTGCCCTGCCGCGACCGCAGCCAGCTCACCGCGAACGGGGTCGTGCTCGTGCCGCAGCACCGGCTCGGCGAGGGCCTGGCGGCACAGCTGTCCGCGCTGGAGAACCTGACGCTACCGCGGGTCGTGCGCCGCGGCCGGCCGTTCCTGCGACGCGGCTGGCAGCTCAGGGAGTTCGCCACGGCCGTGGCCAGCATGCGGATCACGCCGCCGGACGCGAGCGCGTCCGTCAGCACGTTCAGCGGCGGCAACCAGCAGAAGATCCTGCTCGCCAAGTGGCTGCTCGGCTCGCCGTCGGTGCTGCTGCTGCACGAGCCGACCCAGGCGGTCGACGTCGGCGCCCGGCTGGAGATCCTCACCGCCATCAGGCGCACCGTCGGCCAGGGCGCCGCCGTGCTGATCTCGTCCATCGAGGCTCAAGATCTCGCATTCGTCTGCGACCGGGTGCTCGTCCTCGCCGACGGCGTCGTCGTTCGCGAGCTGACCTGCCCGTGCTCAGCGGAGGACATCAGCACCGCGGTCTACGGGGCGTCCGGTGTCCCAGACACCGGCGGTACGCCAAACCCCCAAGGGTCGTAAACGCCCAGACCAACTGACAGCCCGGAGACAAGCCAGTGTCCATTAGTGATGGAGATGAGCGGTGACAACAAACCCGGCGGACGACTTGGCAATCCAAGCGCCTGAGTCTCAGCCCGGCGCCCCGGCGATCGGCGCCAGCCCGCGGACTTACTGGCACTGGCTGCACACCGCGATGTCCCGCGGCTCGCTGATCGTCGTCTGGATAGCGCTGATCGGCCTGTTCACGGCCATTGAGCCCGGCGTCTTCTTCACCGGCGGCACGTTCCAAATCATCTTCGGCTCCCAGCAGGCGCTGGTGTTCCTCGCGATGGCGGCACTGTGCGCCTTCACCGTCGGCGAGTTCGACCTGTCGATCGCGTCGAACCTCGGCCTGGCCGCCATCCTGGTGCCGGTGCTCGCGGTCGAACACAACATGAACGTGGCGGTGGCCAGCGTCCTCGCCGTCGCCGCCTGCGTCCTGGTCGGCGCGGTCAACGCCGTCGTCATCGTGGGGCTCGGCATCGACGCCATCGTCACGACGCTCGGCATGGCCACCCTGGTGAGCGGGCTCACCCTGGGCATCTCCGGCAGCTCGCAGGTATCCGGGCTCACCTCTCGCACTGCGGTGATCGCCAACACCGAGGTGCTCGGCCTGCCCGTGACCTTCTACTACGGGATCGCGATCGCGATCGCGTTCTGGTACGTGCTGCGGTTCACCGTCCTCGGCAGGCACATGGTGTTCGTCGGAGCCAACCGGGCGGTCGCGCGGCTGGCCGGGGTCCGGGTCACCAGGATCCGCGTCGGCGCGTACCTGTGCTCGGGGCTGCTCGCCGGACTCGGCGGGGTGATCCTCGTCGACGGACTTGGCGGCTTCGATCCTTCATCGTCGCCGTCTTACCTGCTGCCCGCGCTGTCGGCGGCTTTCCTCGGCACGGCGGTGATCGAGCCCGGGCGCTTCAACCCGCTTGGCACTCTTGTCGCGATCTATTTCCTGGTGACCGGGATCGTCGGCCTCCAACTGCTCGGCTACACCGGCTGGGTCAGCGACGTCTTCTACGGCGCCGCGCTGATCACCGCCCTCATCTTTTCGTCGGTGGCGCGCCAGCGCCTCCTGCGCCGCTAACTCCGCAGAACTCCGGTAACTCCACCCAACCAGAGAGGAAGCACGATATGAACACATCATCGATCCGAAGAGCCACGCGGCTGGGTTCCCTGCTGGGGGCCGCGGCGCTGGTAGCCATGACGGCTGCGGCCTGCAGTTCGGGGCAATCATCCACCAGCGATGCCGGCGGCACGTCCAGTCCCACGGCCGCGGCGGCGACGGCTGCGGGGGCGACGGCCGCGGGGGCGACGGCCGCGGGCGTCGCGCACGCCCAGTCGGTCCTGGCCGGGATCGGCGGCGACGTCACGTCCTTCAGCCCCGTCGGCTCGGCGATCTCCGGACTTGCCGCGCACCGAGGTGAGACCGTCACCTACATTCCGATCTTCCTCGAGGCGGGCTACTTCAGCGTGTCGGCCGCGAACCTCAAGCAGGCGGCGGCGCAGGTCGGCATCAACCTCGAGGTATGCGACGGCAAGGCAGTGCCGTCGACGGTCGCGGCGTGTTTCACTCAGGCGATTTCCGACCACTCGGCGGCGATCATCACCGACTCGGTCCCGCTTGCCGAGGCGCCTAACAGCTACGCCGCGGCCGCGAGCGCCAAGATCCCCGTGGTCATGCTCAACAATGACACGCCAATTAGCGGCTCGCTCGCGCCCTATGTCCGGTCCCTTTCCGTGGGCCAAGTGTCCTACGCCGCCGAAGGCGCCGACGCCATCATCGCCGCCTCCGGCGGCAAGGCCAACGTGCTCGCGGTGCTGTCCGCCGACAACGGCGAGACCGAGCTGGCCGCGGCGGCGTTCCAGAAGGAGATGGCGACGTACTGCCCAGGCTGCAGCGTCACCACCGTCACATACCAGACCGCCGAACTTGAGGACGTGCCGACCGAGGTGAGCACGGCGCTGCTCAGGCACCCGGACACCAATTACGTCTTCGCGCAGTTCGACTCCCCCTTGACACCGGCCGTGATCGCGGGCATCCAGCAGGCCCACAAGACGTCGGCAATTAAGCTCATCGCCGAGGGCGGCGACCTGGGCGGGCTGCAGCGGGTGGCCGACGGCCAGCAGTTCGCCGACATCGCCAACGACCCGGCGTACTCCGCCTGGAGCGGCTTGGACTACGCGCTGCGGCTCATCGTGAACCCGAACGCGGCCGAGCCGGCCTACCAGATCCCGGCGCGGGTGTTCTACGCCAGCACCGTGAAGCCGCTCACGCTCACCGACAGTGCCTGGATCGCCGGCTCGTGGTACACGAACGGATCCTTCCGGAAGATGTACGAGTCGCTGTGGGGCGTTTCGTGACGGCACCCGTCGTCGACGGCGGCTCGGTCAAGCACTAGAGAGAGTCATTCTCTATCCCGGACGGGGGCAGTGACCGCTGCCCGTCCGGGATAGACAGCGGCAGTACCGGCGCCAACGGTCAACCGGGCGCGACCGACGCCGAGCGCGTGCCCGGCTTGGGCCGCATGGCAGGCTGTCCCTCGGCCGAAAGGCCGCGTGGGCCATGGCGTGGCCGCACCATCACAGTGTGCAACCCCGACTGACCGCCGGAATTTCTCGTGGTTACGGTTGTCTTATGACGCGATGGAGTCTCCTGGACTGGCCGGTCGTCCGTCAGGTGCGCTCGGGCGACTTGTTTGGCCGCGGGCCGGCGGTAACTTCGGCGCGCACGCGTGCACTGGCACCCCGCACGTCGACCGCTGACCGCGTCGTGCAGAGCGTCTGCCCGTACTGCGCGGTCGGCTGCGGCCAGCGGATCTACGTCAAGGATGAGAAGGTCGTCCAGATCGAGGGCGACCCTGATTCTCCGATCTCGCGCGGTCGGCTGTGCCCCAAAGGGTCGGCCAGTGAGCAACTGGTGAACTCACCTGGCCGCCAGGTCAAGGCGCTCTACCGCGCGCCGTATGCCCGCGAATGGCAGGCCCTGGACAAGGATGCCGCCATCGAAATGATCGCCGACCGGTTCATCGAATCGCGCCGGCGCACCTGGCAGCAGCAGGATGACCAAGGGCGTTTGCTGCGCCGCACGATGGGCATCGCCGCGCTCGGCGGCGCGACCCTCGACAATGAAGAGAACTACCTCATCAAGAAGCTGTTTACCGCGGCTGGCGCGGTCCAGATCGAGAACCAGGCGCGCATTTGACACTCCGCCACGGTTCCCGGTCTGGGAGTCTCGTTCGGGCGCGGCGGCGCCACCACGTCCCTGCAGGACATGGCCAACGCGGACTGCATCGTCATCCAGGGCTCGAACATGGCCGAATGCCATCCGGTTGGCTTCCAGTGGGTGGAGGAGGCCATGGCCCGAGGCGCCACCGTCATCCACGTCGACCCGCGGTTCACCCGTACCTCGGCGGTCGTCGACAAGCACATCGCCATCCGGGCCGGCTCGGACGTGGCGCTGCTCGGCGGGCTGATCAACTACGTGCTCACCCACGAGCTGTGGTTCAAGGAGTACGTCCTCGCCTACACCAACGCGGCGACCCTGGTGGGCGAGGACTTCGCGGATACGGAAGAACTCGGTGGCCTGTTCTCCGGCTTCGACCCCGACCGGGGCGGCTACGACCTGTCCACCTGGGCATACGCGGGCCACGACACCAGTGACCAGCCCCGCCTGGCCGAGCACGGTGTCAGTGCCGCGGCCCGTGCGGCGGGTGACGAGCACGGCTGCGGCGGTCCGGTCTTGGCCCATGGCAGCGTGCTCCGGGACGAGACCCTGCAGAACCCGTGCACGGTGTTTCAGATACTCAAGCGGCACTACGCCCGCTACACCCCCGAACTGGTGCGCGAGATCTGCGGCATCAGCGATGCCGACTTCGCCTACCTCGCCCGGGCGGTCACGATGAACTCGGGCCACGAGCGCACCACCTGCTATGCCTACGCCGTCGGCTGGACCCAGCACACCCTGGGCGCGCAGTTCATCCGGGCCGCCTCAATCCTGCAGTTGCTGCTGGGCAATATCGGCCGGCCGGGCGGCGGCGTCATGGCCCTGCGCGGCCATGCCAGTATCCAGGGCTCGACGGACATCCCGACGCTGTTCAACCTCCTCCCCGGGTACCTGCCGATGCCGCTGGCCGGCCGTATGGACACCTTGGGCGAGTACCTGGAGTCGATCGCGTCGAAGAAGGCCAAGGGATTCTGGGCCAACGCCGACGCCTACACCGTGAGCCTGCTCAAGGCATGGTGGGGCGACGCCGCGCGCGCCGACAACGACTGGGCCTATGACTACCTGCCCCGGATCACGGGCGCCCACGGTGTCTACCAGATCGCGACAGAAATGCTCAACGGCAAGGTGGAGGGTTACTTCCTGATCGGCCAGAACCCGGCCGTCGGGTCCGCGAACGGCCGCCTGCAGCGACGGGCCCTATCCCGCCTCAAGTGGCTGGTGGTGCGAGACTTCAACCTCATCGAGTCGGCGACCTGGTGGAAGGACGGACCGGAGATCGCCTCCGGCGAGCTGCGCACCGAAGACATCGCGACCGAGGTGTTCTTCCTGCCTGCCGCAAGCCATGCCGAGAAAGCCGGAACGTTCACCCAGACGCAACGACTGCTGCAGTGGCGTCATAAGGCGGTCGACCCGCCCGGCGACTGCCAGAGCGAGCTGGACTTCTTCTACCAGCTCGGCCAGCGGATCAGGGCGAAGCTCGCCGACTCCACCGACCAACGGGACCGGCCGCTGCTCGACCTGACCTGGGACTATCCGGCCGGCGAG
>Ga0335075_10008341_pt1 | contig 15889 bp, 13 predicted proteins | sample Lox_Sample_24_FD_206723 | JGI IMG/M metagenome (GOLD analysis project Ga0335075, IMG submission 206723) | Soil microbial communities from Loxahatchee National Wildlife Refuge, Florida, United States - Lox_Sample_2.4 | ecosystem: Environmental > Terrestrial > Soil > Wetlands | place: USA... | reverse complement strand
GTACGCCGGGTACCAGATGAGCGACAGGATCAGCGAGCGCCCGTCGACGTAGGCGCGGTGCGCGGCGGTGAGCGCGAGGTCCACATCGCCGAATTGCGCCGCCCACACCGCGATCTTGAACTGCTGAGTCGAATCCTGGCAGGCCGGATCGGCAAAGGCCTGGCGCAGCAGGGTGACCGCCACATCGGGCCGGTCGAGCACAGCCACCAGCTCCTGCATGACCGGCAGACGCGGCCCGGATGCGGCCAGAAACCGGTGCAGCTGCGCCTGGATCAGCGGCTGCGGGTCGCCGCGACCAAAGGCTCGGAGCAATGCCGTTTCCTCTAGGCCCTCGCGGTCACCCTCGAGACTCGTGCTGCGCAGATATTCCGCCTCGGCCTCCGCTTCACACCCGGCCACGGTATAGGCGCCCTGCAGCACGTTGGCATTCCCTATCAATAAAGGGTCCAGGCCGCGCGCCGATTCCAGCAACGGAATCGCGTCCCGGACGCGTCCTGCCATCAGCCACAGTGCGCCCAGATAAAGGCGCGGGCTGCACTCGGACGCAGGCGCCAGTTCCAGCGCCTTTTGCATCGCCCGTTCGGCTGCATGCCACTGCAGCCTGAAACACTTCCACCAGCCATCGGTCAGATGGCCGGCCCATAGATCTGGCGCGAGCTGCAGCGCCCGGCCGATCACCTGCTCGAGCTCCCAGACCTGGGTCCGGCGGGCGTGGTCGGAATTCGCCGGAACATAGATCTGCAGGTATAGCATCCCCCCGGCAAGGCCGCTCCATGCCAGGGCAAAACCTGCATCGATTGCCAACGCGGCCCGATAAAGGGCAATGGCCTGCTGCAGGTGCAGGGTTCCCAGGAACCGCGCGTGCCCCTGCGCGCGCAAGTAAAGCTCGTAGGCTTCCACATTCTGTGTGCCGCCGGGCATCATCAGCACCTGCCCGATGCGCAGCGTCACGCTCAGCGCCTGCGCCACCGTGCGGGCGATGTCATCCTGGATCACGAAGATGTCATCCAGGGTGCGATCGAATGTCTGCGACCACAGATGGTACCCGTCGGCGCAATTGATGAGCTGCGCCGTGATGCGCAGCCGGCTGCCGGCCTTGCGCACGCTGCCCTCCAGCACGTGCGCCACACCCAGCCGCTCGCCGATCACCCGCACGTCCTCCTGTTTTCCCTTGAACGAGAAGGACGACGTGCGTCCGGCCACGTGCAGGCCATTCAGGTTCGCGAGCTGGTGGATCAGTTCCTCCGACAGCCCGTCGGCGAAGTATTCCTGTTCCGGATCCGAGGACAGATTAGCGAAAGGCAGCACCGCGACAGAGGGAATCTCCCCGGCAGCTGCAGGCTGCCTCGCCGCCCGTGGCAGGGCAGCTTCCGGCGCCGGTCCATTCAGAAACTCCTGCAGGTGGGTGCACAGCCGCGCGTAATGCGGCTGGCGGGGCGGCGGAAAGGCATCCAGCCAATGCGCCGCGCTCAGGAAGTACTCCAGACTGGCAAAGGGCAGCGTGTCCTCGATGCGGAATGGCACGATCAGCAGCCGCTTGTGCACGGCGCGTTCCACCTCGCGCCGCACCTGCGGGGAGTCGTTGGTCTGCGCGGAGAAGACCAGCACCACGGCGCGAGCAGCGTTGAGTGCGTTGATGATCTCGGTGGCCCAGTCGGCGCCGGGTGAGACATCGCGCGGCGCGATCCATACGCGCAGACCTGCGCCTTCCAGATGCTGCGTGAGCTCGAATGCACAGTCGCGGTCCGGTTGGGAATAGCTGATGAAGATCTCGCGCGTCATCGCTGTGCCGCCTCAATGCGCGTCGCGCGCCACCGCCGGACAGGTCCGCAAGGCGCGGCTGAAAGGTTCGGTGTAACTACCGGCGAGCCCGATCTGGCGCAATGGGCCTGGACCCCGCGAGAGCGTCGGCGGCCGAAATCGTCGCGGAGACTGCTTCTGCGTCTCCAAGTAATGCCTGCTCATAGCCATGGTGGCCATGTAGTCGTACACGCCCGCGATGTCATATCCGCCTCCCCCAATGCGACCCCGCTGTCGCCGAATGCCTGAAGCGCCTTTCGATCCTACGCCCTGGCCATGAGGGGCGACACCGCATCGGCTTCCGCGCTCGCCTCTCAAACTCCTACCGAGTGCCATCCGCGTGGATCTGACTCGTGGCATGCTCAGATTGGGATTCACCATCGTGATGCCGGGGATCACCTGACCGTCGTTGAGGTCCTCGCTGAGGAGTTCGTCAGCCTCGGCTTCCTTCGTGGTGCACTGTTTGAGGCCGGACTCTGTAGATTTCGCTATCACATCGGAGGGGCGCGTACACGCAGCAGCCGGGAGCCGACCCGCTACGATCCCACGGCGCACGTCCTGAAGACCTGGCATCTTCGTGGCCAGGGTGTTGCCGTTGCAAGATGGACGAAGGAGTGCGGATAGCCATACGCGCCGTCGAAGAGTGAGGCCTATTAAGCCAGCGAAGTCATATACTTATGAAGTATATGGTATTGTGTTCGACATGAATCTGCCAGACGCGAAGACGCGCGCGGAACATCGGCGCCGGACGATCGTTCTGCATCGAACGGTCCTCAAGGATGTGGAATCGGATCTCAACCCATTGGCCGGACCCGCGGCGGTCTCGCTGGTGGAGCGCCTGACGCGCGAAAGCTGGGCGGCTGCGGGAAAGTCGATTCCCACCTATCCGCGCCAGAAGATTCCAGTGCGATTCGTGCCCGAAGGGCCCAAGTGATCGAGCTGCCGGAGGATTTTCGCGACCTGCTGCTGGAGTTGGCCGATGCGGGCGCGGAGTTTGTCCTGGTGGGCGGGCATGCGGTGGCCTACCACGGACATCCGCGCGCGACAAAGGACATGGACGTGCTGATCAGGGCCAACGCCAGCAATGCCGAGCGCGTCTATCGAGCGCTTGCTGCATTCGGAGCCCCGCTCGAAGCGTTTTCAATCGGAGCAGCCGACTTCACGACCTACGAGGGCGTCTTACAGATCGGTCTGCCGCCGCGGCGCATTGACATTCTGAATCATGTTGACGGCATTACCTTTGACGAAGCCATCGCCGGCGGTACGGGGTTCACGCTTGATGGGCGAAGGATCCCGGTGATCGGTTACAGCGCGCTGCTGAAGAACAAACGCGCCGCCGGCAGACCCCAGGACCTTGCGGATATCGCGGCCCTCACTCGCACGCCGGGCCACGGCGAGGAATCCTGACCGCCGTCGGTGCGGATCCTCGCCATAGCATCGCTCAGCGCTTCATCGCCTCGAAGAATTCGCCGTTGGACTTGGTGTCCTTCATCTTGTCGAGCAGGAACTCGACGGATGCCAGCTCGTCCATGGGATGCAGCAGCTTGCGCAGGATCCACATCTTGGCGAGCTCGCCCTGGTCGGTGATGAGCTCCTCCTTGCGGGTTCCTGAGCGGTTGATGTTCACGGCCGGGAACACGCGCTTCTCGGCGATGCGACGGTCCAGGTGGATTTCGCTGTTGCCGGTGCCCTTGAATTCCTCGTAGATCACGTCGTCCATCTTCGACCCGGTATCGATCAGCGCGGTGGCCAGGATGGTGAGGCTGCCGCCCTCCTCGATGTTGCGGGCCGCCCCGAAGAACCGCTTCGGACGCTGCAGGGCGTTGGCGTCCACGCCGCCGGTGAGCACCTTGCCCGAAGACGGCACCACCGTGTTGTAGGCCCGCGCCAGGCGCGTGATCGAGTCGAGCAGAATGACGACGTCCTTCTTGTGCTCGACCAGGCGCTTGGCCTTCTCGATGACCATTTCGGCCACCTGCACATGACGCGCCGCGGGTTCGTCGAAGGTGCTGGAGACCACTTCACCCTTCACCGTGCGCTGCATCTCGGTGACCTCCTCGGGCCGCTCGTCGATGAGCAGCACGATCAGGTACACCTCCGGCTGGTTGGCGGTGATGGCCGTGGCGATGTTCTGCAGCAGCATCGTCTTGCCGGCCTTCGGCGGGGAGACGATCAGGCCGCGCTGGCCCTTGCCGATCGGCGCCACCAGATCGATCATGCGCGCCGTCAGGTCCTCGGTCGAGCCGTTCCCGCGCTCGAGCTTCAGCCGGCGCGTCGGATGCAGCGGCGTCAGGTTCTCGAACAGCACCTTGTTGCGCGAGCTGTCCGGGGAATCGAAGTTGATCTCGCCGACCTTCAGCAGCGCGAAATACCGTTCGCCGTCCTTCGGCGGGCGGATCAGGCCGGAGATGGTATCGCCGGTGCGCAGGTTGAAGCGGCGGATCTGGCTCGGGCTGACGTAGATGTCGTCCGGCCCGGCGAGATAGGAGCTGTCGGCCGAGCGCAGGAAGCCGAAGCCGTCCTGCAGGATCTCCAGCACGCCATCTCCGTAGATGTTCTCGCCGTTGCGCGCGTGCGCCTTGAGGATCGAGAAGATGATGTCCTGCTTGCGCGAGCGGGCCATGTTCTCCAGGCCCATGGACTCGGCGAGCTTCACCAGATCGGTGATCGGCTTGGCCTTCAGTTCCGTGAGGTTCATGGAGTGACGCGATTGCGTCAGCTCCGCGGCGCTGATGACCTCCGCATCGTCCCCGCCGTCGAAGATATCCGCATCCAGCGGATCATCCTGGCGGCCATTGGCCCGGTTGCCGTCGCGATTGCCGTCCCGGTTGCCGCCGTCGCGATTGCCGTCACGATTGCCGTTGCCGTGGCGCGGACCCTTGTTGGGCCGGTTGCGCCCCTGATTGCCCAGATATCCTCTCACGCTCCGGCTCCACGGCTGGGTTGCGCCACATCCAGGTTCGACTCCAGGAATGCGGTCAGCTGGGATTTGGACACCGCGCCCACTTTCTGCGCCTCGACCGATCCGTTCTTGAACAGGATCAGCGTGGGGATGCCACGGATGCCGAAGGTGCGCGGCGTCTGCGGATTCGCATCGATATCGATCTTGGCAATCTTCAGGCGGTCCTGATATTCGCCGGCAATCTCATCGAGGATGGGGGCGATCATCTTGCAGGGGCCACACCATTCGGCCCAGAAATCCAGCAGCACGGGCTTGTCGGACTTGAGCACGTCCTGGCTAAAGGTGGCATCGGTGGTATGCACGATGTGCGAACTACTCACGCGGTTCATCCTCCATGGGAGAACTAAAAGTTCTTAGTTTAGGAAAGGAAATTTGAGGCTTAGGCCTGTGGAAACTGGGCGGCAACGGCGAAAGCCGTGCCAGAAACACCCGTTAAACGGTTACACTTGATCTATATGGGAAAGAAAAACTTGATGGCAGGTAGGGCGCCTTCTGGCGGCGAGGCGGGCCGTTCTTCGCCCGATCGCACTGGAGCCCCTGTCTTGAGTACCTTTGTAGCGCTTCCCAACGGCATTTTCAAGGGCCCAGCCCGCAACTTCATGACTCTCGCCAAACAATGAGTGACCAGCCTCCCAGTTCGACGCGATTTGACACCCTGGGGCTGGACCCCACGTTGCTCAGGGGCATCCACGATGCCGGGTTCACCCATGGCACGCCCATCCAGTCCCAGACCCTGCCCGTGGCCCTCGCCGGCCGGGACGTGGCCGGCCAGGCCCAGACGGGAACCGGCAAGACGGCCGCGTTCCTGATCGCGCTCTACAACCTGCTGCTCACGCAGCCGCCTCACGCCGGCCGGACGCCGACGTCGGTGCGCGCCCTGGTGGTCGCGCCGACCCGCGAGCTGGCCGTGCAGATCCACCACGACGCCGAGATCCTCGGCAAGCACACCGGCCTGCGGACCGCCGTGGTCTACGGCGGCACCGACTACGAGAAGCAGCGGCGGCAGCTGAGCGACGGCGTCGACATCCTCATCGGTACGCCCGGCCGGCTCATCGACTACTTCAAGCAGCACGTGTTCGACCTGCGCCACGCCCAGGTGCTGGTGCTCGACGAGGCCGACCGCATGTTCGACCTGGGATTCATCGCCGATATCCGGTTCCTGATGCGCCGCCTGCCCCCGCCCCAGCGCCGGCTGTCGATGCTGTTCTCGGCCACCCTGTCGCAGCGGGTGCTGGAGCTGGCCTACGAGCACATGAACAATCCGGAGCTGGTGCGCATCGAGCCGGACAAGATGACGGTCGACCGGGTCCGGCAGATCATGTACTACCCCTCCATGGAGGAGAAGGCGCCGCTGCTGATCGGCCTGCTGCGGCAGGCCGATGCGCGCCGCACGATGATCTTCGTCAACACCAAGCGCATGGCCGAACGGCTCGAGTCGCTGCTGAACGGCAACGGTTTCAACGCGCAGGCCATCTCCGGCGATGTACCGCAGCCCAAGCGGCTGCGCTTCCTGCGCGATTTCCACAACGGCGACCTGGCGGTGCTGATCGCCACGGACGTGGCCTCCCGGGGGCTGCACATCCCGGATGTCAGCCACGTCTTCAACTTCGACCTGCCGCAGGATGCGGCGGATTACGTCCATCGCATCGGCCGCACCGCGCGCGCCGGCGCCGAAGGCGACGCGATCAGCTTCGCCTGCGAGGAGTTCGCGGTGTCGCTGCCGGAGATCGAAAGCTACATCGGCCACAAGGTGCCCTCCGCGCCCATTCCCCAGGACCTGATCGCCGGCGTGCAGCTGCAGCCCGGTACCCCGCGCGAGGGCGGCCCGCCTGCTCACGGCGGCCGGCGTCCGGGCGGACGGCCCCAGGGTCGCCGCCGGCACGGCGGCACCGGCGGCCAGCACCGGCGCCCCGGCAAGCGCTAGCGCAACCTAAGAACCGGGCCCGGCGAGATCGGTGAGCCGGTTGACCGCGGGCCACTCCCCATGGTCCCGGACGGTCCCCTCCGAGTCCGGGTGGCGCAGGCCGATGACCCAGCGGATGCCCGCCGCCCGGGCCGCGGCGAGCACGGCGGGACTGTCGTCCACGAACAGCGTGCGCTCCGGGTCGAACGGCTCGGTCTGCCGGACGCTCTCCCAGAACCGCGGGTCCTCCTTCGGCCACAGGAACGTATGCGAACTGAACATGGCATCGAGGTAGGCCGATACGCCGGTGCGCTCGTCCTTGATGGCCAGCGTAACGGGATGGGCGTTGGTGAACAGCACCAGGCGCTTGCCATTGCGGCGCAGGGTGGCCAGGAATTCCGGGACGCCGGCGAGCCATTCGACCTCGTGCATGACGGCGCGTTTGAGCGCGCCGACATCGAGCCCGAGCTCCCGACTCCAGTACTCGATGCTGTACCAGTCCAGGGTACCCTCGCGTTCCCGGAAGCGCGGTACCAGCAGGTCGCGCGCCTCCTCCAGGCTGATGCCCCGCGCCTGCGCCCAGGCGCGGGGAATCCGCTGGCGCCAGAACCGGGTATCGAAGGCCAGGTCCAGCAGGGTCCCATCGAGATCCAGCAGCACGGTGTCGATGGCGGACCAGTCGGGGAGCTCGGTGCGGGTCATGGCAGTGCGCAGCATATCGCCAATGGCGTCCGAACAGCGCCTCCGTTAAGCTTCCGGACCGCTATGGCGGATAACGAAGACAACGTCGACCGCGATCTGTTCCGCAATATTGAGAAACTGCGTGAATTGCGCATCGCGCACCGGGACCTCGATGATGTCATCCACCGCCTGTCCCTGGACCTGCACATCGATGAGCTGCAGTTGAAGCGGCTGAAGAAACGCAAACTCATGCTCAAGGATCAGATCACGATCCTCGAGAGCCAGCTCATCCCCGACCTCAACGCCTGAGGGCGCGGCCGGCAAGCGATCCCAATGGACAACGCCAGCAGCGGAATCAGGGACTTCTTCGCCCAGTTGGCCTCTGCCCAGGTCCTCACGGAACTCATCTCGATTGCCGTTGCCGTTGCCCTGGCGATCGGCGGGGGCCGCTACGCCCGCTTCCTGCTCCAGCGCTCCGGCCGCACCGAAAGCAGCAACTGGGTCGGCGCGGGCCTGGGGGGCCTGGTGCTCGCCGCGCCCATGTTCATCGGCATCCTGGCCCTGTTCCTGCTGCATCTGCTGCTGACCCGGCTGGGCGCCCGCGCCGACCTGCTCTACGTCGCGCTGCAGCTGACCCTGGCGCTGGCGCTGGTGCGGCTGGGCACCTACGCGATGCGGCTGATGCTGGGCCGGGAGACCTGGTTCGACGCCTGGGAAGGGCGCATTGCGCTGGCGATCTGGCTGGTCATCGCCCTGGAACTGCTCGGCTGGCTGGAGAAGATCCAGGCCACGCTCGAGCACGTGCACCTGATCCCGGGACGCAACGTGTTCACGCTGTGGGAGCTGGTCAAGGGGGTCGTGGTCGTCACGCTGTTCGTGTTCGTGACCACGGTCCTGGCACGCACCGTGGAGCGGCGCGTGATGCGGCTGGGTTCGATCGCCCTGTCGACCCGCATCGGCATCTCGAAGTTTACATATTTCGTGCTGCTCGGCATCGGCATCCTGCTGGGCATCAACGCGGCCGGCGTGGATGTCACCACCCTGAACGTGCTCACCGGCGGCATCGGCATCGGCCTGGGCTTCGGCCTGCAGACCATCGCCGGCAACTTCGTCAGCGGCTTCGTGCTGCTGATCGACAAGTCGATCAAGCCCGGCGATGTCATCAGCTTCACCGGGCACACCGGCACCAGCACCGAGAACTTCGGCTGGGTCCAGGAACTGCGGGGCCGCTATGTCGTCGTGCGCGACCGCGACGGGGTCGAGACGCTGGTCCCGAACCAGAACCTCATCACCAATTCCGTCATCAACTGGAGCTATTCGGACCAGCGGGTGCGGCTGCGCCTGCCGGTGATGATCAGCTACGACGATGACCCGGAGGAGGCGCTCGATGCCCTGCTGGAGGCGGTCCGCGATCATCCGCGCATCCTGCGCGAGCCGGGACCGGTCTCGCGGCTGATGGCGTTCGAGGACTACGGCATGCGCCTGGAGGTCCGCTTCTGGATCGCCGACCCCATGAACGGTGTCAATAACGTCCGCTCGGACGTGAACCGCGCGATCTGGCGGGTCTTCCGCCAGCACGACATCCGCATCCCGGTGGCCCAGCGGGAGCTGCGCATGCTGCCGCCCAGCGAGGAGCGCGGCGCGGACCGGCAGCCGCCGGGCGCGTAGGCGATCAAGTCCATGCCATTGATGATTTCCGAACACCTGGTGCTGCCGGACACGGACCTGGATTTCAGCGCCATCCGCTCACCGGGTCCGGGCGGGCAGAACGTCAACAAGGTGGCCACCGCCGTGCAGCTGCGGTTCGACCTGGCGGGCAGCCGGGCGCTGGATGCCGCCGTGAAACAGCGCATCCGCGCCCGTGCCGGCCATCGGCTGAATGACGACGGCACGCTGCTGTTCGTGGCCCGGGCCCATCGCTCCCAGGAGCGCAACCGGGCCGATGCCCTCGAACGGCTGCGCCAGCTCATCGTCGAGTCCCTGGAGCCGCCCCGACCGCGCGAGGCGACCCGGCCGACGCGGGCGGCGAAGGAGCGGCGGCTGGTGAGCAAGGCGCATCAGCAGCGCCGCAAACTGCTGCGCGGCCGGGTCCGCGGCGAGGACTGACTACGGCGCTGCGGGTTCTTCCCACCCCGGACTCATGTGATATGGGACCGCCAGGGTCAGCATCTGGATACGATGGATGAGGCCGCCCTCGATCCTGAAGACCAGCACGGCCTCGGTGCTCGCCGGCTGGGCCAGGGCGCGCAGCGACAGGGTGTGGCCGTCGGCCAGCCGCAGCGCGCGCGTCCCGGCCTGATCGAAATTGGCCCAGACCACCACGGTGCCGCTTTCCGGATCGACGGCCACGACCCGACGGTGGTGGATGCGGGAAATGGAGGCGAAGTAGCCGCTCTGGATCTGCTGCCGGCACCCCAGCGCCGCGAGATTGAAGTGTCCGTCGCCGATCTGCACCTTGGGATTGCCGCTGACACGCGTTCCGTTCTCGACCCGGATGCAGTCATCGCTCAGCGGCAGTGCGCTCTTGCCGTCGTAATGCGCCAGCGCGCCCATCCAGGTCAGGGCGATCCCCGTCAGCTGTTCGCGCGTCGCGCGCAGGGCGGCAGGCACCGGGGTCAGCCACGATGAGTCGGCGGCCCCGCGCGCGTTGGCGGCATCGATACCGGCATCGCTCCACGAAGGGCCGGCGCCCTTGCGATAGAACAGCGTCTCCACCTCGCTGATGCGCCGTTCATGGACCTTGAGGCGCATGGCCATCAGCACCACGTTGTCGAACTCGCGCATGGTGCCGAAATAGGTGATCTGCTGGGTCTGGGGATCGGCATAGAACTGCTGCGCGGCGCCGACACCGCTTGCGGTGTTCCAGAAACCATCGCCGGGCTGCAGTTCCTGGCCGTTTTCCGTGAAGCGCACGTGTTCATCCAGGGACAGGAGCTTCGGATCGTGCGCCACCACCGCCTTCAGGTAGCCATCCGCGAGCGACTGCAGGCAGGGGCGGTCGCACTGCGCCTGGGAGTCCTGCACGGCGGACGGCGCGGTCGAGAGCGCCTCGGGGGCGCTCGGGGCGAAGCGCAGCCGCGCGATGTTGCGGTCGCGGGAATGCGAGACCGCGCCGCGCTCGCGGTCATCAGGGGTCTGATCGGCGCACGCGAGCCGCGCGGCGACCGGCATCAGCAGTGCCGCCGCCAGCGCGATCAGTGTCGTGCGTCCCTTCAGCATGGTCCCTCCCGTAACTCAAGAATGCCCTGCGACGGCGGCCCAGCACAACCGGGCCGCGGCCCCAGCTAGGAATGCGTCACCTGCAGGATGCTGTGCCGGATCTCCTCGTTGAGGACCACCTGGGCATCGGTCGCCACATCCATCAGGACCCCGTCGAACTCGAGCTTGCCGGCGCCGGTGGCCCGGATCACGCGCCGCCGACGCAGCAGGTCGATGAAATTCTCGAACAGGGCGCGGTCGAAGAACTCCGGCGAATTGAACCCGTACAGGAGCGACATCCGCTGCGCCATCAGATGGCAGCGCTCCTCGAGCTGTGACTGGCTGATCTGGCCGCTGCCGGCCTGCAGCAGCAGCGAGATCGCCAGGTAATACCTCTCGATGGTCTGGATGGTCGCCTGCTGCAGCAGGGACAACTGCATCGCCTGCGGCGAAGTCGGCGCCGAACGGCACCAGCGGCCGGCCGCATCGCGCTCGATCAGACCCTGGGCGAGCAGCGTGGCCAGCATCGCATCGAGGACCCGCGGCACCTCCTCCTCGGGCCAGATCAGGCACAGTTCGGAAGCGATGTAGGGATAGATCCGTCCCGTCAGCCGCAGCAGGTCCGCATGCTCCATCGCGGCGTTGCCGGCGAACGCGCAGGCGATCAGCGAGGGCAATGCGAACAGGTGCACGATGTTGTTGCGGTAGTACGCCGCCAGCACCGCGGCCGCGTCGCTCATCTGCACCAGGTCCCCCAGCGGATGGGGCCGCCGCGTGATCGCCTTCATCTCCTCGCCGTAGGCGACGATCTGCTGCGCCGTCAGCGGCGTCACGGTGACGCGGTTGCTGTAGGGACAGTCGGCCAGCAGCGCCTTGAGCAGCATCAGCTGGCGCAGCAGGTCGGATTCCACCAGCGTCCGCCGCGGTGACGCCAGCAGCGCAACCGCGAGCAACCCGATGGGGGTCACGGCGGCGGCAGCGTTGATGTTGCGCATCACCTGCGCGGCCAGGTCGGCCACTGCCGCGTTCAGCCACGGCAGGCGGCCTTCCTCGGCGGTGAGCCGGGTGCGCCATTGGCTGTCGTGCCGGTCCAGCAGCGTATCCAGGTGGATCGGCTCCCCGAGGTTCACCTTCACCTTGCCGAATTTCTCCTTCAGCCGTGGCAGTGCGCGCAGCAATCCGAACACGCTCTCCTTCTGCTTGGGCTTGCCGGAGAGCTCGCCGATGTAGGTATCGGCCTCCATCAGGCGCTCGTAGGCGAAGTACACCGGCAGGAACACGATCGGGCGCACCGGTGAGCGCAGGAACCCGCGCAGCGTCATGGTGAGCATCCCGGTCTTCGGTTGCAGCAGCCGTCCGGTACGGCTGCGGCCGCCTTCGATGAAGTACTCGATGGAATGACCGCGTGCCATGATCGCGGCGAGGTAGCTCATGAACACGACCGTGTACAGGGCGTTGCCGCGCAGGCTGCGGCGGATGAAGAACGCTCCGCCCTTGCGCAGGTAGCGGCCGACCACCGGCATGTTGAGGTTGAGCCCCGCGGCGATGTGGGGAATGGCGTAACCGCTGCGGTAGATCACGTAGGACAGCAGCAGGTAATCCATGTGACTGCGATGGCAGGGCACATAGATGATCTCGTGACCGTCGGCGACGCGCTCCAGCGTATCGGCGTTGCCGAAATCGACGCCGTCGTAGATGCGGGTCCACAACCAGCTGAAGACCCGCTCCAGGAAGCGCACGAATGCCGGTGAATAGTTGGCGGCGATCTCATACGCCAGCCTGCGGGCGCGAATGAGCCCCTGCCGCCGCGTCAGCTTCTTTTCGCGCACTTCCTGCGCCACCGCCGCCCGCACCGCCCGCATCCGCAGGATGCGGCCGACGATCGTCCGCCGGTGCGAGAGGTCGGGGCCGATGCGCGCCGCCCGCTGCCGCGCATAGCGCACGCGCAGGGCGCGGGCGACCCGCCGGCACTGCACCACCGTCGGCGCATCGCCGCCGAGCAGGCTGCGCAGCGACACCGGCTCGTCCAGTTCCAGCAGCGTGTTGCGGCCGTTGAATATCACCTGGAAGAACCGCCGCACCCGCGAGGTGATGACCCAGTCATCGGTGAGCAACAGCCTGAACCAGGACGCCTCGCGCTGCGGGGCGCGGCCCCAGAATACCGCCGCGGGCACCAGGTCCACGTCCGCGGCCGGATCCGAGCGCAGCTGGTTCACCAGCCGCACCAGGATCGGCGGCGGCCGCCGGTCGAGGGGCTCGCCCGTCGCCCGCCGCGGGTCGAGGTAGAAGTAGGACATGTCGCCGCTGTGACCCGGCAGCCGCTTGCGTGGCCGGGGCAGCTTCAGCCGCATGCAGGCACTCTGCAGTACCGCCAGGTCGGTGACGCTGCGGTGCTCCATGACGTAGCACAGGGGTCGGCCGCGGCCCAGCAGCCGCGGGGCCGCATCGGCAGGCAGGGTGGTGAAGCGAACCCACAACGCGAGGATTCGTCGCAGCAGCCACGCCATGGCCTAGTCGCCCGAAGCCGGCATGTCCAGTGAGATCAGGAAGTACTCGAACAGGTAGCGGATCATGCCCATCTGTCCGTGCAGCCGGTGATCATCGTGCAGCAGGTGCAGCGAGGCGCCATGCTCGCGCGCGAAGCGGGCGCTGTCTTCGTACGGCACGACCTCGTCCTGCCAGCCCTGCACGACCATGGTCGGGCAATCGAGCACGCCCTTGCGCAGCGGCGGCAGACCTTCACGGAAGATGGCCGGTGCCATCAGGAACAGGCCGCGCGCATGCAGGTGCGAGGCGGCGGCCACCGACACGTAGGCGCCGAGACTGGACCCGACCAGCACCAGTTCGCCCTCCAGGTCCTTGCAGAAATCCATCAGCCGCGCGAGCCGGCCCTGCGGGGATTCTATGCCGCGATAGTCCACGGACTCCGGCTCGTAGCCCTCGGCGCGGGCCGTATCGGCGAGCACGGTGATCTTGCGACCCCAGGGGCCGCCTTCCTGTCCGTGCGAGAACACTACATACCGACTGGTCACGGGCCGATATCTTATACCGCCTGCATGGCCGGCGACGACGGAACGCTCTAACCGTTGAGCACCACCGTCTCGATTTCCCAGTCGGCGCGCGGCGGCGTCGCCGCCTGTTGGTTGATGCTCACCGGCCGCACCCGGCTGCCATCCCGGTGATGGCTCACCAGCCAGCACCGCAGGCTGCCAGGGTGCTGCAGCGCATAGCCGAACAGCAGATGGACGGCGCCCGCCCTGATGGTGCTGGTGCGGTTCACGCGCTCGTCACAGACGACCAGGCAGCATTCGCTGAATGATGCGTCGGCAAACGCCCCCAGGTCATGCAGCGTCTGCAGAAACTGTTCGACCTGCAGTCCGGCCTGCTGCCAGGTCCGCGCGCAATTCGGCGCGGCGAGCACCCAGCGCGTGCCCCGCTCGACACTGCTGGCGAGCTGCAGTCCCAGACGGTGCGCGGCGAGCTGGCGCCCGTCGCCCGAGGCGCTCAGGCCCGGCGAGAGGGTGCAGGCCGGGGCGCGCGTGCCCGCGCCACGGCTCTGCGCCAGTGTGTTGACGCCCGCCTGCGCCAGTCGCTCGGCGAGTTCGGCCGGCACCTCGATGGCCGGTCGCAGTGCCGGCCGCAGCGCCGCTTCGGGTTCCGCCACCCCGCGCCAGGGTCCGGACGCGGCATCGGTGCGCGCCAGCAGGGCCGCCGCGGCGGCGCCCGGCGGGAAAGTCGCCGGGCGGTTGCGCAACCGGTCGAAGGCCATCAGGTGCGGGAAGAACATGGCCGCGTGGTCGCTGCGGAACGGCCAGGCGGCCAGACCGTCCAGGGCCTGCTGTGCCTGGGTCCAGGTCCGCGGCGGATCCACCATCTGCAGGGCGTGCCGCTCGCGGCAGAACCGTGCCGCCACCAGCAGCGTGCTCATGCCGAGGTCCTGCTCGCGGGTGAGCGGCGGAACGTACAGGATCTCGAAGGGCGTATCCGGATCGAGCGCAAAAATGCCCGTCCGCCGCGACTGCGAACCGATGATGTCGTAGTCGGACAGCGGTCCGCCATCGTCGCCATCGGCGTTCGCGCAGACGTACCCGACCAGCGCGCCCGGCCCGACGCCGGTGGGATCGGGCCGGCTGGACGGCACCGGGCCGAGCACCCGCGCCAGCTCCGAGGTCTGCAGGACATCGGCAACGTAGCGCGCCCCGCCCTGCTCGATGGACAGGTTGCGCTGGATTTCCTGCGCCTGGACCTGTTCGGAGCCGGCCACCGCCAGGCGTTGCACGATCAGATTGAAACGATCGTCCGCCGTGACGCCATCGTAGTCGACGGCCGCGCGCAGGTATTCGCGCGAACCCGGATTGACGGCCGCGAGCCGCAATGCGCCACCGCCGGCGGGCAGCGTCAGGGTCGCGCAGCCGGCACCGTTGACGGCCCGGACGATCAGCGCCTCACGGCCGCCGTTGTCGAAGAACTGCTCGACCGCGTACGACAGCGGCGAGGGTTGCCACAGGCCGCCGAAAATCCGGGTGAAATCGGCGAAGCCGCGGACGTGGACCGCGCGAGCGACGGGTCCCTTGAGAGTACGGCCGATGAAAGCGGTGACGCCCGCGGGAACACGCTCGATCGCGCGCCCCGGCCCCGGGAGCATCTTTGATTCGGCTTCGGAAACTCCGCGCACGGCCACCGGCACCTCGAGCGACCGGCGCCACTCTAACAGTTTTCGCGGATTCCCAGCGCGCCGCAGCCGCGGCGGCGCAGGCCGCTCAACCTCCGGTCTTGGGGATGCCGCCCGCCTGTGCCGCGCGGTCCTGCGGGTCCGATTCCCCCATGATCTGGTCGAAGGTCTTCTCGTCCATCGGCAGGTCCGACTTGCCGTCCCAGGAGGCACCCGCGGGCAGCTGGTTCGCGACTTTGGTGGCACTGGCCAGCACCTTGTCGAGGCTGGCATCGGTGAGCGTCACCGGCACGATCAGGCCACGGGGTTCGTGTGCGAGCTGCGTGACCAGATCCCAGTCCACGGTCTGACCGTGGCTCTTGAGGGCCTTCTGCGTGGTCCTGCTCAGGGAACGCGACATCAGCGCCTGCTGCGCCTTCTTCCAGTCGCGCCGATCGTCCTCCAGCGAACCGAAGGCCTGCATGACCAGCTGGCCATTGTCCCAACCGAACACGTAGGGCTGGTTGACGACGTGCACCTCGGTGCCGATGGCGACCTTGTCGAACAGCTCCATGATGTCCTCGGGGAACAGCCGGATGCAGCCGTGACTGGAGCGCAGGCCGACGCCGGCCGGCTTGTTGGTGCCGTGGATCAGGTAGCCCGCCCAGGTCAGGTAGAACGCCCGGTTGCCGAG
>Ga0335075_10008340_pt1 | contig 15891 bp, 14 predicted proteins | sample Lox_Sample_24_FD_206723 | JGI IMG/M metagenome (GOLD analysis project Ga0335075, IMG submission 206723) | Soil microbial communities from Loxahatchee National Wildlife Refuge, Florida, United States - Lox_Sample_2.4 | ecosystem: Environmental > Terrestrial > Soil > Wetlands | place: USA... | reverse complement strand
TCCCCGAAGCCCGAAGGGGCGCGGAAGCGAGCACGGCGCGCAAGATTGCGCCGCGCGGAGCTGCACAAGCGGGATTGACAGAAGGAGCCGAACGGAGCCTAGAGTTCGCCAAGAAACGAATGTCGAACGGCAAGATCGGCCGCAGGCTGCACCGCATGGCTTTTCAGGATCGCGTCGCGGCAGGAACAGGCCGCGGAGGTGGGGAGCGAAGAACGCGCCAGCGGTCGCAGCGAGGGCAGGAGACTTCCTCCCCCAAAAGAGTGGCATGGCTTGGAAATCTCTGTGGTCTTTGACAAGTGTTAGGCTACGGGCTACACTAGATCAGGTGAGAATACGGAACTTTGTTCATAAGGGCTTGAAGAGGCTTTACGAGGATGGCGTTGCGAAGGGTGTTCCGCCGGATACGGTAGACAAGCTCCGCAAGATGCTTGCCTTTCTGGACGATATGGAAGACCCGGAAGAATTAAGGGCTTTGCCGTCGTGGAAGGTGCATACGTTGACCGGCGACCGTAAGGGCACATGGAGCTTGAGCGTCACGGCGAACCGGAGGCTGACATTTAGTATCGAAGCTGCCGAGCGCGAGATTTACGACGTAAATTTAGAGGATTACCACTAGGAGAAAAACATGCCGCTCAAGAATCCGCCACATCCCGGAGATTTCATTCGGACAGAGATTGTCGAGGCCGCAGGGCTGACAGTGACGGCCGCTGCGAAAGCGTTGCGCGTTTCGCGGCCTACGCTCTCCAGTCTGCTCAACGGCAAGGCCGATCTCTCCGGAGATATGGCGCTGCGTATCGAGAAAGCCTTTGGAGTCAAGATGGACACGCTGATGCGGATGCAGTCGTCTTATGACATTGCCCAGACGCGCAAGCGTGAGAGAGAAATTCGTGTGCCGCGCATCTCATTGATAGCGGCTGCACATTAGCTGTGAGAACGAGTCACAGCGGAGGAAACCATGCTGATACTCGTGCCCTTCAAACCCGTCGCTATCGTTCTTGGCTGCCTGAGTGCGCTGATTCTTGGCAGCTATTTTGTTTCGTGCTGGATGGAGCATAAAAGCCCATTCCTGGCGTATCACCCAACGCAGATCCACGAAACGATGCCGGTCGCCCATCCGGTTCCGAAACATGGGCATCCATACAAAGCTACTCCAAAGGTGAGCTAGTAAGATCCTATTTTTGCCCTCATACAAACGAGGGGCGAGGTTGCTGCAAGGTAAAGGACTTTCTGAGTACGTTCTTGGCTCTACGGGCACGAGTTTAGTGTGCGTCGTTGGTGATGGTAAAGCGGGAAAGATATTCTTGTAGTTGATGACGGACCGGGTCAGTCGCGCAGCGCGTTCGGCAATGATGGCCGCCGTTCATGGCAAGGATACGAGACCGGAGAAGCTTGTACGGTCGATGTTGTTTCGCGCGGGATTCCGATTCCGTCTTCATCTGAAACATCTGCCGGGATGTCCAGATATCGTATTAATGCGTTATCGAACTGTGGTCTTTGTGCATGGCTGTTTTTGGCACGGTCACGATTGTCGGCGCGGGAAATTGCCTTCGACGAATAGGGATTTTTGGAAATCCAAAATTCACGGCAATGTAGTTCGAGACTTGGCGAATCTCCGACGTTTGGAGGAAGAGGGATGGTCAGTCTTCGTCATTTGGACATGCAGAATCGAATCCGATACCAATTCGCTTCTTGCACATCTCGACCTACAGCGGAGGATTAACGAGAGGAATATGACTTAACTGAGTGTGCAAGGTAGTTGGCGTAGAACGCAGCTAGTTTTGGAGGGACTGCGTTCCCGATCATTCGAGCCACCGGTTCAATCATGTCACGCGGATGAAAGACGTAATTGTCGGGAAATGACTGGAGAATTGCCGCTTCACGTAACGAGATCCCACGGATTTGCGATACATCGAAATGTCCGTATCGACCGTTTGAAATGCTGTGGCATCTCGTCGTAATCGTCGGAGACGGCCTATCGGGGTCCATTCGCGTGTACACATCTGTAAAACAACGTTGTTCTAATTTTGCATTGACCCGCTGATGACACCCCAAGGACAAGTCACCGTACTTGGTTTTTTTCATGTATAGATTCGATTGACCAGGCTGGGCACAAGAAAGTCGCTTTAGGTTCAACGCGCTCAACGCCCGCGTCCGGTGGTTAGGAATGCTCGGATGTTGCTGTCCAGCACCTATGGCCGGCAAATGACCTATGGCCTGTCTGACCGAGAGCATAACCGCATCGGGATCATTTTCGGGCACGAGAATTTCTTCGCCAGACATATCCCCAAGGCGCTCGTGTAAAACCTTATCGCGTCGGACAGCCAGCAGTATGGAACGCTTTCGATACTGGGGTATGCCGAACTTGGATGTGCAAACGATCTTAGTTCCCGTGACGTAGCCAAGCGATTCCAGTCCCGACTTAAAGTTATCCCAAACGCCGCCGTATTTTTCGTCTCCAATCCCGGCAACATTTTCCGACAGCACCATCTCTGGCATGAACCAAGCGACGAAGTGCGATGCCTCAAGTAAAAGATCACGGTCGCGCTCTCTGCCCGCCTTACGCTCTTGGCTCAACTCCTTTCGGGATAGCCGCGTGAACGGTTGGCACGGGGCACAGATGGCGAATAACAACGGAACCCGGGGAGCTTGTTTCCTGTACTGCGAAAGCAACTGGGACACATCATCATAGAGTTCGTTCTGTTCACCGTCCGGGTACTTTTTCGAGCAAGGAAAAATGTCCCGATGCAAGAAACGTACTTTTTGCCGATCCAGCGCCTTGTTGCGATTGTTTTCGCTGTAGGTCTCTTGACATCTATCATCCTTGTCTATACCTGCGATGACGTATCCGCCGGCATCGAGCAGTCCGCGCGTGGTTCCACCGGCCCCGCAAAAAAAATCGAATGCCAGGAAAAGCGGCTGTTTGGGTTTCGTCGCTCGTGCTTTCATGAGGCCCTACCCTGGGCGGGTTCCTTCCCTTCGTTAAAATCGCGTAACCGATCAATGTCGGCCGAAGAGAAACGGCGCCAGCCCTTGCGATCCTTCTCGACGTCGGCCACAAGCCCGTTCCATATCCAGCGAAGCAACGTAGACTTGGATATCCCGACCAGCTTCGCAGCCTGAGCAGTCGAAAAGCGAGTCGAATTCTTGTTCATCGCCTGCTCCCGAGAAGAATGCCTATACCTGAGTATAGTCATTTGCATTCTCTATGCAAGAAAAATTGCACGAAGTTTGGGGCGAACTTGAGCGCAGTTCATTCAAAATAGGGAAGATGATTGATTCTGCATATTGTGCAAATAAATTTGCAATATTGACGCTATATGTCGTACATTTTCGAAATGTACTAACACGGAGGGCATGTGAAGTCGGTTTCTGATAGCGATAGAGGTCGAATCACTGATCGGCAGAAATTCGTGAGATTGGCCAATAAGCGCGTATCGAATGCGCTGCGTGCAATACAACTCATAGGAAATCTGTCCAATAGATCAAATTACGACTACACCGACGACGACGTGGCAAAGATAGTGAAGGCCCTGTCGGACGAAGTCGCAGCCTGCAAAAAGCGGTTCGAGTTCGCACAAAAGAAGCAGGGAAATATTCAATTCATTTTGGAATAGCAAGGGGAACTATGAACGAGAAAGACGTTTGCCTTGGTTTGCTGGCGGCCGAATCGGAAGCGGATGTACAGCAGATGATCGACTCCCAACCGGAAATGCGTAATCCGAAGAATTGGCGTCCCTTGGACAATCGGGAGACCAACTTCAACATCACGTCCAATCAAGCCTCCGACGGCGGGAAGGCCCTTACGGAACTGATGACGAATATGGTGGATGCGGTTTTGATGAAACATGCGTTTCTAAAGGGGATCGATCCAAAAGGTCCGAAGGCGCCGAAGACAATGCACAAGGCCGTGGATCTCCTGATTAAACCCCTGCACGGTGGAAAACTCACAAGCCTCGATCCCAATGATCCGTGGCTCCGTGATTTCGCTCAGTCCAACCTCGTCATAGGAGTTACAGGCGCTAAGACGAAACGCACCGGACTTCCGTGTTACACCTTCGCCGATAACGGCGAAGGTCAGAAGCCCGAGAATTTCGGAACCACGTTCCTATCCCTTAGCACCGGGAATAAAAAGGATATTCCGTTCGTTCAGGGAAAGTACAACATGGGGTCGTCGGGCGTCTTAGGTTATTGCGGTTTGAAATGGTTCAAGCTGATCGTTTCCCGTCGCTATGACGCCAAGGGTCCCTGGGGCTTCACGCTCATGCGTAAGCGGCCCGGAAACAGCGAGCAGATGCCGGTCGCGGAATATTTCGTGCTTCCAAACGGCAAGATTCCGACGTTTGAGGAGACCACTCTGTTTCCCTTCATGAAATCGAACGGAAAGAAGTATGACGGGGTTCACTTAAAGACAGGGACCGTCATTAAGCTCTACGACTATCAGATCGGTTCGCGGTTTTCGAGCGGCTTTCGGGGATCTCGCGAAGCGTTGAACGAAAACCTCGTCGAAACGATTCTTCCGTTCCGAATCTTGGATTTTCGTCAAAAGCCGGACCCTAAACGTGGCGGCGATCGTGCCGAGGGCATTGATCCGCGCGGATTTTGCGGCATGGAGTTTCTGCTTTTGCGATCACACCGAGAGAGCGACCAGGATGAGGACGAGGAAGAAGCGTTCGGCACCGGAAGAATCGCGGTGGGCAGCGTCAGAAGTGAAGATCTTGGGGTCATCGAAATCTACGGTATCAAGCTAAAACGTCAACTGCCGGGCTGGCTCGACAACTCGAACAACCGCGTTTTTCATGCAGTCAACGGTCAAGTTCAGTTCAAGCAGACGCGTGGCTATCTTTCGCAGACATGCGGTTTTCCTGCGCTCAAGGACCGAGTCATTATCGTCGTCGATGCAAGCAATCTCTCATTTGCCGCCCATAACGAAGTCTGGAAAGGAGACCGCGAGCATGTCAGAGATACGATTGTAGGCGAGCGATACAAGGATGCCGTAACCTCGGCGATCCAAAACTCCGAAGTTCTTAAAGAGTTGCAGAACCAAATTGCCCTGGAAGAGTTGAATCAGACGGCAGCGACGCAACGGAACGAGTTGTTTCAAAAGCTGGTAGATCGAGATCGGAATCTTGCTGCGCTACTAACCAATCGTGATCCCGTGATCGTCATTCCGGCCGCAGGTACGAACGGAAACGGGACAGGCCCGGAGAAAGAAAAGTTTGAAGGGCGATTCAGTCCCACCTTTCTGCGGTTCGAGGGGAAAGTCCGCGAAACCGGTATCGACATCCAAATCAATCGTACAAGACCCATCGCCGCACGCACGGATGCAGAGAACGGATATTTGCAGCGCCAAGATATCAAAGGCCGCCTGATTGTCACTCCTGAAGTGAGCAAGAATTTCGATATTCGAGAACAGCTTCATGACGGCCGATTGACCTTGTACCTGACTCCTCGCTCGGAAATGCTGAAAGTTGGCGCGACATTCGTGATGAAAGCGGGCCTAGAGGATGACGCCATGCCCGAACCCGTTGCGGATAGCGTAACCGTTCGGATCGTTGACGAGAAACCTCCGAAGCCGAAACCGGAACCGAGGCCAAACCCCATCCCGCCGACACCGGATGAGCCTAATAACGATAGCCAGGACGGAGACGGCAAACCTCGTCCAACGCATGGACTACCGCAATACAAGCTGCTCACAAAAGACGGCCGTAAAGTCTCCGAACACGATACCGAACAATGGCCGCCCGACTTTAATGAAAACGACGGGGGGATCGTTGAGGATCTTGGAGAGTACGGTACGCTTTACAAGATCAACTACGATAATGCTTATCATCTGAAGTATCGGCTCGGCGTTAGAGGAGATGTTGCCCGCGATGTAATGACCGAAAAATACATCTTGGGAATGCGAATTCTCATGTTGGGATACGAACATGCTTGGCGCATTGTCAAAGAGATGCGTAAAGAAAATTCAAACGGAATAGCAGAATTTCAGGACGACTTCCGTAGGATGGCTGCGAGAGGCGCGGCGGCAACGGTCTTGGCGTTGGCGGAGAATCTTCCGAAGATCGTTGACAGCTCCTCGGTCGAACGCCGCGATGTGGAATAATCCAATATCAACTCACTAGGATGGGGTTCGTTAGAGATTTTAGAGTGCTGGCCCAAGTTCGGCGACCGGCACCCCGCTCAAAATGGCGGATTGTTCCAACGCCGCGCTCTCGACTGGACTTTGATCTCTGCTTAGATCAATCGCGGAAGCCTTGCTTACATCGCGGCTGAGACTCTCGGCAAGTGAGGCTGCATGATTCGTATAGATATGCGCCTCATGTGATGCCCGCGAGACGGAGACATAAGCAAAGCGGCTGTTGATGAGGTCCGGGTGAACTTCGGTATCCATATTGACAAGCACACGTTCGGAAGTAAGCCCCTGCGAACTGTACGAGGTCACAGCGTAGCCGTGATCGAGGTGTCGCATTTCGTTGGCATCGAATACAACCGCTTTGCCGTTATCCATGCGGACGGAGAACTGTCCATCCTGACCGATGTGCTCGATGGTTCCGAGGTTGCGGTTGGCAACGTGCAGCGCACGGTTCGGCGCGGTGAACTGGATGCGGTCGCCCACGGCAAACTCCCGCTCGATCTCACGGTAGGCGCTGATGCCACGCAGCCGTGAGGGATCATAGGTCACTTGCTCACCATCCTGTTTCTGGATGGTGACAAGATTCTCCTTTGAGTTCGCACTGACGACCTGGGCGTAGCTGCCGCGTTCGATGCCAAGCTCCTTGCTCCCGCGGATGTAATGCAGCACATCTCCCGCTTGATAATGAGCGGCCCAGGCGCGTTCCGCGCCGGTCATGTCGTTGCGCGGCGTGAGCACGCGCATGGCATGATCGGTCTTGTCCACCAGGCCAAGCGCCTGCAACTCCTGTCGCACAGCCTGATTGATCTCACGGCGCGAAGCGTTGTCGGGGGATACGATGAGGGTGTTTTCAGGGTGGGCAACGTAGCTTTTGGCAATGGCAGCGATGCGCTGTTGCGGGTCCACGATTTCGGTGATGCGGCCTTGTTGCTCCAACGCGGCAACAGCCGGAGCCACTTCGCCCTTAGCCAAATGTTCCACGGCTCTAAGCAACTCCGGGTCTTTCTGGCGCACAATCTGGTCAAGCCGGACAGTGTGCATCCCGGCCTCTACTAGCTGCTCGAAGGGTTTTCCGGCATCCACTCCCTGATGCTGCCGGGTGTCTCCAATTAGCAATACGCGGTCCTGCGGGCCGATTCTTTCCAGAAAATCCCGCATCTGTTTGGTCGATGCCAGCGAGGATTCATCGACCATATAAAGATGCTTCTGTTCCGGGGTACCGGCGGCCTGCTGGCTGCCGCGTGCAAGAAAACCCTGCAAGGTGTCCGCATGGATACCGGCATCGCGGAGCTGCTGTGCGGCGCGGGATGTGGGGGCGAAACCTTCCACGGTATAACCATGCTGTTCCGCACCCTCGCGGACGGCAATCAAGGCGCTGGTTTTTCCCGCGCCCGCGCTGCCTTGCAATCCCTGTATCGTATCCCGTGAGGTCATCACCTGCTCGATGGCAGCACGTTGTCCACTGTTAAGTTGTGGGCGGGCATCGGTAAGCGCCACGGCCTCTTGAATGGACAGAACGGGCGCGGCCTGGTTCTGCCCCTGCTGCATCCGGCGAATCACGTCCTGCTCGGCGCGGATGGTGAGTTGGGTGGTGAACTGCCGCCCGGTGTCATGTTTCTGCCCCGGCATTTCCTGAAACTCGCCAGAGGCAATCCGCGCCTCGAAGCTGGCGCGGACCTGCGGATAGGTGATTTCACCCATGCCGCGTCGGAGCGCATCCCGGAAGATGGCGCGTTCGTCGCTGACCGCCTCGCGCTCAAAGAGTCTGTCCCGCGCCCAGGTGATCGTTTCCCCGGCGCTCATCTGTTTGCTTTCGTGCTGCTCGAATGTGCGGGCGCGGGCCTCGGCCACCACTTTGTCGGGCTGGTTGCCGAACTCTGTGGCAAGCCGGCAATGCGCCGCAAAGATTTCCGCGGGAGACAGGATTTCTTTTTTATCCCGCGTCGTGTGCGCCGCGATTTGCGCGGCCTCCGGCCCATCGTGGCCGGTCTTCTCAAGGTACTCGCGTATCTGCTGGCTGCGCGGGCTGGAAGCATCAAGGTACTCCTGCGAGTAGCCCTTGATCTCAGGAGCGCCGCTGCGCCCCGGCTCGATCTCGTAGCCGAGATTGCGAAGCCGATACATCAGCTCCGACTGATAGACGGCGGTGGCGAACTGCTGGCTGTCGAACAATCCCTGCGGCTGGAGAGCGCGAAAGCTCCCATCCTCGCGCTCGGTCATATTGAAAATTACCGTATGCGTGTGAAGCTGCGGAGCGGCGTAGCCGTCTACGGGGCGTGCAGTATCGTGTTCCCATTTCGCCGCGACGAATTGGCCGGTTGTTTCGGCAGGATGGTTGCCGCCGATGCGAGCCTGCGTGTACCGCTCCAACTCATTCAGCGCGGCATTGACGGCCTCACGGTGAGCCTCGCGCACCCGGTTATCATTGCCGACAAGGGCGGTGAGCGAAACGGATTTGGGAGCGGAAAAGGTGGCGTCCCATCCGGCACGATGCTCCACGGACGTGACGGTTTTCCCTTCGATGTTCTGGTAGGTGTGCGATTGGCGATGCTGGACAAGCTGCTCGGTGGTCGCCGGATGCTGGCCTTCCGAGAGACGCGCAAACTCTTCCGCACCCACGGCTCCGGCAAGCCCGAATTTCTCAGCCAGCTTTCCATGCCAATGTCCCTGTACGGTCTGCCCCTGGCTCCAATAGCTCTGGTCGGGAGAAGTAAATTCTTTCTCATGGTAGGTCTGTGCCTGGGATGCGGAGAGAGGTTTCGAGATGGTCAGCATGGCTAGACTCCCAGGGAGAATCGACCCTGCGCCTGAGCGTGAGCGTCATCTTCTACCTCATTGGTTGCGGCTTCCGCCTCCGGCTCGGCGGCTCCCGGTTGCCGCGCCTGGAGCGTGGCGGGATCGAAGCGCAGCTCGTCATCTTCGAGCAGGCGCGGCTCGAATGCGGGCTGTGTCTTGGGCAGGTCGCAATAGGAAAATGAGAAGCGGGCAACGTGGTTGCCCAGCTTCAAAAAGGCGTGCATCGGGTCCAGGCCGGAGATTTCCGAGTCCATCACCAACGGCTCGGCCTGCCGATCCAGAGCAAAGTTTCTGCCGGCGCGGAAGCCGTCGAAATGCGTCTCCCGCATCCGCTCGATCTCGACTTTGCCGATGGCGGCGCTGACCCATTCGGCGGCCTTCGGCTCCGTGGTTTTGAGAAAAATCTTGGTCGCTGGCTGTGACAGCATGACCTCGGCAATGTGGCCGTAGATCACTTCAAGCTGGGCCTTGCCCTGAAAGCCAAGTACCAGCGGGTTTTTCGATTTCCGGTTTTCTGTGATCGCTGTGTGCAACTGCGGAAGGCGTTGCAAACTCGCCAACTCATCCAGCACAAACCATACCGGGCGCTGGTTCTCTGTCGGTGCATTCAACAGCCGCAAAACAAGCAAGTCAATCCAGAGACTATTGAGCGGACGCAGCGCCTCGCGTTCGCTTGGCTGCGAGGTAATGAAGATCCAGCCCTGGCGTTCTTTGGCCCATTCGGTTGCGCTCCAACTATGCTTCGCCTGCTCCTTTCGGGGCAGCATCCGCAGGCTGTCGGCAATCAATCCAAGCGAGGCCAGGACACCGTTGCGCTGCTGCTGCGCGCCTTTGGCAATCATCATTGCCATCTCGGTTCCCTGAACCCTGCGGTCAATCTCGTCCGGGTTTGACATCCACTGCACAAGCTCCTGGGGCGACGGGCCGAAGGTCAAAAGATGAGCAAATATCTTCTGCGGCGTTTCGACGAAAAACTCACCCTTCTTGTCCGTGGTCGGCTGATACAAAGATGCGGCGACGGCCTTTGCTTCGGCCTTACGTCGCAACTCTTCGGCTGGCCCCCAATACGGGCAACGGCGGTCCAGAGGATTGAGGATAATGTCACCGTTCGTGGGCCTGTAAAATCGCTGTACGAACTCGCAAGCCGGGTCATAGACGATGGCTGAATGGCCCCGGCTCTCGACCTGCCGGAGTATCTGCATAATCAGGCTGGTTTTGCCTGAACCTGTATCGCCCATGAGCTCGATGTGCTGGTCTTCCACGCGCAGCGGAATCCGCATCATCTTGTCGTAGTCATTGGTTTTGATTCCGATGCCGTCACCCTGCACGGCTTTGTTGAAGGCTTTGGGCGAGACGAGAAACGGGCCTTTCAGCCGCCGACCGTACTTCATCTGCTTGCGGCGGCGAATGTCTTTGACAATCGAAAACGGAAGCTGCAAACCCAGCGCCAGCACGCCGAAAAGCAAGGGCGTCTCAAAGATGTTCCAAAGGCTTTCACCTCCGTAAACGGTGCTCTGAAACCAGGCGTGGAGCGGCTGATCGAGATAGGAAAGTTTCGGCCCACGATAGAGGAGGTGCAGACCGGCGGCACGAGCCCGCGATGAAAGCTGGAGAGGCAATGTCTTTCCACCGGCCTGCGGCGTCGAACCCTTCTGCACGTCTTTCTCTGTTGCAACGCGGGCGTGCCGCTGACCGTCCGAGACGGTGAGAAGCTGGTACTTATCCGTCTTGTGCATGACGCCTGCGACCTGGGTTCGCAGGTAATACGGAAGATAAAACTGTTGCAACGGAGTCAGCGCAAAGCTGAATCGGAGATAGAGAAACAACCCTGCCGCAACGATGGAAAGGAAGACTGCGCCCCAGGTATAAATCGGTGTCTGCGGCGGCCAGATGACGGTTTCTTTGCGACCCCATTGTGTCGTTGCCATGACTACTCTCCTATGCCGCTGCGATAGCTTTCCATGAGTTCGGCGGCTACCCGGTGCTTATTGGATTTCACGTACAGAAGCATTTGTTTGAACTGTTCCGCGCTCCACTGCTCGCTGCGCAAAAGCGGCTCAAGCGCGTTGATGAGGATGAGGCGGAGAGCCTGTACCTCGGCAAATAACGCCATATTTTCGATGTTCCGCACCTGTTCCAGACCGGAGGAAAGCAGGCTTTCGCGTGCCCATTCGCCAAGCAACTGACCGCGTTGTGCGGCCTGTTCCGCTAGCATTTCCGCTTCTGCCTCGGTGAACTTTCCGCCCACCGTAACGGTGCGAACGATGCTGCGGCGCTTGCCTCGTGCGCCGTTCTTAGAGTGTTCCGACATCGTTACCACCTTTCTGATCTGCGCGGCGCTTATTGGCGCTGTCTTGGTGAAAGTTGCTCTGCTATATGGAGTTGGGCGCGCAGCGCCAACTGGCGCTAGTTAGCGCCAGGCAGCACCCTTTCAGGGGTGGAGTGTCGCAATCCTTCCGGTGCGAGCCGAAGGGGAGCACCGTAGTGGTTCAGGCACAGACTCCGACGGCGAATCATGCTCTCACCCTCTGCACGGACTCACTGGACTCCACCCCGGCAGCGAGCTTCCTTTGGGGCAGCTCTACATCAGTGGCGGCGGCTCGGCGGACGCGCAGCGACGGCGTGATATGAGCTGCCTCCGGTGTCCGCAGGAAGTCCTGAAAATCGCGGTCTTTCGAGAAGACATAGGCGAGGGCTTTGTCCACCACATCGTCGGCGGATGCGTGGATAAAAGCCGCATACTGATCGACCTGCGCGGCGGTCGTCTCATCGAGCCGCACAGTGGCGTTTACATACCGGATTTGGGTGACTTCAATGAGTGCCATAGGGATTCTCCTTTTCTACAAATTCATGCAAACTTTCTGCGGGCAATCATGCGCTGCGCAGTGGCGGCAATCTCCCGCGCGCGAGCGGAGCAAAGCGCGGCGGGAATCTCAAATCGGCGGCGCGATTCGAGCATGGTGATTACGTCGTCAAGGCGGATGCCTTCGATGAGCCAAAGGCGAGCCGAAGCAACATCCACCGTCCGCTGCGCGTAGTAAAGCGGATTGGGTTTGTCGCTGCGCCGCGAAGTCAGCAACCGCGTCAGCTTCGCCGCGTCTTTTCCGCTGGCAAGTTCGTGCGTTACCCACGCCCAATCCTGTTCGGAATGGGTATGCTTCTGCGGTGGCTTTCGACCGCCGTTGTCATGTCGGAAGAGGATGGTTTCCGCAGCCGGAATGTCCAGCCAGAAGTCGCCGGGATTCCATATCGAATCGCAGAGATATTCGACGGTGACGAGGTGCGCCGGATCGTACTTGCAATTCAGGAATCCGGGCAGCCGGAGAACGCGGTTGCAGTCGGTACAAGCGGGGTCGCCGCCGAAGGCGAGAACTAGCAGCTTGAGCGTGGTTTCCTGCCGCTCGAAGCCATCCACATGCCAAAGCACCTGGTATTTGCCCGGCGAAGTGGAAAGGATTACGGTCGGTGCGGGCACGTCATTCGAGGCGCGGAGCGCAGCGAGCCGGGTATCGCCATCGGAGTCAATATCTATATATAGGTGACGGACGGAAACGATGTTCTCTTTCGTCCGTTTCCGGCTGCCGGAGCGGAGCGGATTGGCGGCGACATAGATGTTGGCTCCAGTGCCGTTCTCGTGCGCGAGCCAGCCGAGGTAACGAGGCGCAAGCACACGCTCCAAAGGAATGATTCGTTGCTGCGCTTTCTCCCGCCGCAACACCAGTGCAATCGTCTCAGCCGGAGCGAAGCAACGGCTGAGAAAATCGGAGGCGATTCGGGTATCAATGCGCGGCATGATGGACCTCCAATACCGGCTCCATAAGGAAGCATTTCTGGTCGCGGTCGAAGCCACGCAGGGCCAGCACCTCGCGGACAACACGGCGGCCCGGCTGCCGTTCGACATGCACGACAAAATCCACGGCCTCGGCGATCTCCGCTTCGGTATCAATGAAGGTGGATTGCGAATGGTTCCGCATGACCAGATTGGCGAAGCGATGCAGGGCTTTTTCGGCGGAGTTGGCGTGGATGGTGGCGAGCGAACCGGAGTGGCCGGTGTTGAGCGAATCGAGCAGCGTGCGGGCCTCGACGCCGCGCACTTCGCCCAGGATGATCCGGTCGGGACGCCAGCGCAGAGCCGACTTCAAGAGGTCATCGAAGGTGATGTTTGCCTTGAAGGTATCTGTCTGACATTCGACGGCCAACAGGTTGGGCTTATGAAGGTGCAACTCCGACGTATCTTCGATGACAACGATGCGCTGGTCTTCGGGGATCGCGCTTGCCAGAGCGCGGAGCACGGTGGTCTTTCCCGTCGAAGTCCCGCCGCTGATGAGCAGCGTCTTTCCGGCGGCGATTTGCTCTGCCAGAAACCCGGCAAGCGGCAGCGTAAGCGTGCCGCGGGCAATCAGGTCATCGACCGTGAAATGGCGGCTGGGAAACTTCCTGATGGTGAGGGCCGGAGCAGGTCGCACGACGGGCGGAATCACCGCCGCGAGGCGGCTGCCATCCGGGAGCTGCGCGTGCAGCAGGGGGTTGTCTTCGTCCAGATGCTTGCCAAGCTGATTGGCAATCACTTCAAGGCCGGTGCGGAGGCGCTGACCGTCGAAGTGAACGGTCTTTTCCTGATGCAGAATCCCATCGCGTTCGTACCACCATGACGCATCGGGATTGCCCATGACCTCGCTGATGCTGTCGTCCAATAACAGCGGCTCGATGGGGCGGAGGAATGGAAGGATTAACTCGAAACTCATAGCGGGACCTCAAACGATGGATGCCCGGCTTTACCGGGCCTCCACGAAAGGAAAGGACACCCCTAGAGGGGGATGTCCTCGGCTTCTGACTCCGCGGCATCGGATACCTCGTCCGCCGCGGCCTTCTCAGCGCGGTCGAGCTTCAGGATCGAGCCGACCCGGATCTCCCAAACGCGCTGCTTCGCTTCGGCTTTCTTGCTCTTGCTGCCCGCCTTCTTGGGCGTATACTCCCGGCTGCGAAGCTCGCCTTCCACCTGGACGTGCGTGCCTTTGGTGAGCGTCCCGGCGAACTTCGAGAGGCCGCCGAAGACCACGCAACGGTGCCACTCGGTATGCGAGACGTACTCGCCGCTCTGCTTGTCCTTGTAGGAGGACTTGGTAGCGACCGAGAACGTGGTAAAGCTGCGTTCGTTGGAGGTGTGAACTTCTGCGTCGTTGCCGAGGAAGCCGATGAGGTTGACTTTGTTCTGATACATGATCGTGTCTCCGTTTGTTGAATTTCCCGATCTTGATCGGGTCACACCGGGCGGAGCCGAGCGAGTGGCCCCGACTCCCAAGTGCCCAGCGGCGCATTTACGGAAGGTTCGGAAAACCTTTTTGCGTTCGTTGCACAAAAGTTTTCTGAAAGCCGTAAAAGCAGAGCCGCGCCGTGCCGCCGGGCGTCGGACAGGCCCGAAGCCGTGACCGAGCAAAGGATACAAGACGGAAGACACATGCCTGAGCAAAGTTCTCATCTGCGTCCCGGCTGCCGAAGTTCATTGCCGATGCGGCGGTGTTCGGGCTACCAAAGACCCCCTTAGCAGAGTGCAGTCCGCCAGCACTGTTGCGTCCTGGCAGGCTCCTGTTCGCCTGCTCCACCACGCACAGGGGGGAGGGAGAGAAAACAGCCGGATTGGTAGCAAGAGCGGCCATAGCGAAGCCTTTGGGAATCCGGGTCCATCCTCTAGTCGAACCCCTGATCCGCGCGGAAGCGCAAGATAGTCAAGCCGAGCGGGTTGATGGTCAACTCCTCGTTCTTCACCACAGGGCGGAAGACATAGGTGACGCTGGCCGTCCATTGCTCCCGCTTGAGCACAGTCTGATCTTGCGGGTTCGAGAAGACCTTCACGAACTCGATGCGCGCCGAATAGGGCGACTGTTGAAGATCATCTAGGATGACATTTTTCACTTCGACATCGACATAGGGGAGGGTGCTGTCGGTGCGGTAACTCTCGATGGTGTTTGCCTTCTGCTCCCGGGCGATGACGGCTCGCTGCACGTCGCTGTTGAGGAAATATAGGGCGTCGGTCTGGTCGCGCTCGATGGTGAAGCGGTTGCGCGAAAAATACAGTTCCGTCCAGCGGGTAAGGTAATACTTGTTCTCGGCTTCTTGAGGACGATACCGAAAATCGCGGTAGTCGATGGCCTGCGCCTGGCCGACATTGTTGACGCGGATAATCAGCGGGCGCATGTTGGCGAGGGCGCGCTGACTCTTGTAAGTCAGCCCTGCCAATACGAGGCAAACCGCAGCGAGGACCAGGATGGTGATCTTGAGATAGGTATTCATCACCAGCGGATCGCCATACTGTTCCAGATACCGTTCCGCCGCGCGAGTGATTTCGGGAGAGGTGGTTGCGGCTACATTCATGGCAATTTCTCCTTAGCTCATTAACGCTCTCGCAGCGACATAGGTGGCGACGCCCATACCACCGTCATGGCCGCCGGTAGAGCCGGAAAAGATGCTCATGGTCAGGGCCGGGATTTTGAACAGGATATAGACGTTGACCAGGACCAGCAGAATTAGCAGCGGCAGTTCCTTGACCATGTTGCCGGGATCGGAAAAAGCGACGATCTGCGAGTAATACTGCGCCAGCAGATGACCGAGGATGCTGAGGACTGCCGCAGCGAGCACCTTGTAAAAACAGAAGCCGATGAAGGCGCGCAGCCAGCTCCAGAACAGGAAGTCCAGCTTGTCGAAGACAAGAAACGGAATAAAGACAGGTCCGAGCAGTCCGGTCACGGCGCTCGCGACCGCGCCGTAGGCGACGATGGCGCTGACCACAGCGGTCAAGGTCGCAATCAAGACCTGGATGATGACGTAGACGATGGCGAAATACGGATTCATCAACGCCTTCACAATGCCGGGGCCGCTATTGGACTGCGCCTGGCTGAGTGTGTTCTGTATTGTGGTCACGCTGTTGTTGCCGATGACGGAGACAAGATACTGTGCGCCGCCGT
>Ga0335075_10008339_pt1 | contig 15892 bp, 13 predicted proteins | sample Lox_Sample_24_FD_206723 | JGI IMG/M metagenome (GOLD analysis project Ga0335075, IMG submission 206723) | Soil microbial communities from Loxahatchee National Wildlife Refuge, Florida, United States - Lox_Sample_2.4 | ecosystem: Environmental > Terrestrial > Soil > Wetlands | place: USA... | reverse complement strand
GAAGAAAAGACGGAATTCGCCGCCTTCCATTTCGCAACGCGTTGCTTGTTCGAGAAACGATGAAAGCAGCCTTGATTCCTGCAGCGCGGTTTTGATCGCCCCAAATTGTACTGCGGAGAGACCGTCAGCCGTTGTTTCCGCTGCACGCGCAACGATGCGAGGAGCGGCGGCTGGCACAGGCGCGGCGGCGCGCGTGATTGGCGGCGGAGGAGACGTGGTGGACGGCGCAACGGGCGAGGCTGCGGCTGGGTCAGGCGCCATGCGTACGGCAGCCGCACCCGCTGACGAAGACGACACCGCTTGCGCGGCAGGCGTCGCTCGTGGCGGCGTGCCGGAGTCCGGCCGCGTCGTCCGCGGGCGCGATTCCCCGTGAAGCTCGGCGAGAGCCTCCTCCAGCGGCGCGAGGCGTTGCGCGTTGATCAAGCGCAGCAGGCCAAGCTCGAGATGAAGCCGCGGATCGGGCTTGCGCCGGAGATCGTCGTCGGTGGCCAGGAGAATATTGAAAAATCGGGTCAGATCCTCTTCGCCGAACTGCGCGGCTTGTTCCGCAAGGCGAGAACGCTCATCCTGCGGCGCCGCAACAAGATCTGAATCGGCGCCGCAAACACGCACGATGAGGAGATTGCGGAAGTGCCGAATCGCTTCGCGGCAGAAGTGCTGCAAGTTTTGCCCGTCGGCGATAAGGCGATGGACCAACCCGAGCGCGCGATCGGCCGATTGCGCCGCAATCGCGTCGACGAGGCTATCGAGAACGCTTTCGGCAACGACGCCAAGAAGCTCGCGCACCTGTGCATCTGCGATCGTTTCGCCGGCGTAGGCGATGGTCTGCTCGAGGAGCGAGAGGCCGTCGCGCATGCTGCCTTCGGCCGCGCGCGCCAGCACCGCGACAGCGCCCGAGTCGATCGCGAGATTTTCCGATCTGGCGATTCGCTCGATCTCGCCGGCGATTTCCTGAAAGGTGAGCGAGCGGAACTGGAAAAGCTGCGCGCGCGACTTGATCGTTTCGACCAAATCCTCGGCCCTTGTGGTGGCCAGGATGAAAACAACGCGCTCGGGCGGCTCCTCGAGTGTCTTCAGGAGCGCGTTGGAAGCTTCGTCCGTAAGCTGGTGCGCTTCATCGAGGATCACCACTTTGTACCGGCTCGAGGCCGGTGCGTAGCGAACCATCTCGCGCAGCTCGCGAATCTGATCGATGCCTCGATTGGATGCCGCGTCGATTTCGAGGACGTCAAGCGAGGTCCCGGCGGAAATCTCGCGGCAGGAATCGCACGTATTGTCCGGATTGATCGTAGGGCCGCTCGCGCAATTCAAAGCCTTCGCAAGGATGCGGGCTGCCGTTGTCTTCCCGACTCCGCGGACACCGGAGAAAATATAAGCATGCGCCACGCGATTTGATTCGATGGCGTTCGCGAGCGTTTTCGTGACGTGCTGCTGCCCGACGATCTCGCTGAACGTTTGCGGGCGGTATTTGCGCGCGATGACTTTATAGCTCATGAAAGAATTTTTCTTGTCTTCGCCCAGCCAGCCCCAAGTGCGATGAGAGGAACTTCGGGTACTCCGCGGCACACGAAACTGGCCCGCTACCGTTGCTCCCTTCCGGGCCTGGCGGGGTTTGCGGGGAATCGTTGCACAGAGCCCGAAGTTCCACCGAACGCCGGTCCTCGCCGCAAGTTTTTCTTGTGGCACGACCGCTCGGCGGAGTCTAGCACAGCGTCCAGCGCCGCGAAAGGCGCGGACGGCCCCATGAAAGATGGTTCAAACCCGCACACGCATCCCGAAAGGAACATCTCGCCAGCGAAGTGCGCGCGGAAAGAGGCGGCAAGCCGTTTTATTTCTTCAGCGGCCGGCGTTGCGCATTGGCATCGTTTCTGCAGACTCGGCTACCCGGAGGTACGACGTGGATTTTCAACTGAGCGAAGAGGCAGCCAACATCGACCGCTATCGCGTTGAGGTGTCCGGCTGGGACGCGTCTGACGCTTTCTTCGTAGAAAAGACAACGCTCGATTGGAGCGGCGGCGACAAAAAAGAAATTAGCCTTCGATCGGCAGTGCATGAGGACGCCGTCGTATTCGTTCGGCTGCTACAGCAACTCGGCGACAGCTTCCCGATAGCCTATCGGGCTTCCGTTATGAGGACGGAGGAAAACGGACGAACGATCGTGCGCCTCGCGAGGCTGCACCCGCGCACTCCGTTCAAAGAAACGGCGGGCTTGGCGGAGTCGCGGAGCAAAGTGGCGTAGCGTCTTGCGATTCTTAGGCGCCGCGTACGACTGATCGGGCGGCACGCCGTTCCTCTTTGAGACCTCGATTCCAGTTCGGAACGGTTTACAGCCTATCCCGAGACGTTTGCAGTTCCTAGGAGCGGCACGTCTGAGACTTCTGTCTTTCTCCGATTCACCAAGGCAAACAATTCAAGTCTCTTACACGCCCTGATTCGACCGCCTGCGTCGAGAGTTCACGATTTGCATTTTGGCACACGCATTGCCTAATGCCTGGCAATGAAAGCACTCATGGAAAGACCCATCACCGAAACTGCACGCAAGAATCTCACAGTCTGCGTCCTGGACGATGATCCCAGTCAGGTCGAGCTGACGACCGAACGGCTCGAAAGAGCTGGATTTTCGGCCGAGGGAACCACGAACGCCGAAGAGGCTCTCCAGAAGGTCCGGCTCGGCGGATGCAAAGCCGTTCTGGTCGATTTCAAGATGCCGGGCATGGATGGTCTGGCGTTTCTCGAGAAGGTGTTGCAGTTCGATCCGGGCGTGTACGTGATCCTGATTACCGGCTATTACTCAGTGGATTCCGCAATCGAGGCGGTGCGACGCGGCGCATACGATTATCTTTGCAAGCCAGTCGATTTTGCGCGTCTCGAAAAAGCCTTGGATGATTTGGCCGAGGTTTTTTCGCAGCGTTCGCAGACGCGTGATCTCGAGGAAAAACTCTTTCAAACCTCGCAATTCAAGGGCATCGTCGGGAAGAGTCCTGCCATGCTCGACGTTTTCGATCTGGCCAAGAAAGTCGCGCGGCACTATACGAATGTCCTGATTACCGGCCCCACAGGTTCTGGCAAGGAGCTTATCGCCCGCGCCCTTCACGAACTGAGTCCGGTGGCGCAAGAGCGATTCGCCATCTGCAATTGCTCGGCGCTGGTCGATACGCTGCTTGAAAGCCAGCTTTTCGGCCACATGCGGGGTTCATTCACCGGCGCAACGGACACGCGCCCCGGACTTTTCGAATACGCGAACGGCGGGACGGTTTTCCTTGATGAAGTGGGCGAAACTTCGCTGGCAATGCAGGCGAAACTGCTGCGCGTGATCCAGAACCGCGAAATTCAGCGGGTCGGATCGCCGGAAGTAAAGACTGTCGATGTCCGGCTGATCGCCGCAACCAATCGCGATCTTCGGGCGGAAGTCCTGGCCGGCCGCTTTCGCGAGGACCTTTTCTACCGCTTGAGCAGCATCGAAATCCGTGTGCCGGGGCTTACGCACCGTCCTGAAGACATCCCGATTCTTCTGCAGCATTTCTTGAGGAAATACAGCCAGACATATGGAAAAGCGCTGCAGGGGCTCACGCGCCGGGCTCAGATCGTACTCTTGCAATACGATTGGCCCGGCAACGTTCGCGAACTAGAAAACGTGATTTCGAGCGCGGCTTTGACCACGAACGCCGATTTCATCGATGTTGCGGACTTGCCCGAGCATCTTCAGAAACCACGCCGCAACAGCTCCGCGCCGGAAGGAAATTGGCGCCCGCTGCCGTTGGATGAAGTACGCCGCGTTCACATCGAACGCGTGCTGGAAATGTGCAATAGCAATAGGGTCCGGGCCGCGCAAGTCCTCGGCATCGGGCGCACAAGCCTCTATCGATTCCTCAAGCGAAAGGGAAATCGCGCGATCGCCGCAAAGAGCGGCGCGTAGCGAAGCCCGGCATTTCGTCGCCACGCGCTGGTCTCAGGCTCATGCGAGTCCGCTTCCATTTCGCGGACTCGGTCGCTCCACGGGCCGGCGCAATCCATAGCGAAGCACGGCCCTCCGTAGGTTTCAGTTACCGGTGGATGTGTACGATGCGTTATGCAGCAGTGATGTGGGAAGCGACACGCTCGTATCCATGCGGACGAGCATTCCCGTTTGCGCCGGCAATTCCACTTCGCCACCTTTCTTTGCCACAACGTAGGCTCCGCCGCCCACGAGGCCGAGCACCGTGCCACGGAGGACTCGGCTGAAGATCAGGCCCACCGTGGAGCCGCCCGCGGTTCCAATCGCCACGTCTTCGACGTCTCCCTTTACGCTTTGGCGCTGCTCGACAACCTCACCCTCGACGGTCTTCAGGTCCTTCCGCTGTTTCGCGGCGTCCGTCCCGCTATAAATCGAGAGGATGCTCATTCTCGCGGGGAAAATGCGGCTCTGAACCTCGATCGAGTTGAAGACCAGGTTCATTGATGCACCGCCTCGAAACATCGAAAACAGCTTCGGCCGATCGACGGTGGAAATCCTGCCGTGAACGATCGCGCCAGCCGGCAAGATCACCTGATTGCCTGCAAACACGGGTTCGGCAACGACAGCAGTAAACGGATCGCCATCGTGGGCCACGCGGGTGCTGAGGCCATTCACTAAAGTGAGGCGTACCTGTGTGCCGGGAACCAGTTCATTCGACTGGGCGTGAACTGCCGGGGTCAGAGTCAACGCGATCAGGACCGCGGCGCAAAGCGCGACGAGAGACTTCATGGATCCTCCTGTTTTGTCCGCCGGAAGGCAATTGCTTCCGCAGCGAATCGACCTGAAACGAAGAGCTACGTGAACTCTTGGATTCGGGTGAAAAACTGGGATCAGGACCGCAGGGAATGCGAGTCTGTCTCCAGATGCCCCCGGACCGTCGGGGGTGCCGCTGGCGCAGCGGTATGGACGCGGAGGACGCGCCCGTGATTAGGGTATACCAGAAAACTTCCCTCACAGCGCGAAAAATCGAGTGGGTGTCCTTTCCGCCCCGGCCTTCGCAGGTTAACCCTTTGGCATCCGGCCCTGAAAGCCGTTCGCCGGGCAGCGCCGGGGCAAGATACGCTTCACCAATGCACAACAGACAAAAGGACTGGCTGCGCGCCGCAGCATTGACGCTGCTGCCGGTCGCGCTGATCTTTCCCGTCGTCAGCGCCGCGCACTTTGAACCGGCGGGTCCGGCGAGAGTCTGGCCCGTGCTTGCTTTCACACCGATCGCGATGTGGATGGAAACACGCGCGATTCTAGGGATTCTGGGCATGTACCGAAGCCGCCGCGATCCGTTTCTGATTGCGATCGTGCCCCTTGGATTGGTTTCCGTGCTTGCCTACGCGTTCAGTGGCGTTCTTCTTTTGCTTTCGTTGCCCGCGCTTATCCATCGCATGATCTAGTGACGATACCCATTCCAAATTCAACCTTTTCCGACGAGTCACATCGGAACGGGGTGGCGGCAAGGCGGCAGTTCAGGTTAAGATATTCTTTTCCCGGAGAGCACATTGACGCAGACGAATATTCAGGGGTCGAACGATGGCGCGAAGACGCTTGTGCGCGTGCGGCCGAGAGGATTTTGCGCCGGCGTGGTGCGGGCGGTCGACATCGTTGAACTCGCGTTGGAAGCGTATGGGCGGCCGGTCTACGTGCACCACGAGATCGTGCACAATCGCTACGTGGTGGATCAATTGCGGCGGCGAGGCGCCATTTTCGTCGAGACGATCGAGGAAGTGCCGGTGGGCGCGGTGCTGGTGTTCAGCGCGCACGGCGTGCCGCCGCGCGTACGCAGCGAGGCGAAAGAGCGGCAACTCCGCGTAATCGATGCTACTTGCCCTCTCGTGACCAAGGTTCATCTCGAAGCACTGAAGTTTGCGCGCGAGGGCCGGACGCTCGTGCTTATCGGGCATCGGGACCACCAGGAAATTGTCGGCACCTCGGGAGAAGCTCCTGACCGGACCGTCGTCGTAGGCAGCGTCGAAGAAGTGGACAGCCTGGAAGTGCCGGATCCATCGCGACTCGCCTTTCTTACGCAGACCACGCTTTCGCTTTACGATACGCAGGAGATCGTGGCGCGCCTGCGGCAGCGCTTCCCGATGATTGCCGGTCCGGCCTCCGATGACATTTGCTACGCGACCCAGAATCGGCAAGAAGCGGTTGAAGCTCTCACGCGCGAGGTGCAGTTGATCCTCGTGGTCGGTTCGGCCAATAGTTCGAATTCGAATCGTCTCGTGGAGGTTTCGAAGCGTTCGGGCGTGCCCGCGCGCTTGATTGAAGATGCGGGTGATATCGACGCATCGTGGTTCGAAGGCGTGAATTCACTTGGTCTGACCGCCGGGGCCTCTGCACCGGAGATTCTCGTCGAGCAGGTGAGCCAGCGGCTCTCGGCGTTGGGGTTCACGAACCATCGCGACTTGGATCTGATTCGTGAAGACGTGCGCTTCACCCTCCCAGCGGAATTGGCTGCACGGCAAGAACGCGCGGCGAACTGAACGGCTTTCGCCGCATGGCCGCACCTAGACGGCAAGGAGCGTATGAGTGGCGGTCAAAATCGTCCGCCAGCCAAATAAAATCGCACTGCTGGGTTCACCCACGAGTGCGGCTGCAATGTCGTCGGGCCACGAGGGCGCTCCTGCTGCGCTGCGTGCGGCCGGGCTGGTTGGCCGCCTTCAATCGATCGGCTACGAAATCACGGATTTCGGCGACGACCCCCCTCAGGTATTCAAACCCGATAACGATAGCCCGCGCGCGCGAAACATTTCGGGCGTGCTTGCTTCGCTCGAAAATCTGAAGCCACGCGTCGAGCTAGCGGTGAAATCCACGGCGCTTCCCCTGATCCTGACTGGCGATTGCTCCGCCGTCCTGGCTACCGTTGCCGGCCTCCGCCGCTATTTTCGCCACGTCAGCCTGATCTACATGGACCGCGACGCCGATTTGAACACGCCGGCGACGACGCCCTCCGGTTGCCTCGACGGAATGGTGATTTCCCACATGACGGGGCGCGGCGCCGCCGAGCTTGTACGATTCTGGGGCGAGCCGCCGCTTGTGCGCGACCCCGATATCGCGCTCTTCGGCGTCGACCGAATCGATCCGGCGGAGGACGAGGTGCTGCGGAGCTCGCCGCTGCGCCGCTATCTGGCCGATGAAGTGAAGCGCATGGGACCGGCGGCAGCGGCGCAAGCTGCCTTCGAGCGCATCCACGGCAAGGGCTACGAATGTGTGCTGCATTTTGATGTGGATGTGATCGCGGACTTCCAGGCGACGGACTACCCAGGGGCGGGTGGGCTGAGCCTTGGGGACGTGCGTGAGGCGCTCGAGGTGTTTGCGTGCCAGGAGCATTTGGCGGCGATTGAAGTGGCGGCTTACAACCCGCTCAAAGACCCCGACGGCAGCGGGGCGGCACTTATCGTCGATTTGCTGGCGGGCATTCTCGGCAAACGCCTCGAAGCGTTACAAGCAAAAGCGCCGGAGGACCAACCCGCGATATCGGTTTCCGCGGAGGCAGTGCGCCTCACTCCAGGTCAATCAGAGGAAAAGTCCTCGCCCAACAAGCCTTCCGAGGCTGCGCCGCAGACGGGCGCCGAATCCGCGCCGCCCTCGGTGGCTCCCGGGGAGGCATGGTCATCCGATGATGCCGAGGCGGCCGCTCCCTCAGACTCCGCTGAGCACGAACAGAGCGAGGAGCAATCTGCAAATCCGGGAGATACAGGCGATCCGGCCTGAACTCTTGCCATTCTGCCGCCACTCCTAAGATGAAACCCTATCCGGAAGTGATCATATTCGACGTCGATGGCGTCCTTGTAGATGTGCGCGGCTCATTTCATCGGACCGTCATCGAGACGGTTCAATTCTTCACGGGCAAGAGCGTCACACGCGCGCAATTGCATCATTGGAAAAGCCAGTCGGGATTCAATGACGATTGGAAGCTATCGACGGCATGGGTGCATTCGCTTGGAGGCACGGCGCCGTATGAGGAAGTGAAGAGCAAATTCGTGCAGCTCTACTGGGGACGAGATGGGAAGGGAAACGTGCAGCGCGAGAAATGGCTTCTTCCGCGCGCGATGCTGCGGCGCCTCGCGGCCCGGTCGGAACTGGCGCTTTTTACGGGTCGCGTGAGAGAGGAAACGGACTACACGCTCGATCGTCTCAAGGTCCGCGAATTCTTTCGTCACATCGTGACGGCCGAAGACGTACGGCATCTGAAGCCGCACCCGGAAGGCTTGCTGGCGATTCTCAAGGGCCGCGATCCGGCGCGCGCCTTATACCTTGGCGACAACATTGATGACGCTCTTGCGGCCCAGGCAGCCCGCGTCGCGTTTGCGGGCGTCTTGCCGCAGAGCCGGCAGGCAAGCGCTGCCCGGCGAGAGATGTTCCTCAAGCTCGGCGCCAGGCGCATATTGAAGGACATCCGTCAGCTGGAGCCGTGGCTCAAACGAGGTGGCTTCCGTTTGACTGGTAAGAGCATCCCTTCCTGAGTAGTACCGCAGGGCAGTACCAAACAGGACACGCGTACCATTGCTGAAGGCGAGCCGGGACCCCATCATTCATGAGGCGCGATTCTACGCCCATTGACGATGGCTCCGAATACCCACGACAGCGCCCGAGCTGCAGCCGCCCGCGCCTTTGTCCGCAGCTTGAACATTCTACTCAAGTTTGCCCGGATGTATGATTTCGGGCACCCGCGCACAGCGAGACAATACGAAACTGCCTGGAGCGAATTGCGCGCGGCGATCGGCCCCGATGATCAAGCCGGCTTGCTGCTGGCTGCCTCGGGCGATCAGCTGCTGCTCGACGGCACGCCTCTTGATTCGGCCGCCGCCGAGAAGAGTTTTGCCCGCATGCTTTCGACTGCGGGGATCGCCAGCATCCATTTCTCGCCCAAGATTACCCAGGCGAGCCTCGCACGCTTCGTTCGCGGTTTCCCGACGGGATCCAATACGAAGCCCACGCAGCTGGCGGAACAGTTGAAAGCCGCGCTCGATGGCGACCCCCACGTGCATGTAAACGAAGTCTGTTTTGTGCCGGCCGATTCCGCCGTGGCGAAATCAACCGTGGCCGCACAGCTTGCAGCGCGGACGCTCGGGATGAATGCCGAGCAGACAGACAAGCTGCTGAACGATCCCGAAAAGCTCCTGCAATTGATTGTCGCTGCCGAAGGCACCAAGAGCACGGCCGACGGGGGAGCCGGGAGCGGTGGTTCTGGCGGAACAGGCTCCGGAGGCGGCCCAGGCACGGCTGGTGGCACCGGCTGGTTCACGGGCCCATCTGGCGGTGTCGGTTCAGGCGGCGGCACAGGGTCTGGAGCATCCGGCGGATTTGGGACCGGATCCGGAAGTGGCAGCGGGAGTGGCGGATTCGCGGGCTCATCAGGCGGTGGTACGGGATCTGGAGCACCCGGTGGTGGATTTGGGGCTGGATCCGGAAGCGGCAGCGGGGGTGGTGGATTCGCGGGCTCATCGGGCGGTGGCACAGGGTCTGGAGCACCCGGCGGTGGATTTGGGACTGGATCCGGAGGTGGTAGCGGGAGTGGCGGATTCGCGGGCTCATCGGGCGGCGGCACAGGGTCTGGAACGCCTGGTGGTGGATTTACGGCTGGATCACGGAGTGGCGGGGGAGCCGGCGGACTTGGCGGTTCATCCGGTAGCGGCAGCTCTGCCGGATCGGGCGGAGGATCAAGCAGCGGCCACTGGATGGACGCTCTCGGTGGGACGCCCAGCAGCCCCGCTGGGTCTGGTTCGGCCGACGGTGCCGCTGGGGGCGAATCGTCCAGCGGCAATGGTGGTGCGGGCGCATACAGCGGAGGCGTTGGCTTAGCTGGCGCTGGTGCGCGCGAATATCTTACTGGTGTTGCAGATCCCCCTGTTCCTGCAGGTGGCCCACAAGCGGGCGGCGGCCCAGCTGCGGGCGCACCGCCAAACAGCGGATCTGGTCCAAGTGCGTCAAGCGATGTGGTTGGCGGCGCCCCTGGTGCCGGTGCTCCCCAAGGAGCTCCCGGTGGCCCCGGCATTTTGAGCCAATTTGGACTCGGTACCGGCCCATCCGCGCGGTGGACCCATGCCTCGTCCGGTATTCGAGGTAATCGATCGGCGCGCAGCGCGCCTGGTTCGATGGCTGTCGAAACTGGCTTGATGACCCTGCACCAGGACGAGCTGCAGGGAATTCTCCAGATGCTGGCACAGATCGCGCGAACGAACGACGCGTCGAAAGAGAACCTCGACGCCTCATCGTTTCAGTCCCGCCTTTCCGCGTTGCCACGGCGCGCCCGGTTCACGGTGAGCCAGGCGCTGGCGGCGCTTGCTGCTCAGGCTCCTAACGAGACCTCGGATAAGCCCACGCTTCTGAAGCTGGCCGAAAACATCGCCGTACGCTTCGCCATGGAGCGCTACCAGCGAGGCGATGTGAAAGTCGACGCCGTGCGGCAGTTGCTGGATGAAATGAGCGGCGAACTCGACGGGCTGCGCAAAATCCTGGGCGTGTATGAGCAGCGTATGAAACGCGCCGGCCTCGATGTGGGGTCGCATGTGGACGGCATGGCGCAAGAGTTTTGGTCCTTGATTTCGGACGACAAGAGGAAAGCCATCATTGAGTCCGGCGACATCTGGTGCGTTCCGGCCCCGAAAATCCGCGAACACGTGGAGCAATTGATAGCGCGCGGTGAAATGGCGGCGGCGGAGAAGATCCTGACCAGGTACGTAAGTTGCCTCACGGACAAATCCACCGAGGCTCGCCGCCAGACCGTGATCGGCATCGCCGAACTTGCTCCCACATACGCGAAGTGCGACGAGAAGATTTTCATGAGCACGATGCGCGAAATCGGGTTGCGGCTCGTCGACGAAACGGATCCGGAACTCCAGAGCCTGATCGGAGCGGCATTTGTGCGCCTGTCGCAGGAAGCGCAAAAGAGTCGCTCGTATGCTGTGATCCAACGTTCTGTGGAGATGCTGAATTACATCGAATCGGAGCGGCCAGGGGCCTCAAAAAATCTGCGACCACGCATCGGAATCGAAAACCATCTGCCGGAATTCATCGACGAATCGATGCGATCGGGGAATATCCCGGCCGGACTGAAAGACCTGCTGCGAAGGCTGCCGAAGCAAGCATCCGAGCAGATCGCCTCTCGCTTCGGCCGCGTCGGTTTCCGCGAGGATTGCGAACTATTGGTTTCGATGATGGAGGTGCTGGGCCCGGAGGGTCTCGATCACCTGCGCACCCAGCTGCGCCAGGGTGACCCGAGTGACGCGATCGATACCGTGGGCATCCTGGTCCGGCTGGATCGAGAAACGGTCGAGCGCGTCCTGCCCGACCGCATGAAGCAATGGAAACGGATCGCGCACGACCGTGTCGTTCGTCAGATTGCCGTTAGCGGCGCTCCAGATTACGGCCGGCTGCTCATCGAGATCTTCGATTCTCTGGACTCGCTCGTACAGCCCCTGGCGATCGATGAGATCGGGATGAGCGCGGAGATATCGGCCGACATGCGGCTTCTCCGAATTGCGGAAGGCGATTTGCCCAAGGGAGGGACCGATTACCTGCGCCTCAAGGCCATCGAGGCGCTCGGTCGCCTTCGCACGTCCAATGCGGAAGCGGTCCTGAGAAAAGTTGCCGAGTCGAAGAAGGCCTGGCGCTGGACCAATCCGTCGGAGTTGCGGCTGGTAGCCGCACAAGCTCTCGAGAAAATAGACCCGGACTGGGCGCGCCATTTCATTCCTCAAAGCGACTTGAGCGTCGCGGAGCTCTCGATCGAAATTCTCGATCGCGATCCCAATTCCTCCGCCATCCGCCAGCGGCGCTATCCGCGGCTGCGCCTCGAACGGCCGGTGCCTGCTACGACGGTCAATCTCAAGGAAAATTTCCGCATGGAGATTCCGGAAATGGCGCTTGGCGGGGGCATCGCGCTCTGCGAACAGAGCCTGCACCCGGGCAGCGTCGTCGATATGCGCATGACCGCCGGTGCGAAAATCGTGAGAGCGCAGGCGATCGTGCGCGACGCCAATACGCAGGCGCGCGCGTTTGAGGTGGTTGACATGGAACTCGAGGAACGCGCCAAGTTGCGCAAGCTGCTCGTGCAACTGGGCAACGCTCTGAAACAGACCACGTCACAAGAACGCAACCGCCGCGGCGTGCGAACGATCTTCACCAGCGGGACCTAGCTGGCCTCGTTGTCGCCTGATTCTTATCGGCTGATTTCCGCGAGCCCTTTTTCGCTTTGCTGCGTTCGCTCTCCATCCAGCCGCAGAGCACCCATTCGAATTGCAGCCGTCAGCAGTGCTCCGACACCCACGGTTGCTGGAATTACGAAGTCGGAAGCCTTGGCCCGCATCCCCACGAGTCCGATCAGACCAAACAGTCCCGTAACGCCGTAACACGCAAGTGCAACTGCATGCGGAGACGCGCCCCGGGCGCGCATAAGATCATAAAAATGCCGGCGGTCGCCGAAAAAAGGCGAGGCTCGGCCTCGTATGCGTCGAATCACCGTCAGAGCCAGGTCAAGAAGAGGGAGTGCGGCTGCCACGAAGGGAAAAAGCAATCGTGGTCCTGCCGCCATGGGCGAGCGATAAAAGCTGAGGCTCAAGAACGCTACCGCGAGTCCGAGAGCGGTGCTACCCGAATCACCAGCGAAGATTGTGGCCGGTGGGGAGTTGGAAAAAAGGAAGCCCAGGCAGACACCGGCCAGGCTCCATGCGAGTGCGGGTGCGAGGCGGTGGCCCGCAGGCCAGGGAAGTAGCGCGTAAGTCGCTCCAATGATTCCGGCAACGCCGGCAGCAAGACCGTCCGCGCCATCCAGAAAGTTAAATGAGTTCACAATTGCCACCACGAGCAGGCATGATCCGAACAGGCCAAGCGTGCTGCTTTCGAGAACCACGGGACGCCCGCATGCAAACCACAACATCGCCCCCGCAACCACTTGCACCGCCAGGCGAAGGCCCGCAGAAAGCCCCCGGACGTCGTCAATCGCTCCCACGGTGCAGATAAGAGCCATCGCGGCGACCAGCAGCAGCTCTCCAATTTCAGCAGAAGGAACTGCCAGGAGCACTCCGCCGGCAAGCGCCAAAGCGATTGCGATACCGCCAAGCCGCGGAATCGGTTTCGTATGCAGTTTCAACGGGCCAGGCCAATCGTATAGCCTCCAGTGAACGCACAGCTTTTTGACGATTGGGACAAGCAGCACGACCAACAAAAATCCACCGCCTGTGGCGACGGTTCCTGTACTTGTCATGGGAAAAATCCGTGGGCCAGGCGGCGCAGATGCCGCATCCGGATCCGGCTGGTTTTACGCGCGAGCCCAGGAACGCCAGACTCGCGAAACGCCGCATGGGCGTCTCGCAGATACAATCCCACGAGGTTCTGTGATACTTCCCGGTAAAAGAGCCGCTTCGCCGAGGCGTCTGCGATCTCCCCGGAAAGATTTCGGAACCGATCGAGGATGATTCGGCTGGTTCCTGCCGGAGGAACTTCTCCGAATCCAGAAGCCCCGAGCAACACAGGTCTAACTTCCAGACTCGCAAGATCGCCGCCGGATCCAAAGCCGGCAACAACGATAATCCCCTCTCTCTCGATCGGCGCCGCGATGTAACCCGAAACGATGCTGCCCAAGCCGTAGAAACAAAATCCTGGCCGGTTCCGTCCGGACCGAATGACTTTTGCCCCGCTTATCCGGTGCGAATGCGAAGCGGCGACGAGATCAAAGCCTGCGTCGGTCATTGCATCCATCAGTTTCACGTCGGCGGGATCTGGGTAGTTTGTCCTTAAGACTCCCGCATGGAGCAGGGCGATCGAAAATCGGGCGCCGCGAGATTTCATTCGCTCGAGCGCTTGTCGGGCGCGAGGAAGCGTGGCGGGTTCTACTCCCTCGGCATCGCTTTGCGCGAGATCATGCGAGGCCTTTGCTGCAGCCCAGAGTCCCACGCGGACCCCGCCCGTGCCCGGCCCTTGCCAAACGAAGACATCGGGTGGGCTCGTCATGTCGCGCCCCGCGCCAAGAAGGGCCAGATTTCGGCCGGCCAGAGCCTGCCGTGTCCGCTCGACGCCCGCCGCGCCAAAGTCGTAGCTGTGGTTATTCGCGAAACCCACGGCGACGGACCCGATCGCGAGCAGATAATCGAGCGATTCCGGGGGCGCCGAAACGATGTCGCCAAGCCCCACAAGCTTCCGAGCACTAAGCCCCGACGTATCGATCGCGCATTCGAGATTGGCGAAAGTTGTCGAGATATCCTCGAAGTGGGGAGCCAAAGTGCCGGTGGCGCCGCGCCATCCTTCCGCGTGCCTCAGTTCCACGTTGCCGGCCGGCAAAAAATCCCCGGCGATCGCGATACGTGCTGCAATCGGTTCGCCGCGTTCCGACTCCCAGAGGACAAAGTTCCGATCGGTCATGAGTGCCCCGGCCCAATCAAGCTGGTGCTTGTTCATACAGCCAGCGCATCAACTGCCTACGCATCGGGTGGCGCCACATCAAGACCGCAATCGTGACGGCCAGCATTCCAAGAGCTGTTCCGGCGATGCCAAAGGAAAAGTATGCGTGCGCATACATCGAACACAAACTCGGAAGGAGCACCGCTGCGCCGACGAAACTCGCGAAGAGAACCGCACGGCTCTCATCAGGCAACAACTGGCCAAAAGCGACGCGATTCTCGAGATGAAACGCCACCAGCACGACGATGTAACCAACCGCTTGTGAGACGGCGGTAGCAGCCACTACGCCAATTCCACCGAAGCGCACGCCCGCGATAAATCCGAGGCCCGCATTCAGTGTGGCCGCCACTACGCACCCGATGGAAACCCATTTCAGCGCTCCGGTCCCCAGGTCGACCACATAGGCCGGATTGGCAAGGACGTTCACGAGCCAGCCAGCCGCAAGAAGCGTCGCGAACTCGACGAAGACTGGTTCGTACCGCCCCATCCAAATGCGGGAGACGAGAGGGCTGAACGCGGCTGCGGACGCGAAAATGGGCACCCCGAGGAAGAAAATCAGCCGGTAAGACTCGCGGTAGACGATCGGTATCAGCTTCGGGTCGCGTTCCTGTAGGTGCGAGATCGTCGGGACCAGAACCTGATTCGCCTGTTCGACAAATTGGGCGTTTCGACGCGCGTCGAGCTCGTTCTCTACTGCATTCAGGATCAGCATCGCGCTTCTACCACGCCGCTCTAAGTCGCTCATCGCTGCCTGCTTCCATCGCTGAGGGACCTCCCTGAATGCGGCACTCGACCACGCCAGCAGCATTGCAGCAAAGCCCTTGATACGATAGTTTTGCATGATATCGCCCGGGTGGCGGAATGGCATACGCGGGGGACTTAAAATCCCCTGACGCTCACGCGTCGTGTGGGTTCGACCCCCACCCCGGGCACCAGCGTTGTGCAGCAGGCCGCGGTCGCGCGGATCGTCGAGCGGCGTCTCCCAACTTAACGGGTATCGAAGGCCTTTCCCCCTGCGCGAAATGGGTTCCCGCATGCTGTTGGCCCGCCAGGGCCTTATTTTCCGTGTATTATGTTGGAAGATGAGCGGTGATCCCAAGAAAGCGAATCGCCCAATCACCTATTGGATCGGCGAAGGGGCCGGCTGGCTGCTGAAACACGTGGTGAGTGCGCTTGCCGCCACTGGACTCACGCCGAACATGTTCACATTCCTCGGCTTGGGCGTGAACGCGTGGGCAGCGGCATGGTTCGCCACCGGACGTTTTCGCGGGGCCGCTGCGGTGCTTTTTCTCGCCGGCTTTCTCGATATGGCGGATGGCCAGGTAGCCCGCCGCGTCGGCCGCGTCACGGCTTTCGGAGCCTTCCTGGATTCCACACTCGACCGCTATTCCGACCTGGCCCTTTACATGGGGCTGATCGTCTACTACACGCTGATTGGACGCACTTTCTACATGGCGCTTGCCGCCATCGCCATGGCCAGTTCCTTCATGGTCAGCTATTCGC
>Ga0335075_10008338_pt1 | contig 15896 bp, 13 predicted proteins | sample Lox_Sample_24_FD_206723 | JGI IMG/M metagenome (GOLD analysis project Ga0335075, IMG submission 206723) | Soil microbial communities from Loxahatchee National Wildlife Refuge, Florida, United States - Lox_Sample_2.4 | ecosystem: Environmental > Terrestrial > Soil > Wetlands | place: USA... | reverse complement strand
GCAGGGCGGGCGGGGGAGCGGGAGACGTGGCCGCCGGAGGCGAAGGGCAGGGTCCGTTCGGGATGATCGTTCTTGGCCTTTGATCGATGGCATCGCGGATCGACCCGTAGCCGGTGCAGCGGCAGATGTTGCCCTTGAGCGCCCGCGGGAGGTCCTCGCGCTGCCGCGGGGTGAGCGCCGCCGCCGTCATGATCATCCCGGCCGTGCAGAAGCCGCACTGGAATCCCTGGGCGGCCAGGAACGCGTCCTGCAGCGGGTGCGGCGTCAGCCCCTCGATCGTCGTGACCGCGCGGCCGGCCGCGCGGACGGCGGGAAACAGGCAGCTGTGCACCGGCACCCCGTCGACGTGCACCGTGCACGCGCCGCAGTCGCCCGCGTCGCAGCCCTTCTTGACGCCGAGCCAGCCGTTCTCCCGCAGGAACGTGCGCAGGCACTGGCCGGGCCGCGGCTCGCCGTCGGCCGGGCGGCCGTTGACGATCACCGGGCGGGCCCCGGGTTCGCCGCCAGCTCCGCGATCACCGCGGCCACGCAGCGGCGGGTCATCGCGGCCCGCCAGGGGGCGGCGCCGTGCACGTCGTCCAGGTAGCGTGGCTGCGCCGCCTCGAGCGCGTTGAGGGCGTCGTCGGGCGCCGGGTGGTCGGCGAAGCGGAGCTGGAGCGGCCGCGGCGTCGCCGCGGTGACCGTGATCACCGTCTCGCCGGGGGAGTGGCGTTCGCCGGCGGAGCGCTGCTCGCCGGGGGAGCGGCGGGCGATGACGAGGACGGCCGACCGGCCGACGGGCGACAGCGAGACCTGGCGGAACGCGGCCCGCGCGGACAGCGCCGCCGCCGGGAGGTCAACCCGGGTCAGCAGCTCGCCGGGGGCCAGCGCGTTCACGCCGTCGCCGGTCACCAGGTCCGCGACCGCCATTCTGCGGACGCCGCCGTCCGGCCGGGCGATCGCGGCAACCCCGTCGAGCGCGGCGGTCAGCGAGGTCACCGGCCCGGCCGGCAGCGACAGGCAGATGTTGCCGCCCACGGTGGCGACGTTCTGCACCTTGAACGAGCCAAGCAGGGCGTCACAGCACTGCCGGGCGAGTTCCGCCGCCGGGGCGCGGGACGGCCGCGCGGGCCGCCACCGCGCGAGCTGCGCCAGCGTGCAGGTCGCGGCGACGCTGAGGCCGTCGTCGGTCTCGGTCAGCGGCGGCCAGCCGAAGGCGTGCAGGTCAAGCAGGCGTCGCAGCCGAGGCTGGGGCTGGGAGAACAGCCAGGTGCCGCCGCCGAGCCAGGCGTCGCCGTCACGCCAACCCGCGTCCGGGGCCGGCGCGTAGCCGGTGACGGCGTTCAGGTCCACGGCCGCTCGTACCTCCCGCACGCCTCCACGCCGCTGATCATGCCCTTTTGCTGCCGCCATAATGTTACGCCGTCATCGTCGCCGCGCTTCGGCGTCGATCAACGAAATGCGGGGTGGCGGCCTATGATGGGCGACGTGCACCGGCAATTCCGGCAGGTCGACGTATTCGCCGAAGAGCCATTCGTTGGCAACCCGGTGGCGGTTGTCCACGGGGCGGACGGGCTCACCGACGAGGAGATGCGGCTGTTCGCCCGCTGGACCAACCTGTCGGAGACCACGTTCCTGCTGCCGCCGACCGACGAGCGGGCCGACTACCGGGTCAGGATCTTCACCCCGACCCGCGAGCTGCCGTTCGCGGGCCACCCGACGCTGGGCACCGCGCACGCGTGGCTGGAGGCGGGCGGCCCGCCCGCCCGTCGCGACGTCATCGTGCAGGAGTGCACGGTCGGCCTGGTGCCGCTCCGGCGCACCTCGCAGGGCCTGGCGTTTCGCGCGCCGCCGACGATGCGCAGCGGCCCGGTCGACGAGCAGACCTTGCACGAGATCGCGGCCGTGCTCGGCGTCGAGCGGGCGGAACTCGTCGACGCCCAGTGGGCCGACAACGGCCCCGGCTGGGTCGCCGTGGAGCTGGCGAGCGCCGAGGCGGTGCTCGCGGTCAAGCCGGGCGGCACGCACCTGAAAATCGGCGTGTTCGGCCGCCACCCGGCCGGATCGCCCGAGGCCATCGAGGTCCGCGCGTTCGTACCGTCCGGCGCGGGCGCGGGCGAGGACCCGGTCACCGGTTCGCTCAACGCCTCCATCGCCCAGTGGCTGATCGCCAGCGGCAAGGCGACCGCCCCCTACACCGCCAGCCAGGGCACCGTCCTCGGCCGCCGCGGCCGGGTGCACGTCAGCACCGACGCCGACGGCGCGGTCTGGATCGGCGGCGGTACCCACACGCTCATCTCCGGCAGCGTGCTCCTCTAAATTCCATAGTCGCCAAACCCACTGCCCGAACGGACCGATGTTCCACCTGGTTTGCCGCGCCCCACGGGGAATGTCAGGGGGCTCCTTTAGAGTGTCCGTGTGAGTGAAGCCGACGCCCCAGCAGCCCAGTTCCGTTCCGACGTCACCGTCGAGCTCGTCCGGTCGAGCGCGTCCGACGCCGACGTGCTGTTCGCCGCGCGGGTCTCCACCCTCGGTGAGAAGACGCTGGAGTCGGCGACGGCCGACCCCGGCCAGACCACGGCGGAGGGGCCGACGGCCCGCGACCGGGGACTGATCAACTACCTGATGCGCGACCGGCATGGTTCGCCGTTCGAGCACAACTCGATGACGTTCTACGTGCAAGCCCCGATCTTCGTGTTCCGCGAGTTCATGCGGCACCGGATCGCCTCCTACAACGAGGAGTCCGGGCGCTACCGTGAGCTGCGCCCGGTCTTCTACGTGCCCGCCGAGGAGCGGAACCTGATCCAGGTCGGCAAGCCGGGCGCCTACGAGTTCCACCCCGGCAGCGACAAGCAGCACGCGCTGGTCGAGGAGACCGTTCGCGAGGCGTCGGAGCACGCCTACGCCGCGTACCGGAAGATGCTGGCGGAGGGCGTCGCGCGCGAGGTCGCGCGGATGGTGCTGCCGCTCAACATCTACTCGTCCATGTACGTGACGATGAACGCGCGGTCGCTGATGAACTTCCTGTCCCTGCGCAGGCACGTCGACGGGGCCGCGTTCCCGTCCTTCCCGCAGCGCGAGATCGAGATGTGCGCCGAGAAGATGGAGGCGATCTGGGCGGGCCTGATGCCGTTGACCCAGGCCGCTTTCATCGGCCACGGCCGGGTCGCGCCCTGACCCCGGACGGCCCCGCACGACCCGGCGCGATGCTTTTGCGGAAAGATGAACAGCGAATTACTCCATCGCGGCGCGGAACCGGGTTTTGTCCGGAAGAATGACGTTAAGGGCCGGAGCGGGGATGCTGCTTGGCTGGCGCTTCTCGTGGTTATCGCAGCGAGCAGGAGGATTTGATGGGTCGCCCGATCATCGGCATCACCGGCGAGCTGGACGCGGCTCGCTGGGGGGACTGGCTCCGGGAGGCCGTGATCTCGCCCGTCAGCTATATCCGCGCCGTGGACCGGTCCGGCGGTGCGCCCGTGGTGCTGCCGCCGATGCCGCCGCCTTCGGTGGCGGCCTTCGTCGAGAGCCTCGACGGCCTGGTGTTCGCCGGCGGCCGTGACCTCGACCCGGCCAACTACGACCAGGAACGGGCCGACGACACCGACGAGCCCGAGCATCGCCGGGACCGGTTCGAGCTGGCGCTGATGCGCGCCGCCCTCGAGGGAGGAGTTCCGTTCCTCGCGATCGGCCGGGGCCTGCACGTGCTGACGGTGGCACGAGGCGGCACGCTCACCCAGCACCTGCCCGGCCACCGCACCGACCGGGCCCGCTACCTGCCGCATGACGTCGCCCTCAGCCCCGAGAGCCTGCTCGGCAGGCTGCTCGGCACCCGGGTCATGGTGCCCGCCGCGCACCACCAGGCGCCGTACCGGCTCGGCGCGGGCCTGACGGTGACCGGCTGGTCCCCGGACGGCGAGGTGACCGAGGCCCTCGAGGTCAACGGGCACCGGTTCGGCGTCGGCGTCCACTGGCACCCCGAGGAGGGCGACGACCTGCGGCTGTTCGCCGCGCTTATCGAGGCCGCGGCGGAGCCCCGCACCGCCCCGACCGCGCGGGCCGAGGCCCAGCCGCCGCGCAAGCCGGTCGCGATCAAGCCCAAGGCCGCCGCCCGCCGCTAGGCGCGGGGTGAGCCGGCCAGGGCGGTACGAGCCGGGCGGCTACAGCGGCGTGGAGAAGCCGCTGAACCAATGATCCTTGAGCCAGATGATCGCTGACGTCCACGCGCCGGTCACCTCGAGCAGGCCGACGATCACCAGCAGCGCGCCCCCGATCCTGGTGACCATCCGCGCGTTCCGCTTGAAGAACCCAAGCACGCTCACGGTGCGCTGGAAGATCGCGGCGACGATCAGGAACGGGATGCCAAGACCGAGGCAGTAGATGAAGGCCAGGAACGCGCCCCGCGCCGCCGTCCCCGAGGTGAGCGACAGCGACAGCACCGCCGTCAGCGTGGGGCCGATGCACGGCGACCAGCCGATCCCGAACATCACGCCAAGCAGCGGCGCCCCGGCCAGGCCGGCCCGGGGCATCGCCGACGGCTTGAAGATCCGCCCGGCGAACATGAACCGGTCGAAGGCGCCGAAGAACAGCAGGCCGAGCAGGATCGTCACCCCGCCGAGGATCTGGGTGAGACCGTCGGTATGCGTCCGCAGCAGTGAGCCGACCCCGCCCACCGCCAGCCCGTAGAGCGAGTACACCACCGAGAACCCGAGCACGAACAGCGCCGTGCCCGCCACCGCCCGGCCCCGGGGCGAATCGGCCTGCGCGGTCGCGGACGTCCGCGCGCGCGTGCCCACGCCGCCGCCGGTTCCGGATCCCTCCGCGGTCAGGTCGCCGTCCTCGGTGGCGACGGCCGTGCCCGCGCCCGTCTCGGTGGCCGCGTCGGCCCCGGACATCCCGGTGATGTACGCCAGGTAGCCGGGGACCAGCGGCAGGCAGCAGGGCGAGAGGAAGGTGACGGCCCCCGCCGCCGCGGCGACAGGAATGGCCAGCAGCAGCGGCCCGGACGACACCAGGCTGGTGACGCTCATGCCTGCCCCGGCTCGGTCGGCACCTCGGTCAGCGTTGGCATGGTTCCCAGTATGGCCGAGAGTGGGTGATGCCCGCTTAGGGCGGGTCCCCGACCCGATATGGTTACCGGTGTGAATTCGGTCGATAGCACATCTCAGGGCAAAAGTAAAGGCAACACTAAGGCTGCCGCCTACCTGCCCGGCACGCGACTCCTGTGGGCCGGTGCTGTCGCCGCTTTCCTCATCATCGTCAGCTGGGTGGTCTACGCGGCCGTCAGCGGCAAGAACGGCGCCCTCCAGGAGGTCGACCTCAAGGTCTACTGGGACGGCGGGCTGATCGTCCGGCACGTGACGCCGTACTACAACTCGCACTACTACGACCCGCTCTACGGCTGGGGCGGCACCGGCAAGCTGGCGCTGAAGTTCACCTACACGCCGTTCGCGGCGATCGCGTTCGCGCTGATCTCGTTCATCCCGCTGACGGCGCTGTACTCCCTGTCGGTCGTCGTGAACATGATCACGCTCGCGCTCGCGTTCTGGTTCACCTTCTACGGACTCGGCTACCGCGACCGCCGGGTGCGGCTGGGCGCGACGCTGCTGGCGGCGGCGGCGACGTTCTGGCTCCAGCCGGTGGTGCGGACCATCTACCTGGGCCAGATCAACCTGATCCTGATGGCCGCGATCATGTGGGACCTGACCCAGCCCGAGTACACCAAGAACGGCAAGTACCGCTGGTGGCGCGGCGCGGCCACCGGGATCGCGGCCGGCATCAAGCTCACGCCGCTCATCTTCATCCCCTACCTGCTGGTCACCAGGAAATGGCGGGAGGCGGCCGGCTGCGTGGGCGGCTTCCTCGCCACGATCGCCGTCGGCTTCATCATCTTGCCGCACGACTCGTCCAAGTGGTGGCTGCACGGGATGGTCATCTCCGACGGGAACCGGACCGGGTTCGCCGGCTGGGCCGGCGACCAGTCGCTGCACGGGCTCATCACCCGGCTGACCGGGTCGATCGCGGGTGCCCAGACCACCTGGATCGTCGCCTGCGTATTCGCGGTCATTCTCGGCCTCACCGCGGCCTACCTGCTCGACCGGGCGGGCTACCAGGTGCCCGCGCTGCTGGTCACCGCGCTCGTCGGCCTGCTCGTCTCGCCGATCTCATGGGACCACCACTGGGTCTGGATCGCCCTCGGGATCGCCGTCGCCGCCCACTACGCGATCGATGCGTGGCGGCGCGACGCCAAGGGCGTCGCCGGCTGGCTCGCGGCGGCGATCGCCGGGATGGTGTTCACGTACTGGGCCTGGCCGGACGCGATCTTCACGCACGTGAAGAACCTCGGCAACTTCTCCCTCGGCCTGCTCTGGCTGCAGAAGAACACCAACCCGGAGCTGTTCCAGGACCGCGGCGACCAGCCCTGGTACGTGGAGTATCACTGGCACGGATTCCAGCTCATCTGGGGCAACGCCTACATCCTCGGCGGCATGGCCCTGCTGCTGTTCGTGCTCGCCATCGGCTTCCGGCTCAGGAGGGCGGCGCCGGCCCCCGAGGGCACGCCTAAGCCGTCCGTGCGGGCCTCCATCCGGTAAGACGTCTCTACGACTGTCCCTCGTGCCTGAACAGGACCGGACGGACGATCTGACCCCAGCGGTGCATGAGCCGCGGCCCGAGCGGCACGTCGTCGTAGGGCGGGTCGAAGTGCAGGAACAGATAGCCGAGTCGGTACGCGAGTATCCCGTCGGTCGGGAGCTGGTCGCCGATCACCGCGCCCGGCCGGGGGAAGTCGCGGTACGGCCCGATCCGCAGCGGCTTGGCCGCCGAGGCCAGGTACTCGACCCGCAGGCCGGCCGGGGCGGACGGGGCGGTCGGTCCGGGCGGGGCGGGCGGAAAGACGGACGGGCGGCGGGCGGAGTTGGTCGAGAAGACCACCGCCCGCACCGACGGGACCGTGGCGGCCTGATCGAGGATCTCCGCCACCCCGCGATCGAGGCCCTGCTGCCCCCCGTTCCACGGCGACACCAGCGGTTCGATGTCGAACACCAGGGTCTTGATCGCGAGCTCGCCCACCCGTGCGAACAGCTCGGCCAGACTCGTCACGCGCTCGTAGGCGCCGGTCATCCGGGCCCGCCTCCCTGCCAGAGCGGCCAGCAGGCGAGCCGCCGCAGCCGGGCGAAGTTCACCGGCGGCTCGGGCGGGGTGGCCCCGGGCCGGCTCCGCGGCACCCGCACCCGCAGCGCGCCGGGGCGGATGCCGCACACCACCGGCGTCGGCAGCGAGATCGCCTCGCCGTCGACGCCGACCGGGATCTGCGGCGTGTCGGCGGTCACGGTCACCTCCTTCGCGGTCAGCACGGTCAGACCGCCGGAACGGCTGCCGCGCAGCAGCCGGACGGCCTCGTTGGCGCTGCTCACGGTCACCCCCACCACGCCAAGCACCCCGCCGTCCAGCCGCACCCGGCGGTTCAGCCCGGCGATGTCGGCGCTCCCGTACCGGTTGTTGGACACCAGCAGCGCCTGCGGCGCGGTGATCTTCGCGTTGTCGGCCAGCGCGGCCAGCCGGGCGCCGCGGTGGCCCTGCAGCAGGCTCGGCAGCACGTCAAGGGTGGTGCCGAGCTTGTCGCCGCGGTAGGCCGGCGTCTCCACGATCTCCGCGTAGGCGCCGAACGAGGCGTTGTTCACGAACACCCGACCGCCGATCATCCCGAGGTCAACCCGCAGGTCAACCCCGTCGGACAGGGCCGTCAGGCAGGCGGCGGGGTCATCGCGGTCCAGCCCGAGGTCGAGCGCGAAGTGATTGCGGGTCCCGGCCGTGATCACCACGAACGGCAGTCCGTGCTCGGCGGCGACCTCGGCCACCAGCGCCTGGGTGCCGTCGCCGCCGGCCACGCCGAGCAGGTCGGCCCCTGATGCCACCGCCGCCCGGGCCACCGCCGCCACGTCGACCCGCTCGGGCCCGCTCATCAGGAACACCTCGGCCCCGAGAGCGGCCGCCTTCGGCTGCAGATCGAACCGCACGACCTTGCCGCCGCCGGATTTCGGATTCATGATCAGGAACGGCCGGGCAGCCGGACGAGGAACCGGATGCTCGGGCATCCGCCAGTCGTCCCGGTCGCCCGCCAACGCCAGCCGCGCGGTGCCGGCGGCGAGCAGCCAGCAGGCCGCCGACACGGCCGCCACCCAGATCAGGGAGTAAAACGCGTACACGACGATCACCGCGAGCGGGGTGAGCGCGAAGACCGCCAGCGACAGCCACCGCAGCAACCCCCGGCGGGCGAGGAACAGGTACGCCGACGCGATGCTGATCGCCACCCCGGCCAACCCTACGGCCAGCATCGCCAGGCTCCGCAGCTCGGCGAAGACCGGCACGAGGACGATGGCGGCGGCCGCGAACAACACCGCCAGCCGGGCCAGCCAGCGCTGCTCGGCCGTGCCGGGACGCTCCTGCCCAACCTCCACCGCAGTCACCCGTCACCCACTGTCATCCACTGAGCGTAACCTGTCACCGCCGGACCGTGGCGGTAGGCGTGGCGCCTCGAGCCGGGCCGGAGGGCGACAATGGCAGGCATGGCGAGCGCTAACGACGACGCGGCGGCGATGCTGCGGGAGTACGCGGAACTCCTCTCGATCACCGGGGGCGATCCGTTCCGCGCGCGGAACTACGAGAAGGCGGCCAAAGCCGTGGCCGGCTACCCGGGCGACCTGGCCGCGGTGCCCGATACGGCCCTGACGAAGATCCCCGGCGTCGGCACCTCGATCGCGGGCAAGATCGCCGAGTACCGGCGGACCGGCACCGTCGCCGCCCTCGAGGAGCTCCGGGCGAAGGTCCCGCCCGGCGTGCTGGCGATCGCGAAGGTGCCCGGCGTCGGCCCCAAGCGGGCGCTGCAGCTCAGCCGCGACCTCGGCGTCGGCTCCATCGCCGACCTCGACGCCGCCGTCCGCGCGGGCCGGCTGCGCGGCCTGTCCGGGTTCGGCGCCAAGAGCGAGGAGCGCATCCTGCGCTCGATCGGCGTCATCACCAGGGACCAGCCGCTGCGCGACGCCCTGCGGTCGTTGCCGGGCGACGCCTCCGAGGACCAGATCGAGGCGGTGCTGGCCGCCAGCATCCCGGGGATAACCGCGGCAAAGTCCAGATCAGCCAGGCTCATCGAGGTCAAGGACCTCCGCGGTGACCTGCACACCCACACCAGCCTGACCGACGGGGTCGCGTCGCTCGAGGACATGGTCGCCGCCGCCGAGGCGCGCGGCTACCAGTACTACGCGGTCACCGACCACGCCCCCAACCTAGTGATGCAGCAGATGACCGACGAGAAGATGCTGATCCAGCGGACGCAGGTGGCCGCGCTGCAGCGGAAGGTGGGCCTGACCCTGCTGCACGGCACCGAGCTGAACATCGCGGCCGACGGGTCGGTCGACTGGGGCGCGGACTTCCTCGACGGGTTCGACCTCTGCGTCGCGTCCGTCCACTCGGCCTTCGACCAGGACCGGGCCACGATGACGGCCCGGTTCATCACCGCGGTCGAGAACCCGTTCGTGAACATCATCGGCCATCCCCTCACCCGCAAGCTCGGCCGTCGCCCGCCGGTCGACGTCGACCTCGCCGCCCTCTACGAGGCGTGCGCCAGGACCGGGACGGCGCTGGAGATCAACGCCTCGCCGGAGCGGATGGACCTGCCGCCCGAGGACATCAGCGCCGCCCGCGACGCCGGGGTGAAGTTCGCCATCGACACCGACGCGCACTCGATCGTGCACCTGGGCAACGCCCGTTACGGCGTCGCCGCCGCCCGCCTCGGCGGCCTCACCCCCGACGACGTGATCAACGCGTGGCCGCTTGAGCGGCTGGAACAATTCCTTCGCCGGGGCCGTTCACAGCTGTAGGTTACTGGCGAGTAGCATAGAGCCGGGCAGGCGCTACAAGGGAGAGCCAATGAGGGCACGCGAGGTGGTCTTCGTCGACGGCGTGAGGACGCCGTTCGGCAAGTCGGGACCTAAGGGCATCTACGCCGAGACACGGGCCGACGACCTGGTCGTCCGGGTAATCAGGGAGCTGCTGCGGCGCAACCCGAAGCTGCCCAGGGACCAGGTCGGCGAGGTCGCGATCGCCGCCACCACCCAGATCGGCGACCAGGGGCTGACGATCGGCCGGTCGGCCGCGATCCTGGCCGGGCTGCCGGCCAGCGTGCCCGGCTACGCGATCGACCGGATGTGCGCGGGCGCGATGACCGCGGTCACCACCGTCGCCGGAACGGTCGCCCTCGGCGCGGCCGACATCGCGATCGCGGGCGGCGTCGAGCACATGGGCCGTCACCCGATGGGGGAGGGCGTCGACCCCAACCCGAGGTTCCTGTCCGAGCACCTGGTCGACGAGTCCGCCCTGTTCATGGGCATGACGGCGGAGAACCTGCACGACCGGTTCCCGGCCATCACCAAGGAGCGGGCCGACGCCTACGCGCTCGGCAGCCAGCAGAAGGTCGCCGCCGCCTACGCGGCCGGCAAGCTCCAGCCAGACCTCGTCCCGATGGCGATCCGGACCGCCGAGCTCGGCTGGGGCTGGGCGACCGTGGACGAGCCGCCGCGACCGGAGACGACCCTCGAGGGCCTGCGCGCGCTCAAGACCCCGTTCCGCCCGCACGGCCGGATCACGGCCGGCAACTCGAGCGGCATCAACGACGGCGCGACCGGCTGCATCATCGCCGCCGAGGACGTCGCCCGCGAACTCGGCCTGACCGCCAAGATGCGCCTGGTCGACTTCTCCTTCGCCGGCGTCGAGCCCGAGGTGATGGGCATCGGCCCGGTCCCCGCGACCGAGAAGCTCCTCGCGCGCAACAACCTCACCATGGACGACATCGGCCTCATCGAGATCAACGAGGCCTTCGCGGTCCAGGTGCTGGCCTTCCTCGACCACTTCAAGATCGACGCCGACGACCCCCGGGTGAACCCGTGGGGCGGCGCGATCGCGCTCGGCCACCCGCTCGCCTCCTCCGGCGTCCGGCTGATGATCCAGCTGGCCGCGCAGTTCGCCGAGCACCCAGAAGCCCGCTACGGCATGGCGACCATGTGCGTCGGCATGGGCATGGGCGGCACCGTCTTGTGGGAGCGGATCTGAAAATGCCAACCCTCATATCGAACGGACCCTGCGTTCCCCTCATCCGCCCCGCTGATTTCATGACCCAAGGAGACCGCCGGCGATGACGGCTATCGAGAACCTGTCGGGCGCCCTCACCGAGGATGCCTTCCCCGGCGAGGTGGTGACCCGGGCGATCGTCCGCGATGTCGACCTTGACAGCGTTTCTAAAACCGGGGTCGGCACGCTCGCGCTGATCACCCTGGATAACGGCCACGACCACACAAAGCCGAGCACGTTCGGCCCGCAGGGTCTGCTCTCGCTCAACGCGGCCCTCGACGCCGTCGCCGCCCGCGCGGCGGCGGGCGAGATCGCCGCAGTCGGCGTGACCGGCAAGCCGTTCATCCTCGCGGCCGGCGCCGACCTGGACGGCGCGGGCGCGGCGATCACCGCCCCCGGCATCGACCCGGCGGTGGCCCGCGAGCGGGCGGCCGGCATCGGCGCGCTCGGCCACGCGGTCTTCCGCCGCCTCGGCGAGCTGCCGGTGCCGTCGTTCTGCTTCATCAACGGGGTCGCGCTCGGCGGCGGGCTCGAGGTCGCGCTGCACTGCACCTACCGGACGATCTCCTCCGGGGTGCCGATGGTCGCCTTCCCCGAGTGCTTCCTCGGCCTGGTACCCGGCTGGGGCGGCGCCTACCTGCTGCCCCGGCTCATCGGCCCCGCCCCGGCGCTGAAGCTGATCATCGAGAACCCGCTCAGCCAGAACAAGATGATCGGCGCGGCCGAGGCGTACTCGCTCGGCATCGCCGACGCGATGTTCGAGCCGGCCGACTTCCTCGAGGAGTCGCTCCGCTGGACCGCCCGGGTGCTGTCCGATGAGGTCACGGTCGAGCGGGCCCCGCTGGCCGACGCCGCCACCTGGGACGCCGCGGTGGCCAGCACCCGGTTCCTCACCGACGGCAAGCTGCACGGCGCCGCCCCCGCCCCCTACCGGGCGCTTGACGTGGTGGCGGCCGCGCGGACCAGCACTCGCGACGAAGGGTTCGCGGCCGAGGACGCGGCCCTGGCCGACCTGCTGCTCTCCGACGAGCTGCGGGCCGGGCTCTACGCCTTCGACCTTGTGCAGAAGCGGGCCAAGCGGCCGGCCGGCGCGCCCGACCGCGCGCTGGCGCGGAAGGTCAGCAAGGTCGGCGTGGTCGGCGCCGGGCTGATGGCCGCCCAGATCGCGCTGCTGTTCGTCCGCCGCCTGCAGGTCCCGGTCGTGATGACCGACCTGGACCAGGACCGGGTGGACTCCGGCGTGGCCTACGTGCACGCCGAGATCGACAAGCAGCTAGTCCGCGGCCGGCTCTCGGCCGACGCCGCCAACCGGCAGAAGGCGCTGATCAGCGGCTCGGTCAGCAAGGACGGGTTCGCCGACGCCGACTTCGTGATCGAGGCGGTCTTCGAGGAGCTGTCGGTCAAGCGGCAGGTGTTCGCCGAGGTCGAGGCGGTTGTGGGCCCGGACTGCGTGCTGGCGACCAACACCTCCTCGCTGTCGGTCACCGCGATGGCGGCGAACCTGGCGCACCCCGAGCGGGTCGTCGGGTTCCACTTCTTCAACCCGGTCGCGGTGCTGCCGCTGGTCGAGGTCGTCCGGGGCGCGCTGACCGACGACGCCGCGGTGGCGACCGCGCTCGAGGCGGGCAAGACGCTCAAGAAGAACTGCGTGATCGTCGCCGACCAGCCCGCGTTCGTGGTCAACCGGCTGCTTACCCGGTTCCTTGGCGAGATCATCGGCGCCGTCGACGAGGGCACCGGGTTCGAGGTCGCCGAGCACGCGGCCGACCCGCTCGGCCTCCCGATGTCGCCGTTCCTGCTGCTCCAGCTGGTCGGCCCCAAGATCGCCCTGCACGTCGCGGAGACGCTGGCGACGGCCTTCCCCGGCCGGTTCGCCGTTTCCGACAAGCTCCGCGCGGTCGCCGACTCGGGTCTCGCCTCGGTCTACCGGCCCGATTTCTCGGTCGACCCCGAGGTGATCGCGCTGCTGGCGGGCGGGGACCGCCCGTCCACCGCGCCCGAGGTGCTCGCGCGCGCCCTCGAGGGGCTGGCCCAGGAGATCCGGATCATGCTCGACGAGGGGGTGGTGGCCGCTCCGGAGGACATCGACCTGTGCATGATCCTCGGCGCCGGATGGCCCTTCCACCTCGGTGGCATCACCCCGTACCTGGACCGGACCGGGGTCTCGGCCAAGGTCAACGGGGCGCCCTTCCGGTGACCGGTCCTGTATAGGTGTAAATACCTAAAATACCTAGCATCTGACCCCTCTCGGCAGGGCTAAACCGTGATAGGTATGACCGCGTACGGTCTCACTCACGGTGAGACCGCGCTTCCGCGCGGTTCTGAATCGGCGGCAAGGGGGTGGGCCTGCGGTGTCGTCAGAGGAGTGGCTGCGCCCGTCCAGGCGCGTGCGGCCGGTCAAGATCGACCCCGACGCGCCCAACGTCGCGCGGGTCTGGAACTACCTGGTGGGCGGCCGCGATAACTTCGAGGCCGACCGCCGGGCCGGCAGGCTGTTGATCTCCGTCGCCCCGGCGATGGCGGAGTTCGGGCCGGCCTCGCGGGCGTTCCTTCGCCGGACGGTGACGTACCTGGCCGCCGAGGCCGGGATACGGCAGTTCCTCGACGTCGGCACGGGCCTGCCCACGGCCGGCAACACGCACGAGGTAGCCCAGGCGGTCGACCCGGCCTGCCGCGTCGTCTACGTCGACAACGACCCGATGGTGCTGTCGCACGCACGGGCCCTGCTGCGCTCGGCAGAGGGCGGCGTCAGCTTCCTCGACGCCGACGCCCGCGACCCGGCCTCGGTCATCGCCGGGGCGGCCCGGACGATCGACCTCGCGCAGCCGGTCGGGATCGTCATGATCGACATCCTGAACTTCATCGCCGACGCCGACGCCGACGCGGTGCTGGCCGGGCTGGTCGGGCCGGCGGCGTCCGGGAGCTACCTGGTCGTCCTGCAGCCGACGCCGGACGAGCCGCTCGCGATCGCGGGCGAGCGGTGGAACCACATCAGCCCGGTCCCGATCACCCTGCGGGACCGCGCCACGGTCGAGCGCTGGTTCGCCGACCTCGGCCTCGACCTCGTCGAGCCCGGCCTCGTCCGGGTGCACCACTGGCGCCCCGAGCCGGGGGACCCCGATTGCTCGGACACGCTGCCGCTGCTCGGAGCCGTGGCCCGCAAGCCCTAGGCGGTGATCGTTAACCTAAAGTCCATTGACAATCATCTATCTCTCTCAGTGACCATCAGTTACCATGGCGAACAGGGAGATATCTTTACGGGGAATTGGGTCGCCACTCGACGTGAGTCTGCAATGGGGTTATGACGGGGGTCACCGGACCGGGTCCGGGTTGATCGACGTCACCGTGCCCAACGCCGCCCGGGCCTTCGACTTCCTCTATGGCGGGCGCGACAACTTCGAGGTAGACCGCCAGGCGGCCACCGTCCTGGTCGAGGCGGCGCCGTCGATCGCCGCGGCCCCGGCCGCGGCCAGGGACTTCCGCCGCCGGGTCGTCAGGCACCTGGCCGCCGACGCCGAGATCGGGCAGTTCCTCGAAGTCGGCGACGGCATGGTGTCGGCCGCCAACACCCACGAGGTGGCGCAGGCGGTCGACCCGGGCTGCCGGATCGTCTACGTCGAGAGCGACCCGATGATGGCCGACCGGATGAGAGCGACGCTCGCGTCCGGGCCCGGCCTGGTGGCCTGCGTCGAGGGGGACGTCGCGGACGTGAGCGGCATCGTCTCGGCCGCGGGACTGTCCGCCGCGCGGCCATTGGACGCGGACGGGTCCGGCCCCCCCGACCGTATCGTCGATCCAGCGCACGGGTGGCGGCCGGACGACGGCGCTCTCCTGGACCCGGCCCGGCCGATCGCGGTCCTGCTGCCGTCCACCCTCGCCCACGTGCCCTCGGCGGCCGATGCGGCCAAGGTGGTGGCGGAGCTGATGGACTCGGCGCCGTCGGGCAGCTATCTGGCGATCCACCACCTGGCCAGCGACCTCGACCCGGCCCTTGGCAACGCCGTCAAGCGGTGGAACGCGGCCGCCGCGGTGCCCATCGTGCTCCGTTCCTCGGCCGAGATCGCAGCCCTGGTGACCGGCCTCGACCTGGTGGACCCGGGACTGGTCCCGGTCGACGACTGGCGTCCCGACGAGTCCGATTCGCCGGCTGCGGCGCCGGTGCCGATCTACGGTTTGGTCGCACGAAAGCCCTGACATTCTGTGATCGGCCACGATTGACACCCACCGGGCGCCCGAGAACCATCGACGTGTGACCACAGTCGAAACAGCGCTCGGACCGGTCGAGACCGCCGGCCTCGGCCGGGTGCTGATGCACGAGCACGTCTTCGTGATGACGGCCGACGTGCAGCAGAACTATCCCGACGAGTGGGGCGACGAGGATCAGCGCGTCGCCGACGCCGTCCGCAAGCTCAGCGAGCTGCCCAAGCACGGCATCGACACGATCGTCGACGTCACCGTGGTCGGCCAGGGCCGGGATATCGCGCGGATCAAGCGCATCGCCGAGCAGGTGCCGGACCTCAACATCGTGGTCGCCACCGGCATCTACACCTTCGACGAGGTGCCGCTCTTCTTCTCCCGCCGCCCGAAGGAGACGATGACCGACTTCTTCGTCCGCGACATCACCGAGGGCATCGCCGGCACCGGCGTCCGGGCGGGCATGCTCAAGTGCGCGGTCGACGAGCGGGGGCTGACCGGCGGGGTCGAGCGGGTGCTCCGCTCGGTCGCCCGCGCGCACGCGGCCACCGGGGCGCCGATCACCATCCACACCCACGCGGCCGGCCAGCACGGACCGCAGA
>Ga0335075_10008337_pt1 | contig 15896 bp, 14 predicted proteins | sample Lox_Sample_24_FD_206723 | JGI IMG/M metagenome (GOLD analysis project Ga0335075, IMG submission 206723) | Soil microbial communities from Loxahatchee National Wildlife Refuge, Florida, United States - Lox_Sample_2.4 | ecosystem: Environmental > Terrestrial > Soil > Wetlands | place: USA... | reverse complement strand
GCCGGCCTGCTCGAGTGCGCCGCTCAGGGCACCGTCGACCTTCATGCCGTCCCGTCCCAGCAGCAGCGCCCGTCGCGTGGGGGGCGACGCAGCAGGGGACACGATCTGCTGCAGATCGAGGCGTTCCAAGTCGGCGATCGTGTCTGCGCTCAGCAGGTAGCCGTTGGTCACCAGCGATCCGTCCTCGACCGGCTCAGCGCTCGGGCCGGGCTCGCCGGCGTCGGACACATGCGCGCCGGCATCGGGAGCATTCGCGACCTCGAGCGCCGCAAACGTGCGCAGCTCGCGCAACAGTCGTCGACCCCGGGCCGGAACCGACCACAGCACCAGCTCGTCGATCGGCGCGCCCAGCAGCGCCGCCCGGCAGGCGACGATTCCCCCCAGACCGAGGCCGATGACCGCCACCCTCTCCACGCCCTCGGCACGCCCCAGCCACCGCGCGGCCGCGCTCACGGCGTGCGTCCAGGCGTCCAGCTGCCCGGGATCGGTCGGGCCGCCGGCGCTGTCGCCGCTGCCGGGGAAGTCGATTCGCAGTGTCGTGTGTCCGGCGCGCGCCAGGTGCTCGGCCCAGTCGCGACGGGCGCGATAGGAACACATGTCCTCCCACCCGAACGGTGGGCAGATCAGCACCGCGGTCGGCTTCAGCGGTGCGACGCCGGCGTGCAGGAGGGCAAAGAACGGCGGCGTCCCGGACCCCTCCTCCTGCTCCTCCTGCAGATACATCGCTCGCGGCGCCCGCGGACTGCTTCGCTTGAGGGTGTCCCGATCGGGCTGACCAAGCGTTCCGGGCAGCTCGAGCCGCTCGGACGCCTCAGCCAACGGCGGCATCGAGCAGCTCCATCGCCTGCTCCCAGGCCATGGCCGACGCGGCCAGCACCGACTCGGGCTCGAACGGCCGGCGGCGCGCGAGCCGGAACGAGAGCACCTTGCAGCCCTCGACGATCCGACCGAGCGCCTCACATACCGGACCGGCCTCGTCGCCCAGCAGGTACTGCGCCTGCGAGGAGGCGACCTCAAACGCCGACCCGGCCATGCGCAAGGTCGCAAACGCGTAATCGTGATAGTCGCTCGCATCCCCCTCCAGCAGACGGGGCAGATCGCGCTCGAGCTGGGCGCCGAAGCGCACGAACGGGTTGCTCGCAGGGCGGTGCGCCAGATGCCCGCGCAGCAGCGTGCGCGCGGCCTCCTGCAGCTCGTCCCCGTGCAGGCTCACGCCGGCGTCGAAGCGGACCAGCTCGGTGTATGGGGGCAGAACGTCAGCGGAGAACTCCCCGCCGATGCGGAACACCCCGCGGTAGTCCTCGTCCGCCAGCTCATACAGCCCGGTGCCGTGGAAGTAGCGCAGCCGCTCGCCCTCCGGGTCGATCCCCTCAACGACGACCGAGCTCTTGACGTGTTCGCAGCGGTAGGCGGTGGCGAGCGTATCGGGCAGATACCACGAGTCGAGCTCGACGATCAGCGTCCGGCCCTGGGCGATCTGCTCGGCCGCCTGCTCGGGCAGCGGCCGGTAGGGCTGCATCTCGTGGACGTCGATCCCGAACAGCAGTTGCAGGTCCTCGGGGAACGGCTTGAAAAACGTCCACTGGTCGCCCTCGAAGTCCATCCGCACAGTGCAGCCCATCGCCGCGAGCGGCTCATCCCCGCGAGCGTGGAGCAGCTCGATCAGGATGTCTGAGTAGCAGTTGGTTTCGACATATGTCCGCCCGGGGTCGTGCAGCGCGTGCGAGCGATAGCTGGCCGGATCGAGGCCCAGCAGGCTCACGAGCCCGGCGGTGGTGCCGCTCACCGCTCCCATAGCCGCTCGCCCACCTCGGCGGGCCAGGCCTGGATGTCAAACCCGTGCGTGGCCAGCAGCGCGATCGTGATCCGCTCCAGGCCAAATCCCAGGCATGCGGTGTGGGCCTGTTCACCGCCGGCGAGCTCGATTCCGTAGGCGGAGGCGAAGTGGTCCTGGTGGTAGTTGAACGAGGCCACCGCCGTCGGCTCGGGGCCGGCGATCTGAGTGAGCACCTCGAACTTCAGCTGCTGGCTGCGCTGGCTGGCGGCGAGCATCCGGCCGCTGCGCCCGAAGAACGGGTCGGTCGCGATCTCGAGCTCGACCTCCAGTCCGAGCGAGCCGAGCAGCTCGACCGCGCGGTCACGCCATGCGTCGCGCCAGTCCTGGACGGTCTCGGGCTCGCCGATCCGCACGAGCTCGCGCTGATGAAACATCTGCAGCCGCGCCGGATCGCCGGAGGGCTCGTGACGGAACACGTATGATCCCCCGGCGTCGACCATGATGCCCCCCGGGTCGAGCGCGCCGCGCGCGGCGATCGCCGGATAGACCGGGTAGCACGCGGCCGGCGTGAGCACGAGGTCGGTCATGCTTTGAAACTCGCTCCAGTCCTCGTGACAGCAGGCGCGCGCGTACTGCTCGCCGGCCTGATCCTCGTTTCCTTCGAAGGAGAAGATGCTGCCCGCCAGGTGCGGAAACGATTTCAGGTAGCCCACGGCCTCCAGGTCGCGACGGGGCATCACCGGTGGAAATCGCACCTGCTCGGGGCCTTCGATGGCGCTTTCACGACTGACCAGCGCCGCCACGCCCTCGCGCACCTCCTCGAAATCCCCACCGCGCCCGTACACACCCGGCACGCCGGTTTCGATCAGCAGGCGGCGCTCCAGCAGCGCTCCAAGCAGCGTCGCCTGATCGGCACTGGCCTCACGCACGGCGGCCATCAGACATCCTTGGCGATCAGCAGCAGGCTGGCGTTCGTCTGATGGATGCGCTCGTTAGCGACCATCAGGCAGGCCGACATCGTGTCGCGCAGGTGACGGCCGACGCTGAACGGCGTGTCGTTCTTGAAGCCGACGATCCCGCACACGCCGAGCGCGCTCTGGCACACGCGCGGCGCCTGCTCGGAGGCGGCGATCTTCAGGTTGTTGAACCGCAGCGCGCAGGACATCGTCGACAGCCGCTCGCGACCTGGTTCCTCGGAGAGCTCGACGAACTCGCGCAGGGCCGAGTCGACCTCGGCGCGCAGCAGCGAGAGCTCGCTCATCAGATGCGACAGCCGCAGCGCCGTCGGCGGCGTCTCGCCCGGCTTCTGCTTGGCCGCCGCGCGCACGAATGCCCGCGCGCGATCGAACGCATCGGTGGCGATGCCCAGCCACAGGTGCGACCACAGGATGTGCGACACGGGTACCATCGACTCGCCCGCCACGCGCGAGAACGGGGTCGGCAGGATCTGCTCGCCGCTCAATCCCGTGGCGGTGACGACGAAGCCCGGCGAGCACGTCCCGCGCATCCCCAGTGGGTCCCAGGTGCCGGTCTGCTCGAGCGAGAGCTGGTCTTTGCGCGCGAGCACAACCACCTGATCGCCCGGCTCCGAATCCGGGGAGCGGCGCAGCGTGACGAACAGATCGTCGGCGTGCAGGCCGTAACTGACGGTCGGCGCCTTCTTCTCGAATCCATACTGCTCACCATCCTCCAGTGTTGGCGTGACTGCGGCGATCGAGCGGCCCATGTCCCCGCCTGTGCCGACCTCCGATGTGGCCGATGCGATCAGTCGCTGCTCGGCGGCCACCTGGCGCAGGTAGTCCTCATACCAGGGCGCATCGTCGAGATGACGGACCATCGTGATCACCTGAATCTGGTGCATCGCATACACCATCGCGCTGGCGCCACAGCGGCGGCCCAGCTCAAAGCAAGCCTGTGCGATCGTCTCAAACGCGACCCCGCCGCCGCCGAGCTCGGTGGGGATGAACGCGGACAATCCCTCGACCTCGCGCAGCGCCGCGATCGTCTCGGCCGGAAAGCGCGCTTCGCGGTCGACCGCGTCGGCGTTCTGGGCGGCCTGCTCGCCGGCGATCGCGACGACCGCATCGAGGAACGCCTGGTCGCGGTCGATCATGACGCTCATGCCACACCCACTCCGGCGCGCAGCTCATTCACCGCTGCCTCGATCGAGGCGACGCTTTCGAACACGCTCGGTTTGAGCATCGAGTCGGGGAACTCGATATCGAAGTGATCCTCCAGCGCGAGCATCACGTTGACGCTCGCGTGCGAGCTGAGGCCCGCCTGGTAGAGGTCGGCGCTCTCCGCGATCGTGCTCACGTCGATCGGCAGGCGGCCATGCTCGTTGATGATCTGGCGGATTTCGTCGGTCATGCCTGGTTAACGACACGTCACCGACGTTTCTCTCGCGCCCAGTTGGCGATCGACCTGACGATCGGCCGGCACGATCAGCCGGCAATCACCACCGCGGTGGCAAATCCCGCCTCGTGACTGATGCTGAGCGCAAGCTCGCCCAACCCCTGCTCGGCCGCCAGTCGCGCGGCGGCGCCGCTGAGCGTAAGCCCGACCCACCCGGAGGGATCGCGCACCACCTGTATGTCGTGCCAGGGGATCGCATCCTCGCGGGGTCGCAGCACCTTCAGGGCGGCCTCCTTGGCCGCGAACCGCGCCGCCAGACGCTCCGCGACGAAGCCCTCGGCGCTGCGGCAGTCGTGGAGCTCGGCCTCGGTGTAGATGCGTTGCAGGTAGCGATCGCCGTGGTCGCCGATCGACTCCCGCACCGAGGCCACCGAGGCCAGATCGATCCCCACGCGCATGCACGAAACAGCGTATCCATCCGAGAGATTTGGCATGCGCTCGCCGTTTGCTGAACATATGCTTGCCGACCATGCCGATCGCATGTCCGCTCCCGCGCGCGCCGAGTGGGCGCCGGGCGGAGCACGGGCGCAATCGGGCGAGCGACCGCGCGTGGCCGTCCCCTCGCGCTCTGCGGCCGACAGGCGGAGCATGCGCGCGCTCGCGGGGCATGTGAAGCGACGCCTGCTGGCGCTGCTGCCCGCCAAGCCGGGATCGGAGGCGTGGCTGCGAGAGCACGGCATGTTGATCGTCGGCGAGCACTCCTATATCCCTCCGGCCTGCGTGCTCGTGTTCGCCGGCGACCGCGCACGGGTGACCGTCGGCAAGTGGTGCTCGCTGGCCGGCGAAATCAAGATTATGCCGGGCGGCAACCATCGCACCGACACGGTCACCACCTATCCGATTCAGCGGCAGTTCTGCCTGGAGGGGATGGAGCAGGCCGGGCAACCGTGGTCCAAGGGCGATGTGACGATCGGCAACGACGTATGGATCGGGCGGGGCGCCAAGATCCTTGGCGGGGTCACGATCGGCGACGGCGCCGTGGTGGCCGCGTGGTCTGTCGTTACCAGAAGCGTCCCCCCCTACACCGTCGTCGGGGGCGTGCCGGCGCGGGCACTGCGGCAGCGCTTCTCAGCAGAGATCGTCGAGAGCCTGCTGCGGATCCGCTGGTGGGACTGGGAGGATGCCGTCGTGCTCGAGCGCGTCGATGAGCTCACGAGCAACGATCTCACGGCGTTCGCCCAACGGTATGACCCGTCGTTCGGCGGTGCGGGGCGTAGCTGACGGTGAACGTTGGCACAGAGGTCCGGTGCGCAGGCGCTCCCGTGAGCGCTCGCGGATATGGCGAGCTTGACCGATGACGAACACAGACATAAACATGGCCGAGACGGATATCGACGAGCCGCGCAAGCGCATCGGCGTGATCGCCGACACTGCCGGCTGCGGCTTGCGCTGCGGCTTGCGACCGACTCCCGGTCAGCAGCGCATCCTGGCAGCACTGGAGCGCGCGTTTCCGGTGCGCTTCGAACCGGTCGACTCTGCCGCTCCCGGCAACGTCGACGGCCTGCTCGCGCTCGATCCCTCCGCGCTCCCACAGCCGGGCCGCACCGGCGTTCCTCGGCTCGTGCTGCACTCCGGCGCAGCCCGGCGCACCGCCGGCACGCATACCGATGACACAGATGCACCGCCTACCGGCGAGGAGCTCGGCCCGGTCATGCTGGCCGATGTGTCCGGCCTGGCCCGGCCGCTGCGTGGACGGGCCATCTCGGAGAGCACGCTCGCCGGCGAGCTGCCGCCCCCACCCGCCGGGGCCGCGGTGCTGGCCAGCGTGCAGGGCAGGCCCGTCTGGTGGCAGCTCGGCGAGGGCGCCTCAGAGCTCGCTGTCAGCGCCTATCCGCTCGCAGAGCTCGCTGAGGGCAAGGCGCTGCGCGACTACATGCGCGCCGGCTGCTTCATGCGGCTGCTGCCGCTGGTGCATTTCATCGGACGGCTGCTCGGCGCCGACGGTTGGAGGCCACCGCCGCTGCGAGCGTCGTTCGTCGTCGACGATCCGAACCTGCACTGGCCGTCGTACGGGTTTCTCAAGTACCGAGAGCTGGTCACGCACGCGCGGGCACACGGCTACCACCTCGGCCTGGCGACAGTTCCAATCGACGGCTGGCTGGCCGATCGGCGGGTCACCGAGCTGCTGGCCCAGAACGCGTGCGTGCTCTCGCTGCTGGTGCATGGCAACGACCACATCGCACGCGAGCTGGGTCGCCTGCGCACCGACACAGAGGCCCAGTCGGTGATTGCCCAGGCGCTGCGGCGGATCGACGCGCTGGAGCGCCGCTCCGGCGTGAAGGTCAACCGTGTGATGCTGCCTCCCCACGGCGCCTGCTCGGAGGCGGCGCTGCGAGCGATGTTCAGGCTGGGGGTCGAGGCGGTGTCGGTCAACCCGCTGTATCCGTGGCGGGACGACCTGCCCGCCTCCACGCCGCTCGCCGGGTGGCATCCCGCAGAGCTCGTTGCGGGCGGCCTGCCGGTGCTGCCCCGCCATCACCTGCGCGACCCCCGTGAGGAGCTCGCCCTGCGGGCGATGCTCGGCCAGCCCCTGATCCTCTACGGACACCACGGCGACTTCGAGCAGGGCCTCGACATCCTCGCCCAGGCCACCGGCGACATCAACGCCCTCGGCGACGTGCAGTGGGGTCCGCTCGGCTGGATCGCCCGCGGCAACTACACGACCCGCCGGCTCGGGCCGACGCTGCTCGTCAGGATGCACGCCCGCCGGATCGCCGTCGATGTTCCCGCCGGCGTGCGCACGCTGCGCGTGCTCTGCCAGGAGCCGCTTGGCGGAGCCGCCGCGCATCGGCTGTCTCACGCAGGCGGTTCTGTGGACATCGCCTTCGCGGACGGCGCGGGAGCCTCGCAGCCGCTGGCGGTCGATGCCCCCACCCCAATCGAGCTGACCCTGCTGGCCGATCGGCCCCTGCTAGCGGCTGACGTGCCCTCGCGCGGCATCAGGCCGTGGCCGTGGATCAGACGCACCCTGGTCGAGGGACGCGACCGCCTGCAGCCGCTGCGCTAGGCCGTCTGTGTCGACCGCAGTCCTCGGCGGCGGACCGAAGGGAGGCTCCGCGCGACCGACCAACGTCCACAGCGCGCGCCGTGCGCCCTCGCGGCGAGCGATCCTGTCGGCATCGCCTCTCCCGGGCCCGGCGGCGCGAATCAAGTAGCGCATGCCGAGCGCGGCGAGAAACAGAGCGCGGTAGGCGGTGTTGAAATGCTTGCGCGCATACTGCTTGCGCGCATAGGCTTCCTGGGCGAGCATGCGCGGCGATGCGCGGTGCTTGCCGGCGTGGTGGACGATCGTCATCTGCGGCAGGTAACGAACCTGCCAGCCGGCGCGCTTGACCCGCAGACATAGATCGGGCTCCTCGCACAGCAGAAAGAAGCGCTCGTCGAGCAGCCCAGCGCTCTGCAGCGCCTCGCGGCGCACGAGCAGGAAGGCGCCGGTCGGCCAGTCGCACTCGCCCTCCTGCCGATATGCACTCGGATTGAGCTCGCGCTCGCCTGCCCATGCGGGGTGCACCGGCCAGCGCTCGGAGAACAGCGCCTCGCCGAGCGCGCGACTGATGGTGGGAAAGCGGTGGATGGAGCGGCCCAGCGTCCCATCGGGTTTGATCTGACGCACGCCGATCACGCCGAGCTCTGTCCTTGAGTCGAGCAGGCCGACCAGCTCCCCGAATGTCCCCTCGATCACCTCGGTGTCGGGGTTGAGCAGCAGCAGGTAGCGGGCGCGCACCTGTTCCAGGCCGCGGTTGTTGCCATACGCGAACCCGCGGTTGGGCGAGTCGATCACGCGCACCTGCGGCCAGTCGGACTCGACGAGCTCGCGGGTGCCGTCGGTTGATGCGTTGTCGACGACGACCACTTCCAGCGTCGCCTCGCCGGCACGATCGAACACTGACGTCAGACATCGCTCCAACCAGTGAGCTGAGTTGGCCGAGACGATCACGATCGCCAGGTCGGCCATGTGGGATGCTGGTCCTAGACGGTCGATCACCGCTCCACTCCCGCGACCGGGCGGTCGATCGTAGCTCGGCGCTTGCCCCTCGTTCGGGCCTTCGCGGATGCGCCGACCCCCGTGACGGCCGCACCGAGGTCGCGATACGCCGCGAGCAGCTGCTCGCGCTGCGTCGGCCACAGCAGTTCCATGCCTCGCACACGCGCCCGATCGGCACTCATACGCCACTCCTCAGCCGAGCCCAGGAGCTCGACCAGCGGATCGAGAAACGCCTCGGCCGAGTCCTCCTCGAGCGCCACGATCGCATCCCCACCCGTCACGAGTGTCTCGCGCAGAGCGGTTGCCAGGACCGGGAGCCCGACGACCAGGTACTCGCGGATCTTGACCATCGTCGAACCGTGATTGACCTCGGTCGCGGGCGCCGTGTCCAGACCAACATGAGCCGAGGCGAGCAGCACCGGCACCTGCTCATAGGGGACCCACCCGGTGATCGTGACCCGATCGGCGACGCCGAGCTGCTCGGCGCGTGCCAGCACCGCCGCGCGGCGGGGACCGTCGCCGACGATCAGCAGCTCCGCGTCGATTCCTCGATCGCGCACGAGCCCGGCGAGGATCTCGACGGTCCGCTCCACGCGGTCCTGCTCTCCGAGCTCGCCCAGAAACACGAGCCGCGAACGACCGTCGGGCGCGCTGCAACGATGATCGGCAAACCACGTCGGTGGGCAGTTGCGCACGACCACCACCCGGCGGGCGTCGGCCCGTACGAGCTCGCGCTGAGTGTCGTTGGTCGTGATCGTCACATCCGCTGCCCGGGCTGACTGCCTGCGCATCCATGCGAGCAGCGCCTCCACGACGCTCGCGCGCCCGAGCTTGGCGCGCAGCATGCCGGCCGCGTCGTCGTGGTGATCGAACACGCTCGACCAGCCGCGCAGGCGCGCGATCCACAGCAGCGGAAAGAACAGATCGGGCGGGTTGTGCACATGCAGCGTGCCACGACGCCCGCGCGCCAGCCGAGGCAGGACGGCGGCGGCGATCGCCCAACATGCCACCAGGTACTCGACCGCCGTGCCTGCCAGCGTGCCCCGACCGTCGGGCAGCGCAAAGCGCGTGACGCGCACGCCGCGAATCAGCTCGCGCGCGGGCCGGTCGGGTTGGCGGGGGGCCAGAACCTCCACCGTCAGCCCGCTCTGCACGAGGCTCTCGGCCTCCTGGCGCACGCGCGCGTCCTGCGGGTAGGCGTTGTTCTCCAGCACCATCACGACGTCTGGGGGAGGCCGGCGGCTCACATCTGAACGGAACGAAGTCGCGATGCCCGAGCTTCTGTCGCGACACCCGGGCTCATCGTCGCTACGCCCGCTCACAGGCCGCGCCGCTGCTATCGCGGGACGGATGCGACGGGTCGCAAAAAACGCCGCATCCATGTCGTTGCTTGCCACTGAGGAACGCCCAGGCCACGATTCGGCGCAGCGGGCCTCGATGGCCGATCAGCATCGGCCATACCCAAGCGCACAGGAGACACGCATGGGCATCGCACCGTCGATCACTACAGCCGCAGAAGGGAAGATATAAATGGAGCTTGCACGCGTGCTACGTCAACTGATGCGCCACCCGCGCCTGCTGGGGATGGGTGCGCTGATCGCGGTGTTCGCCGCGATCCTCAGTGTCTACCACTTCGAAGGTGGAAAGCTGAAGTCGCGCTCGCTGCAGTACTCCGCCGCGAGCACCCAGGTGCTCGTGGACTCGAGCTCCTCGGTGCTGGGCAGCGTCTCTCAGGCCTCCGAACCGCTGAACGTGCGCGCGCAGGTCTACGCCAACTTCATGACCAGCCCGGCGTTTCTGGAAATCGTCGCCAAACAGGTGGGCCTGTCCGGCGATCAGCTGTATGCCGCCGGGCCGGTCAAGGCCAGCGAGGCGCGCGTCGAACAGGAGCCCACGGCTCTCAAGCGCAACCTCGAGATCACCGGCGAGACCAAGCCGTACCGGTTGGGCTTCGAAGCGCAGTCGGAACTGCCGACGATCACGATCAGCTCGCAGGCGCCCACGACCAGTCAGGCCGTGGCGCTCGCCAACGCCGCCGCCGTCGGTCTGCAGCGCTACGTCGCGAGCGTGCAGTCGGCCGACGGCACGCCGGCGCACTCGGATGTCGTGATCCGCCAGCTCGGCCCGGCCAGCGGCGCGGTGGTCGACGGCGGGATCGGCAAGACGCTGATGGTGCTGGTATTCGTCGCCGTGTTCCTGCTGTGGTGTGTGCTGATGCTCGTCGGAGCGCGGTTCCGCACGGCCTGGCGCGAGAGCGCGCTGGCGCTGAGTCACGCGGATAAGGACCGTGCCGAGGATCGCGGCGCCCGCGGCGCGACACCGCTGCACGATCGCCTGATCGACACCCGCCCCAGCCGTGGCGATGACCGTCCCGCTCCGGTGCCGGCGCGGAGCGTCCGGTGACCCAGCAGGTCACCGAGCATCGCGACGCGTTTCCTCAGCAGGGCACCGAGCAGCGCGACGCGTTTCCGCACACCAAGCGCCCGCTGCCGTGGTTTCTCGCCGCGTTCATGGCGATGGTGTTCTTCATCCCGATCGACGCGACCGAACTGAAGGTCAGTATCGGAGTGGATTCCAATCCCGACCGGCTGGCCGTGCTCGTGCTCGTGCTCGCCTGGGTGTGGTTCGGCGGCGATCAGCGGGCGTTCATGCGCACGCCACGCTCCAAGCTGTACGTGTCCGCGGTCTGCGTGTTCCTCGCGATCGCCGTGGCAAGCCTGCTGCTCGATTCGCCGCGGATCGTCAACCTCGGTGACTTCCAGCTGGCGGAGAAGCGATTTGCGCTGCTGGGGTCGTTCATCGTGCTTTCGTGGTTTGCGCTGAGCGCGCTGCGGTTCGAGGATCTGCGGGGCTTTGCCAGCTATCTGATCGGGCTGGCGGTGATGATGTCGCTCGGGATGCTCGTCGAGCGTCACACGGGCTACAACATCTTCTACGAATTCAGCCGGGAGATCCTCAAACCGATCGCCACGGTCGGACCCTCGCCCACCGACATCCACCCGCCGCCGACCGTCGAAGAAGGTCGTACGATCGTCGTCGGCCCGACCCAGCACGGACTTGCCGCCACCGCGATGCTCGTGATGGTGATGCCGTTTGCGCTGGTCCGCGTCCTGGATGCCACCTCGCGCAAGTCGTGGTGGCTGAACGCCGCGGCGCTGATGCTGATGGCGGGTGCGGCGGTGGCGACCGGCCGTAAGACGGCGCTGCTCGTCCCGGTCGCGCTGATCATCTATATGGCGTGCTACCGCCCGCGCCAGGTGCTGCGCCTGGTGCCGATCGGGCTCGTGGTGTTCATCGGCGTCATCCACCTGGCCTCGCCGGGCTCGCTGGGCACGCTGCTGGACGTGAGCGCGGACGCCTCGAGCAACTCGACCGCGCACCGCGAGGGCGATTTCACCGACCTGCAGCCCGACGTGCTCGCGCATCCGGTGCTGGGTCGCGGCTATGGCACGCTGAACCCCGATCAACCGAGCCAGTTCAGGATCAACGACGACCAGTACCTCGACGAAGTGTGGGAGGTCGGATTCGTCGGACTCGTCGCCTTCATCTGGATGATCCTCGCGCCCGTTGTGCTCGCCCGCAGCGCGATCCGCACGCGCGGACCGACCGTTGCCTCACTGGCGCTCGCCGGCTCGGGCGCATGTGTCGCCTTTCTGGTCGTCTGCGCCCTGTTCGACTCGTTCAGCTTCACCGAGGCGCCGTACATGTTCTTCCTGATGGCGGCCCTGACGACGATCGCGGCGGCCGGACCGGAGGGCAACGTGGCGCCCGCCCGCGAACGGGTACGTCAACTCACAGGCGGGAGACCGCGCGCGGTCAGCGCGACATCGTGAGCCGCCGCCACGGGCGGAATGACGCGACTTCTCACGCCCACCACCCGCCGACGCCTGGCGCCGAGACGCCCCAGACGCCAACCGGCCGGCCAGCCACCCAACCAACCGGCCAGCCAGCGCAATCCGAGCGCAGAAATCGGCCTCTCCCAATGACAGACACAATCACACAGATACACACCGAGACACCCACCGCGCAGACACACACCACTCAGACGCTGCGCGCCGCGCGAGCAGGCGGGTATGAGAAACCTCGCATCGACGTACAGGCGCTCGTGCCGGCAGGCTCGCGTCGCATCCTGGATATGGGCTGTGCCTCGGGGTTGCTCGGTGACGCGCTCAAGCAGGAACAGCCGGGGCGAGTCGTGGTCGGAATCGAGTCCAATCCCGACTATGCCCGGGAGGCCGCCGACCGGCTCGATCGTGTGCTCATGATCGACCTCGAGGAGCTGTCCGCGCACATGGAGGCGCTGTCCGAGCTCGGGCCGTTCGACTGCGTGATCGCAGCCGACGTGCTCGAGCATCTGCGCGACCCTTGGCGTGTGCTCGCATACGCAACCTCGCTGCTGCAGGTCGGAGGAGTGGTGGTGATCAGCCTGCCCAACGTCCGCCACTGGACCGTGATCCGTGCGCTGCTCTGGCGCGGCAGCTGGCCCCGGCGTCCGGCGGGCATCTTCGACGGCACGCATCTGCGCTGGTTCACATTGCGCGATGCCGAGGGTCTGCTGGACGGCGCGAATCTGCGCACGACGGCGGTCTCGCGCCAGTACTGGGAGCCCCGCACGCTGCGCCCGCTCGCTCGCGCGCTCGACCGTACTCCGCTCAGATCGTTTCTCGCCTACCAGCACATCCTGGTGGGACAGCGCACGAGCTGACCCGAACCGATCTGCGCGCCCTCCCACCCGGCGCGGGGGTGGACCCGCCCGAACCCGGCGCAGCGGTGGACCTGCCCGAACCCGGCGCGGCGGTGGACCCGCCCGGCTCGGCGATCCCGTCCGCGCCTACCAGGCGCCGCGCGCGAACAGGACCGCAGGCACGGTGCGCGCCAGGATCGACAGGTTCAGCCAGACCGTCCGCCGGCGTGCGTACTCGATGTCCAGGCGGACCATCTCCGCGAGCGTCACCTGCGAGCGGCCGCTCACCTGCCACAGGCCGGTGAGTCCGGGCTTGACGGCCAGACGGTCGAGCCACTCGGGCGGGTAGTGATCGACCTCGTAGGGAATCGCCGGACGCGGCCCGACGAGCGACATGTCGCCGCGCAGCACATTCCACAGCTGGGGCAGCTCGTCGAGGCTCGAACGCCGCAGGACGCGCCCGAAGCGCGTGACGCGGGGGTCGGCGACCATCTTGTAGTAGGGCCGCGGCGGATCGTCCAGGCCGGGAATCTCCTCGCCTGCGACAGCCGGTCCGCGCCCGCCCGCGACAGCCGGTCCACCTCCGCTTACGTCATCCTGTCCGCCGTCCCCGCCGCCGCCATCACCGAGGTCGTGCCGGGGTGTCTCGCCTCTGATCAGCCCGAGCACGAACTCCCGGTGGCGATCGTGGGCGACGCCGTCGGACATCGAGCGGAACTTGTTGACGGTGAACGGCTTGCGTCCGCGCCCTATGCGCTCCTGGCGAAACACGGCCGGACCCGGCGAATCGAGCCGGACGACGATCGCGATCGCGACGAGCAGGGGCGAGAGCAGCACGAGCAGCACCGCCGAGCCGACGATGTCCAGCGCCCGGCAGCCGGCCTGCACGGCCCAGCCGGCGCCTTCCGGCGCGGCGAGCGCCGGCGCAGCGAAGCCCGCACTCGGCGCTGACACGCGCTGATCTGCTGCGGTGACCGACACGGTCAAGTAACGCACCCGCGCGTGGCCAACTTACGTGGCCTTTACAGGAGCCGCCCTTACAGGAGCCACAACAAACGGACAGGAGCCGCAACCACGGACAGCCGCAGCCGATCGGGCCATGAGCGCAGACCGCACCGGGACCTGAGACCGCCTCGCGCACACGCCCTCGCGCGCACGCGAGAGCGCGCGAGAACCGCCGAAGACGGCTCGTTCCTTTCCCCACATGCCCGCCAAGCCCGGACAAGCAATCTCGGCCTGCGCGGCGAAGAGCAAGCGATCGGTATGACCAGCGAGACACCGTCGGGGGAGGAGCTGCGCTCAGCGGCCGCTGTAGGCCTGCGCTGGTCTGCGATCTCGCGCCCGACGGTCGAGCTCGTCCAGCTCGGCTCGATCGTGGTCCTCGCGCGCCTGATCGCCCCCGATGAATTCGGTCGCTTCGCGATCGCCACGATCGCCCAGGAAGTGGCGCTCCTACTCGTGACGGGCGGGCTCAGCATCGCGCTCGTCCAGCGCAAGACGCTCGACCGCGAGCACGCGCAGACGGGCATGGCGCTGGCGCTGCTCGCCGGCTTGGTGATGATCGCGCTGACACTGGGGGCGGCGAACCTGATCGTGACCCCGGTGTTCGGCGCGCGCACCGCGCTGCTCGTGCGTCTGATGACGCCGCTGTGCCTGATCGAAGCGCTGGCGACGATGCCGATGGTCAACCTCAGGCGGCGGATGGCATTCAGGCGCCTGAGCGAGCTCGAAGTGCTCAATACGGTCGCGCGCGTGGCGATCTGCATCGGCCTGGCGGCGATCGGGCTGGGCGGCGTAGCGCTCGTGCTCGGGATCGTCGGTGGAGCGCTCGCGGCGGCGATCGTCGCCTGGATCAGCGCGCCGCCGCCCCTGCCGCGCCTGCGGCGCGCGGCCGTCACAGACCTGCTCGGGTACTCCGTGCGCATGTGGCTGGCGACGATCAGCTGGGTCGGCTTCTTTAACGTCGACTACGCGATCATCGGCGCGCGCCTGGGCCCGCTGTCGACCGGCTACTACTACCGCGCCTACTCGCTGGCCGTCGAATACCAGAGCAAGGTCAGCAACGTTATGAACCAGGTCGGCTTTCCGGTGCTGGCACGCACGAGCAGCACGGTCGAGCTCGCCCAGCTGTATCGCCAGATGATCCGCCTGCTGACGATCCTGCTGTTCCCCGCCCTGGTGCTGCTCACGATCGCCGCACCGGTGCTCGTGCCGTTCATGTTCGGCCCGCGCTGGGACCCCGCGATCGTGCCCGTGCAGATCCTCGCTATCGGGGGCGCGTCGATGATCGTCTTTAACGCCGTCCGCACGGTGTTCATGGCCACCGGACGCACCGGCGCGCTGCTCGCCTTCGGCTGGACACAGTTCATCGTGTACGGAGTCACCGTGTATCTCGTCTCGCCGCTGGGCATCACGGCGATCGCGATCGACGCCGCGATCGTGCACGGGCTGTTTGCGATCCTCGCCTACATCCTGATGCTGCGCGGCTCGGGCGAGCGCGCGATCGCCCGCCTGTGGCAGGACATCGCTCCGGCGACCGTCTCCTGTGTGGGGCTCGTCGCGGTCGCCTGGCCGGCGAGCATCGCCCTGACGGCCGCGCACGTGCCGGCGATCCTGTGGCTGCTGGCGCTCGGCCTCGCCGCCATTCCGCCATACCTGCTGGCCCTGCGGTTCGGCTTCCCCGCGACCTGGCGGGCGGAGTGCACGGCGGTGGAGCGCATCCTGCCCTCACACCGGCGGTTGAACGGCGTCCACCGGCGCCTGGCGACGGCCGCCGAGGTGCACTGAGAACTGCTTTGAAAAGCCCGACCGATTGCTATAGTATATGCTGAGGGAAGTGTGAAGGATGGGAAGGAATGGTTCTTAAGCGACGTAATGGTCGATACCATAGTGCTCAAACTTGAAAAAGGACACAGTCCAACCCCCTCCTTTACAAAACCTTTACACCAAGAAGCCGAACCGCAAACGAAAGCAAAACACGTTCTGAGGGTCACAAGCTCGCACCCCATGAGCTCCGCCTCGCACCCCGACCTCGC
>Ga0335075_10008336_pt1 | contig 15899 bp, 17 predicted proteins | sample Lox_Sample_24_FD_206723 | JGI IMG/M metagenome (GOLD analysis project Ga0335075, IMG submission 206723) | Soil microbial communities from Loxahatchee National Wildlife Refuge, Florida, United States - Lox_Sample_2.4 | ecosystem: Environmental > Terrestrial > Soil > Wetlands | place: USA... | reverse complement strand
ATCCTCCGAACGATATCCCCGTCGCGAAGCCGTGTTTGCGCAAAAAGTCTATGTGAATGTTAGTAAAATGGCTAGAATACAAGGCAATAAGACAGAGAAGCTGTTAAACCAAGTAAATCTACCTTCCAGTCCCGCTAGGGCTTCTTGTAAGCACTTGCTATATTTAGCAGTTGCGTCTTGAATGGAGACATCAACACTGAATTCAAAGCGCCATTGAGCTTTGCCTTGTTGTCTAAGGCCTTTCCATAAGCAGAAGCTATTGCTATTGCTATCGTTGTATTATTTGTACAGGTTTATAGTCAAAAAGTAGGTGGAATTCAACCTGGACATAAGGGTTATCACACATGTCACAGAAAAAGATTTTCGCGCATGTGTATGCCTGCAAAGCTCACTTATTATACAAAAACCTAGTTATTGGCATAGTTTTCGGCGAAATTATTTGTATGGCACAGTTGTGGGCACGGTCCTCTTTGATGACTAGCGGTAACTAACCGGTAACAACACCCTCAACATGTAATATTCTAGCTATTTTAAATATTTAAAGGGGCAAGTTAGATATCTACTATTTATTTTACAAGAAACCAGCGAGTCGTGGTGTTTCGGCTGCCCAATTCAGTGGGATCCAGCGCTATTTTTGCGAAATAGCACACGAACAATGCTTAAACTAGGCTCGTACACACGGAATGCGATTTGCACCTAACAAATACACCCTAACCCACCTTACTAGACGCTGGCGCATCGATCTGCACGCGCCAGTTAGGCTACGGGGAGTGGTAGTAGAACTAGAACCTGTCGTACGTATCCTAGGGTTACAGCTTGACTCTAAACTACACTGGAAAGCCTATGAAAAGGCTATTAAGGACAAAATGAGCACCCAAATGCTAGCACTACAGCGTACAACAGCCTCAACCTGGGTTGCTACAATGCTTAAAGCTAGACTTATATACCAAGCAGTAGTCCGCTTAGCACTTTCGTATGGAGCTGCGCTGTGGCACACAGAAGGCTACCGCTACATGAGGCTGAATAAGAAAAGAGGATTAGTCTAGAGGTCTACCGCCTAGATGGAGCGCGGCTCAACCAACATGACTGTGCGAGACAGAAGACGGCTCGTGCGCCTACGCCGCGCCTAATTAGACGGCCGCTAAACCTGGGGTAACTCCCTCCTTTGTTAGCATCACCCGTCTAGACGTACTTGAATGTCGATTTGGCCCACAAAGCGATCAACTCTTCATGACAATATGGATCCAGTTACGCAGAATACACAGGTATCAGATAACCTGGTATATATAAAAGAATTCGATGCACTGTAAGATTACTGCCAAGCTATCTAATGACCTTACTAATACCAAGGATGCACAGCCTTATCAACTTGGGGACATCAACACTCGACAAGTATCCTGGTACGTAGCTTTTCTCATTCCTCTGATAACTGTTCATTACTTCGTGATATTCAGAGTCATACTTCAAATCATCGGCCGTGCGCTTGTTGGCTAGTTCATACAAAGATATGCATCCTTGCTCCTAAATGAGCGGTTTGTCGTAATTAGACTCTTCGATCAGTTCCAGAATATAGTCGCTAGGCCATGTGCTGCAGTAACCACACTCCAAGCGACAAGGAAATTATTTCCTTTGAGATGCATGGTCTAGTAATGGACGCCTCGATATATCTCTTTATTTTCATCTGCATATGGTCTAATTCTGATATCCTCGCTGGAGGATGGCTGATACAATCATCGTTCTGTAGTTTATTTTTATTTGCAGGACTTGGAATTTGTAACTTAGCTGATTCCATGAAGCTAAACAACATGCACGCTCTGTTGCCAGGCACCTGGGCGTCAAGGACGGCTTGATATATCTGCTTGGACAACAGTCGGCGCTTCTTGAAGACTCTGAATTGCCAGTGCCGTTTCGACAGCGTCGCTTCTTTTATTACCTGAGCGGAGCAGACTTTGAGGACTGCATTGTGACATATGACATCGAAAGGGACCATCTAAGTTTGTATATTCCTCCTGTCAATCCTAAAGAGGTGATCTGGCTTGGGCCGACTCCAAGCGTTGAGGAGTGTGAGGAGAAGTACGACGTCGACTATGTTGGTTTGACTAGCGGAGTCAATAGCGATATCATCAAATGGTTTATAAACAGCCCGAAGCAGACAACCACATTATACATCCTTCATCAGGAGCAAAGCCCGCAACTGGTAAACATGGGTTCCGCCTTGGAAACAGTCCTGGAGAAGAAGAAGCTTATTATGGACTGGGAACTTCTCCAACCAGCCATGGAGGCCGCAAGAGTAATCAAGAGCGATTATGAAGTCGGGCTGATCCGCCGTGCTAATGATATCACTTCCATGGCTCATCGTGCGGTCCTAGCTAATCTTGCAGACATGACCAATGAAACCGAAATTGAGGCTACTTTTGAGGCGAGTTGTGTGTCTGCAGGCGCAAAGAAGCAGGCCTATGAGGTTATCGCAGGCTCTGGCGAGAATGCGAGCACGCTTCACTATGTTGCGAACAATCAGTCGTTGAAAGGCAGGCAGCTTGTTTGCTTGGATGCCGGTTGCGAATGGGAATGCTATGCATCTGATGTCACGAGGACTTTCCCAATCTCAGGGACTTTCTCTAAGGAGGCTAAAGAGATCTATGATATTGCCAAGGAAATGCAAGAGAGATGTATTGAACGTGTCAAACCCGGAGTTATCTTCCGTGACTTGCACCTGCTGGCCTTGAAGATTGCAGTCAAGGGTTTAATGAAACTCGGCATATTGCATAATGGGACCTTTGAGGCTGTATTACAAACCGGCATAGCATTCTTTCCGCACGGTGTATGTGTCTCAACCATCTCACTTACCGTCTCCATTTGACTTACTCCTCTCAAAAGTTAGGTCACCACCTTGGTCTCGAGACTCACGACGTTTCGCGTACCCAACGGTTACTTGCAGAAACAGCCACCATGCACGACATGCGACGGCAAAAATCGCCCTTCCAGGTCCCACTCACCTCCACGCCGTACGACAGACTGGTGACTCTGGAACCAAACATGGTTATCACCATTGAACCTGGGATGTAAGCTATACCCCTTCCCCTATTGTATTGCCACCACTAGTACCACAGAACACCATTCCTAAAGATACATCACAAGTATTCAAGCCAAGACGAGTCAAGAAATTAACACTTAGCTAATCAACCACCAAAATTCAGCTATTTCTCCCGCTACGCTCTTGAACAAGTCTACCTCAAAAACCCCCGCCACTCGATATACATCAACGCCCCCCTCCTCGAGAAATACTACCCTGTCGGTGGCGTGCGGATAGAAGACGACATCCTCGTCACAAAGGATGGATATGAGATCCTTACCACTGCTCCCAAAGGCGAGGAGGCGTGCCGGATCATCCGCGGAAGTCCCGAATAGACGTATATGGGTGATACAAAGTAGCGCGTATGGTTAGGAAATTCTGGCATTAAAAAAAAGCTATGGTCAATCACATGTTACATACCACTGGCACAGACATACATATTTGTCCGTAACAAGAATGCATTATTAGCATCGACTACTAATATACTCTGGACGCTATATAGTCTCTCAAACACACAGCAACATCCACTCACTCAGCCCCCGCCATTCCAGCGGTGGCCACGATCCCACTCTACCCTCCTCTGAGCGAGAACCAGACAGCGAGCTCCAACGGTGCCAGCCGTGAGCACACAACTGTCTAATCCCCGACTTTCCTTCCCCTTTCATTCCTTTTTTTGTTTTAAGTATACCGTACTTCAGCATACCGCTCGGCTCTCCTTGCCTCGCTTTTTGTTCTCATTCTCTCCTCTCTCAAAGATGCCTCGCCTTCGCGACCACCAACCAAGACTCAGGTGTGGCAAGAGTATAGAGGACCAACCCGCGCAATCCAGAGGCCCCACCTGGACATGGATACACGCACGGATCTGTTACGAGTCGTCACTCAGGAGGATCCACGTCTCTGGTTCGGAAGGCGGAGCGGAGGAGCGGGTGCTGCTGGTGATGAAATCCCATGTCGCGTCTGAGAGCTCTTCGTCGTCGTGCTCCAGAGGAAATAGTAATGGTGACGCCACGCGGGAAATATCAGGGATAACTGAATTCGTAAGACTTGGCGGTAAGGACTGTGGGGTTGGGGTGGTGAAGATGTAGTTGGGACGATGTTGAATCGTTATGCGTGAAGGAAAGGACGGGTGTGAGGGGCCGGCGGTTTGGGCGAGCAGCCAGGGTGCGATTGAGGGGTTGTCGCTTAGTAGAGAGGTGGCGAGGTATTCGGGCAGCTGGAATTGGACGCCTGATGCGGGGGAGTGCCGTTTGGGTCTCGCGGGCCGGATGTAGAATTCTGATGGGACTTCTGGCTTGATAGTTGACTGGGACTCGGACAGGACGTCTTCGTCCTTTCCGTAGAGGATTCCCATCCTGCGCAACTCCTGCTCTCGCAAAGGTGCGTAAGCATAACTTCAAACATTGACTGGTATCATTCCATGAAGATATGAGAGGGGAGTATATGTCAAGGATCGATGTAATCGATGTCGCCCCAGAGGAAGCGCACGACTTCCAGCATCGCAGGTAGGAGACTTACGTCGTCACCCACATCCCCGCCAAAGAGGCGAACCTGCTCATCCTCTAGCTGCTCTCTGTCGTACTCTGCTCGCCAGCAATCGCAAGTAAACTGGGGATATTTCTCGGAGGGTAGCCACAGGCAGCAATCACGGGCAACCGAAATCCCCTCCTCGAAATCATGTTGGATGCTCTCCCTCATCGACAGAGCTTTGCGAGTACGAGCGCCAGGGCGCTCCCGCCGCCGGTTTTTACGATGGTAGGGCGGATGACTGGCTATAAAAACCATGATTGATAATGAATTGAGTTGTACCTTGAGGAACTAGAAGTATGAAGGTTTATGAGAAGGAAGTCGAAAGAGGAACCGCTAATGCAGTGAAGAGAGAAGGAAAATCATTGCCATGTGGAAGCACCAAACCTTTATACCTAACTTTCGAGTCATTGTGAGACCATCATACAGTCACGAGAGGTGACTCTAAGAAAAGATGGGGGTTGTAATTGTCATGGTCGTGGAAGGCGGAATGCAGCGGGAAACTGGGGCGAGTGAGTCAGAAGCACAGCCACGAGGCAGACAACGTCTGAAGCGAGGCGCATTTTCAACCTTCTCAATCTGCCTCATCACCTCACCCGAACATATCTGGAAAAGCCTTACTTGATATTCAATTAGCAATTGTAGTGCTTTCATACGTCGTCGTCATCCATAGGGCCGCGGATTGAGATGTGTGGCGGAGGTGTAGTAGCCGTTGGAATAGAGAGACTCTCTTGGCATCTGTGGCGCCAAGTCACATGATTTTTCAACTGCCGACAAGCTCGCAACATAGAAGTCCAGTTACAAGCTTTGTGTAGAGCATAGACTGTTGCCTATGGGCAAATGAGACATATGTTACTTGACTCAATGCTAAATCTCAAGGTTTTCGTTAAAACTTGCATGGATGACTTGTTTATGTCGTAAATGGGGATGTCTAGGTAACACCGACGTCGGGCGGCAACTTCGGGCCAGAGTTCAGGTTTCTCAGACCATTTTCAGAAACAGATGCTATCGAGTACTTGCCTGTTCTTTTCAGAGGTGGGATATCACTAGCTAGGGTGGATGCGGCGCTGCAGAAGTACAAGGATGCACTGGAAGGGGCTCATGTTGGAGAATTGTATATATGAAGGCAAAGCTCGGCGGGGAATAACCTGTCTTCCAGATCATCTGAGTTTGAAGGCCCTACCACAATGCTACTAGAGTTTTCAGGTAGCACCGACTTCGGACAGCGATTTCGGACAAGTTCACTGCTTCTTTTGTATTGGAAGGCGTTACTTCCAGTGTGGGGAGTTCCGTTGAAATATCCACGATCCCACATCTGATTTGTTGCAGCTTGGCATGACTCAACACCATTTAGGACTATTCCCCCCCGTAAATTTTTGGGGAGCATGCATAAAAACTTGATTTTGATTCATTCTCATTCATTGCATTAGCTGCGATCCTCTATAGACCAAAATAATACTGTACCGGGAATCTATGCACACCCAATAACCCCCAAAAGCACGAAATATACACATCAAATATTAGATGATAAATCCAAGCCCGTAATGAGAACAATGATGCTTCCAAACCCTTCCCCGTCATGATACTCCGCCTTTCGTATTATTGCATGTATACTTGATCACCAAGCATACTATTCCATTCGTCATTGCCCCCAGCGAAAAGATCGTCGAAATTCACATTCACACCAACGCCTGGTGTTAGACCTGTATGACTTCTCATCTCTTGTGGATTAAATCCGGGTATTCCACTCATATCCATCTGCGACATATTCGCTCCTGGCTGAGTCTGTATCAAGTAAGGAGGCAATGGCCCAAATAATTGTCCTTCGAGATTGTCGTAAGGACTTGAGACGTTAGCCCCGCCCCCAATGAACATAGTTGGGACAGAGGTGTCGATTGAGTTCCCCATAAATCCCGACTTCTGCTGAAGGTTGTCGAAACTCATCATAGCTTGGTTTGGGTAGGCGAAGGGATCAGCAGATGGGAACATCATCGCCCCTAGATCACCAAAAGGTTGTTGGAAATTCCTTTGGGTCTGTAAGCCATTGCTTGACGTGGTGGAATCAGGAGTGCCTGTGCCTGACACGTCAACGGGTGACACGAGATCCTGGAAACTCCGTCTCCATTTCTGGTCTGGTGCTGCACTGCTTGGATGGCGTTGGTTATCGAAAGAGGCGGACTGTCTCGGAGATGTAGTAGTATCTATCCGTGTCGGAAATGTAGTAGCGCGCTGAACAGAGCTCACGGGAGATACAGAATTGTGGATATCAGGACTACTCCTACTTTCGAGTTTTATGACAGGGTTTAGAGATGATGCTGAACGCTTCTTTTTTGGCAACTTTTGGTCTGTTTGACTTCGTTTGAGCTTTTCGGGTAAATTCTCAAAAAGGGACTTCACGCGATTAGTAGCGCTCCGGGATCAGTAACGGTGTGACTCACATTCAACGCAGCGTTGCACCTATCGGCCGCTTGACTCCTCCTTGCCAATCCTTGAAGAGCGTCTTTCCCAGCAAGCGCATCCTTAAAGATTTCTTGAGAGCCTGGCTTTTCTGGGTTTTCGGCGACAAAGAAGGCCAGAGACAGAATGGCAAAGAACGTCGTATACATCGTAAACCAATATGCTCCAATCAACACACCTCGTCTCTTCATCTCGACGGTAATATGCACAATGTTTCTTGATACGTTTATGCCAGCAGCAGCACATGCATATGATCTATCGTCACTTAAAGACTTACCAGTGTAGCATTTCCTCGAAACGTAGTGTAAAAACGGGCGATATAACATCATCTGCACATGGGCATATGCCATCCTCAGAAGCTGCCGAACTCTATGCCATAGTTAGGAACCAATCATGTTACTTGTTGATGGTTGCGAAACTTACCGAACAATGTCTTCGGATTCATCTTCGCTTGGACGCAAAGCCATTGGTAGTTTTTCAAGCCATTCTTTCAAATCACCCTCAACTTCCCTGATCTTTGCATGACTGACAACGTATGTTGAACTTGAAGAGGGCTGAACAGACTCCTCGATCCCTTTGATAGGATATATATACGTAATGACTTTAGCAAGGATTGCCATCAAGCGAGTATGAGCGTTGCAAGCAACATAGATAGATAGTTTGCCAGGAGGGATTGGTAAAATAGCATCCTTAGTAATGTATTCGTCGTCAACTTCTATTGGAAGTACTTGATCTATGTCCTCCTCACTAAGCATTTTAGGGAAGCCCAGAAGTGCTGCGACGTATGTATCCATTTTTCGAATAACCCAGAAAACACGCCGCCGTGTCTCTCGCTCTATGAGATTGAAGTTGCCGACAAGATTTCGATGCATTCCCATTCGAACTGCGGACCGTAATGCCACACCGATGTAAGAATAACAAGTACTTAAGTTCGATGAAGCTTGGAGAAAGAGAATCATGAACAGGATGGCCTGAAGAGATGTGATATCTCGGCACTCTGTGATCTCCATCATCGATCGAGCAGCCCTGAAGTATTTGTAACTAGTATTGTTAATACTCTAGCATGAATCGAGTTGCTTTATTATTTGCTTACCCTTGGTCAATACCCGCCCTATAATCTACTTCCTCTGGATGTTGCGTTTCTTGCAGATGGTCCGTGAACATACACCCAAGGGATAGGGTAACATATAGAAGCGGCAGAAATCGATTCTCATCATCGGTGAAGTTCTCTAGCGGTGTTTCATAGATTCTGTCTAACATCTCATAGAATGTTGGTCCATGGACAAAGCGGAGAAGGCTACAACCACGATTTAACGCACAATGGCACAGTAATTGAGCACTTTCTTTAGAAGGTAGATCCGAAGTATTTGGGAGGCCAGTCTCAAAGGCAGAGTCCATGGACCGAGGGGAATCGAAGCTCGATTTGGGACGAGGCGGTCGAGGGAGAAATGGTGCTTTCGCGTCTCCACCAAGAAGACCACCAAACTGTTCCCGCATACGCCGCAGAAAAACTGCACCAGACGAACCTCCGTGAAAATCCCAGTCTCCCCGTTCGTCAAGGTCAAGTTGGCCAGTAGACTCGATCATAGATCTCAAATGCGCATCTTTTTGTGAGTCTTCTTGACTATCACCAATAGTCGCATCCGACTGACTTGAATCGGACAGTGTGCTTCCCAGTCCAGGGTTTGCCTGCCGCCGGTGGAGCGGAGAGTCAAAGTTGGGATCTTTGATATCGATGTTTGGAATAAATGTGCGGAGGAGTGCTTCGGCACGCTGCAAGCGGCTTTCCAGAGCTTCGATGTATTGTGGTGCGGGGTTCCTTCTACGATTCGAAGGCTGGTCATATGTACAATCTACTCAATATTTATATCTCTGCTTGAGACCTAGAAGTAGAGACAAACTTACCATAACTATAAACAGTACAATGAGTGCAAGGCTGTTTCCCGTCGCACTTGATCTTTTTTCTTCTGCACTCATCGCATGCTCGAGTTACACGCCGTCGCTTTTGCATAGGTGGAGCAATCCGAGTTGGCTGTGAGGGCGAAGTCGAAGTGCCATCGGGGGATGCTTGATCCTGCACTGGCCATTGCGCTGACGAGGTCTGGTGGGAGGAGTCATCTTCGACTTCAAAGGATTCTGGCGACGAATGCTCAGGACCGTCGAGGTTAGAAGAAGCCATAGCTTGGCCAAGCTTGCATGGACTCTTCAATTGGCTAGAAAAGGTAGAAGAAACGGAAGTTGCATGTCTAGTGCTGATATCTGAGGGGTAGAGAACAGGCACGCTCTATAGTCTGCAAACGTAATCGAAAATCAAGACGAACAACAGTGACGTTCTTTATGCAAATAGGAATGATCGGGGACGATGAATAAGCCAGAACACCACGGGACACCTTCTTTCCTGGCTTCTGGAAAAGGAGGAAAGTACCCCCGGATATATCGGATGTGGCCTCTAGTTATGCAAGTGCTTACGAATGGAGAGGAAGGAAAGGGGGTGATGGCGCTGCAGCGCTGATATATCAAAGAGCATCAACAGGCCGCCATCGGGCGCCGGACGGCACACGATTACACGCCAGTGCGCGCACTTTTGGAGTATCCCCGTGTTAAACCCCGCATTGTGACCGCATTGACCTCGTTGACCTCATTGACAAGGCAGACACGTGTATGTGGCGCTGCGCGCTGCTTGCTACTCGCTGCCTGTTGCCTGAGGTTGAACTTGCAGCAAGCCTAGCATCCTAGTTATTCCTGCTGTTTGAAATTCTCCATTATTACAGCTTCCACCACCCACCAGAGTCTGATATCTTCAGGCGAATGTCAGCTCGAGTTGCAGCTGAATATGGCTGTGCCTTCGGGTAACGATAGGATCTTTGACGTTCTGAGCAGGGATGGCAATATCGTTGTAATAGGCATGTTCAGCAGTATGCTGCATCTCACTTGGGAGCTCTAACAGAAAACAGATCCACCCAAACTTGATTTGGAATCATACATTCAAAACTATACAGGCATGTCCAGCTTCCCCAGGGTTTTCTTCACGCCTTCGACCATGTTGCCCACGTTATTGACATGGACATTGCAGGTCGAACAAGATTTGACCGACTATTCTTTGTTGGCCAGCATTCCGTCAGCCTTTGCGTTGATGCTCTCAAGGCTGCAGTATTGGAAGCGAAGAGGGGTCGTGACACCGATCGTTACAGGTTAGCTCAGGAGAAGCTTGCAGCAGTCGCGCCACATGAGCCAGAGGCGATATTTGATAAAGAATGGATGGACCGCGTGGTAAGGGAGAACAACTTGCAGACAAGAAGACTTGAAGATGAGCTTAAGGGGTACAAGAATAATCTTATCAAGGAAAGCATACGGGTACGTCACACAAAACTCGCGTAATCAGACATTCACAGCTAACAAGTAGTACGTAGATGGGCAACGAAGATCTCGGTATCCATTATCAAGAAATTGGCGAACTAGACAAGTCTTATGAGGCGTTCAACAGGATGCGACAAGACGTACTCATTCAAAAGCATATTGTGGACGTCTCTAAACGCTTGATGTCCGTCTGCATCGAACAAGGCAAATGGGTCACAGTGCAATCCAATGTGCAAAAGATCATGGCAGTCGCTCAGCCCATAGAAGATGAGAAGGCCCTTCAACCATATTTAAAGATTAGCCTAGGTCTAGCGAACCTTGCCGAGGGCAAATTTCATGATACTGCCATTTCGTTTCTTGGTGTCGATTCTGGCATGGGCTCAAGATATAACGACACGGCCAGTCCCAATGACGTCGCTGTCTACGGAGGTTTATGTGCACTTGCATCTATGGACCGAGATGAGTTGCAACGAAGGGTGCTCGACAACTCTAATTTCCGGACATACCTGGAGCTGGAGCCGCATATAAGAAGAGCCGTCACTTTTTTCGTTAATGGCCGATACTCTGCTTGCCTGTCCACACTGGAGAATTATCGAAATGATTACTTACTGGACATTTACCTACAAAGACATATCACTGAGATCTATCACCAAATTCGCAGCAAGAGCATCATTCAGTACTTCATCCCATTCTCTTGTGTTACCCTAGACAGCATGGAGGCCGCCTTTGGTGGTCCTGGCACGTCTGTGGAGAAGGAGCTAGTCGATATGATCCAACGAGGCACTCTCGTAGCACGCATCGACAAGCAAAACAGAGTAAGCTTCTTCCTGTCCCCTCCCAATTATGACTAATTGATGCTTCCAGCTTCTCACCTCCGTCCCATCCCTTCCCCGAGCTGCTCTCCAAAGTCAAACCCTCGCATCAGCCAAGTCCTACGAACGAGAAATGCGCCACCGCCTCCAACGAATGAACATCCTCGGTGCCGGTCTCGAAGCCAAAGGCATCAAGAAAAGTCAAGGGCCAGGCCAAGGTCCTGGGTCCGGAATACCACTTGCAGACATAATGTACACTGGTGACGGGCGAGGCGGGAGATCAAGAGGCTTTCCGGAAGGCTTTGGCAATGATAGTGGATATGAATAAGGGAGCGGAGCAGCCCCGATTCGACGATCAGATGCGCGAAGATGGAATAGACGTAGCAACGGAAGGGTAAGTCATGTCGTGAGCGAAATAATTAGCGCTTAAAGCTGCTCTAGAGCATTAAGGTGGCGTTTAGAGGTCATTCACTGAGGGTGGAATTATGATGCATGGGTGTTATACACCTTACAGAAACTAGGAACTAGAAATAAAGATCACAATTGTATGATCACAGTCATAGCAAGCAGAGTGGCCTGAAGTCAGAATGCGAATGAGACGTTTTTTATTTCTAACTTTTAATTGTTGTGTGCATAACCTAATTTAGATACTGCACATCCAACACGTTTTTCAATGTGTCTCATTTCCCGTCTAGCAGTATGAAATTCCCAGACGCCATGCTCTGTATCCTTCGTAATCATGATATTTTTATTTCTTTGCTCGTGAACATTACAACTAACAAAAAAAAAAAAAAAAGATTCTACTCGTAAAGATCCATGTCATCGCCAGTAAGCTCTTCTACAATGTCATCATCAATCATGTCGTCATCTTCTTCCTCATTAGTCTCTTTCTCATCTTTCGAGACCACGCTCAGTCGCCCGTCTTCAAGCACGACTTTTACTGTCTCTCCGTCCTTGACACTTCCGCGTAAGATCAACACGGCGAGTCTGTTGAGCACCTCCTTCTCGATCAATCTCGCCAGTGGTCGAGCACCGTATGCAGGACTATACCCGGCGCTGGCGAGATAGTCCCTGACGGCTGGTGTGCAGTCGATATTAATATGTCGCCCGTTCGCTTGTAAGCGCTGTTTGATCTCTTCTATCCGGAGATCGACAATCTTGCGGATCTCGTTCCGTGTCAGGCGGTTGAAAATGACGATTGAGCTGATACGATTCAGGAACTCCGGCAGGAAGTAGTTACGTAGAGCCTGCATGACCATTTCTCTAGTCGTAGGGTCAATGCGGCCATCAGGAGCATTCTGGCGTGCCAGATATTCAGCACCAAGATTGGACGTCATGACGACAATGCAATTTCTGGCGTCAACAATACGTCCTTGTCCATCAGTGATCCGGCCGTCGTCCATGAGCTGCAACAGGACAGTTAACACTTCCTTCGCAGCCTTCTCGACCTCATCGAACAGTAGGATTGAGAAAGGCCTTCGGCGGAGATTCTCGGTGAGTTGACCACCAGCATCATGACCAACGTAACCAGGTGGAGCACCTATCATACGACTAAGTGAATGGCGTTCTTGGTACTCGGACATGTCGAAGCGGATCATTGCTTTCGGGTCGTCGAAGAGGAACTCAGCCAGAGCTTTGGTGAGCAACGTTTTACCTGTACCAGAAGGACCGCAGAATAGGAAGCTAGGCGGTTGATTTGGATTACTGAGACCAGATCTCTGGAGACGAATTGCATTCGATACAGATTGTACAGCTTCCTTCTGGCCTATAACGATCTTGCTCAAGGCCTTCTCCATATGCAGCAACTTTTCCTTCTCAGTCGTCTTCAGCCTCGTTACTGGGATGCCGGTCCAGCGAGCCACGATCTCATTGATCTGGTCGGGACCTACAACATCGGTAATCATAGAACCGCCGGAGTCGGGATTACTGCTCGAACTGAGAGCAGCATCTGCTTGGGCCTTCTCTTTCTCAAGCTTTTTGATAAGGGCCTCTTGCTCCGGAATTGCATAGTATTGCAAGTCGGCTGCTCGACCATCATCACCCATTCGCGTAGCTTCGTCCTTTTTGACCCTGAGTTGGTCAAGCTTGAGCTTAGCTTCCTGGATGGCTTTGCCCCGCTTCCTCTCACTTTCGTATTTCTCACGCAATGGACGAAGCTCCTCCTCGACGTTGCTCGCATCTTGTTTAGCCTGCGCTAGTCGAGCTACGGATGCTTCATCTTTTTCTCGAGAGAGAGCGTGGATTTCAATCTTCAACTGTCGCAACTTTCGTTCTAGGGAGTCTAGTACTTCTGGCTGAGACTCCCTGGCCACTCGAACTGCTGCTGCAGCCTCATCAATGAGATCGACTGCGGAATCGGGTAGGCGTCGTGATGTAAGATATCGTGCAGCAAGCGTTGCCGCAGCAACAATTGCACTATCTGCGATATTGACACCATGGTGTACTTCATAACGCTCCTTGAGACCTCTGAGAATGGAGATGGTTTCATTAATAGATGGTTCCTTGACAAGAACTTGTTGAAATCGCCGTTCGAAGGCTGCATCTTTCTCGATATACTTTCGATACTCTGCCAGCGTCGTTGCACCAATGCAGTGAAGCTGTCCTCGTGCAAGCATAGGCTTGAGTAGATTGGCAGCGTCCATGCCACCTTCACCAGCAGACCCAGCTCCCATTAACAAATGCATCTCGTCTACGAAGAGAACGATCATCTCCTTCGAGTCCTCAATCTCCTTGAGAACGCCCTTCATTCTCTCCTCAAACTCTCCTCTATATTTGCTTCCAGCGACGAGAGAGCCAACGTCAAGTGACAGAAGTTTGCATGCGGCAAGATTGTCCGGTACATCAGCATTGACTATTCGCTGCGCCAGACCCTCAACAACAGTGGTCTTTCCAACACCAGGCTCACCAATCAGTACAGGGTTGTTTTTGGTGCGTCTTGACAAGATTCGAATAACTCTTCTAATCTCCTCTTCTCTCCCGATGACCGGATCGATTTTGCCTTCTCGCGCCATTGCAGTCATGTCGATTGTAAACTTCTTCAGGTTTTCATATTCCTCTTCAGCATCTGCAGTCTTAGAGTCCACACGCCGTGTACCTCGAATCTGCTGGACAGCATCTTGCAATAATTTTGTATTTGGGATATTTGCCTCAGCCAGAGCCTTCTGTATTGTGGGGTCGTTAGCCAGTGCCGTAATTAGATGATCCACAGCAATGTATGAATCTTTCTGGGTTTTCTGAAGCTCATTTGCTGCCCGTAAAACTTTCGAGAATGCTGGCGACATAGAGATCTGATCGGGTGGTGGATCTTGGCTGGGTAGACGGACGAGTGCCTTTTTAAGGGCTCGATCAAAGAGTTGAGGGTCTCCATGAGCTCTTTCGACAACTTGACGGAAAAGAGATTGAGAAGCAGCAGCGTGTGATGCGTGGCCAGTGTTTTGCTGGTCTTTGGACTCATCCGGTGGGGGATCTAAGAGCGAGACTGCGAGGTGGATTGGTAGGAGTTGTGAATGTGCATATTGCTCTGCAAGAGCCATGGCATCCTCCAGGGACTTCTTGCCACGGTCTGTGAACTGCATATTCGAAGTAGCCATTTCGACGGTATTGTTAAGAGGCAATTGAGTGTATAATCGGAATTTGTGACGTTACTTGTAAGGCCGTAAATTCACTTGAATGCTTGCTTGTTTCAATAGAAAGTCTTTGTCTTTGCCTTGAAGGTAACGATAGCGGTAATTGTATGTGACTTTTGAACAATCGAAAGAATGTATGCGAAGTACAAACAACAAAAGTCCGAGTCGAGTCAGGAAAGGAAAGCAATTTATGCTCACGAAAGGATTTGCGAACCATGCCTGTCCTTCGAATGATCTGGCTGGCTCGTGATTGTTCTACCAACTGCTGTCGACTTCCAAAATACCCCGCGCTAAGACGTGGCGGTAGAGTGGGATTGGTGCCTGAGAGTCAGCCCCGCATGATCCGGAATATGATCACGTGATACCCTATAATTAGTACTCGAATCAACTCCAAGGGAAGTATCATTCACGAACCAGTATTCCTTTCCATAGGTGACAGGGCTTGGAGAAAGCATTCAAATCAACGACAGTTCAGTCAAAAGACTACAACAACTTGCAGTAAGGGGTATCTTTTATTTTGGGATATTATCGTACAAAGCTCTATGAACATTTACAGTCTTAATCTCTCACTTCCCTAAAACGTCGCGCTGAAGCTTCCTTCCATCTCCACGATTATATCCACAGCCTTCTTATATCCCTGCTCCTGCTCCAACTTGGCGATATAGTTCCACAGCAAGGGGAATTTCTGCTCGGTCAGGATCGGTGACCTGCTTTTTGCTGCAATCAATGGAAAACTTAGTAGGATATCGGCCCCTGTCAACAGGGAACCGCACAAGTACCCGCCTCCGCTAGGAGCAGTAAGAAGCTGCTCTTCGAGAAACTTGAAGTGGAGTTCGAGATTTGGGTCGAGGTATCCTGCGTGTATCTGCGCAGCAATACGAGAGGTGATCGGCTTTATGAAGAACGGTACTGGGCTATTCTTAATATCTAGTAGTCACTCGTATTAGCATCTGAAAAAGGATAATTCACTTTCGAAATGAAAAGAAAGACATACTTCCAGCAACCAGACTGACCAACATCAAAGTCATAAGACTACCCTCGGCATAGTGC
>Ga0335075_10008335_pt1 | contig 15900 bp, 17 predicted proteins | sample Lox_Sample_24_FD_206723 | JGI IMG/M metagenome (GOLD analysis project Ga0335075, IMG submission 206723) | Soil microbial communities from Loxahatchee National Wildlife Refuge, Florida, United States - Lox_Sample_2.4 | ecosystem: Environmental > Terrestrial > Soil > Wetlands | place: USA... | reverse complement strand
TTGCCGGGGCTCCCCTAGTTTCTGCTGGCTGGAACATAGTCCCCGGCGTCCAGGGGGTCAAGTACACCTTGGACAGGAGCGGGTCGGTAAGAAGTGCAATCGGGAGGGCAATCTTTGCAAGAGACGCCCACGAAAAGGGGGCCGGCAGCGCGATGGCCGCCGGCATTCTCAGTCGCGATAAGAGCGGTTAGGACCGGTGCGAATCGCTCCCGCCGCCTCCATGGCTCGCCTGTCCGCCCTTGCGGCCCGCTTCAGCGGCGAGCTCCGGGTTCTGCGAGAAACTGCGTTTCTCATCCGGTACGCTCTGTCCACCTTTGCGACCCGCCGTGGCGGCGAGCTCCCGATTCTGGGAGAAGCTGCGCTTCGAGCCGGGGACACTCTGTCCGCCCTTGCGGCCGGCTTCCGCTGCGAGGCGCCGATTCTGCGAGAAACTGCGCTTCTCATCGGGTACGGCTTTACCGCCCATGCTGGCGATCTGCCGCTGCCGCTCCGCGTTCATGGACGCGAATCCCCGGTTGGACGTGCGGCCCTCCGAGCTGCGTCCGTCGTGACCTGATACCTGAGCCATCACTACTCTCCTCCACAAGCTGGGTTCGTTGGGGCTCGCGGGCACCCACAGCGGCAGCAATCGATGTGCGGCCCACGGACTTCGTCGAGAACATCCCGGCCAGCGAGCAGCCGAATTGCAGCAAGAGGCATGCCGGCCGCAGGCGGGCCCTTAGTTGGTACCGCGCCGGGGTCGGAGAGTTCCTACAACCTGCGTTGCAGTCCTCAGGGCTTCTTCGGGGCGGGGTCCGGATGACTGGCGGCGATCTGCCGGTCGATCCCGGAGATCTCCTGCTGGAGGATGGCCCGGATGTGGGCCGGCGGGTTGAGGGCGAGGAGCCGGGTGAAGCGGGCGCGGGCCAGGGGCAGCTCGCCCCGGCGCATGGCCACGGCCGCTCCGAAGAAGAGCGCCTGGGGGGAGGTGGGGTCGATCGCGAGCGCCCGCTCGATCAGCCGGCCCGCTTGCCCGTTGAGCTGGGAATCGTCCATCAGCGTCAGGGCATCGGCCTCGCCGATGAGGGCATCGGAGCTTCTGCCGTCGGCCACCCGATCGGCCCGCTCATAGGCGCGCACCGCCAGGGGATACTCCTGCAGCGCCGCGTACGAGCGTCCGAGCATGAGCCAGCCGTCGAGATCATCGGGGTGGTCGTTGAGCCGGTGCACCAGCCGCTCGACCATGCCCTCGGGAGACTGGACACCGGGGGACTGGCGCCACGACCAGTTGCTCCAGGCGGTGTAGAGCCCCGCGGAACCCGCCACTAACACGACGGCCGCGCCGACCGCGGCCCAGGGCGCGCGCGGCGCCTTGGACGGCACGGGCTTGAGCAGCGGCACGGCAATCAGCGCCACGCAGATCACGGCCAGCGCCGCGGCCACCATGATGAAGAGGATCATCCGCTAGGCATCCGTCAGGTCGTTGTCGTCGGGATCCGTCGCGACCAGCGCCGACCGTTGGCGGATGACTCGCAAGGCGGCGATCACGCCGATGAGGAGTAGCACGCCCGGGGTCAGCCACAGCCACGCGGTCTTCCACACGAAGGGCGGCTTGAAGAGGATGAAGTAACCGTAGCGTGAGACCATGAAGTCGCGGATCTGCCGGTCGGTCTGGCCGGCGAGCAACATGTCGCGGATCTGGCGGCGCATGTCGGCGGCGAGATCGACCGGCGAGTCGGCCAGCGACTCGTCCTGACACTGCATGCAGCGAAAGCCGTGGATGAGCGCGAGGTATCGCGCCTCGAGCTGCGGAGTCGGCATTTGCTCAGGGGCGATGGCGTACGCGTTGGGCGATGCGAGCAGCAGCGAGCCCAGGAGGGCGGCCACGACGATGAGGTAAAGACGAGCGGCCATCACGAGCTCGAGGCGGCGGCGGGTGTCTGGCCCACCGGCAGGTGCGGCAATATCTGGTCTTCCCAGGCCTGCTCGGTGATCGGGCCGATGAACTTGTAGACGACGATGCCCTGCGGGTTCACGAGGAAGGTCTCGGGCGCGCCGTAGACTCCCCACATGATCGCCTCGCTGCCATCCTGGTCGACGGCGATGGTGGCGTAGGGATCGCCCTGCTCTTTCAGGAACGATAGCGCATCGCCGCGGTCATCTTTCCAGTCGAGGCCGACGAGCGGAATGATGCCGGTGTCCTTGATCCGCAGCAGCATCGAGTGCTCCAGGCGGCAGGAGCCGCACCAGGTGCCCCAGACGTTGAAGAGATACCAGTGGCCGCGCAGCTGCGTCGAGCTGACTCGGCGCCCGGGATCGGTGAGGCTCGGCAGCGAGAACGCGGGCGCCGGCTTGCCGATGAGCGGCGAGGGAATGAGATCCTTGTCGGGCGACTGCTCGATGCCGATGGCGAGCACGACCACGAGCAGCGCGAAGAGGACCAGCGGGACGGTGAAGCGATAACGGCTCATCCCGCTTCGCTCCGGGTCATCGCGCCCACCGGCGCGGCCGCCGGCGCCGCGACGCGCGCCGAGCGGTAACGCCGGTCGGAGATGGCGAGCATCCCGCCCATCGCCATGATGAAGGCGGCGAGCCAGATGAAGGTCACCATGGGCCGCACCTGCAGGCGCAGGCTCCAGCGGCCATCGCCCAGATCCTGGCCGAGGGCGATCAGGATGTTGCTGGTGTGGTACATCCGTATCGCGGATGCGGTGGTGACCGTGTGCTGCACCCAGTACTCGCGCTTCTCCGGATACATCACGCCGACCGGCGAGCCGTTGCGTGTGACGACCACGGTACCGCCAACACCGCTGTAGTTCGCTCCTTCGATGGGGCGGATGCCCTCGAACCGGAATTCATAGGCCCCGAGCTGCGCGCTCTGCCCCTGCCCCAGCGCCACGTCGCGCTCGGCAGTGAAGCCCTCCACCGAGGTGATGGAGATGACGAAGATCCCCAGCCCGATGTGCGCGAGCGTCATCCCGAGGACGGCTCGGGGAATGGTGATGTGGCGGCGCAGACGGTCGATGGGATCGATCAGCGAGGAGAGAATGATCCATGCGCCGAGGGTGACGCCCACCGGGCCGAGCACGCGCCCGCCCGTGAAGAGCCCGAATATCACCGCACAGCCGATCACCGCCGCGGCGATGAGCGTCAGGATGATGGGTCGCGCGCGGTCATGCAGGTTGCCGCGCTTCCAGCGGGCGTGGATGCCGACCGAAAGGAGCGCGAGCAGCGGCAGCATCGACAGGAGGAACGTCGGGTTGAAATAGGGCGGCCCGACCGAGAGCTTGCCGAGTCCGAGCGCCGCGGAGATGAGCGGCGCGATCGTGCCGGCGAACACGGTCGCGCAGGCGGTGACGAGCAGGATGTTGTTGAAGAGGAGGAACGACTCGCGCGCGGTCAGCTCGAAACCCGCTTCCGATTTGAGGAGCGGCGCCCGCCACGCATAGAGCGCGAGCGCGCCGCCGATCATCACGATGAGGAAGGCGAGGATGAACGTGCCGCGCGTCGGACTCGCGGCGAAGGAATGCACCGACACCAGTACGCCGGAGCGCACCAGGAAGGTCCCCACCAGGCTCAGCGAGAAGGCGAGCACCGCGAGCAGCAGCGTCCAGCTCTTGAAGAGCCCGCGCTTCTCGGTGACGGCGAGCGAGTGGATGAGCGCGGTGGCCATGAGCCACGGCATGAAGGACGCGTTCTCTACCGGATCCCAGAACCAAAAACCGCCCCAGCCGAGCGTGTAATACGCCCACCAGCTGCCGAGCGCGATGCCGCAGGTGAGAAACGCCCACGCCGCGGTGGTCCAGGGGCGGGTCCAGCGCGCCCAGTCGCGGTCGAGGCGCCCTTCCAGCATGGCCGCGCCGGCGAAGGCAAAGGCCACCGCCAGGCCCACGTAGCCGGTGTAGAGAATGGGCGGATGGCCCGCGAGGCCGGGGTCCTGGAGGATGGGATTCAAGTCCTCGCCGTCCGGCCAGGGCGGATCGAGGCGCAGGAAGGGGTTCGAGGTGGCGAGCGTGTAGAGCAGGAAGCCGAAGCTGATGAGGCCGAGGACGCCGAGCACCCGCGAGGCGAAGGGCTTCGGCAGCTTTTGCGTGCCGACGACGGCCGCCAGCGACCAACACGCGAGCAGGAAGATCCAGAGGATGAGCGAGCCGGCGTGCGAGCCCCAGACCGCCGCCACGCGGTAGAAGAGCGGCAGCGCGGAGTTGGAATTCTCGGCGACGTAGGCGACGGAGAAATCGTTGACCACGAACGAGGCGACGAGGCACGCCATCGAGGTCGCGATCATGACGAACTGGCCGGACACGGCCGGCGTGACGGCGGCCATCCAGCGATCGCGCTGCAGCGCCGGTCCCGCGATGCCGAAGAAGGCCTGCAATGCCGCCAGCAGCATCGCCAGGATCAACGCGAACTGGCCGAGCTCGGGAATCACGGATGCTCCGCGGGAGTCTGCGAGAGAGCGGTGGTTGCCGTCGCGGGCGCCTGATCCAACGCCGGGTCGCGCGGCTGCCCGTGACGGGTCTCCAGCTTCGGTCCGATGCCGGGCGGCCGGTAGTACTGGTCATGCTTCGCGAGCACCTCGTCGGCGACGAAGGTCCCGTTGGGAAGCATGCTGCCGTGGACGATCACGCCCGCACCCTCGCGAAAGAGATCGGGAAGGACACGGTCATAGACGACGGGGATCTCGTGCTTGTAGTCCGTGACCGTGAAGTGCACCTCCATGCTGCCGGGCTGGCGCGACACGCTGCCCTTCTCGACGAGTCCGCCGAGACGGAAATCCTCGCCCGGATGGACCTTGCCCTGGGCCACCTGGCTCGGGACGAAGTAAAAGGTGACGTCCTGGCGGAACGCGCTCAGCGCCAACGCGCCGGCGACGCTCACCCCCGCCAGAATGCCGAGCACCAGCACCAGCCGGCGCCGCCGTGGAGTCATGTGTCCAACCCTCCGATCGTGAGTCTGCGCAGCGCCTCCTTGCGCGAGCGCTCGAGGAGCCGGCGCGCCCAGACGATATTGAGCGCAATCACGGCAAGGGTAACCGCATAAGCCGGCCAGACATACGCCGCATAGCCGCCCATGTCGAGGAACGCGCTCACGGCCGCACCGCCTCGCGTATCCAGCTGGCGGTGCGCTCGCGGCTGAGCACCTCGCCGCGCAACCTGACGAGCAGCAGCGCGCCGAAGAGCAGCGTGAATCCGGCGAGCATCATGAGAAGGGGAATCAGCATCGAGGGCGGCATCGTGGGCTTGCCCAGCGTCAGGACCGAGGGTGCCTGATGCAGGGAGTTCCACCAGATGACTGAAAAATGGATGATCGGAACGTTCACCACACCGACGACCGCCAGCACCGCGCTCACCCTGTCGGCCCGCTGTACGTCATCGAAGGCGGACCGCAGGCCCATGTAGCCGAGATAGAGGAAGAGGAGGATGAGCTCCGAGGTGAGCCGCGGATCCCACTGCCAGTAGGTGCCCCACATGGGCGCACCCCACAGCGACCCGGTGACCAGCGCCGCAAAGGTGAAGGAGGCCCCGATCGGCGCGCAGCTCGCCGCCACCGCATGCGCCACCTTCATGCGCCAGATGAGTCCGATGGCCGCGGCCACGGCCATGGTCGAATACACCATGAGCGACATCCAGGCGCTCGGCGCATGCACATAGAGGATGCGATAGCCCTCCCCCTGCTGGTAGTCCGGCGGAGCCAGCACCAGCCCGCCGATGAGGCCCCCGATGATGAGCGCGGCCGCGGGCCACGCCAGCCAGGGCGTCAGGCGCCCCGCCACACGGTAGACGTGCGGGGGCGAGGCGAGTCGGTGAAACCAGGTCCAGGCCATCGTCTTCTCGAGCCCTACTCCAAATTGATGCGCACGGCCGCCGCGGCGGCGAGCGGTGCCAGCGTCAGGCCGAGCACCGCCAGCGCCCCGAGGAGCTGCAGCGGCACTCCATAGGCTGCGCCGTCGATCGCCAGTTCCGTGGCCCGGGCGCCAAATATCAGCACTGGGATTTCGAGCGGCAATGTCAGCAGCGACAGCAGTGCCCCCGAGCGGCGGATGCCGAGCGTCAGGCCCGCGCCGATCGAGCCGATCAAGCTGAGCGCCACGGTCCCCACGGCCACCGAGGCGAGGATGCCCGGCACGGCAGCGCCCGGTGCGCCGAGCGCGATCGCCGCCAGCGGCGCCATCAGGGCGAGCGGCAACCCGGTGAGCAGCCAGTGAGCCGCCGTCTTCGCCGCGAGCAGCCAGGTCAGCGAGCTCCCCGAAAGCGCGTACTGCTCGAGCGTCCCGTCCTGGGCATCATCCCGGAACAGCATCTCGAGCGCGAGCAGCGAGGATAACAAGGCGGCTGCCCAGAGCACACCTGCCGCCATGGGCCTGAGGCGCGGGAGCTCGGGGCTCACGCCGAGCGGAAACAGCATGGTGACGATCGCGAAGAAGGCGAGCGGCTGGACCAGCTGGCTGCGCTTGCGGAAGGCGAGCTTGAGATCGCGCGCGAGCACCAGCCGGGCGGTGCTGAGCGGCGGCACGGCGATCATCCGCCAGTCGCCGTCACGGGGCGCTGCGTGCGCCGGCAGAGGCGCGGCGGGGTCCCGACTCATCGTGCCCGGGTTACTCAACCGTCAGCTCCAGCCGCCGCAGGCCGTGGGGCGCCGATACCGCGAGCTCGTGATGCACCGCGGCGAGCACGACACCTCCCCGTTGCAGGTGCTCGTCGATCACGGTGCCGACGAGCTTCTGTCCTTCGGCATCGAGGTTGGTCGTCGGCTCATCGAGCAGCCAGAGTGGCACGCGCATCACGGTGAGTGCCGCCAGGGCCGCCCGGCGTTTCTGTCCCGCGGAAAGGGTCCGCACCGGACGGTCCGCCCAATGCTCGGCTCCGACGCGCTCCAGAGCGCGATCAACCTCCTGCCGCTCCAGCGTACGTCGTACGCCGACCCAGTAATGGAGGTTCTCCCGGGCGGTCAGCTCCGCCTTGAGCGGCGGCTCGTGACCGAGGTAGGCGAGTTGCGCGTGAAAGGCACGCAAGTCCCGGCGGATGCTCTCCCCGCGCCAGCTGATCTCGCCCCCTTCCGGGTATGCGAGGCCGCAGGCGGTGCGCAGCAGCGTCGTCTTGCCCGTCCCGTTCGCCCCGGTGAGCTGCAGGCACTCCCCGCCGCCGACCTGAAAATCCACCCCGCGCAGCACGTGATGATCGCCGCGCCAGAGGTGCAGGTTCTCGCCCTTGAGACAGAAATCGGACATGACCCCTTTTGGGACGCCAAACCCACAATCATTGCCAATTCAGGAGCTTATCACCAGAACGCCGGCTCGCCCTCGCTGCACCCCGCAGCCCTCACTGCACCAATCCAGTGCGTGCCGGACCTGCCGATGACCTAAAGCGGTGCAGGGCCAGGACCCGGGTTTCCCATGAAATCAAACACTTACGGGTGGCATGCCCGTTGCACCCCTGCCAAGGCGTGCCGGGTCGCCATGAGGCGTCCGGGTGACGCAACGCCCGGGACCGAGCGAGACGACGTCAAAGCGCGGCACTCAGACTCAATCATCCAGTCCCCAGAAGCTCCAGGACGACATCCGTGCGCGACCTCTTCCGCCCGAGCCTACGCGATCCAGATCAGCAACAGTAACAATCACCTCGATCCGGAAGGGGGATCCAAATGTTAGTTCCGTCACCCCAATGGCTGGACACTGGCGACAACGCCTGGCAGTTGGCCGCTGCGACCTTCGTGGGCCTGCAAAGCATTCCAGGCCTGATGGTTCTCTACGGCGGCATCGTCAAGAAGAAATGGGCGATCAACTCGGCGTTCATGACGCTTTACGCGTTCGCGTCAGTGCTGATCGTCTGGGTTCTGTTCGATTACAACATGGCGTTCGGGCCGCAGTGGTTCTCGTTCCTCGGCAAGCCGATGCTGGCGACCTCGGCGCTCTTTACCACCGGCCAGGCGACCGTTCCGGCGGCAGCGTCCGGCATGCCTGCCCTCGCCTTCCCGATGGCGACGCTCGTCTTCTTCCAATTCGTCTTCGCCGCCATCACCGTCATCATCCTCGGCGGCTCGGTGCTGGGGCGGATGAACTTCAGGGCGTGGGTGATCTTCTGTCCCGTGTGGATGACGCTCGTCTACACCGTCGGCGCGTTCAGTCTGTGGGGCGGCGGCTGGCTCGCCACCTTGGGCGTGGCGGACTTCTCCGGCGGCTACGTCATCCATCTGGCCGCGGGTGTCTCGGGCTTCGTGGCCGCGGCCATGGTCGGCCCGCGACTGCAGCAGGATCGCGAGCACTTTCCGCCCAATAGCCTGCTGATCACGCTGGTGGGCGCCGGGATCCTGTGGCTCGGCTGGAACGGCTTCAACGGCGGCGACCCGTACTTCGCCAATGCGAACGCGGGCGCGGCGGTGTTGAATACCAACATCGCCACCGCAGTCGGGCTCATCGTCTGGACGCTGATGGACAAGATGGCCTACGGCAAGCCGTCCGTGCTCGGTGCCGTCAACGGCATGATTGCGGGCCTGGTGGCCATCACTCCCGCCGCCGGTTACGTGGATGGAATCGGCGCCATCATCATCGGCGTATGCGCGGGCATCGTCCCGTGGTTCGCCATGAACAAGCTGCAGAAGACCAAGCTGATGATGAAAGTGGACGACACACTGAGCGTGTTCTCCACGCACGGCTGTGCCGGCCTGATGGGCGGCCTGCTGACGGGAATTCTCGCCAACCCCAAGATGCTCGAGTACATCGGGACCGGCAAGGATGCCCCCGGAGTCAGCATCACCGGCTGGGCGTACGGCAATTTCCATCAGTTCGTGCTGCAGTGCTACGGGGCGGGATTCATCATCGCCTACAACATCGTGGCCACGTTCATCATCCTCAAGGTCATCTCGTTCTTCGTGCCGCTGCGCATGGATGAGGCGATGCTGAAGGTGGGTGACGATGCGGTCCATGGAGAGACCGCGTACGCGATCGGAGCAGAGGGAGAGTAGTCGGCCAGCGCGGGTTCGTCGGTGGGGCCGAGCCGCCCCACCGGCGGACGCCGCGCGGGCTTTGACGGAGGGGGGTCGTGAGCCGCAGGCATTACGTAACCGTTCCGCACCTTCCGGCACTACGGGTGTGCGTCCGTCCGTTTGCGCGATGCAGCCCCACCATCGGCCTGTGTTATCTCGGTGCGATGGCGGAGCTGATCGCCGCGGGTATTGCAAGCCTCGAGATGCTGACCACCAGGAGGCGCGGGTTCGACGCGGCCGGTGACCGTTATGCGACCGACGCACACCGCGGCGCCGATGCGCAAATCTCACATCGTCGATACCGCATCTGGCGCTGGATGAAGCGCGCGCGGGCACTGCAGATGCCGGGCGCGCATGAGGCTCTGGCGCACGCGGCCGCCGAAGCACGCCGCCATCGGCACCAGACTGGCTGAGGCCGGCTGACGCCGGTTGAGGACGGCTGCTGCGCCGGGAATCGCTCAGCGCCACACCAGCGACGCAACGAGCGCCAGCGCGAGCAGCGCTGCCAGACCCTGCCAGAATCGAAGCGGTGCGCGCTCGTAGAGCGTCTGCGGCCGCCGGGGCGCGGGCGGCGCGCGCGCCGGGCCCGCCTCCATCTCCTGCGCGAACTCGCTCATGTCGCGAAAGCGTTGGGCCGGATCGAGCGCAATGGCCCGCGAGAGCGCATCCTGGAGCCAGGAGGGAAGATCCGGCCGCAGCGCCGTGAGCTCCTGCGGTCGGCTGCGGGTCGGCTCGCTGGTGGCGTCGGCATTGCCATACGGAAACCCGCCGGTGAAGGCGCGAAACATCGTCACGCCGAGGGCGTAAATGTCGGTGAGCTCGTTTCCGGGCTCGCCGGCGAGCATCTCGGGCGCCATGTATGCGCGCGTACCGGGAATCTCCGCGGGCGGCAGGTCTTCGACGCCGGGCACGCGCACCACCCCGAAATCGATGAGCTTCAGCGAGCCGTCCCCTTCCAGGATGACGTTGTCGGGCTTGATGTCCCTGTGGATGATGCCGGCGCGGTGCAGCGCCGCCGCCGCCCGGGCGAGCTTGATGGCGATGTGCCGGCCCTCTTCCAGGCCGATGGAGGGCCGGCGCGCCAACCGTGTCTCGAGCAGCTCGCCCTGATAGAGCGGCATGACCGTATAGAGGCAGGTCTGCCGCCCCTGGGGCAGCTCGATGACGCGGCCGAGCCAGGGACTGTCCACTCGTGCCGCCGCCCGGGCCTCGCGGACGAACGCCCTTCGGTAGGCGTCCACCTCGGCCACCTTGGGCTTGGGGAATTTGAGCGCGACGTCGCCGCCTTCGATCTCGTCCAGGGCCGCGAACAGCCGCGTGTAGCGGCCCTCCGACAACAGCGCCTGGAGCACGAAGCCATCGACGGTGTCGCCGGTCTGCGGAACGGGGATGATCGGCAGCTGCAGGATGGCGGCGTCGAGGTCCGCCGACACTGCCGACGGCAGCTCCGAAACATCCAGCACCAGCGCCGTGGCATTGTCGGTGCCGCCCGAGTCCAGCGCCGCCGCCACCAACGCTTTGGCGGTATCCGCGGGCGCGCAGCGATCGCGGAGGATGTCGGCGATGGTCTCGTCAGTCAGCCAGCCGTGCACGCCGTCGCTGCAGAGGAGGAAACGGTCGTGCCTCGCCATCGGCTGGGCCGTGTACTCCAGGCGTGCCTCGGCCTCCACACCCAGTGCGCGGTAGAGGACGCTCGTGCCGCGGGCGCTGTCCACGTTCGCATGATCGGTGGTCAGGCAGCTCAACCGGTTTGCCGACAACCGGTAAGCGCGCGTATCGCCGGCATGGAGGACGTGCGCGACGCGGCCGCGCAAGACCAGGCCCGTGAACGTGCACCCCATGCCCGAGAGGTTGGCATCCCGCCGGCCCTGAGAATGCATCCACGCGCTGAGCGAATTGAGGACCTGGGCCGCCGACCGCCGGACTTCGGTGGTCTCCGGCATCTCGCACATGCCGTCCAGAAAGCCGCGGACCGCGGTTTCCGCGGCGACACGGCCGCCCTTGGCGCTGCCGATTCCGTCCGCAATGGCCGCGACGACGTCCCGGCGCGGCTCCGGCAGCTCCGCCCCGACCACCGCGCCCGCGAAATCGTCGTTGCCGCTTCGCGGACCGGACGCCGAGAAGAATCCGACGCTCGCCTTGATGCCCGACGTCCGCTCAACCATCGCGAATGCTCTTCTGCCACTGCGCACCGGCTGCCAGTGCGGCGGCGCGGCGGTTTAGGGTCCCGACTTCAATGGCTCCGGGGCACAGTGATCGTGGAGAAAGTAGCCGCCCGTGCTGGATGCGAGGACGACCGTGAGGTCCCCGGATGTGCGGTCCAGCGTGTAGTTGCCGCCGTCCGTCCGGTCGTGCCACGTGATCTGCGCTTCGCCGATCCGCGCCGGATTCGAGTCCACCGTGCTTTTCTCGAAATCGATGCGGATCCGCCAGCTCGCCTGGCTCACCGGATTGGTGCAGACGAGCGTGGTCGCGCCGTGCGGCGCGGCGGCGCTCACGGCGGGAGCCAGCGCCAGTGCGACGGCAATGTAGCGAAATGAGCCCCAGGCCATGCCCGCAAGTGTCGCCAATTCAGGCGCTTATGGCCAGCGGAAGTCGCGATCCGCCTGCCGCCAGGGCAACTTCGGTAGAATCCTCCCGCGCCCGTGCCCGGGTGGCGAAATTGGTAGACGCAAGGGACTTGAAGAGCTTGAGCACCCGGCGCGGAAACGGCCGGAGTGAATGGGGTCAAAGTCGGTGGACCAGCAGCACGTCAGGGTGGCTGCAATACCGAGCTAAGCCGCGATCGTGCGGGTCGCGGAAAGTGTAGAGACTTGACGGCCCCCGCCTAAACCGTGCGATCCGCGAGGAGCCGCGCGGCAGGGCGAAGGTAAAGTCCAGACCACAAATGCGTGCAGCCCAGGCGACACCGGTCGCGCGCGGGGCGCAGCAGCGAAAGCTGTAGTGGTAAGAAAATCCCTCGGGGGCAACCCCATGCCGGTTCGAGTCCGGCCCCGGGCACCAGGTGGGTTCAAACTCCACCTTCCCTGCCCGTCCTCCAACATCCCAACATTGCGCGGAAACACTGGAAATCGTAGGGTTTCCGCATCGACGTCTGCCGACGCCCGTCTACCGCCATCCAAGGGCATGATAACACGCCCGAGGTGCGAAAAGTGGGGTAAGGCGGGTCGGTTTGAGTCCCGGTTACCCCAAAGGGCTGGTGGAGCGGCGTCAATGTTGTCGGATGCGAAGATTCGAAGCCTCAAGCCCAAGGAGAAGGCGTACAAGGTCTATGACGACCGCGGGCTGTATATGGTGGTCAACCCGAACGGGTCGCGGTGGTGGCGGTTCAAGTACAAATATGGCGGCAAAGAGCGCGGCATCTCGCTCGGCGTATACCCGGATGTGACGCTGCAGTACGCGCGTGAGCAGCTGCAGGAAGCCCGCCAGCTGCTTGCTCGGGGGATCGATCCGAGTGCGCAGCGGCGGACGGTCAAAGTCGCCAGGGCGGACACCTTCAAGGTGATTGCCGAGGAATGGTTGGAGATGCAGGCCGAGAGGCTCGCGCCGATCACGATGACCAAGGCGCGCTGGATTCTGGGCTCGTTCGTCTACCCTCGCCTGGGATCGCGGCCAATCGCCGAGATCACGGCACCTGAGGTGCTGGCCGTGCTGCGGCCGATCGAGAGCCGCGGGATGAACGAGACCGCGCACCGGGCCCTGCAGCGCTGCGGGCAGATTTTCCGGTACGCGATCGCGACGGGTCGCGCGACGCGAGACATCACGTCTGACCTGCGGGGCGCCCTGGCGCCGGTAGTGGTGGAGAACCGGGCGGCAATTACGGAGCCGGCCAAGATCGGCGCCCTCCTCCGCGCCATTGACGACTACATAGGGCATCCGACGACACTCATAGCCCTGAAGTTGTCCCCTCTCGTCTTTCTACGTCCCAGCGAGCTTCGGGCGGCGGAGTGGAGCGAGATCGATCTGCAAACCGCGGAATGGCGAGTTCCGGCGGCGCGGATGAAGATGCGGGAGCGGCATATTGTTCCGCTGGCTTCTCAGGCGGTCGCCATCCTCCGGGAGCTCCATAGCGTGACCGGCAAGGGCAGGTACCTCTTTCCGTCGCTTCGCACCTCGGACAGACCGATGTCCGTGAACACGGTGAATGCCGCCTTGCGACGCCTCGGCTATGCGAGTGATGAAATGACGGGACACGGCTTTCGAGCCATGGCATGCACGTGCCTCAACGAGCTGGGTTGGCATCCTGACGTCATCGAATTGCAGATGGCGCACGCGGAACGGAACAAAGTCCGAGCGGCGTATAACCGGGCCGAGCGCCTGGCGGAGCGGAGAAAGATGATGCAGTCTTGGGCCGACCACCTTGATGTTCTTCGTGCTGGCAAGCGCCAGACATATCTCCCCGACGGAGCAAGTCGGCTTGGCAAAGCCCATACACAATTCGAGAGTCTGGCAAGAAGTCAGAAGAGTTCGGGAGAATCAGTCGCACAAATGCACGATACAATCGCTGCTCAACTGGATCTGTTTTGCGTTCGTGGTGATAAGTAGGCTGCAGGGACCGAGAGGCCGGATTCAGCGCAAGATATAAAGTGGCGAATGCCAAAAAACAAGCTGAGCAAGGGCGAAGATAGCGCCCCCCCGTCCTTCATTACCCATATGGATAGCGACACTCATCATCCCTGCAGATACGTAGCATTATAATCCGCCTCCAAACACCACCATCTCCCATATGTAGACTGCCCCATGATGCTGCGAGTGCTTGAAGTAGCAAGGCCTACGGCGAGGTCGTACGACGAACGATGGGGTCAGCTCGGAATCCGTACTGTCCGGGTCGGCTACGACCAGGTCTTCGATGTAATCCATTCACCCGCCAATTCAGAACTGGTCGTCGATGCTGTAGTGGTACGGGGGGACTCTATTGACCCGGCGACCGGAGCGCTTGTACCCGTGGAAGACCTTATTGCCCTCGGTCGCAGGATTCGGGATCTGCCAGACAACATCGCGATGTTCGACGGAAAGAAGTGGCGTTCGATCCCCATCGTTACGATATCAACGAGACGCACACGGGATGAAGACCAAACCGGCTTCGGTTTACTTAACGATCATGGAGGTGACGAGCCAGACCAATCAGACTTCATCGATGCACATGATAACAATAACTATGGGGGGAACATAATAAGGGAAAGAGTTGAAACCTATCGCGAAGCGGTGCTATCCGATCTCGACGACATGGGATTCGTGGTCCGGTATGAGCGAGGTCGCTATAGTGTTGCACCTGCCCTGAAGTCGCGTGAAGAACTGGAGAGTAGATACTATTTTGGTCCCGCCGATAAGAGACCCAGCAGCGTCGTTACCGTTCATCGCGACAACTTTGGTGTGCAAGTCGAGCTCGAAGAGCTGGAGGCGCTGATCAATTCTCCTGATGTGAGCGAGCGCGAACTCCAAATATTTTTTGAGGCTCATCCACACTTCCTTTCAACTAGCCATACCGCACTGCCACAAGTACGGCTCACTACTGATGGTGGGAACCTGTTGATTCCTGACTTCATACTTAAGCCTATTGTCGCGCAACAGCGCGACTCGCGATGGGAGGTGTTCGATCTAAAGCTTCCGCAGGCAAAATTGCTCGCTGGAAAGGGGTCGCGAGCAAGGCTGTCTAGCAAGGTAATGGATGCAATTCGGCAACTCAGGGACTACAAAGAACACTTTGAGAATTCCGAGAATGCTCGCGAAATTGGAGCACTACTTGGGCACGCGCTTAAGAGACCTAAGTTGGGTGTGTTGATTGGAAGACTTGCAAATAGAGATCCTGAAGCTCTAGAGCGCGAGCAGCAGTACCACGCGGACGTAAAGATCGTGACGTACGATGAGATACTCGAACAGCAGCAATCGCTACTAAGAGCATAGCCGCGTGCGCATGATCACCAGAAGTGTCCGGCCACGCCGCGACCAGAAGTTTCGTGCTGGCGCTCGCGGCGGGGCGACCCCAAAGAAAAGGACAGACTCGTGAACCGCCACCAAAGAGCATGTCATGACGCGAAAGTAACGTTAAAGGCATACCAGAACCTAGTAGGTGCTCATCAAGGACTTGAGAAACTACTTTCGCTTGTCCAGTCGAACGACCTGGTGTTGCTCTCTTCGGTGTTCTGCTTCGCAGTCGTCAAATACGGAAGGCCTTTTGTTGACACAAAGGCATCCGGTCGCACCACTCGTTTTTCGCTTGGCACGCTAAAGAGAACTCCAGGATTTGTTGCCAGCATTCATAAGCATATTTTGGAGTTGCGTAACAGCCTGGTTGCCCATGACGATCTTGATAGCATCGAGCCACGCATCCTCACGCTTTTCTTTGGCGTCGGAGAGCCGGCGACTCCGCTTCCTATGTCGGTGGTTGCTTCAAATATGTGCTTGGCGTTTCCGAATAGCAGGCCGGCGATCGAAGCGTTCCGTGATCACGTTGCCGCATGTGTTCGCGGAACGCAGAGCAAGCTGGATGCCGACTTCGCCCGGATTCACCAGGCAGCGTTGGACAACCCGTCTGACGCCCGCGAGGGCGCTCGATATGAAAAGAACTACGGACCAGCATCTCTGATTAGCGGATCTCAGCTCCAGCCCCCGGACATTATGAAGAACGAGTGGTTGGACACCGAGCCTCCACCGTTTTCTCACGTACACAACGGGTTTCACTATGAGACGTTGAGGGTTCGCCGCGATTTCACGGTGAGAATTACTCTCCCCAATGGCAAAATCTTGGAAATCACCCCTTCACAGCTGGATACGGATAAGAAATAGATATGCGGCCTCCGTTCTCCTTGTCCGTACCCATTAAGGCGGTAGCCCATGCTCTGTTGGATTTGTGGCGAATTCGCTGATATGTACGCGTCCGCCCGACGTCCCCCCGATTTTGAGTAGCAAAACGGTTTAGAGTCTAGCCCCCGCGGA
>Ga0335075_10008334_pt1 | contig 15901 bp, 18 predicted proteins | sample Lox_Sample_24_FD_206723 | JGI IMG/M metagenome (GOLD analysis project Ga0335075, IMG submission 206723) | Soil microbial communities from Loxahatchee National Wildlife Refuge, Florida, United States - Lox_Sample_2.4 | ecosystem: Environmental > Terrestrial > Soil > Wetlands | place: USA... | reverse complement strand
TCACGTAGCGCTTCACCGCCTCGTATAGCTTGTCGACGGCATTGTCCATGCGCTCGATATTGCCGACGAGCTTGCGATCATCGGAGAGCAGCGCATCGATCGTCTGCCGCAGCATGCTCTCGACGATATCGCCCATATGCAGGACTTCGCGCGCGGCCGAGGTGAGCGCCAGGGTCGGCGTCGAGAGAACGGCGGGATCGAGGTAGAGCGGCGCGGCGGGGTCGGCGGCCTGCTTGCGCCCGGGCAGAACGCGCGTCAGCAGTCGGGCGTAGAGATTGAGCGGCCCGATGAACAGCGCCGCCATGACGAGGTTGAAGGCGGTATGAAAGTTGGCCACCTCGCGCACCGGATTGGGATCGATCGCCGCGAGCCCATGCGCGATCGACGGCAGGAAAGGCAGGGCGATGGCAAGGCCCACCACACGATTGATGAGATTGCCGACGGGCAGGCGCTGGGACGCCGGGTCACCGCCGGACCCTTCCATGACGGGGTTGATCGCGCTGCCGAGATTGGCGCCAAGCACCAGCGCCAGGGCGCCGTCCGGCGTCACGAAGCTCGAATAGCTGAGCGACATCGCCAGGATGACCGCGGCGACGCTCGAATGCGCCGCCCAGGCAAAGAGCGCGCCGACCAGCACGATGAGCACGGGATCGCCATTGATACTGGCCAGAATCGTCCGCAAGGCCGGCGCGTCCTCGGCGGGTGCCAGCGTGTCGAGGAGGATGTGCAGCGACAGCAGCATCAGACCGAGGCCGATCGCGACCCTGCCGAGATCGCGAAACCGTGTGTTCGGCGCCCGCTTGAAGGCGATGAGACCGCCGGCCAGCAGGATCGGCGCTGCGGCCGTGACGTTGAAAGCCAGGAGCTGGACGATGAGCGTCGTCCCGACATTGGCGCCGAGCATGATCGCCAGCGCCGGCGTCAGGGCGAGGAGACCGCCCGCGGCAAAGGACGTGGTCATGAGCGCCGTTGCGGTGCTGCTCTGCAGCACCGCGGTGACACCGAGACCGAAGGCGAAGGCGCGCACGCGGCCTTTGAGCGCGGTGCCGAGGAAGCGCCGGAGGTCGGCGCCGAACGCGCGCATGATGCCGGTCTGCACCATGTGCAGACCCCACAGCAGCAAAGCCACCCCGCCGATGAGATCCAGGAGCATCATGCCGGCCATGGGCGCCCCTCCGTTTCAGAGTCGCCATAAGTAGGATCAACGTGGCACGTTAAGCGCAGGTTTCCACAGGACGCCAGGATTTTCGTGATCCCGGCAAGCCAAAGGGCCATCGGATCGATAGAATCGAGCACCGCCGCGAGCAGGCCGGCCATTCACCGCGATCGGGAAGCGACTATATTAGAGTCGGTAGGGTGGCTCAGGCGTAGGGGCCGGACCATGAGCGTCGAGCTAAATCACACCATCATCTGGGCGAAGGACCGATGGGCCTCCGCCCGCTTTCTTGCCGACATTCTCGGATTGACCGCGGAACCGGAATGGGGACCGTTCGTGCCCGTTCGCACGAGCAATGGGGTCACGCTCGATTTCGCCGACTCCCGAGATTTCCGCCCACAGCACTATGCCTTCCTCGTCAGCGAGCCCGAGTTCGACGCCGCGCTCGGGCGCCTCAAACGCGGCGGCATAAAATTCTGCGCCCACTTCGACGGGTCCGGACCGGGCGAGGTCAACCACCTCCATGGCGGTCGCGGCGTTTATTTTGGCGACCCCAACGGCCATTTGCTCGAGATCATCACGCAACCCTACGGCACCGTCCCCGCACGCTGAGCTCGGCGCGCGCCGGCGATTCACGACGACCTTGTTACTCCGCATCCCCACGACCGAGCGACTAGGATGGCGCATGAATCGATCAACGGCCGCCTCCGCCGCGGGCGGAGGACGCCGGCACAGCGATGAGGCAACCCATGCAAGAGTCTCTTGTCGTTCGCCGTGAGGCGCGCATCCCGGCGCCGCCCGCGACCGTCTTCGCCTTCCTCACCGATCCGGAAAAGATCCTGCGCTGGATGGGCACGGAGGCGACGTTGGAGCCGCAACTCGACGGTCTCTATCTCGTCAATGTCACCGGCGCTCGCGTCGCCCGCGGTGCCTTCCGCGAGGTGGTGCCGGTTCACCGCCTCGCCTACAGCTTCGGCTGGGACGATAGCGAAGTGGTGCCGCCAGGATCGAGTCTGGTCGAAATCGATCTCATCGAGCAGCCGGACGGAACGCTGCTGCGCCTGACCCACACCGGCCTGCCGAACGCCGCGCAATGCGCCGGCCATGCGGAAGGCTGGGCGCATTACCTTGGCCGCCTGGCCATCGCTGCGGCCGGGCGCAACCCGGGTCCGGATCCCTGGCACGGCCGCACGGGTCGGGAATGACCGCTTCTCGCTCGCAGCGGTGTCGGCGCCGCGCCTCCTTCATGTTGTTGATGCGGTTGCCGGCGAGGTTCGCGAGCGTTCGCAAGACCCGTATTCGCTCAGCGACGCAAGCGATGCGGATCTAGCCGGAGCACGCGCCAGAGCGAGCTCGAGACGCGGCCCGTCGAGGCCATTCAATCGTCAAGCCGCGATCCGGGGGAAGCAGCGCCGCGCCATCACGGGATTGGCTTGGCCGCCATTGCCGCCAGTAGGCCGCGCTCACCGTCACGCCAACATTCAACGCGACGCCGAAGCCGGCCGCAGCGATAGCGTCGTAAACCTCAATTCCGATCATGTCGCGATCTCCTCTCCCATCACCACCGCTTCGATCCGGTTGGCTCGATCGGCGGCAGGCGCAATCTGCGTCGTCTCGGCTGATCTGGCATGTGACAGGGGTCACGCCTGTCTTTGGCGATGGCTGAAGCGCCGACGCTGGGCTCGACCTCGTTGCTCCGCCTCGCCGCCGCGGCGGCTGCCGATCAGGCCGAGGATCGGCTGAGATAGTTGTTGATGAGTTCGACCAGCGCGCCCGGCCGGATCGGCTTCAAGATGAAATCATGCCGATCGAAGCCGCCCAATTGACAGAGGCGCAGCCCGTAGCCGGTGATGATCAGCGCCTTCATGCCGCGCGCTTTCGCCGCATCGGCGACGTCGATACCGGTGCCGTCCGGAAGGATGCCGTCCGCCAAGACGAGGCGATATTCCTGCGATTCGACAAGCCGTCGAGCGCCGGATGCCGTCGTCGCTCGGTCGACGTAATAGCCGGCTGAGCACAGGACGCGCTCGAGAAGGACGCCGACGTCGAGATCGTCTTCGACCACCAAGATGCGGTTTGCGGGGCTGTCCACGTGCCTTCGCCCGATCACGGTGCCAAGCCTACCAATCGGTGGTTCGCGCCGACATGACCCTTTCGGGCAGCGCCCCAATGCCCGATCAATGTCACAGGCGGACAGTTTGCCGCCCGCCGGCGTGCTACGCTGTTGCTTTCGACAGAACGGGAGGAATGGCGCCATGGATCGCAGCAAGCATCCGATCGTCCATTTCGTGGGCAGCATTCCGCTGCCCGATAGCGAGACGGTGCTTCGCACCTTGTCGAAGGCGGTCGGCCCCTATGTCGTTCGCCTGCCCGACGGCGAGACCGGCATCCGCAAGACCTGGATCAGGTTCCTGCAGGATGTCCTTGCCGAGAACCCGGCGATCGAGCTCGCCCGGGACGTGCCGCCGTTCAAATTCGTCCAGTGGGACGGCAAGCTGATCCGTGAGATTCCGCGCTTGCGTCTCAAACCCGGCGCCAAGCCCGATCCGGCCGGCTTCAAGACCGGCTATGCCGAGATGGCGATCGCCTCCTGGCGCATCTTCGAGCGCCTGCAGGAAGCGGGCGTGATCCCGGCTGGCGTGAGGTTTCAGATTTCTCTCCCGACGCCCATCGCCCCCACCTACAACAACATGGTGCCCGCCGATCGGCCGGGACTTCTTCCGGCGCTGACGCGACATTTCATCGACGAGATTGCGGCGATTGCCCAAGCGCTCCCCCCTGATCGCATCGCCATCCAATGGGACGTATGCCAGGAGGTGCTCGCCTGGGAGGGCTATTACGAGAAAGGCCCGGTCGATTTCCGCCGCGAGACGATCGAGGTGCTGAAAACGATCGGCGATGCGGTGCCGCCGGCGATCGAGCTCGGCTATCATCTCTGCTACGGCAGCCCGGCCGACGAACATCTCGTCCAGCCCCGGGATGCCGGCATCATGGTCGAGATGGCCAACGCCATCGCCGCCGAGGTCAAGCGGCCGATACGCTACTTCCACCTGCCGGTACCCAAAGCGCGCAGCGACGATGCCTATTTCGTGCCGCTCGAAAAGTTGACGCTCGAGCGCGACACCGAGCTCTATCTCGGCCTCATCCACCACGATGATGCGACGGGCGATGCGGCGCGTCTCGCCGCGGCGCGCCGGCACGCCAGGGTCGACGGCGTCGCCACCGAATGCGGCATGGCGCGCGGCGATCCGGCTCGGCTGCCGGCGCTGCTGGCCGCGCATCGCCGAACCGCGGAGATGGCCGCCGTCTGAACCGCGCCGGCGCATCAGCTGCGCCCTGCCGTTCGGGTCGGGCTGAGCCGGGCGGGCAGCGCCGCGGCGAGCCCCAGCGCAAGCAGCCCCAGCGCGGTGCTGATGAAGTAGACATGGGCGAGCGCCCCGGCCATGGCGGCGCTGAGCCGAGCCACCTCCGCGGCGCCGAGGCTTTCCCGCAGAGCCGGCTCCATCAGACGCTCGACGGCCACATCCGCGTGCGGCACCTGGCCCGCCATTCCCGCATTGAGCACAGCACCGAACAGGGCCGCCCCGCCGGCCTGGCCGACGAGCCGCATGAACATGCTGGACGCGGTGGCCGCGCCGCGCTCGCGCATCTCTACCGACGCTTGCACGGAGACGAGATAGGTGGTGTTGCAGAAGCCCATGCCGATGCCGATCAGCAAAGCGCCCATCCCCGCCCAGAGCGGGCCGCTGCGCGGGCTCATCGCAATCAGCGCCGCGCTGCCAATGATGAGCGTCAGACTGCCGATGATCGCGGTGAGGCGGAAGCTGGTGCGGATCATCACGCGGCCGGCGGCGACGCTGGCCACCGCCCAGCTCACCGACATCGCGCCGAGCGCGGCCCCCGCGGTACCGGCGCTTCGGCCCATCACGCCCTGCACATAGGTCGGCAGGAAGCCCGCGACACCGATCATGATCGCGCCGATGGTGAAGCCGCCGAGGCTGCCGAGCGCCACGACGCGGTTGCGCCAGAGCGCGAGCGGCAGCATCGGCTCGGGGACACGGCGCTCATGCCATAGCAGCAGCGCCAGCGCCACCGCGCCACCGCCGGCAAAGAGCGCGACCGTGGCCCGGCCGAAGCTCGCCGCCCCGACCAGCGCCGTCATCACCAAGCCGCCGCCGAGCAGCAGCAGCAGCGATCCCTGATAGTCGATCCGGTGCCGGCGCGTCCGCGGCTCCTCGTGCAGAAAGAGCGCGATCATGGCGATCGCGGCCGCGCCGATCGGCAGATTGACCCAGAACACGACCGGCCAGCTCGCCTCCTGGACCAGGAAGGCGCCGAGCGACGGACCGACCACCGCGGCGACGCCAAAGACGCCCGAGAGCAAACCCTGCAGGCGCGCCCGCTCGGTCGGGGTGTAGATATCGCCGACGATGGTGTAGGCCAGCGGCTGCACCGCGCCGGCGCCCACCCCTTGAACCGCCCGGAACAGGATGAGCGTCAGCATGCCGCGGGCGAAGCCGCACAAGGTCGAGCCGACGAGGAAGAGACCGGCGCCGGCGAAGAAGATGCGCTTGCGGCCGTAGAGATCGGCGAGCCGGCCATAGATCGGCACGCTCACTGCCTGCGTCAGCAGATAGGCGCCAAAGACCCAGGTGAAGAGGCGGAACTCGCCGAGATCGGCGACGATCGTCGGCATTGCCGTCGCCACGATCGTGCTCTCCACCGCCGCCATGAAGGTCGCCATCATGCAGGCTGCGAAGATGAGGCTGCGCTGTCGCGGCGCTATCGGCCGTCCCTCGGGCGCGCGTCTGGTCGACATTCGAGGTTCGTGCTCCGACAATTGCGAAATCCCGCCGGTCGTCTCATAGGCTGACGAGGCGATCTCGGCAAAAGTGCCGTCGCTCCTGCATCTCTTCCAGCGCAAAGTCGGGCAGGTATGGTTGCGTTTCGTGCAAATCCCGGATTTAGAGATCTGCGGCAATGCGGAGGCGATAACCGGCGTCTCTCTCCCCGTCCCGGCCGAAGAAGCGGGAGCCCAGAATGCGCCGCCGGGTCGTCGGATGTGAAGCCAGCGATTGGCTCTGAACCGACCCTGCTCTAATCGGCTCGTTCGAGATGCGTTTTCACGGCAGCCAGCCCTTTTTCCATATTCGCCGCGATCTGACCGGCGGCTTCATCGGGCAATATGTCGGTAATCCACACGACGCGGCTCGCGCCGTCGCCCATGGGAAAGACCTGCAGGGAAGCGTTGTGGTGCTTGCGCTCCGGGACCCCGACCGCGGCATAGGCCAAGCGGCACACCCGATCGTCGATGCCGACAATGATTTCACGGATCACCCGGCCGTCGCCAAACGAGACGATGCGCACATCCTCTTCAAGACGGACATCGGCGACGTAGCCCGGCGCAAGACGCCGGTGGACCGCGCCGACATCGCGGATCGCGGCCCAGACGTGCGCCGGCTCGGCGTTGATAGCGATCTCCTTGTGGATCGAAGCCATGTGAGTCTCCTCTCTGCTACCGCCGCGTCGTTCATCTCGGACGAGAGCGTCACATATCGCCTGAAACCACGCTCGCGGTATTCGGACTCCACCAGGATTTCATGCTGCGAGGGCGGGCCCCGGCGGCTCGGCCGGACGCGGTCGGGGCGCGGTTACCTCACCCCAGGAATCTCGGCTTGCTGAGCTTGGCCGTCGCCGCCAGAGAGACGGGTATGCGCCGGTTTCGCCTTCGCCACCGTTGCGCTACATCAACCGGGGGGAAGGTCGTCACCGCGAAGGTTTGTGTCATGACCCGAGGTCGATCGCGCTGGGTTTCGCTCGCCGCCTGCTTCGCTTTCGGGTTGGGGCTGATCGGTCCGATCGCGCCCGCGGCGAGCTTCACCGACAAGGAAGCGCGCGAGATCTTCGCGACGCTCGGCCCCGACAGCAATGGGCATGTGAGCCGGGTTCAGTTCGAGCAGACGAAGCTGAACGCCTTCTACTTCCGCCACCGCCCCACCGACGATTACGAGATGAAGCCGCTGACCTTCGAAGAGACCCGCCTCTCGCGCGCGTTCTTCGACAAGGCGGATACGGACCATGACGGCACGCTTGACGGCGTCGAGATAACGGATGCCATCCGCTTCTCGGATATCGACACAAAGCGACGCGGCTACTTCGACTTTGCCGACTTGCAGGCCTTCTTGCAAAAGATCGGTCGGTGACGCCGGCCGAGGCGGTCTCGGACCCCCAATCTTCGGACCGATCACGCCGGTTCGCTCGATCGATCCCCCTCTCCGTGCAACTGCTGCCCTGCCCTTCCCGCGCCATCACGATCTCAGCCAGGGGGCTACCGAGATCGTGACGGCGTGGGGCCGGGGCTACTTCTTCTTCGCCTTGCGCTTTGCCTTTTTCGCTGTCTTCTTCTTGGCTGCCTTCTTTCTCGCTGCCATGTGCTTTCCTTTGCGTTGCACCGACTCATTCCGCTCGGCGCAATAGCGGTCTGGTGTCACTCCAGAGCGGCGCATCACTTACATTCGAGCGCCGCGCGTACGCTCTCACGCTTCGCGCGTCTCGCGCAAGGTCTCTTGCGATCGCGCCGTCGAGTCGCATGCGCTACATGCGAGTCGCGGCACCGCGCGATCGAGTCGAGGCCGACCGCGACTCCGCTGCGCCCGTCGCTTCAGCGCTGTTGCGGACCGCTTGTTCATCGATGCGAGGGGGGATTCGCGCGACTCGGCCGCGCCTCCGGACAAGGCTCGAGATCATCGCGGCGCCTCGCAACGAGCCCTTTTCGTGCCAAGTTCCGTATCGCAGCAGCTCCCCTCGTGCAGAGCCGACGAAAGTCACACCGCGTCGCAACGGCGCATGATGGCTGTGAGTCGGATCACCAGACCCATCGCCTTCTCCGCCCTACCTCTCAAGGCGAAGGGAGGGGAGCAGGATGTCCGAGGCCGTAGCTATCTTGCTCGAGCAGGCGCGCGCCCACCGTGCAGAGGCCGCGCGCGCCATACGGCTTGCGGGCGACATCACCGTGCGCGACGTGGTTCAGAGCCTGTTGGACTATGCTCAGGTGCTGGACCGGCTGGCCGTCGAAGCCGAAGAGCGCGCCTTCGCCTTGATCGAGGCGACGGTAAAGACGCGGACCAAAAGCACCGCCAGGGGCGCGCCTATCGCGGAAATCACGGCGCAGCTCCCGCCCGCCGCGCCGCCGTCGACGAGCGGCGTCGCTGCCGATGGCGGCGAATAACCCTCCCCCACCCGATCACGACCGGGCGAGCGCGAGAGACTACGGGTGCTTGAAGCGGGCGATGAGCCCTGCCGCACCCTTGGCATGTCCATTGAGCGCGGCCAGCAGCTCGTCGCGCGTGAGCCCGGGCTGCAGCGCCTTCGGATCGAGATCGGTGGCGATCAGGATAAGGGTGTAATGGTGCCAGTCGCCAGGCGGCGTGCACGGCCCGAAATAGGTCGGCAGACCCATCGTGCTCTTACCGCCGATGAACTTATCCGAGGGCTTGCTCACCTCGCCCTCGGCGAAGCCGGTCACGTCGGCCGGGATGCCATAGGCGACCCAATGCACCACGCCGAGCCCGGCGCGGCCTTCGGGATCGGTCATTACCAGGGCAAAGCTCTTCGTCCCTGCCGGCGGGTTCGACCATGCCAGCGGCGGCGAGACATTCTCGCCGACGCAATTCGGGTTCGCCTTGTTGTTGCCGGCATATTTGGCGGGCAGCGGCGCATCGTCGGCAAAGGCCGAAGAGGTGAGCCGGAACGGCTCCGCCGCCATGGCCGCTCCGCCGGTCAGCAGCAACGCCGCTGCCGTGGCGAGCAGCAATCGCCCCAATGTCACTTTCATGATCCCCTCGCCTCCCTGGGTTTCCTTCCGCGCCGACGATAACAAGCACTGCCGCCAATCCCAAGCGTCCGACATTCCGCGAGCGCCGCGGCCGATCCGGCAGTCCGGCTAGAAGCGGCCGCTCCGTCGATCTGCTTGTTGTGCGAATTAGAACGCTATAACGTTCCATCTGCTGCGACGCAGCGTCCCGGCATCGGGTCAGTCCTCCTTCCGCTTCCTGATGCGCGGCGCTGCATTGCGCCGCTCGACGCAAACAGCATGCGCCGAGCGGGGCTTTTCTTTTGCCTGCGCTGCTGCGCCTAATAGACCCAAGCCGGTCGAACAATAAGCCGGTCGGAACTGCCGTGGTCGTCAGGCTGTGAGCACGCGCGTCTACATCGCGTTTGTGATCGTTGTCCTGCTGTTCTGCGCAGGGGTGGCGATACGCGCCCGGTGGCAGGACCGGCGCAAAAGACGCCGTCGAAGGCAAATTTAGATGAAGAATACCAAGCGCGGCACTTGGCCAGGCAATTTCGCCGGCGACGCTGCGATTACCGTCGGAACCTGAGCGCGAATTCCCTGTTTTCAATGAGCGCCATCCCTTTCCTGGCGGAAGGGGTGGGGTCCGACAGAGCCCCGCTTCGCTTCTTACGCGGAGCGGGGCTCACCATCTCGGCTCACGCGTCCAGGCCGTTCATTTTCGCTTCCGGCGGTCCGAGCGTCGCACCAAGCCAAGGCCGCGCAACACATCGTCGCCAAAGGCATAGGCTGCGGCAAAGGCTGCAATGAACAGGCAAAATTCGGTGAGAGACGGCATCTTGCACTCCTCGGTCCGGCGCAAGGTGCACTCGTTGCGTTACCCTCGCCCTAACCGCGGGCAAGGGCGGTTTCCGGAAGTTTCGCCACGCTACGCGTCATAGTGGTAACGACCGTCTCGTCTACGACGTTCATACCGGCGGGGTCTCTGGTGAGGAGGATATCATGTCGATCATCGCCTGGGTCATCCTCGGCCTGATTGCCGGGTTCATCGCCAGCAAAATCGTCAACAAGGAAGGCGAGGGCCTTATTCTCGACATCGTACTCGGCATCGTCGGCGCGCTTGTCGGCGGCTGGATCATGGCGTTTTTCGGCCATGAGGGCGTCACCGGCCTCAATCTCTACAGCATTCTTGTGTCAATCGGCGGCGCGGTGGTGCTGCTCGCCATCTACCATACCGTGCGACGTGCGATGTAGCGTCTTCCCCAGCCCCGCCCCAGAGCCGCCCTTGGGGCGGGGCTTTCTCGCGCCACGCCAGAGCCAATCGCGTCCTTGTCAGCGCGTCACGGGCGCCGAGTTGGTGACGAAGGTGGGCTTCCCGGCCTCGCAGTCGAAGCCCGCCTCGTTTGCGTTGTCGAAGGGGACCGAAGCGGCGGCGCCCGCTTTGCTGTAGAAGACAGCGACCTTGCCCTGGGGCGCACATACCTTTTGCGCCATCGCGACAACGTCGGCTTGGTACGTCGACTGCGCCGTCGGCGGCACGAAGCCTTCGGTAAACGTGCACGCCGCGAGCAATACTGTTACTGACAGCAGTAGCAGTCTGGCCATAGCGACAACCCTCCGGCGGGATTTGTTTTCCCCGCTCGACCACGCTTTCTCAACTCTCAAGATATCGCACCACACTTCGTCTGCCAATGCGGTGCTGGCGCCGCGCTTCGCGCGGCTCACCGAAAAGTGCAGATGATCCGTGGCAGCTCGCTACTTGTGCGTTAGATCAGCAACTGTTCGGGAAGTTTATCCGGCGCATAGTCGCGCGGCGCGTTGGCGAGCGCACGACGGGCCAGCTTCCAGCAAAAATACTCGCCGACGACGAGAAGGAGGAGGCCGTTCGAGAGGTGGTAGAATAGATACCCGCCGAGCCCGGCAAGCGCGAACACCGGCGCGGCGGCGATTGCCGAACCCAGCATCACCTGATAGCGCCAGCGCGGCACGCCGGCGGTGAAGCGAATCTCGGGATAACGGTCGGGAGCGAGACGCGCGTGCAGCTCGCGGACGAAAGCGCGATAGAGCGTCGCGCGTTCGGCGTCGCGATAGCCGCCCGGATCGGTGTTGAGGATCAACAGCCCGCTGCCATGGGCGACGGTGATTATGCAGCGATCCGCCGTGACCTTTTGGCCGGCGGAATTAAGATGCACCGCGACGATGTTGCCGTACGCCGTCTCCGTGGCGCCGCCATCCATGGTCCAAGCGATCGTATCGCTGCCGAGCGTGACGCCATGATTGCGGTTGCGCCAAAACAGCCGCCGCCCGGGGACGTTGATGCAGAGATCGTAAGTGCACGAACCCTCGGCGGACGGGGCTGGCATGGACGAGAGTGTCGCCCCGCAGCACTTAACACCGGATTGAGCTCGCCACCGCTTGGACGAACGGCTAGGCCGCGTCGACCGTATCGACAACTTGATCGTCGGCCAGCGTCGCGGAGCCCCAGGCGCCGGCGACGGGCAGATCGCCAAATTCAAAGGTCACCGCGCTGAAGATCATGTTTACCGCGCCGTCGTCCTCGGATAAGGGGAGATAGACGCGGTTCGCAATCAGGTCGATATTTTTCGCCGTGAAGTAGCGATTGCGCAGGAACATCGGCTGCCGATTATCGAGGACCGCCCGGTACACCTCGCAAATCGGTTCCGCTCGCGCCGCATGGAACAACTCGTCGACAAAGCGGCCGGTGTAGTCGCGGCCAAACGCCTCCGCGAGCGCAGTCCCGATGAGCCGAAAACGGAACCGACCGGCTACCGGCTCGATCAGCTGCAGATGCGGCAGCAATCGTGGGATCTCGGTAGGATCGATATCCCGTCGAGCGGGCATCGAGCGGCCGCCCCGCTTACCTCTCCAATAGACCAGCGCTGCGCCCAGAACGGGATCGATCTGGTAATCGTACTTCACGCGATTCTACATCCCATAGTGCGTGTCGAGGATTATTCCCCAGCAGAGTAAAGGACCCATGAAGCGGAGATGGCCGCCGCGTTCATGCGCCGCCCCCGCTGACAGCCTGTTAACGCTCCAGTAACGCGCGCCGCGGTCTGCATGGGTTGCGATCAAAGCGACGGCGGCGGCGCGATCGTCGCGACAGCTCATAGCCGATCGACTGATCATCACGCAGGAGAGTTCTGCGGCCTCGCCGATATCGAACGGGGGTTGTTTTTATCGTGCGATAACCGGAGTGACGGGTCTGACTGAGGGGTCTGGTGATCTGCCGATAACCGTCTTATGCCCTCGGGGCATAATGCGGCGCGGACGGCCTCCCGGCCTGCAACGCGCCGACCAGAGCATCTTCAAACCGCTCGAAAAATTGCGAGCGTATGAGGTCGCGATGCCAGCTCAGGTAGATGTGGAGCCGCGGGCCACCGGCGACCGGAATGACAGATATCGGAAAAGCGGTAGCATCGGCTACCGCGAATTCATCGACGATCGCGATCCCAATCCCCTTCGCGACCAGCGCGATCGCCGTCTCAACGCACCGAATCCAAACGCCGACGCGGGGCACAAGGCGAGCCGACCGGAACAGCTCGGATACTGCGGCGGCATGTGGCGTATCAGCCGCGAACGAGATCAGACGCTCTCCCGCCATGTCTTCGGGCAAGAGCAGCTCCCGATCGGCGAGCCGATGACCGCGCGGGACCACCGCGACGAGGTCGCCCTCCGCCAACGCCTTGGTTCGCACCAGCGGATGCCGGATCGGAAACACCGAAACCACGCATTCACCCCGCTGGTATTGCAGGTAGTCGATGAGCTGTCCAAGCACGAGCACGTCGACCTGGTAGGCAAGACGAGGCAGATCGCGGCTGAGCCTCGCGAGTGCGGCCGGCACCAGGCATCGCCCAGCGCTGCCGGTCGTTCCGAAGCGGAACAGGCCATCGTCTCCGCGTGTGAGCCGCTCGACGGTCTCGCCCAGCTCGTCAAGCTGCTGGTAGACCCGTCGGACCATGTCCAGCAGAGCGCCGGCTTCCTTGGTCGGGATCAGCCGTCCCTTGGCCCGCTCGAACAGGGTGAACCCGAGGATGTCCTCGGTGCGCTTTACCACGCGCGAGAGGCTGGGCTGCGAAACGCGAAGGATCTGCGACGCGCCGTTGATCGATCCCGAGATCATGACGGCCCGGAATACCTCGATCTGGCGCAGGCTTATTTTGCGCTTCTCGATTGCGCCGTCGCGAACCTCGAGGGGGAAGCTCGCTGGCGGGACGCCTTCTCGTCCTGCCATCGGAGACCTCATGCTCCAGGCTATGTCGTCAAGGCATATTAGGGCAAAAAAGCGGTAGTTGCTAGGGGAGCGGCTCGGCGTAGCGTAGCCGGTGACGGAAATTGCCGAAGCCCGTTGGGACGAAAGCGAAAGCACGATGCGGCAAAAACCGCGGAGGGCGGCACGGCGCGACCTTCAGCTCGACAATCTCGCTCTATCCGCGTGGCTTACCATCGGGCTTATCGACACGTTTACCCCGACAACGGCTGCTGCGCTCGCTACCCACGGATGGGATGCTGGCAACACCTTCGCGCTGAGAGCGGAGCTTCTGCGGGTGGCGCGATGCGCCGAGCGGGCGCGACGCCAGCGCGTCTAGCCCACATCAGCCGGCAACGACCAGTCGATGGTGCTGGCCGTCACGCCCTAGACCGACGTCGCGGCGCTGCGCTTTCGCGCCCAATTGGCGCCTCCCGCGGCTACAGCCTCGCAACCGGCAAAGAGGCGACCATGTCGGACGCCGTGGCCACCCTGTTGGCGGAGGCCCGCGCCAAGCGTGAGCGTGCGAAGCGTGCCAAACGCTTGGCCGGCGAGATCTCGACGCCGGATGTGGTTCGGGCCTTGCTGGACTACGCCGACCGGCTTGAAGGGTTGGCCGTTGCGGCGGAAGAGCGCGCCCTCACAGCGATCTGCGAAGATGCGGGCGCTCAAAGCCGGCATAAAAGCTCTGGTCGACGGAATTCAGGCGATGCGCCGCAGGAAGCATCGCTAGCCACCGAGCACCGAGCGCCGGCACAGCGGTAGGCGGCGTGCCGAGCGCCCTGCGAAACGCCGGGCGACGATCGCTGTTTGCCCTCAGCAGGCGGCGCATACCCCGCCTCAGAGGCAAACCCCAAGGGCAAACCATGCAAAAGATGGCAGCGTTTCTATGCCTCGCGTTCGTCGCGCTCAGCGTGAGCGCATGCGGCACCAACCCCTTCGAGCGGGCGATCACCGGCGCCGCCGCCGGCGCGGGGGCCGGCGCGGCGTTCGGCGCCTTCGTCGTGCCATGGGGACCAGCAATCGGTGCCATCGTCGGCGCCGGCCTAGGCGGCACGGTCGGTGCACTGACGACCGCCGAACAGATCAATCTGCACCCGCCCAAACCGCAGTTCTGATCAGTGTGCCACCGCCTGACAGCTTCCCTTCGGGCTTGGATTTGACGCTTCGAAATCAACCGGGAATTTCCCGCACCGAGAGCGGCGGTGGATTTGGCCATCGGGTGGATGCCGCGGATGGGCTGGGGCGGTAATTCCTGATAGGAAAACTTGGGAAGAGATTTCGGGTGCTCACCCGATATTCCGCATCGGGCGTAGGCTGCTACACGAGACCTCCGACTGCGGAGCGATACTGTCATTCCCCTCCGATGGTTCGCTTCACCGTCCCCTAACTTGCTGGTGCCGTCTCGCTGACCGGCACCAGCACTTTTCTTTGTCGACGCCATACCGCAGCATGCGGTTCATTGACATCACGGGCACGATGTTGGCGTCGTGATGGCCGGACGCCCACCTTGGCGAGAAGCGCCTCGCCGTCCGCGGGGAGACCGTCGATGAGCCGCTACCATACTTTCGTTGCGGCGGCCGCGGTGATCTTGCTGCTGCATGTCGCAGATGAGACAGCAAGAGCAGCCTCGCTGGCCGTCGGATTTAGCGTCGCGACATCCTTCGACGGACCGGTCATCGAAGGGACCACCAACCTGCCGGATCATGCCATCGTGGGCGTCGCGCTGACATGTCAGACCCCGCCGAATCCCAACTGTGGGGCCCGCAATTACGTTACCGCAAGGAATGGCCGGTTTGTCGCTGATTTCAGCGCCGCCGCTTGGGGCGTAAAGCCCGGGCAGTATCAACTGAGGATTTGGACCCCGGCCGCGTCCATCGAGCCCGCAAGCGTCCAGGCGGTTATCGGTCAGCACGGGGAAAATCTGGCCGGGAAATATGTAAAGCCCGGCCTGCGCAAGGGAGAAACCGTCGTCGAGTTTGTCAGCCAGGTGACGATAGCGAAAGGCAGTGAGCCATCATCACAAGAGAACCACTAACTAAGCGTTGAAGCGCGCGGAACCGCGATTGAGCATCAACCCATGGTTCCCAGTGCCGGCGAAACGTCTCGACTTGCTGTCGATAAGCGCGCATCTTCGGTTCATCACCAGCCGTGGTCACGGCGCTGGTGGCTGAGAGACGGTCTCCCTGATGAACAAGAGAGAAGCACTCCCGCCGGAATATTTCCGAGGAGGGAGACGGTCATGCCACCGTTGATCTTGGTCGTTGAGGACGATCAGGAAATTTGCTCGGTGATCGGCCAGTTTCTCGAAGGGCTTGGATACGGGATCGCTCTCGCCACTGATCGGGCTGCCGGCGAGCGCATCCTCCTCGACAGCCGCCCCGCGCTGCTGATCGCCGATGTCGTCCTCCAGGGCGGTAGCTCCGGCCTCACAGACATCGCCCGACAGATGGATGTGCCGGTGCTGCTGATGAGCGGAGAGCCGCTGACCATTGAGCGTCTGGATGGCGGTCCGCAGCCATTTCTGCATAAACCATTCCGGCTGGCCGATCTCGGACGCGAACTGGTGCGGCTATTGCCTGGTTATCAGGTCGGCGAGCGCAGAGCATCGCCGCATCCGCGGTGAGGTCGATAAGCTGGGCATCAGAGCGGGCTTGCCGGCTGCTCGAAAGAAGTGCTTCTT